>ENA-USUK01002759-USUK01002759.1-human-gut-metagenome-genome-assembly--contig:-NODE-2759-length-11272-cov-3.946137_pt1 | contig 11272 bp, 14 predicted proteins | sample MGYA00250062_ERZ773400 | MGnify/ENA primary metagenome ERZ773400 (study PRJEB29103, sample SAMN06111961) | human gut metagenome | biome: human gut; feature: ankylosing spondylitis patient; material... | reverse complement strand
ATGGCGATAGAAATGCCAGATACCAAACTCTTCATGAGATTTAACAAAAGCCCTGTCCGTTCTGCCGAAGATGTGGACGAGGTTGCTTTGTCCTTTGCGGAGGTCAAAATGCTTGCCACAGGCGACGAGCGTTTCAAAGAAAAAATGGATTTGGATATACAGGTATCGAAGCTCCGAGTGTTAAAACAGAGCTATCTTTCCGAGCATTACGACCTTGAGGACAGGATTTTACAGCAGTTCCCGAAGCTGATTAAGGAGTATGAGGAACGCATTGCAGGCTATGAAGCGGATACCGTCCTTGCCGAACAGCATAAGTCGCAGGGCGAGGATAAGTTCTGTCCAATGACCTTGCAGGGCGTGACCTACACCGAAAAAGCGGACGCAGGACAAATGCTTCTTGCACTCTGCAAAGAAAATCCGCTGTCAAAGCCTACCGAAATTGGCAGTTACCGTGGCTTCAAGTTAGAGGTTTATTACGACCCTGTTAATTCAAACTATTGCTTAAATCTCTGCGGAAAGAGCAGGCACAAGGTTGAGTTAGGCTCGGACGCTCTCGGTAATCTGACCCGAATTGAGAATGAGTTGTCAAGACTTCCTGCTATGCTTACAGCCGCAAAGACCAGAAAGGAGGAAAGCGTCACACAGCTTGAAAATGCAAAGGTCGAAGTCAAGAAACCTTTTGCATTTGAGGAGGAGCTGAAAGAGAAAACCGACAGGCTGAACGCCCTCAACATCGAGCTGAATCTGGACGAAAAAGACCCCTCTGCCATTGATACCGAGCCAGAACAGGGCGACGAGCCGCCCGAAAGAAAGAATAAAGATTTGGAACGGTAACGGCATTTGCACATTTGTATTGTGGAAATCTGGGCATTATAATAGGTGTAGATTAGCAAACAGCGGAGGTGGTAAAGGTGTCTGGCGAGTTCAGATTTGAAACATTTGTAGATGTCCACAGCAATATTTTTAATGAGTATCTCAGCTCTGTCATAGCGAAGCTCCCGAAAGAAAACGAGGAATACCGTGCCGTACAAGTCAAAATCAAGAAATTGTATGAAAAATATCCAAAGGTGTTCGGCGTGTTTGATATGGAGAAATCTGCGGAGCTGACCGAGGAAGAATGTGCGGCTCTCATTGAGGTAATGGAGCTGAAAAACAAGCTCACAGACTTGGAAATGCAGTCCGTCTATTTTCGTGGTTGCTATGATAGTGTAGGGTATCTCAAAAAAGCAGGAATTTTATAACGGACTGACCGAAGAAAAAGGCGGCGTTGGCGTGAAGCTGATGCCGTCTTTTACATAGCCGAGAGGTGGAAAATAATATGTCTTTGTGGTATAATTGGTGACACGAAAAAATCTAAATTAAAAGAAATGAGGTAATAAAATAGATGAGCTTTAAAGAATGGTTTGATACAAATTGGTATTCAAACTGCTTTACTATGATAACCGTTGTGTTATCGGGAATAGTATCATTGATAATTTCAGCAGTTTATTATCATAAAGGCAATAGGAACAACTTAAAAATGTCAGTTATCTATCCAATAGTTAGATTGCTAAAAGACGGATATACTCGGCAAAATTACAATTCATTATGCGAGATTTCCAAGGAGTATAGTACACGATATATGAGCAAGAATGAAGCAAAAAAATTGATGTTGCTTTTGGTTGCTTATAAAGAGGTCAGCACTTATAGTGATATTTATGTCAAAGCTGCTATATTATTTTCATATTTTGAGTACAAGCTGAAGAAAAATCAAATAGAAGTCAAGCCCGTTCCTATGGAATATGATGGAGAAATTGTTTATTATGATTATCCCCCAGACCTGCATTATTTGTCCAATGATTTAGAAAGGGCATTAAAAAAATTCGACCCCGATTGCGAGCCAGATGAATGCAAAGATGCAATAATTTCTCTTTATTCGCATTACTGCAAGGAATACTATTCTTCAAAGGAAATCGAATATTTTGATGATTATACACTTCAAGAGGTATTAGAAAAATCAAAAATTCGTGAAGAATGGGATAATAAATTCGATGCTGTTAAAAATGCAAAAGAGCAGTTTTTGACTTTGAAAATAGCTAAGGAAATTACAACTGAATAAGGTTATATACTGTTTTACATAGCCGAGAGATTTTCATTTAACGGAAAATCCCTCGGCTTTTTCCATTTTAAGGAGGTGATTTTACCCATTGAGAAGCAACAGACCCTATGTTCAGCTTGACCCTGCCGTGATTGAGCAGGCACGGCAAATGGACTTGCTGACTTATTTGCAGCACTATGAGCCGAGTAATCTAAGGCGTGTGGCAGGCAATGTTTACTGTACCAGAGAACACGACAGCTTGAAGATTTCCAACGGCAAATGGTATTGGTGGTCGAGAGGTTTTGGCGGTGTTTCCGCCCTTGATTATCTTATCAAAGTCAAGGAATATTCCTTTGTGGAAGCCGTGCAAACTCTCACAGGCGAGGTCAGTCATTGGATACCGCCGCCCCCTGCTCCGAAGAAAGATGAGCCGAAAGAGCTGCTTCTGCCGAAGAAAAACAGGAACTGCGACCGAGTGGTACAGTACCTTTTCGGGCGTGGCATTGACTATCAGCTCATACAGGACTGCGTTGCGGACGGTACGGTTTTTGAGAGTGCCGAGTACCACAACGCTGTTTTTGTGGGCAGGGACGAAAGCGGAACACCAAAATATGCCGCCTGCCGCAGCACTCTCGGCAGCTCCTTTAAGGGCGATGCTTCGGGCAGCGACAAGCGGTATTCATTCCGACTTCTGGCAAGAGAGCTGACAGACACGGTGCATTTGTTTGAAGCCGCCATTGATTTATTGTCCTATGCCACCTACCTCAAATGCGAGGGCAAGGACTACCGAAAAGAAAACCTGCTCTCTTTGTCGGGCGTGTATCAACCCAAGAAAGAGATACAGGACAGCAAAGTGCCGATTGCTCTGACCACATTTTTGAAGGTCAATCCGCATATCAAGACCATCATTTTGCATTTGGACAATGACAAAACAGGTCGGCTCTGTACCGCTGCATTGAAAGAACTGCTCAAAAAAGACTATGAAATCGTTGATGACCCTCCGCCTGTCGGTAAGGACTTCAACGATTTTTTGTTGTCCTATTTAGGTCTGGAACAGCGAAAGCCGAGCCGTGAAAGGAGTGATGTCCGTTGATTGTCTGCTGATTTTTCGCCCCGTAAGCCAACAAACCAAATCAATTTTAAGAACGAAAGTGAGGAATTTACCCAATGAAAAAGTATGATGTTACCCTGCGAGGACACTACGAAAAGACCATTTCCGTCTATGCGGACAGCCCCGAAGAAGCCAAGAAAAAGACTGAAATCGTCCTCTTTGATACCGACCTTATCGGCTTTTCCGATGATGATTTTGTCTGCGGCGAAGCCGACATTACCGAGTCTTTGACGGACGGTTGCGAGGACAATGAGGACGAGGACGGCGGTCTTTCGTATGAGGATTGTTCGGAATGTCCGTACTTCTGCCCCGTATGCGGAGAATGTGTGTACGAGGACGAGTGCGAAGATTAAGTCTTACCAAGCACTGAATTTGGTTATCCAGACTGCCGTCTGGAAACAAATTCGCTTGTTAGGGGCTGCCCCTAATACCCCAATTTAAAGAGAGGAGTTTTTAAGAATGAGCGAGCTTTTGTTTTTCATTATCGGCACAGCACTCGGCAGTCTGACAGGCGTTGTGCTGATGTGCCTTTTACAGATAAACAGGCTCTCCAAGAGAGAGGAAGTGGAAAATGCGAAAACGAAATGTGCAGGTACTGTTCCGCTTGAATGAGGAAGAAGCAGAGTATCTCCAGACCCTTGTAAAACGTTCTGGGCGTTCCAAAGAAGCGTTGCTCCGTGCAATGGTCAAAGGGTATCGGCTCTGTGAGAAGCCAGACCCAGAGTTCTACCAGATAATGCGGGAGCTGTCTGCCATCGGCAACCGTATCAATCAGCTTGCAGTTAAGGCAAACGCCCTTGACTTTGTGGATACGCCTATGCTCCGTGAGGAAACGGAAAAGTGGCGGCAGTTCCAGATAGATGTCCGCAAAAAATATCTGCTTCCGAAAGGAAAATCAGACTAATGGCGGTCTGCGAGATATGGGATGTGCGTGGCAGGCTCGACCACCCCATCGACTATGCCGAGAATCCAGAAAAGACAGCCAACCCGAAATACACCGAAGCGGACTTGCAGGCTCTCGGAGATGTGATGAAATACGCTACCAACGGCGACAAGACCGAGAAGCAATTTTTTGTCACGGGCGTAAACTGCGACACCGCAACCGCCAGAGATGAAATGCTGATTGCCAAAGCACAGTGGAACGATGAAAGTGAAATTGTCTGCTACCACGGTTTCCAGAGCTTTAAGTCTGGGGAGCTTACGCCAGAACAGGCTCACGAGGTCGGTGTGAAACTTGCCGAGAAAATGTGGGGCGACAGATTTCAAGTGATTGTTGCCACCCACCTTAACACGGATTGCCTGCATAATCACTTTGTCGTAAACTCCGTTTCCTTTGCGGACGGAAAGCACTACCACGACAACAAAGCAAATCTGCGTCTGCTCCGTCAGCGTTCCGATGAGCTTTGCCGTGAATATTCTCTGTCCGTGATAGAACACCCAAGCGGCAGAAAGAAACCATACGCCCTTTATCAAGCGGAGAAGCAAGGACTACCCACCAGAGATAATGTGGCACGGCAGGCGGTTGATGAAGCTATCTCAAAATCATTTACGCTCAAAGACTTTGACCGTCTTATGGCGGAGATGGGCTACAAATGCAGCTTTGACCCTAACCGCAAATATTGGACGATTATCGGCAGAGGTTGGAAACGCCCCAAGAGGTTATACAAGCTCGGAGAGGATTACACCAACGAGAGAATTATGGAGCGTATTCGTGAAAACTCCTATGCCGTAAAGTTCGCCCGATTTACCGAGCCGCAAAAGCAGATAAAGGTCTATCGGCTCAAAGGCTCTTTGTCTGGAGCGAGAAAAATCGGGGGCTTGCGTGGACTGTATCTCCATTACTGCTATAAGCTCGGTATCCTGCCCAAAGGCAGAAAACAGAATTATGCGAAGCTCCATTATCTTCTCAAGGACGACCTTATGAAAATGGACGCTATCACAAAAGAAGCAAGGCTGCTTTGCCGCTGTCACATAGACACCGCAGAGCAGCTTTTGTCATATCAAGGCTCTTTGGAAACGGAAAGAGATGAGCTGACCGAACAGCGTAAGGGGCTTTATTCCCAATCCCGTAAATTAGACGGAAAAGAAAAAGAAGCGGTCAAGGCTCAAATCTCCGATATTTCAAAAAGGCTTGGTGAAATACGAAAGGAGGTCAGACTTTGCGAGGGTATCGCCGCCCGTAGCGACACTCTCAGAGAAAAATTACAGGCAGTACGGGCAGATGAACAGGAAACCAAACGAAAGGAGCTGATGAAGAATGAATACAGGCGGCGATGCGGCGGAACAAATCGTGAGAATGAGTTTAGAGGGATTTGAGGTTGCCGCAAAACTGACGGGAGCAGGTGCGAAAAATATCGCCGTGCTACTATACACCATTCTCAAAGAAGAACAGAAAACCAAAGGTAAAGCAAGGCTGACGAGTATGCTCCGTTCTGGCAAGGAGCTGAAAGTCTTTACCGTCAAAAGTGACGACTTAAAGAAGTTCACGCAGGAAGCAAAAAAATACGGTGTGCTTTACTGTGTCCTCACAGACAGGAAAAACAAAGACCACAATGCGGAGGTCGATGTCATCGCCCGTGCCGAGGACGCATCGAAAATCAGCCGCATCGTGGAACGCTTTAATCTTGCTTCGGTGGATACCGCTTCTATTGTGACGGAAGCCGAGAAATCCAAAGATGCAAAGGACGGTCAGCCAGAGCCAGAGATTGGTGTGCAGGAAAAGGCGGAGAAAGACAAGCTGCTTGACGAGCTTATGGGCAAGCCCGTCCAGAAGGAGGAAAACGCCCCAAACCCCTCGGTGGCAAAGACAGAAAAATCCCCTCAGTCCGAGCCTACCTCAGAGCAGCCAAAGAAGTCCGCAGAGGGGGCTACTATGACTAAGGAGAAACCTTCTGTCAGAGAGGAACTGCGGAAAATCAAGGAGAGCCGCAAGGAGCAGGAAGCAGAGATTGGCACTTCCGCCCTGGACAAAAGCGGAGCTTCCGACAGGGCGAAAAGTGCTAACGGGAAAACGGAGCATAAACAGCCCCAGAGAAAGAAAAAGAAACCAAAATCCAAAGAAACGAGGTAAACAGCTATGAGTATTTATGATGTATTCAGCGGCGGCAACAGACCTTTTGATAAAGAGGAATGGGCTGCCGCAAAGCAGGCACAGCGGAAAGAAGCCTATGAGCTGATTGACAATACCTGCTTTGAAATGATGGCAAGCGGAGACAGCTTCCGTCAGTATCTTGATGTGCAGGGTCGCTTTGACCGTTACTCCGTGGCTAACGCTATTCTGGTGTCAGCACAGATGCCCGAAGCAACGCAGCTTAAAGAGTACAGCAAATGGAAAGCGAGCCGTGTCTATGTGAACAAGGACGCACAGAAAATCACTATCCTTGAGCCGAGCAAAGAGTATCTTCGTGATGACGGCACAAAGGCGGTATCGTATAACGCCAAAGTGGTATATGACATTTCCGAAACCTCGGCAAAGGACAGACAGGAAGCCGCAGAGCCTAAATCAATGCGTGAGCTTGTGTCCGCAATGATTGATGCAAGCCCCGTTCCGTTTCAGCCTGTTGATGACCTTGAGCTTCCTGCCTTTTATGACAGCGAACAGCAGACAATCTTTATCCGCACGGGCTTGAATGAAGAACAGCTTTTCGTCAGTATGTCAAAGGAGGTTGCTGCGGCGGTCTATGATTTCAAGCACAACGAGAGCCGCAATGCTTCCGAGTTCAAAGCCTACTGCGTTGCCTATATGGTAAGCTCCCGTTACGGCGTGGATACCAGAGGTTTTAACTTTGACAGACTCCCGAAAGAGTATGCCGAAATGGAAACGCAGGACTTTAAGAGCGAGCTTGGCTCTATGCGTGATGTTCTGGGCGAGGTGCAGTCGGAAATGTATAAGAGTATGGAAAAGAATAAGCCTGCCAGAAACAAAGAACAGGAAAGATAATCGGAGGTGCAGCCTATGAAAGAAGAACGATACCACATCGCCCTTGACAGGTACGATAAGAATATCGTTTTGAATGCCTTAAACACCCTGCGTAATCAGCAAGTCAAGGAGGAACGCCCCACCGACCCTGTTGACGATTTGATAAGCACGGTGGCTCACGCTCCTACACGAAAGGTAAGGGTTATGCCCTGCAAGTGCCGTGAGGAACGATAGCGATAAGAAAGCGAGCTTAATCCTTGCACTCTGCGGTATCGTTCCTGTCGTGTGGTTTGCCCTGCTGACAGCACCTTATGTCAGCGGGGGCTTAGTGGAGATTGTACGAAACCTTCCCCAAGCAATGAATACTCCGTTTTCCATAACGGTATGTGCGGACAGCCTAAAAACTGTCCTTATTTTTTTGCTTGCTTACGGTATGGGTATCGGCATTTATCTCTCCACACGCAGGAATTACCGCAGGCGTGAGGAACACGGCTCGGCTAAATGGGGCGACGCAGGTGCTATCAATAAGAAATACCGTGATAAAGACCCAACGGAAAATAAGCTGCTGACCCAGAATGTCCGTATCGGTCTGGACGGAAAAAAGCACCGCAGAAATTTGAACATTCTTGTGTGCGGCGGCTCTGGTGCAGGTAAGACGAGATTTTTCTGCAAGCCAAACGCTATGCAGTGCAACACCTCGTTTGTAGTGCTTGACCCAAAGGGCGAAATTGTCCGTGACATCGGCGGTTTGCTTGAAAAGAAAGGCTATGAGGTGCGTGTGCTTGACCTTATCAATATGCACCGCAGCCATTGTTACAATCCCTTTGTCTATCTGCGAAACGACAACGATGTGCAAAGGCTTGTAACCAATCTCTTTAAGGCGACCACGCCGAAAGGAAGCCAGTCGCAAGACCCGTTTTGGGACACGGCGGCAAGTATGTTGCTATTGTCTTTGGTGTTTTATCTAAAATACGAAGCACCGCCAGAGGAGCAGAATTTCCCGATGGTAATGGAGCTGCTTCGTGCAGGCGAAGTCCGTGAGGACGACGACAGCTATGTAAGCCCTCTGGACGAACTGTTTGACCGTCTGGAAATGGTAAACCCAGAGCATATTGCCCTCAAGTATTACAGGGATTATCACTCTGGCTCTGCAAAGACCTTAAAGAGTATCCAGATAACCCTTGCGGCAAGGCTTGAAAAATTTAACTTGGAGAGCCTTGCAAGTTTAACCGCTACCGATGAGCTTGACCTGCCATCTTTAGGCGAAAAGAAAGTCGCTTTGTTCGCTCTGATACCCGACAATGACACGAGCTTTAATTTCCTTGTGTCCATCTTATACACGCAGCTTTTCCAACAGCTTTTTTATCTTGCCGACCATAAGTACGGCGGAAGCCTGCCCGTGCATTGTCATTTTATAATGGACGAGTTTGCCAATGTTTCGCTGCCCGATGATTTTGACAAGATACTCTCGGTTATGCGTTCCAGAGGGGTATCGGTCAGTATCATTCTGCAAAACTTGGCACAGCTTAAAGCTCTGTTTGAGAAGCAATGGGAAAGCATTGTCGGCAACTGCGATAGTTTCTTATATCTCGGCGGCAACGAGCAAAGCACCCACAAGTATGTGTCGGAGCTTTTGGGCAAGGAAACGATTGATACCAACACCTACGGAAAGAGTACGGGGCGAAGCGGTAACTATTCCACCAACTATCAAATATCGGGGCGTGAGCTGATGACCCCAGACGAAGTGCGTATGCTTGATAACCGCTACGCACTTCTTTTTGTTCGTGGCGAACGCCCTGTAATGGACTTTAAGTATGACATCTTGAAGCACCCGAATGTGAAACTGACAACCGACGGAGGTCAGCCGCCGTATATCCACGGTGAGCCGACGCAGGCTGTCGCAACCCTTGTATTTGACAACGCTTTGATGATGAACGCTGTAAGCGTAAAGCCTGTCAAAACATCCTACGAGCTTCTGTCCGAGGAGGACTTGGAAGAACAATTCAAAATTTAAGGAGGAATCATCTATGAAGTATTTTAACAAGAAGAACACCCAGAACAAGGAAAACACCAAGCTGCCGATGGGTAAGAAAAGCAAAAAGGCTCTGGCTGCGTATGCGGCAGTAGTGCTGTGCCTGACCTGCTTTACCACAACTGCCTTTGCCGCCAATGACCCGCTTACCGTAGTCAATAACCTTTCCGATTTTATCTTTGGCTTAATCCGTGCGGTCGGTATGATTATGCTCGGCTTCGGTATTGTGCAGATTGGTCTTTCCCTCAAATCTCACGACCCGTCCCAGAGAGCAAACGGCTTTTTGACCCTTGCAGGCGGCGTCATCATTACCTTTGCAAAAGAGATTTTGACTCTTATCACAGGCTAATATCAGACAATAAAAAGACACAAGACAGAGCTTACGGGGCAGATCCGCTTTGCGGTCTGCTCCGTAAGGCTATTTTAAGAACGGAGGTGGTTTAAGTGTCTGATAATTGGGTCGTACAGAATTTAGAGAACGCTCTGAATACTTGGAACGAAAAGCTGTCGGAAATATGGCAGCTTATTACCCAATCTCCAGAGCAATTTAAGGGCGGTACGATATGGAATGTTATCGTGAATATCCACGGTGCGTTGCAGGCTATCGGGCTTGCCCTGCTCGTGCTGTTTTTTGTCGTGGGTGTGATGCGTACCTGCGGCAGCTTCGCAGAAGTCAAGAAACCCGAACACGCATTAAAACTCTTTATCCGATTTGCTCTTGCCAAAGGCGTTGTAACCTATGGCTTGGAGCTGATGATGGCTCTGTTTAACATTGTGCAGGGCGTGATTTCCACCATAATGAATGCCGCAGGCTTCGGCACGGCGGCACAGACGGTATTACCGCAGGAGATTGTAACCGCCGTTGAGAACTGCGGATTTTTCGAGAGTATTCCTCTATGGGCGGTCACGCTTATAGGCGGTCTGTTCATTACGGTGCTGTCGTTCATTATGATAATGTCGGTTTACGGACGATTTTTTAAGCTCTACCTTTATACCGCAATCGCTCCCGTGCCGTTATCTACTTTTGCAGGAGAGCCGAGCCAGAGCGTCGGCAAGAGCTTTATCAAAAGCTATGCCGCCGTCTGTCTGGAGGGAGCAATCATTGTCCTTGCCTGTATCATCTTTTCGCTGTTTGCCGCCACGCCCCCTGCTGTTGACCCGAACGCTGCGGCGGTATCAATGGTGTGGAGCTATATCGGAGAGCTTGTATTTAATATGCTTGTCTTGGTCGGTGCGGTGAAAATGGCAGACCGTGTTGTCCGTGAAATGATGGGCTTGTAAAGGAGGTGCGATTTATTGGAAGTCAAGATAAATAAGGAAATCCGTAATTACACGGAAAGTATGTTTTTCGGACTGTCTTTAAGGCAGTTCATTTTTTCTGTTCTTGCCTGCGGTGTGGCGGTAGGTCTGTTTTTCCTGCTCCGTCCGCACTTCGGAACAGAAACGCTCAGTTGGGTATGTATTTTAGGTGCTTCGCCCTTTGCGATGATGGGCTTTGTAAAGTACAACGGTATGACCGCCGAGCAGTTTGTCTGGGCGTGGATAAAGTCGGAATTTCTGATGCCGAAAAAGCTGATGTTTAAGCCCGACAACCTTTATTACGAAGCCCTGCAAGCGACAATCCAAAATCACGAAAAGGAGGCTATGAAGAAATGATAAGAACACTCAAAAATCTGTTCAAGCAGGACAAGGAAAAGTTTGTTGTGCCGAAATCGGTACAGGCAGTTATCCCGATTAAGACAATCTGGGAGGACGGCATTTTCCTTGTGGGCAAGAACAAGTATGCAAAGACCTTTAAGTTTGAGGATATAAACTATGCCGTGGCAAGCCGTGAGGACAAGGAAGCGATGTTCCTTGAGTATTCGGAGCTTCTCAATGCCCTCGACAGCGGTGCGACCACGAAAATCACTATCAACAACCGCCGCTTGAATAAGGCAGACTTTGAGCAGACCATTTTAATCCCTATGGCGGAGGACGGTTTGGATAAGTACCGTACAGAATACAACAAAATGCTCCTTGATAAAGCGACAGGAGCTAATTCTATCGTGCAGGATAACCATATCGGTGAGTCCGGTTGGCGGAACACCGGTTGGGATGATGGCGTGGTGGTCGGTTACCTTGCTATTATCGAAA
>ENA-USUK01002754-USUK01002754.1-human-gut-metagenome-genome-assembly--contig:-NODE-2754-length-11288-cov-12.620194_pt1 | contig 11288 bp, 9 predicted proteins | sample MGYA00250062_ERZ773400 | MGnify/ENA primary metagenome ERZ773400 (study PRJEB29103, sample SAMN06111961) | human gut metagenome | biome: human gut; feature: ankylosing spondylitis patient; material... | reverse complement strand
ATCAGCGGGCTGCTGTTCGCCCTGCCGCTGCTGGGCGGCACCAGCACCCTTCACCTGCTCCGGCCCGACGTGCCATACCAGCGCCGCCGGGCAGTATATATTGTCATAACCCGCAATCCGGGCTCTATAGCCCACATCAATATCTTCCAGATAGGCAAAATGCATCTCATCGAAATAGCCTATCTCCTCAAATACCTCTCTCCTGTAGATCGCTGCGCCCGCGCACGCCGAGAATACCCGGCTTGAACGGCGGTAATGCGTAAGATCCCGTCCCACGCCGCGCTGGTACGCCCAGCCAAGCAGGGAATACATATCGCCTGCATCATCCAGCCTGTCTGGATGGTACATCTGGATCATCCGGCTGCTGACGGAAAAGATGCGCTCCGACTGACCGATCGCACGCACCATCTCCGCCACGAAATACTCGTCCACCCGGACGTCATTATTTAAAAGCAGCACATACGGTGTGTCTGCCGCCTTGATTCCGACGTTGACTGCGCCGGAAAATCCCGTGTTTTCCGGCAGGAAAATCGTATCGATCTGATGTTCCTTCAGCCACTCCACGCTTCCGTCCGTCGAACCGTTGTCCACCACCAGCGTCCGGAAATTCGGATACGTCTGTGCATTCAGTGAACGGATGCATTCGTCCATAAACTTTAACCCATTATAATTGGGAATAATAATTGTCGTTGTAATCTCCATCCCGGGTTATACCTCCAGATGATACGGTTCTCCGATTTTCTCTTTTTTCAGATCCCTGAGGGCGAAATTGGACTTCCGCAGCGTCAGGTTCGGATTGTAGTAAGGATCTCCATCTTTAAGGATCTCCGGCCAGCGCTCCGAGAAAATCTTGATCTCCCTGTTAAAACGCGCCACCTTCTCCGGCGTATCCTCCAGTCCTCTTGACTTCGACTCATAATGATACAGCAATGCGTACGGATTGTAAACCACTAAATGATTTGATGCCCGCACTTTCATGCAATAATCGATATCGTTAAATGCGACCGCCAGCTTCTCCGTAAAGCCGCCGACCTCATCAAAGAGCGCTTTCTTTGTCATCAGGCACGCCGCCGTCACAGCGCTGTAATCCTGTGTACTCATCGCACGGTGGAAATAGCTGTTTTCCGCCTTATGAAGCCCGATAAACGTATGCCCTGCGATGCCGCCGAAACCAACCACGACGCCCGCATGCTGGATCGTATCATCCTGATAGAGCAGTCTCGCGCCAACTGCGCCGACGTCCTCCCGCTGGCACAGTCCCAGCATCTCCTCGATGAAATTCTCCGCAATCAGCTCGGTATCATTATTTAAAAACAGCAGATATTCGCCCTTTGCGAAGGTCACGCCGAAGTTGTTGATCGCCGAATAGTTAAACTCGCGCTCCCAGGTTACCACATGGACATTGGAAAATTCCTTCTGAATCTTTTCATAGTATTCAAAGGTTTCCTTCTCCGTGCTGTTGTTCTCTACAATGATAAACTCAACATTGCGGTACGTTGCCCGCGTCTCAATCGCCCGCAGGCATAGATCCAGATCCGTATGGTGATCCTTGTTCGGAATGATGATCGATACCAGCGGTTCCCCCTGAATTTTATATACAGAGTGATAAATGCCGTAGTCCACACCTTTTTCCACGCGCTCCGCCTCGATACCGACGCGTTTATAATGATCCATGATCGCGCGCGCACCCGCATCAAATGCGTACAGCTTGCTCTCCGGGTTGCTCGCTGTCGAATCCTTGTGGCAGCGCCAGTGATACAGCACCTTCGGGATATGGCGGATCTCCTTCGCCTTCTCCGTACAACGGAAAATGAAGTCATAATCCTGCGCTCCGTCGTATTCCTGACGGAAGCCGCCCACCTGCGCTGCCAGATCGTGGCTGACTACAAACAGATGGCAGATATAGTTGACGCTGCAGAGCAGATCGATATTGAAATCCGGCTTAAAATGCGGATCAAACAAAGCGCCGCCGTCCATATCCAGCTTATCCTCATCCGAATAGAAGCAGTCGCATCCCGGATGTTCCTGTAACAGTTTCGCACACTCATAGAGAGCATTCGGTGTCAGCTTATCGTCATGGTCTGCCAGCACGATATAATCGCCGGTCGCCATATCCATTGCTGCATTCGTATTGCCGGAAATGCCCTTATTTTCGCCTAAAATTACGTATTTAAAGCGGCTGTCCTTCTTCGCATACTGCTCCAGCACCCGCTCGCAGCTTTGTCCTGCCGGACTGCCGTCCGCCACGCAGACCTCCCAGTTTGCGTATGTCTGTTCCGCGATCGAATCCAGCATTTCCCGCAGAAATCGCTCCGGTGTCTTAAATGCCGGAATCACGATCGAGAATTTAACCGGCGCGTCAAACACCTTTTTCCTCTGCTCCTCCAGCTCCTCCGCCGTCGGCTTCGTCAGTGAATACCACTCGCCGTAATCGTAGTCATTGTCAATTCCCTGCAGTTTGTGCTTGGATTTTACCAGCAGGGCTTTCAGACCATTTTCCTTCCAGAAATCCAGACAGACCCGCACAGTCTCCATGTTCATCAGATCGCGGATCTTCTGCATCCGCTTGTGCGCCACACTGCTGCGCTTGCGGATCAGTTCTTCATTATATTTAATGCGGATTTTGCGTCCCTCGCCTTTTGCGATCAGATAATAATCTTTTCCGCGCTCATACGGGAACTGGATATCAAATCCAAGCTCTTTTTCTACCGTTCGCCCAAAATAAATCTGGCTGACGTCGTCGCGGCGGGTCGCCACATACTGAAACCGGATCCGAAGGATCGTAAATGTCCGGAACGATAGCCTCCTCCATATTCTTCAATCCCTGGATATAGTGGCCCCGGATCGGTTGCGCGCAGACGACCCTGATGTCGGGCTTCATCACCTTCAGGAACCGCGAAAGCCCCATCAGCGTCCCCGACGTGCCGATCGCACAGACCAGGTAGTCGATCCTGCCGCCTGTCTGCTGCCAGATTTCCAGTGCCGTAGACTGGTAATGCGCCAGGTAATTACCCGCATTGGCAAACTGGTCGGGCATGAAATATTTTTCGGGGTCGCCGGCCACCTTGCTGCGGGCCAGGCGGATCGCCCCGTCGGTTCCCTCCTCGGCGGGCGTAAGGATCACCTTCGCACCATAGGAACGGATTATTTTACGCCGCTCGACCGACACGGCGCTGCTCATCACGATCTCCACGGGATATCCCTTGACGATGCCGACGATGGCCAGGCCGATGCCCGTATTGCCCGACGTCGGTTCGATGATCGTCTTGCCGGGCGTGAGGCGCCCGTCCTGTTCGGCCTCCTCGATCATCCGCAGCGCAATGCGGTCTTTGATGCTGCCCGTGGGGTTGAAACCTTCGAGTTTCGCATAGATATTGACGTTCGGGTTGGGGCAAAGCCGGTTGATCCGCACCATCGGGGTTCCCCCGATAGTACCCAAAATATTCTTTTTTACCATAAATCGACCTAATTAACCGCGTAAAGATAATCATTTCCCCGGAATAGCGGCAATCCGCCCGCCCGATTCCGCGCCGTACGGTCGCCCCAGAACGCAGGGGTGCCCGCACAATCGTTGTGCAGGCACCCCAGTCCTCATCGGGAACGGTTATTTTTCCGACTTCCCGTGTTCGTCGAAAGCAGCCTTGACCTCGGCCTCCTTCTTTGCACGCTGCTTGGTATCGGGGGCTTCGCCCTCCTTGACCAGCTCATTCACTTTACGTTCGAAATTCTGCTCGCAGGGCGTGCAGGTCGTTTCTTTGTTTTCCATAGGTACGAATTTTGGCATATTACGTACGTTTCCCTGCAAAATGCACACCGAAGTTGCCTCGGTTCGCATCTGCCGATTATATTTGTATACCCGAAACAAAATAATCATGAAAACCTGCAAACTACTCCTGCTCGCACTTTGCTGCGGATGCGTCTCCGCATCCGCAGCCGGCAAGGCCGGCTCCGAGGCCCCCCGCATCGTCAACATCGTCAACTTCATCCGCAATATCGAACCGCGCAGCGAAGAGATCACCGAAACGGTACTCTACGAAACCGTCGCACGGCAGGCGGCACAGCTCGCCGAATACGGTCTCCCGGCCACGTTCCTGCTGCAATACGACGCGCTGATCAATCCCCGCTACCGGAAACTGCTGACACAGGATGTCTATCCCGGCACCGAGGTGGGCGGCTGGTGGGAGATCACGCAGCCCCACGTGGAAGCCGCAGGGCTCAAGTGGCGCGGCCGCTACCCGTGGGACTGGCATGCCGACGTGGGCTTCGCAACGGGGTACACACCCGAAGAACGCCGCAAACTGGTGGACGTCTACATGGAAAAATTCAAAGAGGTATTCGGCAAATACCCGACGGCCATCGGGTCATGGTTCATCGACGCCTATACGCTCGGGTACATGTACGACAAATACGGCATCGTCGCTTCGTGCAACTGCAAAGACCAGATAGGTACCGACGGCTACACGCTGTGGGGCGGCTACTGGAACCAGGCTTATTATCCCAGCCGGGTCAACGCCTACATGCCCGCACAGACCCGCGAGGGACAGATCCCCGTCCCCGTATTCCGCATGCTGGGCAGCGACCCGATCTACCAATACGACAACTGCGTGGGCGGAGCCTTGCAGGGGGTGATCTCGCTGGAACCCGTCTACGGCGACAGCGGCGGCAGCCGCCAGTGGGTCGAGTGGTTCTTCCGGTCGATGTTCGAAGAACCCTGCCTCGCATTCGCCTACACGCAGGCCGGGCAGGAAAACTCCTTCACCTGGGGCAGTATGGAGAAGGGGCTCAACATCCAGATCCCGCTGATGGCAAACCGTTTCCGCAAGGGCGAAATCCGCGTGGAAACGCTCACCCGGTCGGGCGAATGGTTCCGCGAGAATTTCCCGGTAACGCCCCCGACGGCCGTCACGGCACTGACCGACTACCGCGAAAAGGATCGTAAAACCGTATGGTACAACAGCCGTTACTACCGCACCAACCTGCTGTGGGAGGGCGGCACATTGTGCATCCGCGACATCCACATGTTCGATCAGCGGATGGAGTCGGACTACTACCGCAAAGCCGGCACCACCAACCAGTGCGTCTACACGACGCTGCCCGTCGTGGACGGTTGCATGTGGAGCACCCGGGAGCAGCTGGCCGGGCTGCGGGTCATGCGGCGCACTGCCGACGGAAGCCTGGCCCCAGCGCAGGGCGGCACCCCCGCCGTAACGGAAAAGGGCAAAGGCAAATTACTCGTGGAGTGGCCGATGGACGACGGACGGCAGCTCACGATACTGCTTTCGGAAGAAGGAATGGAGATCGCCGCCCCCGGCAAAGGCCCCGACTGGATGCTGGAGCTGACCGCTGCACCCGGTGCAGCGTTGCCGTTCACGGCGTTCGGGGCGAAGCGGGTCACCGCAGCGCAAAAAGGATTCGCCTACGCATTCGATTGCACGAAGGGCACCATCGCAACCGACGGCACCTCCGCGGGAAGCATATTCGTCCTGTATCCTTCAGACGGAAAGATCTCGCTGAAATTCAAATAACGGCGCAACGGTTTCACAGCCGGCGGCCTGCCTCGGAATCGGGGCAGGCCGCCGGTGTTTAAAACCACGCCGGAACTGCGGTATTCCCGCAAATTTTCGTTAGCTTTACGACATGGGAGCCGTCACTAACCGACGTCGTCCGCACAATCATGAAAGTATGCAAATCGCCTCTCCCGGAAAATTCGCGGATCGTCCGCTACCCCGACGCCAATTACCGCGACTGCTTCCGCTGCCGCCTGCAAATTCCGGGAAAAGTATCCCCGAACCAGGTGATGGCGGCATTCTGGACGACCAGCCCGGCATGGCTGAAGTTTCTCTTCCGGCTGCGCGACCTGCTGGTCAGGCCCTTCGGGCTGAAAACCGGGGAGGGGCCCAGCCGGGAAAAACTGGAAGAAGCCCTGAACAACGGCGAAAGCTGCGGTTTCATGTCCGTCGCCGAAAGGACGGCCGACGAAACGATCGTCGCCCTGGACGACAAGCACCTGGTAGCCTACATGTCCATCTACATCGAAGGCGGCGAAGTCTTCGCGAGTACGGTCGTGAAATACCACAACAAACTGGGAGTGGTCTATTTCAACCTCATCCGTCCGTTCCACATCCTCGTCGTGAAAAACCTCTTCAAACAAATGATGCGCGAACGCGGGTTCTGACACGGAGTTATTCCCGCGTCACCCGTAAACACCGCCGGCCACGAAACCGAATGTCCTATTACTCGGAATACTGCTATTCCTGTCGCCGGCCGCCCTCGGAAATAACGAAGGCGACGATACGGATGCGCTGCTGATCGCCGCCACATATATATATCGGCGACGGGAACGGGACGATCTACCGCGGATACGGCACCAACCCGCTGGATGCGGCATATACGTTCAAAAACGGCAGAATCTACAAAGGCGACGGCAGGTTCACCCTGTCGCTCGACGCCCTGTATACGATCAGAGACGGAAGAATTTTCGAGGGCAACAACACCTGGCCCTACGATGCCGCATACTCCATCGAAGGAGAGCGGATATACCGGGGCAACGCCAGATTCGCCTCGTGGTTCGACGTGTTGTTTACGGTAAGGGACGGACAGTTTTACATAGGGGACAGTTCGTTCATCCTCGACATAGCCTACTCCGTCAGGGACGGCCGGGTTTACGAAGGTCGCGGGGAGTTCACAAATACGCTATTCGATGTGCTGTATACGATCGAATACGGGGGTTATTAAGCATCGGAGGAAATCCCGGGGCAAGTAATTTACAAACCGGGCGCCGGAAATATACCGTGTATCCCGATCTTTCATGATCCCTGTTATTTATTACGGTTGGCAAAGGGGCGCCGCCCGTCGTGGGCATCCTTGAACGAGCGTATTAACATCGTTTCATATTCACCGGGGAGTTCTTCTGCCAATTCTTTCCAGCAAATTATCAGGCGGTCACAGTCTTCCATCTGCCAGATATAGCAACCACCCCGGTGTCCTACGGGCTTTCCTTCACCGAATTGCATATACTGTTTTATCCGTCGGCGCAATGAACTTCCGGTCATTCCTATATAAAGAATATTTGTTCCCGTCACCCAATTGTTTTTCAACACGGTAATATCCACATTGGGATCCTTTCCCTTGAAAAAACCGCCGCGGCCTACCTCGGCAAATTCAGGGAAACTTATTTCTTTTCTGAGAACCAGATATACTCCTTTCGTCTGCGGAATACAGTCCACCTCCTTTTTAAGGGCCGCAACCGTTTTAAAACCCACAAATCCCCATGCCCTTGCATCTTCAAGCGTATTCATAAACAAAAGATTTTAGTACAGGCCCATAGTAAATCCGAACAGCCATTGGTTATCAATCAACTACATCCAATGCCAAACATAAAAACAGGGGTCGGATTTTTCAATCCGACCCTTTGGTAGCGGGAGGAGGACTCGAACTCGGAATGTTTAAGCCTATATTTCAATGAATTATACTAGCTCCTCTGTTAAAAAGTATTCCAACAAGTATTGTTTATTCAATATTTGAACTGATTAAATCCACCATTTCAGCAGATACCCGAAGAATATTTTATATAAAATTCGTACCATAGCCATTACGTTGTTTCATTCCACAAACCAACTGTACTCCTTCTCTCCCGCCAGCGCCTTTGCCAGTCCGTCTGCAAATACCGCAGCATTGCGGCTCCTCGTTAGGAACGAATCGATATAACTCGACTTGTTGGCTCCAGTAAAGAGGTTGAACACCCGCCATAGGTCTATCTCTCCTTGCTTGTCGCAGGCAAATGCCGGGTCGTTGTAATAGGCCCTTGCAATGGTGTTCAGATGGCAGTCCGTGAATTCGAACTCCGGGAGCAGTTTCCGCTGTGGCGGTGGCAGAAACTGGTATAACCTCGCCTTGCCTACCAGCTGTGCGAACTGACTCTCCGACATCGTACAGTCGAGCAATGCCCGCATCCGCTCCAGATGGCGTTTGGCATTGTAGCTTACCACCAGTTCGGTAATCTTCGCCGTCAGCTCCTGCGTATTTGTCACCCGTATCTCTTCGGCCACACCGTCCGTAGCCACACACATATTGCAGCACACCATGTTTTTGAAGCCGATAAAGACCTTGAACTTCTCGAAGCCTTTCTTGCTGTACAGGTTCTCTTGGTTATAGGCTCTGACACCCCCTATCGTAAGGTTCAGCCTGCATCCGTCGATGGTTTCCGTGACAGAGGGGATTTCGATGCAGAACATCATCCGCTCGTAATAAATCGTCTTGTCTGCATCCGTAAGTTCGTGCACCGCCTTGTGGATGGCTTCGGGAGTCCCGCCCTTGACGATATGGCTCACCCGGATTTCGGGATTGTCTACCGTATCTCCTCTGAACATCCGTTGCGCACACTCCCACATGGTTTCGATGAACTGGTTATGGGAGATGGTCACCTCGTTGTCTTTGGAGAATACCGGGGTAATACAGTCGTTCTTGAGGTGGTAAAGGCTGACTTGTTTGGTATTGGCCTCGATGAAAGGCTTGCGTGGCTGTTCTTCGGGAGTTTCCCGAAACGGGGATTCTTCATCCTCACCGAACGAGGGAGAGGAAATAATCGGCTGCACATCGTCCTTCGCATCTTCAACGGGTACAAAGGGCAGCAGGTGGTGCTGGTTATCGGGCTGCATTGCCCGCCGGATAGCTGCTTCCATAACTTACAGGGGTTGGGGTTTGACATTGGTTGCACCAGTCGAGAATCTGTGTCCCGACTTGGCTGGTAATGGGAAATTCCGGTTTCCCGGCGAACAGTTCCGTACGGTCTTTGGATGCCGTGGCATAGTGCTTCATGTTCACGTCGAAGACGATGGTGAACTCATAGTCCACGTTGTCACGTTGCACAGCCTTCAACCCTACTTTCTCCGGAATCATCTTCCCGTTACGCTCGTTAAGCACGTACTCCTGTTTGCTGCGCATGGTACAGATGACATGGCACGAGGAATTGAGGATACGCTGGATAAAGGCGTTCTGACGCGGCGTGACCTTGGCCCAGTTGGCAAAGGAGTTGCCTTGCAGATTGGCGTGGAAATCCAGCAGGTAATCCCAGCAATGCGAGATACTGTCGATGATGATTACTTCCATGCCCGCACTTTCGCAGATACCGATGGCATCGATGTATTTCTCCGGGTTGTAGGGTTCCGAGAGGGAAAGTACGTTGTAGGCTCCCAGATGGGCATAGAGGTCTGCACTGCCGTTCTCGGTATCGATAACGGCGATTTTCGTCCAGTCGGAAGCCATACCGCAGGCCAGCAGCAGGCTGGAATAGGTCTTGCCCGAACCCGATGCCCCTTGCAGGGCCAGCCGCATCTTGGCTGCCCGGCGTTGTGAATGTCGTAATTGCATAGATAAATGGTTATTTGATATGGGAATGATTGTAGTGCGGTGATAAAAAGCAAGGCTGCTCCTTTTGCGAGGAACAGCCTTTTAAATGAAGAGGGCGATTCTTACAGTACGGCAACCGTGGTGAACTGCGGATTGTCACCTGCATTGTGAAGCAGGAGGAACTGCTCGCCGCTCTCCTCGGAGAGAACTTCCGAAATGACGGGATGGTCGAGCGCTTCGGCGGGATACTTCGACGTGACGGCGCCCGCCTTATCGCCATACCCGAAGAAATGCTTGCCCGTCTGCTCGTTGCGGATGATGCGGATTTGAAGGATGCCTTTCCACTCTTTGAACTCGTCGAGGGTGAATGTCCGCAGGAATTTGAGCGTGTGGTTCATAGTCATAGATTTATTTAGATTCGACAACAAGGGCAATAATATGATATGCCCCAAAGCCCAGCCGGGGTCGTAACCCAATCCCGCAAAGCGGGAGGGGGTATTCGGGGGATATATCGCACGGGCATACATTTTCAGCCTTTCAGAAAAAATTTTATTGCAAAAAATAATGAATTCGACTCAAGTAACCACAAGAATTCATCGTATGATGGGTGGTACTTGAGCCGATTCGCATGTGGGGATAGAGGATATTCGGTTATATTATTTTAATAGCCGTAGTTACTTGATTCTCATATTGCAGGAGAAAAAGCCCGGAGATAGGCAAGGTTACTCACTCAAACATAAATTTCTATATAAAATAATTAATCTGAATGAGTAAACCACTATTATAATAACGGGCTGAATGGATGTTTGACAGCAACCCTTTCACTCACTCACTTACTTTATGTATCTATTACAAAGTAAGTGAGTAGAGATTATACATGATAATACTATATCTCTTTATCTGTAAGATTATTTAGCCAATCACCGTCAAGGATTAAAAAACATTCAGAATATTCCATATGCCGTTTTTTAATTCTTAATATTATCCACTTATAAATCTGTCGTATACTCATAATTTCTTCATTACTCCTTCACATTTAGGACACACCAGATTATCTTCACATCTCAATATTCTATGGTTTCGAAATAAATAATAACTTATATTATTCGGAACCGACTTCAGTACATCCCCATATGTAAAGTGCGTTATACTCGCCATTTCTTGATTCATGCACCATCCAATAACCTTTCTGTGGAGTTTGCGGGTATTTGCGCAATAGGTATTCTTTGGTCAAACAACAGTTATCGAGTATATCCGCATATACTTTAGTAATTAATCGGTAGCGGCCACTCTTTTTATGCAGCAATGAAATAGTCCCGGATCGTCGGTTTATAGAGATATGAGTCGCATGCTTACGATGCATAAATTCTTGAAAGGGCCAATATTTCATAGAAATGATAGTTATAATTACTAATCAACATCATCAGGAGTGCCTTTGAGATTCAATCGACGGACTAGCTCAATAAATTTTATATCAAATTCTTCACCACGCATGTTAATCCCCAATTTCTTGCCATTATAAAATACCTGAGCAAACCCGCTTTTAAAATCGTGTACACAATCATATTTTAGAGGCACTACAACATTCCCTGTCCTATTTATAAACCCCCATTTATTATGCATACAAACTGCAGCCAATCCTTCCGAAAAATCATTAGCATGGCTATAGAGAATAGGGATACGTTCTATGCCTAAATTATTTATGTATCCATAACGCGCATCTTCTATCTCTATTTTATCAAGAATAGGCGAATACTTTCCATATTTTCCGCCAATTCTTACTTTAGCTAACCCATCACTAAAATTTCCTGCTTCATCATATTTTAATGGAATAATTTCATATCCATTTTTATCAACATATCCATAACCTATTGGCGGAATTAAATTATAAAAGATTTATGTTTAAAAAGTTGTGCATATTATTGATATTTAGTAAATTA
>ENA-USUK01002752-USUK01002752.1-human-gut-metagenome-genome-assembly--contig:-NODE-2752-length-11300-cov-4.426624_pt1 | contig 11300 bp, 7 predicted proteins | sample MGYA00250062_ERZ773400 | MGnify/ENA primary metagenome ERZ773400 (study PRJEB29103, sample SAMN06111961) | human gut metagenome | biome: human gut; feature: ankylosing spondylitis patient; material... | reverse complement strand
TACGTATTCTGCCTATGCAGGCCGATGAACCAGTCTATTTTCCGCGCGAGGCGGATACCACACCGGGCGAAAAGGTCCGGCTGTGATACTTTCAGGTGTGACCCGGTACCAGGGTTGCATGACTTCCCAAGCCCAGGTCCATTCGAGTTGATAATAGTCGGCATGAAGTTGGCGGAAAGTATCCGTGATCTGTCCGACAGATTCGATCTCTCCGTTTTCTATCCGGCGGATCAGGCGGATGATCCCTTGTTGGGGGACGATCAGACCGGAAAGGTCTACCCATTCGCCGCTACCTTCTGTCCGGGTAGGGGCCAGGCGCTGGCGGATCTCTTCGTTGTTGTGAAATGTCAGGTTTTCCAGCCTTTTAATGATCGAGTTCCCTAGAAATTTGTTGATAGCCATGGAATAATATTGGATACCTTTTTTCAGGGAATTACTTTTGATGTGTGCACTTTGGTATGAATATTCTTCCGAAGTTTCACCGGACACCTGTTGCAGGGTGCGGAGTACTTCTATACCGCTCAGCATTTTCTGAATGGTATAGGGACTGAGCAGGTTAAAATTGATATAATCGAGTTGATGGCTGTCTTTGCGTTTGTCACGTTTGGGCCATTTCTGAGCATCCCGGATCGTACCGACACTCCTTAGATTGACTGCCGGTACCAGATAAGTCTGGTTATTTTGTTCGATCAGATAGGAAAAAGGCAGGTCCGAAGTATCCGGATGGCTGACATGTCGCCCCATAATCAAAGAAAAAGCCCCGATTTTCGCCGGCCAGAGTATATAAGAATCACTGGTTGTTTTCGAACCGCGTTCGACGATACCTTGGTGGATGGGTCCCAATTTATAAAGATGATTGCTTTGGTTTGAACCACTACCGGCATTCAGAAAAGAGAACATACCGGCGATCAACAGACTGGATTTATGCATGGTCACCGTATAAGGACCGGCAAATACGGCACAAGCCTCTCCGTTTTCTCCCTGGCAATTGCTGAAGAATAGAGAATCATGAGCTGAGAACAGATGGCCTAAATGACAGGCTTGCCCGATGAAACACCGTACTAAAGCTGCTCCGTCGTTGATACAGGTGCCCGAAGAAAAAATGAAATCTTCAGCCATCACATTATGACCGATAAATACCGGTGCTTCTGCATTACTGTTGATGGAACCGTTTTTCAAACGGGATGTACCTTCGATGGTCGTGTAATCGCCTATGCAGACGTTACGGATCGTTCCGGTGTTGATGATTCGTACGTGATTACCGATTTTTCCTTCTGTCGAGGACACTTGCTCGGTATATCGTTCGATCAGTGCCTTGAGACGCTCGGTCAGGACAGGAAAATGGCGGTATAGGGCGATAATATAAGCCAGATGGGCCGATAATTCATTGAAAATAGGCACTTCCCGTCCTCCGGTTTCATTCAATACAGCCACTAAAGTTCCGTTTCCAAAGGACGAACGTCCTTCCGTTACGATCAGATTGGCATTCTGTATAAAACAATTTTCTCCGATCCGGTAGTTGGCGATATAATTGGGGATATTTTCGATCAGGACATTATTACCCACCCGACAGTTGTGTAAGGTGACATTGAACAAACCGGCATGTCTGGGGAGTCCTCCCTCTAAAATGAACTCGTAATCGAATATGCCTAGTTCGATATCTCCTGAAAAACGGACATTTTGTATATAATCGGTTTTAAATCCGGAAGCAACTTTTACACGTTGCCAATCTGTCGAACTGCAGCCTTGTGCTTGCAGCCGGGTGATTTCCTCCTGGGTCAGATTTCTCGATACCATACGATTTTGTTATTTTATCTGAATGCAAAGATATACTTTTTGCATCAATATTTATCCGGTGGATAGAAACGGTCGGGGAAATGAATGAACGCTTAAAAATAAATAGAAGTTTGTTTGGTTAAGTGGTTTGTAATCAGTGTGATGGAATGTGAATAGCCTGAAGAAACGAATATTTTTTGCTTTTCAATAAGAAAAAAGTAATTATATTTGTTCGGTTTTACGGAAGTGATCCTAAGGAGACTTTCAGTGCTGATACCGTGGTTTTAAATATCCTGAGGTCTGAAATTGATTATTATTTTTAGCTTCGTCGGTAAAAGTTGTGCAACGTGAATGAATAAAGAAATCCTTTTTGAAGATATCAAGTGTGGGAATTTGAGTGCTTTTGAGGCATTATTTCGGCAGTATTATCCCTCTATGTGTGTGATTGCCGGAAAATTGGTCGCTAACAGGGAAGTGGCAGAGGATATTGTACAGGATGTTTTTATCCGTTTATGGGAAAAAAAGGCGGAATATGACAAAATACCGGATTTCAGGACTTTTCTTTACGTTGCAGTGCGTAATCTTTGTTATAATTACCTGAGAGATAAAAAGAAAACGATCGATTTTTCCCAGATCGAACTGCCTGATAAGCAACTTTCTTTTCAAGAACAACTGATACAGGAAGAAACATATCGCTTGATCTCTAATGCAATTGCGGAATTACCTGTACAAAGTGGAAAAATTATGCAGATATCCGCGGGAGACAGATCGAGCGCGCCATCACAAAACTAAATCGAGGCGAAATTAACCGGCCCAAATCGCCCAACGACTGCCGGCGCTTTATGAAGCCAACCTACTTCGATACCAAAGGCAACCCTATCGAAACCATCACATCAGCAATCCTCGATTATGAACAAATCGCCGAAGAAGCACGCTACGATGGCTTCAACGCCCTTGCAACAGGCCTCGGCGACGACCCCTGCCAGATAATCCGCGTCAACTCATACCGTTGGGAAATTGAAGACTGCTTCCGGGTTGAGAAATCCGACCTCAACATGCGCCCCGTATACGTGCGCTCTCCAAAGCGCATCGCAGCTCACTTCTTTATATGCTTCCTCAGTCTGCTCATTAGGTCAGAGAGAAAAAAAATACAATAAAAATGGCATATGAGAGGATAGTAGTAAATCATCTGCATATGCCATCTTACTTTTTTAAGACATTTACTGAATATCCCTAACTACTAATTCATCGCTTATGCGCAACTTCATAGCGAATTTCGTTAGAATTCTCGGTATCTGCAAGGATTTCGCCGGAAATCGTGTTAATGAACTCGGAAATATACCTCGATGTGGTGTTGTTCCCAAATTTTCCGACCTTGAGGTTATAGCTCTTGGCATTACGGCCGAAGCGTTCGGCTTCGATAGCGAAAATCTTTTGTTTCATCGCCTGCATAATGAATGCAAGGCAGATTTGCCAAACTTGATCAGCCGAAGGCAGTTCAATGCCCGGCACAAGTTGCCGGCCCGGCTTGCAGAAGAAATCCGCAAAAATGTGGCAGTTGCCATTGACGGATCCGAGGATGTCTTTTGCATCGACTCCAAACCGGTCAAAGTTTGTCAAAACGCAAGAGCCAAGCGCTGCACCATGGGACGGGATAATCGTGAGGCTGCGCCCGACTGGGGCTATTGCGCATCCCAAGGTATACACTACTATGGATATAAGCTCCATGCTGTCTGCGGAATACATGGTGTTATACATTCTTACGATATGACAGCGGCCAGTATTCACGATCTTCATTATCTCAAAAATTTCAATTCAACCGTTTTGCCAAAAATTCATCCAACATCTCCCCGGTCAAACCGTCGGCGATGACACGATTGTTTTTATCCAACACCAAAACACGAGGGATTGCCGTGATATTATAAGCCCTGGCAACTTCACCTGCCGTGTTCTTATAATCGCATGCCTGAATCCATGTCAGCCCATCAGTTTCAACTGCTTTTTTCCAATCCCCCTCACGAGCATCCATTGAAATTCCGATAATAACCAATCCTTTGTCTTTAAACTTCTCGTATGTTTTCACCATATTCGGATTCTCTTTTCTACAAGGAGCACACCAAGACGCCCAAAAATCAAGAATCTTTACCGGAGCTTTCACATCATATAGAGTGACGGTTGAACCATCCAGTGTCGGCAAAGTGAAATCAGGAGCCTGTCTTCCAACCTTTACTACCCCCAATTTATCATATCGGGCTTGTATCAGACGACCTTCCGGTGTGTTTTTCATTGCATCACTCAGCAGCTCAAATTTCACTTTCAAACGGTCGAAGTTCAAGTAATTATAACGATAATATACGATAGCCAAACCTAAAATATTATCCTTATTCGCTTCAATAAACTTGTTCTCCTCCTTATCATAGGCAATAGTCATACGATCCAACATCGCTCTTTCGTGCATTTTACCGGCAATGTCATGATTTTTTTCTGCCTCAAAATAACAGGCAAGAATAGAATCCCTATCACTGAAAACCTCTATTTCAACATCATCCAACGCATTTTTCCCAGCTTGCAGACGTCCGCCCTGAATATCGTAATTCCGGACGTCCGCCAAATCTTTCGCTCTTATATTAAGCGTAAAAAGAGTATCTTCAAGCAACAACGGGATTCTCCCATTGACACCTTTGATTGTAAGAAAAGCCAATTTCGGTCCGTTAATAACACCCTCCATTTCAAAATCGCCGTTCACAGAACGCACTTCGTGTATGGTGTCCACTTTCCCCGTTTCATTAACCATTGTCATAAGCAAATCCGACTCATATTTATCAACATGCCCTTTTATTACATACTTCTTGACTTCTGATGAACAGCTACTCAATACAAAGCATCCTAATGACAACGATAATAATAACAATAATTTTTTCATAATTCTACAATTTAAATTCTATATTACTACTTGGATTCGTCATTTCTAAACCGATATGCAGCATCCACTATTTTTCCTAAATCCGTAAATTCCATTTTCAACTTCGGAGCAGATGTAACTTCCTGGAATTCGTACATTCTCAGTGCTCCCGAAACAGTTTCTTCCTTTGTCTTGTCATAACCGGCTATAATTAACCATTTTTCCCTTTCCCGCTCCCAATCCGCATATTGGATGTAAGGCACGAGCAAATTGAATTTCAATACTGAAATATGCTCATTGGGAAAAGAAAGTATCTTTTTCGCCTTTTCGTCGGGAGTGTTCATGTTAAACTGATAGATATCCCCCTGCTCTGTCGCATAGAACAACAACCTGTAAAACGGATGGAACGCAAATTTGGTTATCTTGTCGGAATTTGCCAGATTCAGACGCATGTAATGGCTGCGTTCAACTTTACAGTCACCATTCAATACCATCCCATATACATAGTATTCATCCCGCCCCGGTTCCTTTAGCACGGCAAAAACATATCCTTCGTTATTCCCTTCCATGTGCACCATATCTCTGCCTGTCTCGGCTTTATAATCCATATCCCCTCCAATAAAAAACAGTTCGGTCAAATACTCTTCCTTACTTTCCAGCATTACAAAACGACGGTTCGTTTCATCATACAGAATGGCAGCAGTTGTTGTCGGCCATTCCCAGAAGCCCTTATAACCAACAAAAGGAGACACTTTAAAATATTCTGACGTTTTCTTCAGTTTGTTTCTCGGAAAATCAAAAATACTTCCAAGAGAAATATATCTGGCATCTCTAAAATAAAGATCGCCATCCGCTGTAATAAGCATCTCACGAGCAGGGTCGGTACACCTAGACAATCCGCCACCAGCAATCTTAACCTTCTCCGGATTGTCTCCGAACTGATAAATTAAATCAGATTCTTCACTCGGTTGGAGCTTTTCCTTGTCCAAATCGAACGTTCCGGCTTCGCACCATAACAAACGGCTGCTCTTAGCTCTGTTATAATTATATATCAACTTATAAGGTTTGCCGAATTCAAAGTCACACTCCGACCAAATACCACGAGACACTATATTTTCGGTAGCTGAGATATGAGATACCATATCCAAGCTGGCCTTACCGTTTTCCTCACAAAGCAACATCCAGCCATCAGTCACCGCTGTACGCAGACGTACAAAAAAATCTTTTTTGTACGATACATTGGTCAGCGTGTCAGTCACCCAGAAAAAGCCCAGATAATCGCCAGCCTGTTCTCTCAAAGGATACGCCAGGTTCTTCTCATTGCCGATGATATACTTCTTCAACTGCTCCTCGCTCGGAATAGAATCATTGTTGTAAGAAGCTTTAATCGGCATCAAACGCCACTCAAATTTCAAATGATCTTCCGTGCCCCCCAAAGCTAAGGTCAACTTAGGATTTATTCTCAATGTATCGACATAAGTAAACTTGTTATACCAGTCATTATCAATGATTCCCCCTATCGTAACATCATTCAACTCTTTATAAGAGTAACTCCCTTCATCATCATAGCAGGCAATCAATACTATCGTCAAGAAAAATAAATACCATTTTTTCATAACATGTTCCAATTTTATATTCTACCAAATAATCACTGTGCCTCCGGCCCCATTGTCATCGGTTCCAGATTTTCATCAAGATACGGTTCCTCTTGCTCGTCGAGCCAACGCTGTACCTTCTTCGCATAGTATTTCAATTTAAAATCAGGAATAACATTGCTGCTTATAAATTCCTTACGGGAAACATCACACAAAGTGCAAATCAAATCGGCTTTCTTAAAACTCCATACTCCGAAGAAATCATTTTCATCTCTCCACCACCAAGGCTTTGGAAAATCTTCGTTCGATATAATTGTCATACTATGACCGATGAAATAAGGATTTCCATCACTATCCTTACGCCAATTAAACTCAGAATCAAACTCTTCGCTTTCCTCTATTACTACGGTCAGTATTCTGTTATATTTTCTCAAAGCCTCAGTCCTCAACATCGTAATTTGCAAGGAGGTTTTCTCGCAATTAGCCGGTAAAATCACTTCCTTGGTTATAGCCCGAAAGTCCACACCTTCAACTGCCCGTACAGAATCGGTCTTGCATAATTCAGTGCGAACCTGTATTTTACGGTCGTAATCTTTCACCTCACCAAAAAGATAAATCGGCAATTCTAATACCCGCTCCTGAATATCACTATCCACAGTTCCCCATGAATAGGTCATGGTATCGCGTTGAATTGAAAAATAAATAGAACTTCCACCTACATACCCATCAACCTCTGTAAGCTGACATGCCTGCAATATGGAGCTTATAATACCTATAATTAAAATCAAATGTTTCATAAACCATCTTTTTTTCATAAATCAACAATTCAATTGTATTTAGATTCTTCTTCCGGAATCAGAAGTTGATAATCCGACAGTGTCATTTGCTTCATTACATTGTAAGTGGCGTCATCCGCTCTGTGAATTGACGGATATTTCAAGCGCTTGTAATAAAAGAATAATTGTCCTTCTCCCCAAAACTCTCGAATATATTCCTTCTCAAGGGTGGAGGCTAGGTATCTTTCGTTTGTCACATTCCGAACACCCCGATGTGTCAACACTTGATTTAACCACACCAGTCCATCGCTCGCATTCGGCTCACATTCGGCTGCAATATAAAACGCTTCGGACATTCGCAACAAAGGGATAATTGTCCCAGCAATAGTATCCTGTGTTGCTTTGAACTTTTCAAACATATTATAGCTTGCTCCATTTATAATTTGCCTGTTTCTAAAGTAAGCCTCATATCTATAGTCATCTCTATTGTTTTCAAATATTTTGTCAATCTGACCTCCCAACGGAGCCAACATCACCAACGGCGACAGATTCTCTCCACCAAATAATGAGATATGTAAATTAGACAGTTTGAAATTCTGCAACCCCCAAAGAATCTCCGGATAAAAGACTCTGTCAGGGTCTGAACGCCCAGATGATACCGCTTCGCGGGTTACCCAGGGGAACCACTGTTCTTGAGCATCTATAACTTTACGAGCAGCCACCAATGCAGCCTCTTTATTGCCACGGTACAGCTCAGCACGAGCCAACAACAATTGGACTCCATATTTGTTCAGTCTATATTTTCTGTAAGATACAAATGCATTGTCATGAACCATATCCGTTCCTTCTTGCAGCACCGGATCGTCCTGCAGTAAAGAGTCGGCTCGATGCAAATCCTCGATAACGCAATTCATGAATTCGTCCGGTTTGCAAGACGGACGTTTGTCCAAAGAAAATTCCTTATAATAGGGCAAATTTACCGTCATGACATCCAAATCATATACAGGACCGAACAACCGGAAAATATCGAAATGCAAAAAAGCTCTCAAAGCATAACACTCACCCTTCAATAAATTGTAATACTCATCTGTCAATACATTTCTGTGGGATTCACAATTTTTCAAGAGAAGATTAATATTAGCAATCAAACTATATGCATCCTTCCATATACTTGCAAAACGAGCCTTACAACCTTGCTCGGTATATTTGTGGAGCATCAAATCATAATTAAACGCATTTGACTTATTCAGACTATAGCGCTGAGCCATTATCTCAATCATTTCACAAGACAAATACTGGCCATAAAGAGAATTAGTATTTAGCTCTATGTAAATACCGTTCAATGCATTTTCAAAACCTTTGACAGATTCGAACACCACATCTTCAGCGACTCTGTCGTAAGGCTGGACATCCAACCAGGAATTACAGCTATTCAATCCCAGTAATATCGTGAACAATAAAAATAAATTCTTCATACTTCTATCTTTTATTAATTGTCAATCCTTATAGTATCGCACCCAAAGAGAATGAGATGCTTCTTGCAAACGGATAATACAATCCCCTCTCATCTTCTAACGTTGAAAAACGAGCAATAGAATTCATATACATATTGATATTCAGAGAAGAAATTCTAAGTGCCTTCTTCAACCACTTGCTATCGAATTGATATCCCAGACGAACTGATTCAATTGAAAGATAATTTTCCTTCATGACAAAACGCGAAGACATCGGAGTTGACTCTGTCAAAGAAATACTCTTGAATTTAGCCTTATCGCCCGGTTTTTTCCAACGATTATACAATGCCCGCCGGTCTTGGTTTGTTGTAATACTTCTTGAAGATATGTTCTCAACCTTGTTAAACAGAGTAGAATTGAATACATCAGCGCCGAAGCTATAACGCAATTGCAGGCTCGCAGACCATCCTTTATAATAGAACGTGTTGCCCCATACACCCTCCAAAGTAGGGCGAGAGTCACCCACTTCAACCTCGTCTTTATAATCAAAGGTATAGGTCAAAGTTCCGTCCTTTTTTACAAATATTTCCTGACCTGTTGCCGGATCTATACCCCTGGACCTTACAGCCCACAGCGCAGTCGGGCTCCCGCCATCGTAATATCTTGTGAGATTTTTGGAAATATTTTCTTGATTATACGCATTGAGGCTACGCCCTATATTCTTATAAAATGCTGTCCCATATCTGAAATTCACACTCATGGTATAATTGATACTCTCTTGTGGCTTGTATAAGATTGCATAGCGGATAGTTCCATTGACTCCTTTGTCAACTTGCACTCCTATATTAGTCCTACGTTTTTCTACTCCCATAGAAACGGGAATCCCGATATCTGCAATCAACGGATCAGTGCGCTTATGATAGAAATCAACTGTTACATGAAAACGATTGGAAAACATACTTAAGTTAATACCTATATTTTTGTCTAAAGTTCTCTGCCAAGCCAAGTTCGGATCACCAAATTTCGAAACAAGAACTCCTGTACCAAAATTATTCAACATCCAGTTGTTGAAATAATAGGTTGTAATTGCCGAATAAGAACTGAAATTCTGGTTTCCGGGATTACCGACAGATCCTCTTAACTTCAAAACATTTATAAACGATGCCTTATCTTTCATAAACTTTTCTCTATGAACATTCCAAGCCAAACCAACAGACCACGTTGTAGAAAAACGTTTGTTTGCTCCGAATACAGAAGTCCCGTCCGAACGAAGGTTGACATCCAGCAAATAGCGTCCATCATAAACATAACCTCCATTCAAGTAGAAATTGGCATTGCGATTTTTATTCTCCGCATAGCCTGGCTTCCCTCCTTCCGGATAGCTATTGGCAAAACTGGGTCTTGTAAAATTGCCTTCAGGGAATCCTTGAGCAGAAAAACTTTTCGTTTTCATATCATTTTCACGGATATTGGCACCGACAGCAACATTTATCATGTGCTTACCTCCCAATAATTGACCATAAGTCACGGTGAAATCTGCACTCCATGTCAATGAATTACTTGTTGAACTAAAATAACTTCCCTTGCGTAAAGGCTCAACTTTGGCGAATTGTGTATTATTCGGTGATGTAAATGTTTCCGTTTCGGTAATACTTTTGGTTATTCCCACTCTTCCCCGAATATTCAATGCATCAATCGGACGCGCCTCTATACTAAGATTATTTCTTACACTGAAAGAGTTTCCCTTATTATAACTGTTTTGAGCATCATTATAACTTGGATTTGCCACCTGAACCTGTCGATAAACAACGCCTGCTATATTTTCTGCCTGCCAATCTTCTAGCCAACGGTCTGTACTTCCTGATTTCTTCTCATAATAAGGATTCGCTTTGGCATATTCCGAAAAAGAAACGATAGGATTATCACTCCTATTCCAATCCACCGACACTTTATTCATAAAGTTGAATCCCTTTTTACGGTAGATTAAATCCAGAGACAGTCCCATAATATCACGTATAGAGCTTTTCATCACACCTTGAACACCGGAATAGTTAGCGCCCAATCCATAACGCATCTGACTATCGCCTCCTTCCATATAAATGTTATGCCTATGAGTCAAGCCCAAACGCAAAGGCTCGGACAACCAATAAGAATCCACCCCTCTCTTTACATCACGCAACAAACGGTTGTAACGTCCTGTCAACTGTTCCTGTTCAATAGCAGATACACTTGTAAAGGTTCCGGACAATCGCTCGAATTCAAGTTTTTCTTCGGCATTCATCAGATTATAATCAGTCAAATCGGCAAATGAGATGTCCACATTGCCATTATAACTCAAACGCAATTGACCACGAGCAGGAGATTTTGTTTCGACAACTACAACTCCATTGGCTGCCTTTGAACCATATATTGCCGTTGAAGCCGCATCCTTCAAAATTGTTACGGATGCAACTCTATCTATATTCAAGTCCATAATAACCTGCAATGTCGTCTCAAATCCATCCAGAATGAATAGAGGCTGATTGGGGTCCTGACCATATTCCTCCTTTAATCCCACAATACTACTTTTCCCCCGAATCTCAATATCCGGCAAACGGTTGGGGTCCGAACCATATTCTTTACTTTCCAAAATATGAAAAGCAGGGTCCAGCGTTTTCAAGCTCTGCAAAATATTCTGATTACCAATCATTTTTAAATCTTCTGCCGTATAAGTCTGCGAAGAACCAGTAAAACTCTCTTTATTACGGGTGTAGATACCGGTCACGACAACATCATCCAATGCTATCGTTTCTTCTTG
>ENA-USUK01002745-USUK01002745.1-human-gut-metagenome-genome-assembly--contig:-NODE-2745-length-11330-cov-15.407713_pt1 | contig 11330 bp, 12 predicted proteins | sample MGYA00250062_ERZ773400 | MGnify/ENA primary metagenome ERZ773400 (study PRJEB29103, sample SAMN06111961) | human gut metagenome | biome: human gut; feature: ankylosing spondylitis patient; material... | reverse complement strand
CCGTAGCGGCCATGGTCAAAAAGAGCCTGCTGGCGCTTTGCCCGGGAAAAGGAGCCCACAGCGGAAAGATCGTGACCCTGACCGCCGAGGGCCGTGCGCTGGCCGAGCGCACCGTCGTGCCGGTCATCGCCGCCGAGGAAAAGGCCATCCGCGCCTTTGGCCTTGCAAGTGCCGAGGAAATGCACTGTCTGGCGCAGCGGCATCTGGAATGCCTGCAGCGGGAGTTTGAAACGATAAGCGCCTTCCCCTGAGGGGGAAGGTGGCCGAGGCCCCGCCCGAGGCCGGATGAGGGTGAACCTGCCGGAATTTCCCGCTAAAGGGAAGGTGGCCCCGCAGGGCCGGATGAGGGGTAAGCTATCGATAGTTGACCGTAAACGGGTTGCTGCCATAAGCTCCGCCCTCATCAGTCACCTTCGGTGACAGCTTCAGTCTCCGCGCTAAGAGCCGCCTCCGGCGGTTGCGCTTCGACACGCGCCTGCGGGCGCAGCCCCGCGGGGGAAGCCTTTGAAAACGCGCAAAAACAGGAGCATTTATGTCAAAATCAAACCAGATCCAGCTGTCCGATCACTTTACCACGGGGCGGCTGCTGAAATTCACGGCGTCGCCCATTATCATGATGATCTTCACGTCGATCTACACGATTGTGGACGGCTTCTTTGTCTCGAACTGCGCGGGCAAAACGGCGTTCACGGCGCTGAACCTCATTTACCCCTATCTCCAGATGCTGGGCTGCCTCGGCTTTATGATCGGCACGGGCGGCAGTGCGCTGGTCGCCATGACGCTGGGCATGGGCGATGAGAAGCGCGCAAACCGGCTGTTCAGTATGCTGGCCGTTGCGACTGTGGGCATCGGCGCGATTTTCAGCGTCATCGGCCTGGCACTGCTGCGGCCCGTGGCGCTGCTGCTGGGCGCAACGCCCGAGCTGCTGCCCAGCTGTCTGCTGTATGGCCGCATTTTGCTGACATTCCAAACGGCGTTCATGCTGCAATACCTGTTCCAGAGCTTCTTTATTGCCGCGGAAAAGCCCAAGCTGGGCCTGTTCTTCACGGTGGCGGCGGGCGCGACCAACATGGTGCTGGACTTCGTGCTCGTCGGCGTGGCGGGTCTTGGGCTGGCCGGTGCGGCGTCGGCGACGGTCATCAGCCAGATGGTCGGCGGTGTGGCGCCCATTTTCTACTTTGCGAAGCGCCGTCCCGGCTGCCGCCTGTATTTTACAAAGCCGCTGTTCAGCCTGCGGGAGCTGTTCAAAGCCTGCACCAACGGCGTCAGCGAGCTGATGACGAATATCTCAATGTCGCTGGTCAGTGCGCTGTACAACATGCAGCTGCTCAAGCTGTTCGGCGCGGACGGCGTTGCGGCCTACGGCGTGCTTATGTATGTGGGCTTTGTGTTCGCGGCGGTGTTCATCGGCTATTCTCAGGGCACAGCGCCCATTGTCAGCTACCACTTTGGCGCGGACAATAAGGACGAACTGAAAAACCTGCTGCGCAAAAGTGCGGGCATCATTGCGGCGGCCGGTGTGGCGATGCTGGCTTCCAGTGAGCTGCTGGCCGAGCCGCTGGCCAAAATCTTCGTCGGCTACGATGCGGGGCTGCTGGCGCTGACGACCCACGGCATGAAGCTGTACTGCATCAGTTTTATCCTGTCAGGCTTCAACATCTTCGGCTCGGCGTTCTTCACGGCGCTGAACATCGCCAAGCAGCGCAGGTATAATCTGGAATCCACCAACAACATCATCAATTCGTCCGGACGGCGTGTCCGGGGCTTTATCGGTATCGAAACCCTTGTTCAGCCCGACCTTACGCCAAACGGTTGGCGGGTATGACCCCCATAAAAGGAGAATTTGGGTGTTTTGCTGCGTACGTGCGTACGCGGTAGCCGCCCTCTCTCCGTACGCACGTACGCAGCGATTGACCGAAAACGCACTTTATAGAGGTGTTTCTGGCATACTGTCAATTTGACAGCTTGCCAAATCAGGTGGTCAAAATGACCAACTGAAAAAGCCGGACGAGCTGGTGGGCAGGGATTCGCAAATCTTTGACCGCCAGCTTGCCCGGTGCAAGAGTGCAGAGAGCGCAGCTCTTTGCCCCAGTGATATGATGCTGTGCGTCATATCCTACTGGGTATTATCTGGCGCACCGCAGGCGGCAGATTCAGCAGCAAAGCTGCTGCGCACCCACCCCACCAAGACGTTGAAATGGAGGGATGTTTATCTGAAGCTGACACGACACAATGGACGAGCCGGAAAACACGGCACCTATAACCCCAAGCACAACGACCGGAATTTCGACCTCACCAACAGCGAGCACATCGACCCCGAACGAGCCAAAGGCAATATCTACTGGGACTGCTTCCACGGATTTCGCTCCACTATCGCCCCACAAGACCCGGATGATCTGGCCGGGACATTCTCGGAGGTAGAACGACAATTTTACGAGAGCAGATATTCCAATTTTGTGGAAAGCCAAAACGAGCGCAACGCCAAGATCCGGCACACAGAACGAAACCGCAGCATTCCCGACCTGCTGTCCAGCCGCAAGACCTGCCCGGAAGAAACTATCTACCAGCTTGGAACGCTGGACGAACACGCTTCCGCAGAGGATTTGCTGAACATCGTCACCGAGTTCATTGACGAGTTCAAGGCCAAGTTTGGCGAACACGTTCATGTGCTGGACTGGGCACTGCATCTGGACGAAAGCACACCCCATATCCACGAGCGCCATGTGTTCGACTGCGAAAACCGGTATGGCGAGGTAGCTCCCCAACAAGAAAAGGCGCTGGAAGCGCTGGGCTTCGACCTGCCCGACCCGGACAAGCCCCTCAGCCGCCGGAACAACCGCAAAATTACCTTTGATGCAGCCTGCCGGAAGATGCTGTTCGAGATTGCAAAACGGCATGGGCTGGATCTGGAGGAAGAAGCAGAGTACGGTAATCGCCAATATCTGGAAAAGCAGGATTTTATCCTTGCCAAGCAGAAGGAGCAGCTTTCCGCCCAGCAGAACAAGCTGGACGAACTGACCCTCAAGGTCAACGACATGGAAACGCTGATCGACGAAGTTTCGGCAGCAGCCTACGACAAGGCGGTAGAGGTCGTGACGGACGTGGTACGCACCGAGACCCGCAAGGAAGATATGCGGATGATCGAGGACACGAAAAGGTGGGTACTGTCTCCGGAGCGCAAAGCACCACAGGCTACACGGGAGTACACCGCCAAGCATCTGGATACCGTGCTGGACAAGTTCCTCAAGACCATGCAGACCACCGCTGCCCGCTTGCAGGAGAAGCTCCTGAGGCCAGAAGTCCGGCAGAAGGGCAAGGAGCAGGTCAAGGAGAAAGTACGGGATTCTGTTCTACAACTGCTGAACCGCTTGCAGGCAGAACAGACGAACAAACCAACGGCACAACCCCGCACACAGGAGGGGCACTCGGAAATCTGAACCTTATCGGGAGCGTTTGGGGCAAAAAGCTGGCACTTTCTGCCCCGGCACCCGGTTACAAGGAATTGGAGGTGCAAGTGAAGGAAGTTCCGATTTGGCAAAAGAGTAATCTGACCTTGGAGGAAGCAGCGGCTTACTCTGGGATCGGTATCAATAAACTGCGGTCAATGACCGATAGCGATGAATGCAAGTTCGTCCTTTGGAACGGAACCAAACGGCTTATCAAACGCCGTAAGCTGGACGAATATTTGGACAAGGCATTCTCAATCTGATGCGGTTCGAAAATTGACCGTTTGATGTTGCAGGGAGTCTTGCGTCATGGTATACTCATGGCGTAAGGCTCCTTTTCAACATTCTGTGAATGAAAAGGAGAGTTTATATGCAAAGACGTAAAGACAATAAAGGCCGTGTTTTGAAGGATGGCGAGGTTTATCGCAAAAGTGACGGGCTGTATATGTACCGTTGGACTGCGAAAAACGGGAAACGCCATACCATCTATGATGCAACCTTGGAGGGGCTGCGCGAAAAGGAAGAGAAGATCCAGCACGACTTGGCAGAAGGCATCCGCATCCCGGAGTGCAGCCTGACCCTGAATGACCTGTTTGAACTGTGGCGTAAGAACAAGGTGGGCTTGAAAGAGCATACCTTCGCCAATTACGTTTATATGTACAATCGGTTCGTCCGGGATGAGATCGGCATGATGAAGCTCAAGGACATTCGCAAGTCGGATATCCGCAGCTACTACAATGGCATCGTCCGCAACGGCAAGATGGCGTTGAACACGCTGGAAACCATTCAGAATGTTCTCCATCAGGTCTTTGCGGTGGCGGTGGACGATGAGTACATCCGTGTGAATCCCACGGATGGTGTCCTGACGGCCATTAAAGCCGCCCACCAGTACGAAACGCCCAAACGCCACGCTCTGACCCTGCCCCAGCAGCAGGCATTTCTGAATTTCATCAAGAAAACGCCGAAGTTCCAGCACTGGCTCCCGATGTTCACCTTCATGTTGGGCACCGGATGCCGCATCTCGGAAACGGTTGGCCTGTGCTGGGGTGACGTCGACTTCGAGAGTGGGTTTATCACCATCCAACACAATCTGGTGTACCATGACCACGAGGTCGGCGGCTGCTACTTCACCATGTCCACCCCCAAGACTGCCGCAGGTAAGCGGGCGATTCCAATCCTGCCCGAAGTGCGGAAGGCGCTGGAGCAGGAACGCACCAACCAGCAGGAGCTGGAACTGGTATGCGAATACGAGATCGACGGAATCTCGGACTTCGTATTCCTGAACCGTTTCGGCCAGCCGCAGAATCCGCAGACGGTCAACCGCGCCATCAAGCGCATCAGCGTGGCATACAACGAAGCCGAACTGGAAAAGGCCGAAAAGGAAAAACGGGAGCCGCAGCTGCTGCCGCCCTTCTCCTGCCATAATCTCCGGCACACGTTCTGCACCCGGCTGTGCGAAAATGAGACCAACCTGAAGATCATTCAGGACATCATGGGACATCGGGACATCAGCACCACGATGGAGATTTACGCGGAAGCCACCAAGGAAGCCAAAGCCCATTCCTTTGCAAATCTGAACGGTAAACTGGGCATTTCGGTCTGAAATCCACTACACCAACTACTACACCACTTTTACACCAAATTGCCGGTAAGTTGTGGAGAGTTGCGTAGGGTGACGTACGGGAGCAGGAAAAAGGAAGCCGCATGGATAGGCTTATAAAGGAAAATAAAGCCATTTGTGAGCCTTCCTTGACCTGTCCCCACGATGAAGCCGATCGACCAGTAAATTTCCAATTTAAGCAAAACAAAGCCTGAAACTTCTTGATGTACCGAGAAGTTTTAGGCTTTTTCTTTTGACGAATTTCCAGTAAAAACTACACCATACGCCAATTTTAAGCCAAACGATGCAGGATTTTGTGCAGAGCAAAAAGAGCGTTGTTCCGGTTTGGCAGTAGAAACGGCTGTGTGGTGGGCGGGTGTAGACTTATAAAGGGCTGCATCAGAAAGTGGATTCATGGATTTGCATACGGACAGCCGGAACTTTCCACTGCAAAAGAAGCAAATGTGAAGAAGATGGAGGTTATCTTATGAACAAACTGCTTTCCTGCCGCTACAACATGGATACCAACCGGGTGGAAGCCCGGTTCGTCGACGGCTCTGCTGTTGTCATCGACTGCATCGCCATTGAGGATGAATATGGCAATACCCCGGCACAGCGGGCAGAACTGGACTGGCTGCGGTACAACAAACCTCTGGAATACACACAGCTTGTGCTGAGTGGGGAGATTGAGCACTATCTGTCACTGGGATGTGAGCATGGCAGACTGGAAGATTAAGCCCAACATAACAACAAATCCCGGCAGGTGTTCTACAAGGTAGGCACTTGCCGAGATTCGTTTTGTTTGATTTACTTTTCCCTTACTCCATCCACCAGATGAAAATAATCATAATAGGGCGTAGTATAGGTTTCATACCGCCCCACTACGGTAATGGTTGTGCCTTCTTCCGGGTAATCGCCATCGGTCAGCACGAACTCCACTCCCTGCTGGCAGCAGGCAAGCGCATCGTAGATGACGCAGGAATGGTACAGCTCACCAGTCTGCTCATCTGTGTACTCCTGATATTCGCCCGTCATACGAACAATTTTATCGGTGTAGTTCTCCGGGGTAACGAGCATATTGTAAACTTCTGCGTTCACAACCGTATCGCTGAGTAAGGTCAGGTCAATGTCTGCATCCATACCGGTGTGAATATCGCTTGCGCCAGCAGTGCTGCTTTCCGGGAGCTGCACAGAATGTTCCGGGGCGGGTGCAGTAACAGCACTAGAAGATGCAGACTCCGGCAAGACCGTCGCCACGGAAGATGCCGCTTCGGGCTTTGCACCGCAGGCGGTCAATGCAGCGGCGGCACAGAGCAGCAGAAAGCCCTTCAAAAGTCGTTTCATGATGCCCTCCCCAGCAGTTTTCCGGCCAGACAGCACAGGCCAAACGCCGCCATGTCAACCGCAACAATGGTCGAACCAACCGGCGTTCCGGCCAGGACGGAAGCCACGATGCCCACAAAGGCACAGCTCACGGACAATACCGCCGAGCAGATGGTGACAGCGCGGAAATTCTTGCACAGGCGCATCGCCGAAAGAGCCGGAAAAATCACCAGTGCAGAAATCAGCAGAGAGCCGACAAGGTTCATTGCCAGCACAATGATGACGGCAATGACAATGGCAATCAGCAGATTGTATCCGTTTGCATTGGTTCCGACGGCCTGTGCAAAGGTTTCGTCAAAGGTGACTGCAAAGATCTTGTTGTAGAACAGCATAAACACTGCGACCACGATGATGGAAAGCCCGATGCAGAGCCAAACTTCCGATTTTGTCAGGGTCAGGATCGAGGTAGAGCCGAACAGGGTGCTGCACACATCGCCAGACAGATTCGCCGAGGTCGAGAACAGATTCATCAGCAGATAGCCCATTGCAAGCGCGCCAACGGACACCATAGCAATGGCAGCGTCACCTTTGATTTGGGTGTTTTGTCCGGTATGCAGCAACAGGACTGCGCAGGCCACAGTCACGGCCAGCGTCAGCGGCATATGGTCGGACATTCCCAGCACGGTCGCAATGGCCATGCCGCCGAACGCCACATGAGAAAGGCCATCTCCGATAAAGGAAAACCGTTTCAGCACCAGCGTCACGCCCAGCAGCGAAGAACACAGGGCAATCAGAACGCCCACGATGAGCGCATAGCGGACAAAGGGATAGTTCCAGTAAAAGATCAGCTTTTCCAACACGTTCATACGGCACCGCCTTTCCCAGCCGCAAACAGCCGCCCCTGCGGGCTTTGCAGATACGCTTCCCGTGTGCCGAAAAAGATCGTTTCACCAACATGAAGAATGTGGCTTGCGTAGCAAACCGCAGCCTGAATATCGTGGGAGATCATCAGGACGGTAATGCCCTCCTGCTGGTTCAGTTTTTCAATCAGATGGTACATTTCCGTAGTCACTTTTGGGTCAAGACCGGAAACAGGCTCGTCCAGAAGCAGCATTTTCCGGGTAGCGCAGAGGGCGCGCGCCAGCAAGACGCGCTGCTGCTGACCGCCGGAAAGCTCCCGGTAACAGCATTTTGCCAGCGATCCGATCTGCATTTTGTGCATGGCATCCTGCGCAAGCTGCTTTTCCTCTCGACTGTAAAATGGGCGGAGTCCACAACGGCTCTGGCAACCAGACAGCACGATTTCCTGCACCGACGCTGGAAAATCCCTCTGCACGATGGTCTGCTGAGGCAGATAGCCGATCTCGTTCCGGCGCAGGCCATCGCCCATCTCGATTTGCCCGGAAATAGGCTGCTGCAAACCGAGCAGAGTTTTCATCAAGGTACTTTTTCCTGCACCGTTTTCACCAACTACACAAAGATAGTCGCCTGCGTGAATCTCAAAGTTCAGAGGATCCAGAATGGCCTTTCCCTCATAGCCAACGAGAAGGTTCTTACAAATGAGCTGAGACATGACGGTTCCTTCCTTTAGTTCAGAGCCTGTTTCAGCACATCCAGATTGCTTTCCATCACGGAAAGGTAGGTCGTGCCGTTTGCCACATCGGTGGATGTGGTGGACTGCATGGAATCCAACGTCAGGATGGACTGATTCTTTTCGGCGGTATTCTGCACGATAGTTTCGGCAATTTTGTGCTGTGCGCCCTCAATGGTCAGTACACAGGGCAGCCCCAGTTCATCCACTTTGCCAGCAAGGAAAGAAATGGTCTCAAAGCTGGCTTCCGTTTCCGCAGAGCAGCCTGCAAACGCGGCATAATAGCTCAGACCGTAATCGTCCACCAGATAGCGGAACGGGAAACGGTCGCCGAACAGCACAGTTTTCCGGGCGGCATTGTCCACCACCGTCTGATATTCGCCATCCAGAGCGGCCAGCTTTTCCAGATAGGATGCAGCGTTAGTAGCGTAGGCATCTTTGTTAGCCGGGTCGATTTCTTCCAGTGCGTCGGTGATGGCGCTGCAGAGAGTTTCAGCGTTCTTCAGGGATAGCCAGACGTGCTCATCGTACTCCGGCTCATCTTCGTCCTCGGATTCTTCTTCCTCGGCCTCCATACCTTCTACGACTTCTTCCTCTTTTACCTGCTCACCCAGCACATCCAGAAGGTTGATGACCTTCATGTTCTGGTTGGTCGCTTCTTTCAAGGCATCTTCGACCCAGCCATCCGATTCGCCGCCAACATAGAGGAACAAGTCACAGTCCGAGATTTTAATAATATCATCTGCGGTGGGCTGATAGCTGTGCAAATCAACGCCATTGTCCAGAAGCATGGTAACTTCGGCATGATCGGCCTTATCGCCGAGAATTTCGCGCACCCAGTCATACTCCGGGAAAATAGTCGTGACGATCTTCAGCGGCTTGTTGCCACTCTGCAATGCAGACGGTGCAGGAGCGGACGAAGATGCGGCCTTCCCACAGCCGCCCAAAATACCAGCAGCCAGTAAAAGGCAAAAAAATACAGCGAATATACGTTTGAGTTTTTTCATAGAAATGCGCTCCATTGTTTGATATCAAGAATCATACGGACAAGCATTTCTTAATCCGACAGTTTTACCTTTAGTCGAATCGGTGTTTTTATCAGCAAAAGCGGAGAGCAAAGCGACAGCAAGGCCGCCAACACAAAATGCGGCACGGGTGTTAGAATGAACGGCCCGGAACCATCTTTTCCGGCGTGCAGGATATTCTCGCAAAGTTTCAGCTGTGCGCAGACGGCGCAGTCTGCCCCGGTACAGTCGTGGTTGACTTCTTCCGCGCAGAATGTCAATGCACCCAAAACGGCCAGCAGGAAACCAACCAGCAGGATCCACGCAGCGCAGCGTTGTTTTGCAGTGCAGTTCATTCCATTGCCCTCCTTTCTTGAATTTGCAACTTGATTGCAAATTGGATTATAGCAAGGCAACATTGGATTGTCAAGTGGAAATTTTTGCGGACACTACGTTTATCGGAAAGTCGTTGTCAAGAGGGCTGGCACCGTTTAGCCCTCTCTCTTTTTACCAAAGTTTCCCTCTCGCATGACCGTAACACAGCAGGTTGGAAGAATCACAAAAAAAGGCTGCGGCACAAAACAAGGTGCCGCAGCCTTTTCCCGCTTTCATACTCTTTTATAATACCATGAACAAAGTCCCCGCAGCAATGAGCGCGCAGCCGATCAGGCTTTTGGCCGTGAACGGCTCATGCAGGATGAAAAATGCCAGTGCCAGCGTGATGACCACGCTCAGTTTATCAATGGGGACCACCTTGGACGCTGCACCGATCTGCAATGCGTGGTAATAGCACAGCCAGCTTGCACCGGTGGCAAGGCCGGATAGGATCAGGAACAGCCAGCTTTTGTGAGAAATGTCCCCGATGCCGGTCTGCGTCCCGGTCAGAAACACCATGCCCCAGCTCATCAGGAGCACAACGGCGGTGCGAATGGCCGTGGCCAGCGTGGAGTTCACGCCGTCAATGCCGATCTTCGCAAGAATGGAAGTCAGTGCGGCAAATATCGCAGAGCCCAGCGCAAAAACAAACCACATAAAATATTCTCCTTTTCCTCACACTGCCATGGAATGAAGGCTGGCGTGGGCGCGGCTGGTATGACGGCCTCTGTGGGGCCGCTCTGTGCCCCCTGCGTTTTTATGCGGGGTGATGCAGATCAGATCACATAATCATTTCCCGCCTGTTCTGGTGCGGCGAGGTCGGCGAGGGTGATCTTGCCGAAGTAGTCGGCGATGAGGTCGTTCAGACCTTTCCACATCGTATAGGTGCGGCAGTTGGCCATCCGCTCGCAGGCCGGGGCTCCCGGCGTCAGGCAGCTCACCGGGGCAAGGCTGCCCTCCGTCAGCAGCAGGATCTCCGCCACCGTGTACTGGTCCGGGCTGCGGGTCAGGCGGTAGCCGCCACCCTTGCCGCGCAGCCCTTCCAGAAAGCCGTTCTGCACCAGGACTTTCAGGATGTTCTCCAGATATTTTTCCGAGATATCCTGCCGCGCGGCGACCTCTTTCAGCGGGACATAGCGTTCGGCCTGATGCTCGGCCAGGTCGATCATCACACGCAGCGCATAGCGGCCTTTGGTTGAAACGATCATAGTGCACTCCTTATTGTATAGCAACCTCTCCGTCTCACCGTTGGTCCTGCGGAAATGGGCAGCAGCCGCAGGCGACAACGCCGTAGACCGGCCCGCCCGACCTCCGAACAGGGGAGATGTCACCGCAGGGGAGGGAGAAATTTTGATTTTAACCTATTATACAATGGGGTTTATAACTTTTCAATCTGTTTTTTGCACTTTTCCATTGACAACCGGGGCAAAGAGGGCTATAATACCATCAAACCCACAAACAATGTTGGTTTGCAGGGAATATGGAGAGACGAAATCGTTCCGGGCCGGGTGCCCGCAGAGGGAGGAACATTCTTATGAGCAAGATTTATACGTCCGCAGATCAGCTGATCGGTCACACTCCGCTGCTGGAGCTGACCCACATCGAGGAGCAGGAGGATCTGAAGGCCACCATCCTGGCAAAGCTGGAATACTTCAACCCGGCGGGTTCGGTCAAAGACCGCATTGCCAAGAAGATGATCGACGATGCGGAAGCCACTGGCAAGCTGAAACCCGGTTCGGTCATCATTGAGCCGACCTCCGGCAACACCGGCATCGGTCTGGCCGCTGTGGCGGCGGCCAAGGGCTACCGCATCATCATCGTCATGCCGGAGACCATGAGCGTGGAGCGCCGCCAGCTGATGAAGGCTTACGGCGCAGAGCTGGTCCTGAGCGAGGGTGCCAAGGGCATGAAGGGTGCCATTGCCAAGGCCGATGAACTGGCAAAGGAGATCCCGAACGCCTTCATTCCCGGTCAGTTCGTCAACCCGGCCA
>ENA-USUK01002744-USUK01002744.1-human-gut-metagenome-genome-assembly--contig:-NODE-2744-length-11336-cov-5.472244_pt1 | contig 11336 bp, 10 predicted proteins | sample MGYA00250062_ERZ773400 | MGnify/ENA primary metagenome ERZ773400 (study PRJEB29103, sample SAMN06111961) | human gut metagenome | biome: human gut; feature: ankylosing spondylitis patient; material... | reverse complement strand
TCACTTCTGAAAAATAATTAGAGGTATTCATTTTGCAATGATAAACTTTTTAGAGGAATTTTGGTGCGGTCGCCCTGCTTTATAACTCTAATAATATCAAATATTAAAAAAGTTCTGGTTATATCCATTCTCGAGCATACTATTGTATTTTTCTTCGTCGAAAGAGTAGAGATAAGCTCCTTTTTTCGAAGTAGAGTAGTCCTTTTTACCCGTATTGATCAGGATATTCATGCTATGGATCTTCTTCCGGAAATTACGTTTGTCGATTTCACATCCGAAAATCGCCTCGTAAAGCATCTGTAAAGAAGGAAGCGTAAACTCCTGAGGTAACAGGTTGAAACCTACCGGACAATTGGTCGCCCGTCTCCTCAAACGCCCCAAAGCTTTCGTAACCATCTGGTTGTGATCGAAGATCAGAGGAGGCACTTGTTCCAACAGTACCCATGCTGCATTATATGAACTCACCGCCTCTTTATCATAATTACGGATATCCATCAAAGCAAAATAAGCGGCAGAAACGACACGGGCTCCAGGATCACGCCCCACATCACTGAATGTCATCAATTGCTCCATATAAACTTTTTCCAAGCCGGTGCAATCCCTCAATACCCGTTCCGCCGCCTGGTCCAGATTCTCATCCGCCCGCAAAAAACCTCCCATCAGAGACCATTCTCCCTTACAAGGTTCAAAATTCCGCTTTAATAACAACAACTTTAATCCTTCCTCATCGAAACCAAAAATAATACAATCTACAGCGACTTTGAAATCAGCCTCTTGTTCATAATACCTTATACTTTCCACCTCGTAAAATTTTTTTACAAAACAAGCAAAAAAATAATTATAAGGCAAATTTTTTCTACAGTTAAAAGTATAAGATACACTTAAGCTTCTATTTCTCGTATACCGATTCGCGCATCTTTGCATTTTCTTTTGTAGCAGCCCGATTGCCGACAAAATGAAAATATCGCTTTAATATTTAAACGGTTCGGTTTTCACAAAAATCCGATAGTCTTTGATCATCCCCGGCAGGTTCGCTTCTGCCCGCGGCAGATAACGGAAACCGGTCACTTCAGTCACCTCTCCCAGATCGGTCACAATCTGGTGGAGATGCTTCGGTTACTGCCCACTATAAGCGGTGTGCCATATAAAGACTAAACGAAATATTCCGGTCCAGCATAGCTTTCATTCCTTCTACCAAAGCTTCCGTACTCCAGGTTTCGTGGGGACATCCCCAATGGTCGAACCGACCGGGCCAAAATTCGCTACACATCAGAGGGGGACTTTTGGAAACACAATCCCAACACAGGGCAACCGCACCAAAATTTCTATTAAAATATGTTTTGTGGCATAAATCATTAAAATATTTCAAAAAAAGTTGTGTAATTGGGGAATAAAGGTAATCTTGCAGATAGAAAAGTCTTAACATATGAAAATAGAACCTTAACGACTGGATTTTTTACGTGAAGATTTTGCAAACCAAAGTCTCTTGACTATGATTCGTGAGATCTTATAAGAGGTCTCTTTCCATAAAGAGGCCTCTTTTTATGATTTAGAAAATCAGATTAGTATCCCAATAATTTTCTTAAATAGTTAATATCCAAGGCTGCTTTGTAAAGTCTTCTTTTTAGACTCAGTTTGTCTTTTTGTTCTGATACGATATGTAAAGCTACTTTTCTAAGCACTGACAAGTTTTGCGAGGAGTATCCTTTCCTTGCCCTGCAATTATCCTCTTTAAAAGTAACATCCAGGTGCCAATGAAGTTGGTTTTCAATGCTCCGGTGTCCCCTTATCAGCTTTTGAAAGTAAGACGCGCTTAATCCGATCTCATCACTGATATAATATCTGGTTTCATAGGTTGTCTTCCCGTTTATTTCCCGACTTGACTCTATTTTTATAATCGTGCCCGGTCCCCTCCAGGATCGAATAGTTTCCGCAAGCAGATATTCCCTTGCAGGAAGAATGCAGCACTTCCTGACCTCTATCCTTCCATGATCTTTATCTACGCTCGTATCTTTATCAAGGCCGCCGTTTACTTTAAATGCACATTCAATATCTTCATACAGAGATTTCTGATTGCCCTTTACCGACAACAAATAATGGCCTTTCTTATCAAGTATTAAGTCAACGATCTCTCGCTGTGTCCCCATGGCATCTATGGAGACAATCGCCTCTTCAATGTCAATCTCCGACAAGACAGCAGGGATGGCTGTTATCTCATTAGACTGGTCTTCTACCTTTCCTTGAGAGATACAGAACCTATTCTCGATTACCCAAGCATTCAGGATATACAGACCTTTATTTCCTGTGGAAGTCGGAGATGTCCCACCTTGTTTCTTTCCATCTATAACAATCTGCTTTTCTGATAAATCAGACAGGAGTGATTTACCATAACTGCGAAGACAATGTTCCAATTCTGATGGTTCAATACGCTGGAATACACGCTCAAACGTATCTTCCGATGGTACACCGTTTGGTAGAGAAAGCAAATCATTCAACATTTCTCCACGCTCTAAAGCAAACAGACGCATATCTTCATAATCTGTTCCGCCTGTCAGATAAGTACACAAACCTATCATTAATATATCTGACAACAAAGGTAGACAGCGACCTGTTACACGAGGATCTGTCACTTCTGAAAAATAATTAGAGGTATTCATTTTGCAATGATAAACTTTTTAGAGGAATTTTGGTGCGGTCGCCCTGAAGCCGCTCCCGGATACATGAAAAATACCAAAGTTTTATTAACTTTGCCAGTTGACATTATAAATTTAAACCCAACCTTATGATCACCAAAAACTATATAGCGAAAGGAGAAGGCGCCAACCGTTTCGAGAAAGTGCCGGTCCGTATTTATGAAAAACCTTCCGAAGCCGTTAAAGCGGTAGCCCGGGAAATTGCCGATCTGATCCGTACGAATGCGGATAAAAGCGAAAAATGTGTCCTCGGATTAGCGACCGGTTCATCGCCGATCAAACTCTATGAAGAACTGGTCCGCATGCACCGTGAGGAAGGCCTGTCGTTCAAAAATGTAGTCAGTTTCAATCTGGACGAATACCTGCCTATGCCTAAAGAATCGGAGCAAAGCTACCATTATTTCATGCACCATCACTTATTCGACCATATCGATATCGACCCGAAAAATATTCATATTCCGGACGGAACCTTAAAAGCGGAAGAGATAGAAAACTTTTGTAAGGAATACGAACGGCAGATCGAGGCCGCCGGAGGTATCGACATTCAAGTGCTCGGAATCGGCCGCACAGGCCACATCGGTTTCAACGAACCCGGTTCGCCGCTGACTTCGAAAACCCGGATGGTATATTTAGACGATCTGACGATCAAGGATGCTGCAGGAGATTTCGGCGGCATGGAAAATGTGCCGTCCCGCGCCATTACCATGGGAGTGGGTACGATTATGAAAGCCCGGAAAGTAATACTCCTGGCTTGGGGTGAGAAAAAAGCTTCTATCATCAAAGCTACGGTCGAAGGTAGTGTTTCGGATGCTGTCCCTGCCACTTTTCTGCAAGTACATCCGAACGTACAGTTCGTCATCGACGAAAGTGCAGCCGAAGAACTGACGCGTGCCAATCAACCCTGGTTGGTCAGCAAAGTACAATGGAACGACAAGCTGATCCGAAAAGCCGTCATCTGGCTGTGCCAGAAAGTGAAAAAGCCGATCCTGAAAGTAGAAAACAAAGACTACATCGACAATGGGATGACCGATCTGATCAAGACTTTCGGTTCGGCCAATAAAGTAAATATCCAGGTATTCAACGACCTGCAACACACCATTACAGGTTGGCCGGGAGGCAAACCCAATGCAGATGATTCTACCCGTCCCGAAAGAGCCTATCCTTATCCTAAACGAATCCTGATCTTCAGTCCCCATCCAGACGACGACGTCATCTCTATGGGAGGTACTTTCGCCCGGTTGGTAGAACAAGGTCACGAAGTGCATGTCGCTTACCAAACCTCGGGCAGCATCGCTGTTTTCGACGATTATATCTATCAGCAAATGGATATCGCCACCTCTTTTACTAAACTGGTGGACGGGGATTTACCGGCCATGGAAAACGCATTTTTACAAATAAAACAAGCTATCGCTAACCGCAAACCGGGAGACGAGGAAGCACGGTATCTGTTGCAATTCAAGGCCGCCCTTCGCCGGGCAGAAGCCCGCGGAGCCTGCCGTTTTATCGGTGTCCCTGAAGAACGGGTACACTTCCTGAACCTCCCCTTCTATGAAACCGGGAAAGTGAAAAAGAACCCGCTATCGCAAGCCGATGTCGATATTATCGTCGATCTTTTACGGAAAGTACAACCCCATCAGATCTATGCTGCGGGTGACTTAGCCGATCCGCACGGGACGCACGGAGTCTGTCTGGATGCGATTCTCCGTGCCTACAACATCATCGACCGGGACGAGTGGTTTAAAGATTGTAACACCTGGTGGTATCGCGGCGCGTGGATGGAATGGGAAGTAGAAAAAGTAGACATGGCGGTTCCGATCAGTCCGGCAGAATTGTCTATCAAACGGAAAGCGATCTACAAACACGGTTCACAAAACAACGGACCGGCATTTCCGGGAGATGATCCGCGTGAATTCTGGCAACGGGCGGAAGACCGTAACCGGAATACAGCGGATTTGTACAACCGTTTGGGTATGGCCGAATATGAAGCAATGGAGGTTTTTACCCGGTATAAGCACGACCACGGAGACTCTCTGAAATAAAATTTACCAGACCGGAACGGCAGATTCGTAAATGAATTTTAGGTTAAATCTTTAATCTTTTTATAACTTTGTCGGCTCACAACACTGACACTTATAAAAATAGTATAATCATGAAAAGAAAAACTACACTCTTAGTGATGGCAGCCGGCATGGGTTCCCGTTTCGGAAGTCTGAAACAGATTACTCCTCTCGGACCGCACCAGAAGGCTTTGCTGCACTATACCATTTATGACGCAGTTCATGCGGGATTCGATAAGATCGTTTTCGTTATCCGCGAAAGTTTCGCCAAAGAATTTATCGATTTTGTAGGGAAATATGCCGAAGGATTGGTAGAAACCGCTTATTGCTATCAAAGTATGGATAAACTACCGGGAGGAATGCCGCCCATCGAGCGCGAGAAGCCGTGGGGTACGGCACATGCCATCTGGAGTGCCAAAGAAGTAATCGATGAACCTTTTGCCGCCCTGAATGCCGATGATTTTTACGGTAGCGATGCTTTTGTAAAAGCCCACGATTTCCTGGCCAACGAAGCAACGGACCAAGAGTTCGGCCTGGTCGGTTACCGTCTGGCTTCTACCCTATCGGAAAACGGCACTGTTTCACGAGGGATCTGTGAAACCGACAGCCATCACCACCTGACTGCCGTTACGGAATGTACGAAAATCGGCAGACAGGCAGACGGAAGCATCAAAGACGAAGAGACCGGAAAAACACTGAATGCCGACGATCTGGTATCTATGAATTTCTGGGCCTTTACTCCTAAAATTTTCGAAGAAATCGAAAGACAGTTCGTCGAATTTTACCCGGCTAACAAAGATAATCTGAGATCAGAATTTTATATTCCCAAAGTAGTGGATAAAATGATCAAGGATCAAATTGCCGATGTAAGGGTACTGAAAACAACGGCTAAATGGTTCGGAGTCACTTATAAAGAAGATACCCCTTCTGTAAATGCAGCCCTTGCCGCTTTTGACAAGGAAGGAAAATATCTGGATATCTAAGTTCCGGATTGAGTTATTACGAAAGGAGGGTGTCCAAAAAGGCAAAATACCCCCTTGTAGAATCGGATATTTGATTTCAGTCTCCAATAGGGATACGAATAAATCGAGGGTGCCAAATACTTTTTGGACACCCTCTTTTTCTTTATTTTTATTTCGTTTTCCCCTCTTTTTCACAACAGGATTTTTCACACTTTTCGCCGGCTTGGGTTTTGGCAGAAGTGTTACTTTCTTCGATTCCTTTCACTTCGATGTTCAATTTCTCGATGGCTTTCTGCAAGTTTTCGGTGGTATTTTTGTCTTCGCGGAAAGTGACTGTGATGGTTTGAGTTTTCATATCCACTTTCAGGTCTTTCACTCCCTTTTCATAAGGGATATTCTTTTCTACTTTTGCTTTGCAAGATTCGCAATGCAGGTTGGCATTAAAAATGACGGTTTTCTCATTCTTTTTCTGAGCATTTACACTCATGACAGCTGACAATACTACTACCATTATCAAAACTAATCGTACTACTTTCATGGTTCCTAGTTTTAAATTTATGTATCAAAGTTAATAAAACAATATTATTCCCGGTCTAATCCGAAGCGAAGGCCGAGATAAAATTTACGTCCGTGTACAGGACCCCAAATTTTCGAAGAGTCGAAAGCGTCACTCCAGGGACGGTCGGCAGCCAGGATAGGATGTTTTTGGGTGAAATCACCGATATTTTCACATCCGGCATAAATACTCCATTTACGGAAAAACTTGGAAATCTGGGCATTCATGATACGGAAAGAATCGAAACGATCCGCTTGTCCTGAATTTTCTGACACAGGAACGGGAATACGTCCCGGACCGTTGAATTGAGTGGTGAAATCGAATTGCCATTTCTTCATATTGGTGTAATATGACAAATTCAACAAGCCTTTGTATTTACTTTGCAGCGGAGCCCTCAACAGACGGCCGCCCATCGTGGTCTTCACATCATTGTAACGATAAGCACCCAAAACGTCGAACCGGGGGATCAATTCGTATTTCACTTCCACCTGATAACAATTGGAGTAAGAATCACCGTCTAAGTTATAAAAATTGACTTTTCCTACCTGAGTCTCATTATCGGCCACGACCTGATCGGTAAAGTTCGTCCGGTAATAATCGAGGTTGATATTCAGTATACGGTCGAACAAGAGAAATTTGCGGTTCAACTGTACTCCGAAATTCCAGGCTTTTTCCATATCCAAACGATCTAATTCTTCGGGATGGGCTGCCAACAATTTATCGTTGACGTATACCGAATTGGCAGAAGCCAACAGATAACTGTTATCGGCCAGGATGTTGGCTGTCCGGGCACCGTGACCGGCAGACACCTTCAACATCGTAAAATCGTCGGGGGCATAAGCCAGATGTAAACGGGGAGTTACAAAACTACCGAAAATATTATGGTAGTCATAACGCAGTCCGGCCATTACGGTCAATTTTTGCCAGAAAAGTCCGGTATACTGGAAAAAAGCCCCTCCTACCCGTTCGTTACGATCGAAATCTACGGTTGCCGTCTTTTGACCGGAACCCACTAAATAGTCGTTGAAGGATTCATCATAACGATCGAAATTAAAGGACAACCCCGCAGAATATTTCTGATTTTCATTCTGTCCGAATATAGACTGAAAAATATAGTTAGAAAAAACAGTCTGCTGACGGGCTTGATAATCACGGGCGCCATAATATGAATCCTGATCGTGATCGGTATAATTCACCAAAATCGCCATACTGGTATTCTCGTACTGCGGCATCAGATAACCCAACTTCAAAAAGCCTTCATACCGGCGAGAGTCGATGCCGATCCCATACAAAGTACCCTCTCCATAGCTACCCCGCATTTCCTTCCTAAATCCTTTCTGCCCTCCCAGGCGGGTTTCGTCGAGGAGCTTCCCTCCGAATTGCAAAAACCAAGTATCGGTCTTATATTGCCAGCGATTCATCACATTGTATTGGGTCGTTTTAGGCATATCCAAAAAGCCATCGTGGTTTCCATCGTGTTCCATGGTCAGCCAATCCCCGTGAGCCAGGATGGCTGTGCTCCACTTGTCATTCAGACGGATGCCTGTATTGGCATTGAATTCGATCATCCCTTCACTATTCCCATAGGCATTGACAAAAATCTTTTCGCTCGTAGCAGGCTTTTTATAATCGACACTGATTTGTCCGGCAATCGCTTCATAGCCATTGATTACCGAACCGGCCCCCTTCGAAACCGAGATAGCGCTCATCCAAGGGCCTGGGACATAATTCAATCCGTATAATGCCGAAATCCCCCGAAAATTGGGCATATTCTCCGTCATCATCTGCACGTATTTACCGGTCAGCCCCAACAACTGGATCTGTTTCGCCCCAGTCACAGCATCGGCATATGCCACATCTACCGAAGCATTGGTAGTGAAACTCTCTCCCAGATTACAACAAGCTGCTTTACACAATTCTTCGCCGGTGATCACCTGTTCGATCAGAGGCCCCCGGGTACTCATAATCGTCGTATTTCCCCGGGTGACCACTTTCACTTCATCGAGTACTTCTCCTGCCACCAATTCGATCTCGACCTGTTTATCCGTGCGTTTTACCGTAAGCGTATCGGTCCGGTACCCGATAAAGCTGGCGACCAAGCGCCCCGATTTATTCCATTTGATTTTAAAATGCCCTTCAGCATCCGTCACTACACCGTCTGTCGTTCCGGCCCAATAGACATTGGCCCCCGGCAAACCGACCTTTTTTCCATTCTCCTGCTCGACCACCCGTCCCTTTATATCCTGGGCATATCCTCCCAGAGAGGCACATAACAGTACCATTAAACTGAACAATTTCATTTTTACACTATTTACCTTATGATTGAAGATTAAAAATGACAACACACCTTATCCAAATCCATGGTCAGGACTGACCGGCAAAAGGTTTTAACAAAGGAAAGTACACAACGATTCCAGCGAGGGCGGAATCCCGGGAAACTTCCGGTAAAAAGCAAAGCCATCCTTTCCGTCCCGCACAGCAAGAATCTGTATCGTCATCTCCCAACCGCATTCAGGTAAGGTAAATACGGAAAGTTGCATTTGTAAACCCCGCTCTACCAATGAAGAATCGGTCACTTTATAAAAATCATGACGGGAAGAAGCATGACAACAATCTTTGCAAAATTGCCGTTCCCCCTGACAACAGCCACATTCCTCTTCGCAAGGACATGTGTTCTCTGCAGGCAGGACTCTGACTTCGAGATATGTGCGGTCCGAATGAATACAACCCGACTGAGTTACATTCACTCCAATCAATGCCATCCCGGTAATAAGCAGCACTAACGTATGCAATATCTGTTTGCCCAATTTCAACATCGTTTGCAAATATATTCTTTTCCTTTAGAAAGCAACAGAAAGAAATAATTCTTGACAGAATTTTAACTAATAGATTCCTTTTGTCCTAGCCGAAAAAAATTGTATTTTCGTACGATTAAAATCTAGTAATAACTAACCTTTTTCATCATGTTGAGAAAAAATATACGGTCGTCTGTATTTGTATTACTTGCATTGGCTGCCTGTACAAGTAAAAATAATGTTAAAATTACCGGAGGGATCAAGGAAGCCGAAAATCAAAAAGTGTACCTGGAGCAGTTAAATGTCGATCAAGCTGTCATCATCGACTCGACAAAAACCGACCGGTACGGACATTTCACCTTTAAAACAGCAACATCCCTCCCCACTTTCTATAATGTAAAAATCGGTCCGAAGGAATTTATTACTTTCATTGCTGAACCGGAAGATCATATCGAATTGAGCGGAACGTTGAACGGACTTTCCCAGAATTACTGGGTAGACGGATCTGAAAATTCCCTTTGGGTAAAGCTGCTGAATTTTCAACTGAACAATACTCATGTCATGATGGATTCACTGAAGAAAAGCTTTGCCGCCCTTCCTGCCGAAGCGACCAGCGAACGTCAAAAAATTGCAGCCGCCTGGGATTCGGTCGTGAACAAACAAATTAACTTTTCGAAGGATTTTATCCTGAAGCATGCCATTTCGCCGGCTTCCTATTATGCCTTGTATCAGAAATTCGATCAGGATAATTTCATCCTGAATCCGGATAACGATTTGCATTCTTATAAAGTCGTCGCCTCTTCGATGAAAGCGATGTATCCGGAATCGCAATATACGAAAGCGATCCTGAATCATTTGGACCAAATCAACAAGGCGATCCAAAACATGAAAATAAAACAATTGATCAACAACAGCGAAGGATCACTGCCGGAAATCCATCTTCCGAATGCACAGGGGGACACCATTGCCCTTAGTTCGCTGAAAGGGAAATATATATTGCTCGATTTTACTGTCTTGAACAGCAAAGACGGAGTCGGCTATATTCAAGAAATGAAAAAGATCTACAACAAATTTAAAAACCGGGGAGTTCAGATTTATCAGGTTTGTCTGGATCCGAACAAACTTGCCTGGCAAAGTCTCGTAAAACAGTTGGATATCAATTGGATTTGTGTCTGGGATCCGGATGGTTTGAAAAGCCGTGCTGCTCAGATGTGGAACATACAACGTGTACCTGCCAATTATATTATCAACCCTAAATTTGAAATTGTCGGGAAAAATCTGGCAGGCCAACGCCTGGAAGACCGTTTGAACGACCTTTTAAAATAATTTAAAATTACTCACCCCAAGAGCGAGAAAGAGGCAGAATCGATGAAAATCAGTGAGCGAATCCCCCATACAGAGCATACCCTCCGGCTCCAGGCTGGCAAAAAGGTTTATTTCGTTTCCGATGTCCATCTGGGTGCTCCTGTATTGGATAATGACCGGGAACGGGAAAACCGCCTGATCCGTTGGCTCGACACCATCCGTCCGATCAAATATCGTTCCTCCCAACAGGTCCGGTTTGTTCATGTATCCCCCATGCACCGGTAGTTTTATTAATACCACCCGAAGGATGCCCCCATGATTCCAAAACCATAGCCTTAGTCATCCCAATGCACACTTGGCCTTTTAATATCAAGTCCGCCGTAGCTTTTCCGTATTTCTTATATAATTCTTTAGTTCTCTGTTGTCTTTTTATACTAGCTAACTTCTTTGCCTCTTCTTGTGCTAACTTTTCCTTCATCAATAATTCTTCTTTAGCAAGTCTTTCTCTTTCCATTGTTTCCTCATAAACTTCCGCTTCGACAACATCCAAATTATAGAAATACATCTGAGTCATTCTTTTCTGATTATCAAATATGCTTACTTCGTATGAAAAAAGAGATGGACTCTCACATAATGGCATTATCAAATCGGCACTATCATTCTTCAGAACAAATGAAGGAACCATATAAGTATCTTCACTGCCTGAATAGGCTATTTCCATACATTTATATTTATTAATCGGATGAATATTTTTAATGTATATGTCTTTATTCAAATACAACTGTTTCATTTTATCCATAAATCCTAATACAATGACAGGATAGTGTTGCCTAGTATAACTGAATCCATCATACTCACCACGTTTAGCATACCAATAAAGAGTATCACCTTCTTCAGACTGTAGTGCAAAAATTGTATTTTCTTCAACTTCGGCATCAGACAAGCCGAAGCAAGCCAAAGACAGTGAA
>ENA-USUK01002740-USUK01002740.1-human-gut-metagenome-genome-assembly--contig:-NODE-2740-length-11352-cov-21.653392_pt1 | contig 11352 bp, 11 predicted proteins | sample MGYA00250062_ERZ773400 | MGnify/ENA primary metagenome ERZ773400 (study PRJEB29103, sample SAMN06111961) | human gut metagenome | biome: human gut; feature: ankylosing spondylitis patient; material... | reverse complement strand
GTAGCTGAAATTCAATGTACTTATGATTGTACTAGAGATATTTTAGATGAGGAAAATATTGAAGAAAACTTAAAGAAAATGGAAATTTTAAAAGATAAATATATTTTAAATGAGTAAAGGAGGAAAAATGGCAGGATTAAATGGAAAACCTAAGTTCAAATTTCTCTTTGAAGAAAAGGCAGCCGTACTTATATCAGGAGCTATAAGAGGTGTCTTAGGGGTAATCATGTTCGATGCCACTAAGGAAGACTTTACAAAAAAAGAGTACTATTCAGCTGTTGAAATCAAAGAAGAAGATTGGACATCTGAAAACTTTAAGGCTTTAAAAGCTATGGCATTTAGAGGAAATCCTTTTAAAGTTGTAGTATATAAGGCAACTAAAGAAAACATTAATGATGTTTTAAAACAAATAAAAGTAGATGAGCCGAATTACTTATGTTGTCCTTTTACAACTGGAGAAGATAAACCAGAAACATTAGTATCCGATTTAGAAAGTTGGATTAATTCTATTAGAAATACAGAAACTATCAAACTTGGAAATGATACTTCTACAATTAAGTTAGTTGTATCTTCATCAGCTAAACCTGATAAACCTTGGATAATAGATTATGATTCAAGACAAGTAGCACATACAATAGTAGATTTTGAAGAGAAAGCTTATACAGCTCAAGAATATACTTTATGTATAGCTTCTATGTGTGCTGGAGTAGCTCTCAATGCTTCTATCACTAATATGGAGCAATCTTGGTTAAAATCATTTAAAACTACTGTTGATGATGAAAATACAGCAATAGGGGAAGGAAAGCTATTAACTGGATTTGATGGTAATAAATACACTATCATTAGAGGTGTTACATCATTTACAACAGCAACTGACACTATGAATAGAAGTTTTAGTAAAATTAGAAAGATGGAAATTATGGATATTCATCAAAAGGATATTAGAAATGTCTTTAAAGAAGCTTACAGAGGAAAATATCAAAACTTCTATCCTAACAAATTATTATTCTTAGGTGCTGTAAATGCTTATCTTAAAGAATTTGTAAAAGCTGGACAGCTTGACCCAGCTAATGAAAATAGAATGACAAGGAAAAGAACGCCTGCCCCATAGCCCCTAAGAAAACATCTCCGTTCACTTTACTGAAATCAGGCTTCAGCAGAAACTCCAAACCTTTTTCCGCATTGGGAAGCGACAATGAGCACCCCACCAAAACTACTATCAGTACAAACAAAACAGGCATCAGCACCTTCGAAGATTTCTCTATCCCATCTTTCACTCCCTTTACTATAACAAAATGGGTGGCCAATAAAAAGATGACCAGCCAGATAAGCGGACGAACAGGGTCCTTCGAAAAACTCTGGAAAGCAACCACAAAATCTTCCGGCTTCTTATCTGCAAAACCATTCATTCCCGCTTCCAATATATATTCCAAAGTCCATCCTGCCACTACCGAATAATATCCTAGAATAAGAAAACCGGCCAAAACCCCCAAATATCCCAACCACTTCCAATGAGTTCCGGGTGCCAAAACCTTATAAGCACGTCCCGTACTTGCTTTTGAATGACGACCTACTGTGAATTCGGCAATCATAATAGGCATTCCCAACATAAAAACACACGCCAAGTATACTAAGATAAATGCCGCACCTCCATGATTTCCCGTTTCATAGGGAAACCTCCATATATTACCAAGTCCTACAGCCGAACCTGCCGCCGCCAGAACAGCCCCAATCTTACTTCCGAAATTTACTCTTTCGCTTTTTTGCATAAAAAACTATCAAATTATTATAAATCAACACTGGTTAGCCTGCAAAAGTATAAAATTAATCGTACTTTTGCGACGAATCACAAAAAAATTAAAGTATGCTATATTATTTTAGAAAATATCCGGTATCCTTGATCATTGTAGCTATCATCTTTTATCTTTCCTTTTTCACTCCTCCTAAAACAGATGTGGAAGAAATCCCCTACATAGACAAAATAGTGCATATATGCATGTATGGAGGACTCTGTTTCATTTTATGGATAGAATACCTGAGGAATCATAAGGCTATCAATTGGAATCATGTAATATGGGGAGGCATCATAGCTCCTGTAGCTATGAGCGGGTGTATCGAACTGATGCAAGCTTATTGCACAGATACCCGCAGCGGTGACTGGCTGGATTTTCTGGCAAACAGCATTGGAGTCGGACTAGCCGCCTTAATAGGATATTACTTACTTCGCCCCCTTATATGGCGTAAATCCTAAAAAGAAACGCCGACGATTCTTCGCGAACAGTCGGCGTGATGATAAAAGTCAAAGTTATATAATAAAGATAGAGAGTCAACTTAACGGAAATCTTTCAGATCATTCTGCAACCTCTGACGAGTGAAAAAGATACGGCTTTTCACTGTTCCCAACGGAAGTCCCAGTTTTTCGGCAATTTCCCTATATTTAAATCCTGATACATACATAGCAAACGGCACACGGTAATCTTTAGGCAACGCATTCACGATACGATGTATCTCTTTCAAATCATAAGCACCTTCTGTAGAATCGAATCCTGAGTCCTGTGGAAGATTCAAATGGAACAAGTTATCTGTCTGATCGACGAAAGTCTGATCACGCACTGTTTTACGATAATTATTTATAAATATATTACGCATGATGGTGTACATCCATCCTTTAAAATTCGTATCTGGAGTAAACTTCTCTTCGTTGTCCAAAGCTTTAAGTGAAGTTTCCTGCAACAAATCATTAGCCTCTTCTCTGTCAGCTGTCAATTTAAATGCAAAGCGAAATAATTCGGTTTGTATACTTAGTAAATGCTGTGTAAAGTCGACTGTCTTCATATTAATCTATTTTTAAATTGTTATTTTCTGTTTTTGCTTTCTGCTGCAATATTAACGACTTCTCGCAAAAGTCACGACAGAAAAACTAACAACAAAGGGGGTATAAACTATCAAATAACAGTTTTTACCCCCTAAATTAACAGTTAACAGGTGGTTTCGTTTTAACTTTTAATTAGCCGGTATCCCTCCACCGGTTCCAGCATTACCTCCTCCACTTTTCAAATCATCATTATTAATGCTTCGCGCAGCTTTTTTTACCTGAGCCTTCAACTCCCCAAAACGCCAACTGATATTAAATCCATAATAACGCATCGGAATTCTGGTAGCAGTAGAAGAGCAGAAAGTAGGAGTATTGATGTTATTCTTAAAAGTAATATATTTATTAAATAAATTGGACGAGTTAAGAGATATAGTCAGCCTCTTTTCCTTCAAGAAAGAACGACTGAGCCCTATCGCATAATAATAGAAAGAGGAACTTTTACCTTGCAAAGAGATATGCGGAGTACCACCCCCTCCGTTCAGACTCAGACGCAGATCCCAAGGCAGAGTCTGCTGGAAGCTTCCGAAGACATTTCCTTCCCAGCCATGATTCTTTAAATCAAGCCCTGAACTTCTATAATCCACATAAGCTCCCCGTCCATTGATATTAAAGCGGGTTTTAGGAGACATATTCCAGTTCAAGAACAAAGACAAATTAATATTCTTACTTTTTCCTATATTATCATAGGTAGAATTCATCACACCATCTTTTATAAAAGAGTATTGCTCTATACCATTATTGACAAAAGAATAATTAGCACTGACATTTACATTAAATTTCTGCGAGAAACTACCGAAAGTAACACTAAGCGAATGGGCCTTTTCACTTTCCAAATCAGGATTACCGTAACTGATCGCAGTAGGGTTGCTGGTGTCAGTAAACGGATTCAAAAACCAAATACCCGGCCGGCTGATACGCATATTATAAGATGCCCTCAAACTTTGAGTAGGAGCCAATTGGTAAGAGAACATCAAGGATGGAACCAAATCATCAAACTGAGCATCAAACTTCTCATCCTTATTTTTATAATCCGCATCCATAAATGTATGCTCATAGCGAATTCCCGCCTTTCCACCGAGTTTTTTGTACTTCAGCTGATAGCCCAAATAAGCAGCCAGAATATCCTGCTTATGATCATATTGCGTACTCATATCCTGATCATACTTATATTCTCCGGTTTTATCGGCCAGATAATATTTACCATCACTTTTACTTCTACGAAAAATATACTTTATACCAGTTTCAATGCTGTGTATCGAATTTATCGGATTGGTATAGTCCAATTGAGCCGTATGCTCTTGTGTGCTGGCATCATTTTTAAAATATTGGTTTTGCAAAAGATAAGGAACATTCAACGTATCCTCATAATCCGTATTCGCTTCACTGTTATTGGGGGAATGGCTAAAACGATAAGAGAAAGTAAGAAGTTCCCCTTTCTTTTTAAACGAATGCTGATAATCCATGTTGCCCCCCACTTCGCCAAAGCCCGATTCATTATTTCCCAAAGAACCGTAACCGTAAACCGGATTACCGGCATGATTCGTCATCTGGGTATTTCCAATCCTCTTATTCGTAAAATTGCCAGTCATCAGATTCATAGAAAAACTAATCAGATTCAAAGTGTCAATCTCATAACTTCCTTCCAGACTGCCAAATTGAAAATTGCCATAGCTCTTGCTTCTTCGATGCGACTCCAAAAATTTATTTTCCTGAGACGTGAAATCCTCACGATATGAATCTTCAAATCCCTTTTGAGATCCCTGGTAGTTATAAGAATAATTACCGGTAACAGTGAACTTGCCCGACTGCACCGTACCATAACCGCCACCATACACACGCATATTGCTTGCACCACCATTCAATGTCACCGTATATCCTTCCATTCCTGCTCCTACAGTGATAATATTCAAGATGCCCGCCACCCCTTCCGCGTCATATTTAGCCCCAGGCTCGGTGATAACCTCTATAGATTTAATGGAATTGGCCGGCATACTCCGCAATACCTCGGTAGGATTATTGCTCATCATGTTATTCGGCTTGCCATTAACATGCACTTTAAACTTACTGCTACCGTTTACTTGAATTTTATCCTCTCCATCTACAGTCACCAGCGGAACTTTACGGAGCATTTCAAGAGTCGTATTAGTTTTAGAATCCGGATCATCCTCTATACTATACGTCACTTTGTCTATTTCCGCCTTTACCAAAGGTTTCTGCGCTACCACCTCCACTCCTTTCAACATTTCAGTCGCTTCTGCTATCAGAATCTTACCCAAATCAACATTCCTACGATTTGCCGATATCGAAAACTCCTTCTGTACAGGAGACTTTCCTACAGAAGTAAAATGAATGAGATAAGTCCCCGGCACGGCAAGCCGTTCGTCAAACCTGCCGTCCGCTCCTGTCACAGCCAGTTTCACCGGCTTTGCAGGATTGTTCTTCAATGAAATACGGATTGTCTTCTGCAAGAAACGTATTTACTTTGAAGAAATTCTGGGGAGATGACCAATTTACAAGTTTTGACCCGGAAATGTCTGGTTATGGATATTTGACTCCATTCACAATGACTTTCGGACTTAATGTTACATTTTAATTAAAAAAACACAATGAAAAAGTTTATATCATCATTATTGATTTTAACCGCTACATTCGGCTTGACCGGATGTGAGGATTTCCTACAAGTAAATCCCAAACAAGTTTTGGATGAGAACTTGCTTGTTAAACCAAGTGATATGGAAGGCTTTGTAACAGCTGCTTATGCAAGAATGACAGATATTCCGTCTTGGGATTCACCATTCTCACCTTGGTGGTCTGGTTCTCTTCGTTCTGATGACTCTTATAAAGGAGGAGGAGGCGTCTGGGACGGCGGCGATGGATGGGGATATATGGAAACCTTTGTGAATTTGACTCCTAATGGCTGGCCTATTGATTACCCTTGGTATGTTTCTTATCAAGTTATCCAAAGATGTAATACTGCAATCCAGAAAATGCAGCCGATTTCTGAAGAAGATTTTCCAGTAAAGAACAGTCGAATGGGTGAGATGCTGTTTCTTCGCGGATTTACTCATTTCAGACTGAAAGAGTTCTTCAAATATATACCTTACATGGATGAAACTATAACAGGTACTTCTGCAGATTTTGAGGCTGTACCGAATAGGGACAAGAACTATCCGAATGATCAGTATCTGTGGGAGAGAATTCTTAAGGATTTCAAGGATGCAGAGTCATATCTTCCAGAAGTACAGATAGATAAAGGAAGAGTCAATAAGAATGCGGCAACGGCAATGGTTGCAAGAACATTGATGTTTATGGCTTATGAGCAAGATGAGAGACATCAGGTGATTAATGTAAACAAAGAACGGCTGAATGAAGCTTTGATTTATCTGAACAAGTTGACGGAACAAGAAGGTAAAGCTTTGGACTTATGTAGCAATTTTGGTGAGAATTTCATGATTGAGTCTGATAACAATACGAAAGAATCCATTTGGGAGATTCAGTATTCTATCAATGATAATAGTTCTACTGGGGGTAAAATCAATAGAAGTGAAGGACTGAATCATCCGTGGAATTGGGGAGGTTTTCAGTGTTGTGGTTTCCATCATGCAAGCTATACAATGGGTAATGCTTTCAAGACTGGTGAAAATGGATTACCGTTGTTTGATACCTATAATGATGATTGCTATGGTGATTACATAAAGAAAGCCGATGGTTCGGATGATATTACACTTGTAGATGCCGGTAATAAGGCTTTCTTCGACCGCTACACTTTCGACCCTCGTTTCAGTCATACGATATGTGCACCCGGACAGCCTTGGAAGTATGACCCTTATTTGATTTTTGAGGCTCGTGGTATTCGTAATGGTGTTGAGTATGGTTATTTGAAATCTGTGAAGGAATTACCGCATCCTAATTGTGACTGTTTGCTGTACGATGGTTGGCAGTTTAACTCTATGAACAAGAGATTAATCAGATATGATGAAGTGATACTATGGAAAGCAGAAGTCCTAATTCAATTGGACAGACAAGATGAAGCTTTGCCTTTGATTAATAAAATTCGTCAGCGTGCCGCCAATAGTCTTGAGAATCTGAAAACTGCGGATGGAAGCTATATTCTGAACTACAAATGTGAGTTGTATAAACCTGGTGTGAATTGTACATGGACCAAAGAATTTGCATGGAAGGCCATGGAATGGGAAAACCGTCTTGAACTAGCTTGTGAAGGACGCCGTTTCTTCGACTTGCAGCGTTGGGGAACTCTGGAGAAAACGATGAATGCTTATTTTGCAGTGGAAAGAAATAGATTTGACTGGATGAATATAGCACGCTTTACTGCTGGTAGAGATGAATTCTTCCCCATATCACAGGCTCAGATGAAGTGGGCAAAAGGTAATTATACACAAAATCCGGGATATTAATATTAAACTTTTAGAATTATGATTATGAAAAATATAGTAAGAATATGCATGGTAATATTTACTTGTTTATTGTTTACTGGTTGTTACGACAGAGATGTTGTAGGCAGTAAAGGAACACATTATATTTTGCCTAAAGTGGAAAACCTTGATTATTCAGTACAAGGGAATACAGTGAAGTTGACATGGCAAATTCCAGATAATATACCTGATGAGTTTTTGAGGCCTCTTGAAGTAAGTATTCAGAAAGTGGAGAATGACATCTATAGAGATGTGATAACCATTGGTAATGAAGGGACATTTGCCGAAGGCATTGCAATCGATGCGAATAAAAGGTACAGATTCGTTGTAAAATTGGTAGGAAACTTGACAGACGAAGTTGTAGAAACCGGAATATCCAGCAGAATATACTCCGAAGGTCAGGTAATTGACATTCAATAATTAAAGTTTGCTGTATCATAGATGCAGTCCGGTATTTCTATGCTTCCCGTGTACTGCATCTATAGATACAGTAAACTGACTTAAAACAGACGCTATGAAAAATATTCTATTTATGGTTCTTTCTTTCTCTATATTCTTGTTGTTTTCTTGTTCGGATAAAGAGGAAAATGAGCCTTTTATACCAGTTGATGAGATTATCTCTGCGAAAACTTTTCTGATTCCAAATAAAGACACGAAGGTTGTTTCAACGATTCTGAATTTTAAGAATATAGATGCCATAGATTATCTGATGGTTCGAAAAAGTGGAGGAAATAGTTATTCAGTCAAAATAGATAGAAATGAGTTAACTGCAGATTATGTATTTAATTATGTAGTTCAGAAGACGGATCCCCAGAATTTTAGATTGATATTGGTAGCAGTTTATAAAGATGGAAACAAATCGAATGACCTTTCTTTGAATGTGGATAACCGTTGGGGATTCTTTATCCGAAGCGTCAGTCGTACTGCTCGTGTAACTGGTAGTTCTATGGACGGAGAAAACTTCCCAAACCCTAATAATACTGCGACAAAATGGAATGTAGGAGGAACAGATCTTGGCATTATTTGGGAGATGCAGCCCGGAAAATATGGAATTTTCTTTGGTGATACTTTTGGGTATGACTTTAAGCCTAATCCAGCTAATCCTGGACCTAACGGAGGGAGTTGGCGTAGTAATGTGCTGGCTTTCTCGGAGGATAATGATTTAGAAGATGGATTGTCATTCAGCAATATGGCTACTGATGATAAAGGGTATGCCCGCGAGATAGTATATGGGGGAAAAGATTCGTCAGGTAATGGTGATTGGACTTCTATCCCAACAGCTGCTATTCGTGCTAATGGAATAGATTATGTACATTATTTTAATATGAGAAATTGGACGGGATGGATTACAAATTATTCGGGAATATATAAGTCGGTTGATAATGGTTTGACATGGGCTAAGTGTAAAGATATAACCTTCTCATCTTATAGTTTTTTTGGCCAGGTAGGGTACTTTAAGAAAGATGGATATGTTTATATGATAGGTACTCAAACGGGGAGGGATAGCAATGCTAAATTAGCACGATTTCATGAAACAGATATTGAGAATAAGACAGCTTATGAATATTGGAATTCTTTTACTAATCAATGGATAAAAGGCAATGAAAATGAGGCAACTGTATTAATAGAAGATAAGGTTGGTGAACTTTCTTTTATATATAACGAGACACATAAGAAATGGATAATTGCTTATTTCAATGCAGATAGATATAATATAACTATGCGTACGGCAGAAGACATAACTGGCCCATGGAGTGAACCCTATGAGCTTGCTAATGGTAGAGAGTATGCCCAATTGTATGGTTCTTACATTCATCCGTTGTCGGTAACTGGTGATAATTTATATTTTACGATGTCAATGTGGATGCCTTATAATGTTTTTTTAATGAAGGCTGAATTGGCTGATATGGGAGAGTTTTAATTATATTGATAAATATAATATCATGAACACACGCACATTAATTATAACTTTTGTTTGGATGATAATGTCCAACATAGGCATCTTTGCTCAAGAGCATTGGGATGCACAAGAGAGAATTGAGTTGAATAAGGGTGTTTTTCCGAAGAATTTTAGTAAAGCTATTGATATTATACAGTATGATTTATTAGGAATTGAGAGAGGAAAAAGCCATGTGAAAGTGATAGATAACAACACTTTGTACATAAACCTTTCTTTTTCGCTTAAAAACTCTGTTCAACAAGGTGATTGGCGTATAGCGGTAAAGCCGGATTTTTTACCTTCATTCCATTGGGCGCCACATCTTACTCCTACTGATAGAAATGTCATCGATCAACATGTATTCCGTTCTCCTGCCCTTATCGTAGCAGACGATCATCAAACTCTTATTCTTATCCCCGATTTGGATATTATGCAGAAGGGGACTCCTGTACGATGGTATATGGATATGGACGCATCCTCTAATACACTTATTCTCGGAATGTGTAATAACCATGTATCCGAACACGTTCTGTTTGAGCGTGATCAAGAAACTACTTACCCAAAAGGAGATATTGAAATAGGCTTTTATTTGATGTATTCTGATAGCAAGGAAGTATTGCGGAATCCTTTTAAGAAGCCGTTAGAATTTATGTGGAGTCGATGGGGGCATGCTGCATATGAGAAAGGTAATCCGGTGAAGGAGAACCTAGAAACGTATGTGAAACATACTTATAATTGGGCTTTTAATTCATGGTCAGAAAATGTGTGGCAGCAATTTGAGTTAGATGGGAAAAAAGTGGGTGCTCCCGTATTTATTGTGAATGTTACTCAAAGTCCTAATTATCCGGGAGAGATTAATGAACGTGAATTTCGTTCTATTTACAATAAAATATCTCAAATTCCAATGCACCCCACAAGAGCAGGCGAGTCAATATCTGTTACAATTTCAGAGGCGGGTTTTGAAGCAATGAAGAATGATCCAGAGTATGAAGCATGGGTATTAAATGATTTGCAAGTGGGTTGGTCACAACCAGATAAATGGTCCGGTATATGCGGAGGAGCGTTTTCTACAATATATTATGGAGCATCAAAAGAAGAATGTCATGCTGAGATGTGGAGTGCTGGTTATAACAATGGGAATGGTGGGAAGATTTTTAATGATAAGTCAAAAAATAGTTTTTGGGAGCGCAGAATAGAAAATAAAAAGAGAATAGAAAATCAGGTAAAGAAACAACAGGAAAAAAAGCGGATTCAGAAAAAACAAGCGGAAAGAACAGCTTATGAAGAATATGCGCAAAATAAAAGGTTGCAATGATACTCTGGCAGATGTGGTACAGAGCGATGAAACTACAGTTCTTTATGGAAAAGGCTATTTATATGAAGAATTGTTGGGCCTGAAATTCCAGATCACCCCATTTTCCTTCTTCCAGACCAATTCTCTGGGAGCAGAGGTGCTTTATGAGACAGCCAGAGGTTATGTAGGAGAAACAAAGGATAAAGTAGTTTTCGACTTATACAGCGGAACCGGAACCATTTCCCAGATCATTGCACCGGTAGCAAAGAAGGTAGTAGGTGTGGAGATCGTAGAAGAGGCAGTAGGCGCAGCAAAGGAAAATGCAGAAGCAAATGGTCTGCATAACTGCGAATTTATTGCCGGAGATGTATTAAAGGTGATCGATGAGATAACCGAAAAGCCAGACCTGATCATCTTAGATCCGCCAAGAGACGGCATCCATCCAAAGGCATTAGACCGTATCATTAATTTTGGTGTGGATCATCTGGTCTACATTTCCTGTAAGCCAACCAGCCTGGTAAGAGATCTGGTGATTTTACAGGAGAGAGGTTATAAGCTGGAAAGGGCAGTAGCTGTAGACATGTTCCCGGCAACTGCTAACTGTGAAACAGTGGCAAAACTGATCCGGGTAAAATGATCCGGTTATAAAAGGGGGTTACATTATGAAACTTCTGTTCCGTCAACGCTTCTTTTCCTGGTTTGACAGCTATGATATTTATGATGAAAATGAGAATACTGTATACACAGTGAAAGGTCAGCTTTCCTGGGGACCGCTGCGCTCACGGTTATAACCGTTAATGGCGCGGAACTT
>ENA-USUK01002735-USUK01002735.1-human-gut-metagenome-genome-assembly--contig:-NODE-2735-length-11368-cov-41.442742_pt1 | contig 11368 bp, 7 predicted proteins | sample MGYA00250062_ERZ773400 | MGnify/ENA primary metagenome ERZ773400 (study PRJEB29103, sample SAMN06111961) | human gut metagenome | biome: human gut; feature: ankylosing spondylitis patient; material... | reverse complement strand
GGCTGGTCGGCTTCACCTACGCCACCCGGACGGACGGGATAAGCAAGCCGAAAGCCGTGATCAACGGCGGCAAGTTCAAGGGCGGTATCGTCGTTAAAAAGGGCAGCGAGACCATCACGGAGGGGCGGTCTTTCCCCATCAGCATCCGCGGCGGCAGCTTCGGCCGCGGCCTCTTCACGGAGAATTTCGCGCTCAGCAGCAGCGAGCAGACCCTGGAAAACTTTGCCTTTGCCGCAATGTTCCCGGAGAGGACCGCTCTGCTTCGCCCCGACGAGCGGACCCGCCTGATCTACCGTCAGAAGGACATCAAGAGCGAATACATGGCCAACTCCATCTCGAAGGAGTATATCATTGCCCTGTCAACCAAGAATCTTGATGACTATAAGCGCGTCGCCTTCTCGTCCTACAGCGGCACGGCCTACACCGACGTCTGCACCAACGCCTTCGGTCTGGTCAAGGTGGAGGTCAACGGTGCGCCGGCCTATGTGCCGCACCAGATGGACGTGACGGGCGGCTACAGCGGTGCTCCGCTGTACGCGCTCAATCCGAAAAAGCAACTCCGGTTCTACTGGAACCCCCTGCCGGAGGCGATGAGGGACGCGGGCTACAGCTATAAGATCAAGTACACGCTCAACGGTACGGATTATCCCGTCACCGCCAGCAGCTACAATAACAATCTCTTGTTTCAGACTATCCCTGTGAATAGCTATAGCTACCAGACGGAGGTGCAGAAGCTGGGGATCACCGTTGAGCTTTATAAGGACGGCGAGCCGCTGACTCTGAGCGGCGCTTCCAATATGTTCCTGATGCGCTACCGGATGATGTCGGAGACCGATGTCGCCATTCCCGAGGTCACGCTGACGGTGAAGGACGGCGACCTGACCGCCACCTCCGCCGCGACCGACAGCCCGATTACCGTCTCCGAGGGCGAAGACTGCACCGTTAAAAGTCAGGTGAACTGGGCGGACAACGGAGCCGCGCGCAACAAGAGCGTGGTTCTGAAGGCGAAGCAAGGCTTCTATCTGACGAAGGACACGATATTTAACGTCGCCGGGGCGAGCAGCATCACGGCAAAGTGGCTCTACAGCACGGACGGCGGTCAGACCTGCGTCGTCGGCGTGGAGGCGAAGGAGTGCGAGCTGATCACCGAGGCAAAGGGATGGTGAGAACAGAAGTTCACGTGCTTCCTGGTAGTCTTCTTCACTCCATTGTGTAGAGACCCATATCTTGTTGAACAGCTCATCGATGGTGTGCTCATGCAACGTATAACTGTGTATTCTCTGCACTTCTTCTTTGTTGACTTGCGACATGTCGAATGTGCGTTTAGCTGCTTCCAGCATGAAATCGAGTTCCTTGAATGAGTGTGGAGGGGTTTGGGCGAACTTGCGGAATGTGTCGGCAAAATAGCCATACGCCTTATCCCATTCTTTCAGGAAATACGTCTTGTCTGCCAGTTCATATCCCTTGCAAAGCAACTGATTGTAAATCGCTTCGCGCTGCGGGTCTTGTGTGCCCATTGCCATATATTGAAGCATGTACTCATAAGTCGTTTGTTGGGTTTCAATCTGCGACTTTAATTCCCAGTTGTTAAGTGTGGCTGCAGCTTCCTTAATTTGGGTGAATGCTTCTTTTAATCTTTTCTCGTTTAACAGTTGAATGATTTCCTTATGCATGATGTTGTTTCAGAAGTCTTAAAAAATACAATCAGAAAAATACCTTATTAAAAAACTTTTTCCTGTAGGCAAAAGTAATAATTATTTCTTACTTTTTATCCGTCGTATGTCTGCAAATGAAAAAAATATAGCCAAAAATGTTTCTGTTTCTTTCTCATTTTTAGAGTCTTAATTTTGGTTGGAGATTTTTTTTCAAAAAAAATGGTTTTTCGAATAGGGGTTTTACCAAAGATGTGCGTTATGAAGACAAAATCACCCGGCCAGGTGAAACAACAGAGAAATTAAACGTAAGACTTTTTTTTAAACTAAAAAACTAGACTTTATGAAAATTCAATTGATTGCTTTATCTTTGTGTGTGTTAGCAAGTACAAATCTGGTAAAAGGACAGGGTTTTACTCCTTCTGAAAATAAACACGAAATACGTTTGTCTGTCAGTGACGGACTGACACAAGGATCGGTAGATATATTGGGAATGGGATTGGCAGATGCCGTGACAGGGAGTAAGCGTACGGATGAAAACTACAGTTTGGTGTATGGATTTGGTTACCGCTATTCGTTAGGCCGTTTCAAGGTAGGAACAGATTTGGGTTTTTCTTCTTCCAACAGTAAACTGGCATTAGCTGGTGAACAGGCTCCTTCATTGAAAGAGAGTAATGTGAATTTCATGATTCTTCCAGCCGCAGAATTTGTATATTATAAAAGAGGCTTGTTTGAATTGTATGGAACGGCTGCTGCCGGTGTTAACCTGAGTCGTCACAAAGAAACAGCTTTGACGGATGCCGGAAAGAAGGCTGCCAAGAAAGCAGATTTGAGCACTTCGTTCGCTTATCAGGTAAATCCGATTGCCTTGAGGGTAGGAAATGACCGGATTGGCGGTTTTGTAGAAGCCGGATTAGGAAATAAAGGCTTTTTGACAGCTGGTGTAAGTTTGAAATTCTGATTATTCGTATTGACGGAATCATGATAATGAGAGCCGATAGAAAGGACATATTCAAATCCCGGTTTCAGGAACATTATTCAAGGCTGTGCCGTATAGCTTATGGATATGTTTCTGACCAGGACGACGCGGAAGATATTGTGCAGGAACTGTTTATCAGCGTATGGAACAAACGACTGGATGACATGCCTGAGAAGGAGTTTGCTGCCTATATGACTACTTCCGTGAGGAACAGTTGCGTATCCTTTCTGCGGAAGCGTAAGGAAGATACGGTGTCGATAGATGATCATCCGGCTTCTGCAAGTTGTATGCCGGATGAAACTCCTGAAGAAGGTAAGACGCTTCAGGATATATTGGACTCGGCATTGGAGACTCTTCCTTCCAGATGCAAGGACGTTTTTTTACTGGCCAAGCTTCAGGGATTGAAATATCGTGAAATAGCTGAGAAGTTGGAGGTGTCAGAGAAAACAGTGGAAAACCAGATGACAAAGGCTATCAAGCTGCTTCGTGCGTATGTGGCAGCGCATGGTGCGCTGTTAGTAACGGTGGCTGCCATTATTTTGTCCATTATTATAAATTGTGAATAAGACCATGAATAACAAGGAAGATATAGACCAACTGCTGGCCCGTTATTTTGCGGGTGAACCGCTAAGTCTTGTTCAGCAAAAGGAACTGGACACATGGATTGCGGCTCATCGACAGGAGTTTGAACAGATGCACAAGCTGATGCAGGCTCCGGTAAGGACTGCGGAAGAAATTCATTTTGATGCGGATAAAGCCTGGGCCAAAATTGAGCCGCGTCTGGAAAGCCGGACACGGGCAATGACATTCGAACGGAAGATGACCTTTTTCTTTTCCGTGGCAGCTTCGTTATTGGTGTTGCTGGGCATCGGTGCCTTTTATCTGTTCCGTGCACCGGCAGAAGAGGGCTTGTATTATGCCAATGCGGATAGAACAGTAAAGCAGATAGTTTTGCCCGACAGCTCAGAGGTGATTTTATATCCAGAGGCTACATTGTCTTATTATTTTTCGGATAAAGAAAAAGGAAGAATGACCACATTGAAAGGAAAGGCTTTCTTTCAGGTGAAAAAGATGCATGGAATTCCTTTTAGGGTGAAAACTGACTTTTTGGATGTAGAAGTACTTGGAACCTCGTTTTTGGTAGACGTGGCACAGAAAGAAAAAGCCGGAGTGTTTGTTAAAACCGGAAAGGTGCGCGTGGAATCTGCTGAACATGAAGTGGTGATTCAAGCCAATGAAAAGGCGGAACTGAAAGGGGGCGTCTTGAAAGCAGATACGATTCTTCGTCCGCAGGATGTATTCGGTGTGGACGATTCGGTACTGATTTTTGAGCAGGCACCCATTACGGAAGTGGTGAAGGTAATTCGGGAAAAGACAGGTATACAGATTGATTTGGCCGAAGGGTTGGAGAAAAATCTGATTACGACCCGGATAAACAGCAATGAGCCGGACATAGCCGGAGAACTGGCTTTTCTTTGTGGATGTAAATGCGAGACATTGGTGAAAGGAAAACATTACAGGCTATATGAAAAGTAAATGGCTGCTTCTTTTGCTGTGGATGTGCATGGTTGCACGACCGGAAGCATGGGGGCAGGAAGTCAAATCAGCGAATACGGTAGCGGAAGAGTGGATACAAGTGAACTCCTCTTCCGCTACCGTATTGCAGTGGTTTGAATGGATTGAAAAAAGTACGGGAATCGTGCTTTCATATAATCCTGCACAGATGGAGTTAGGTGAGGTGCGTCGGATAGAGCCGGGAGGGAGAATGACGGTAGAAGAACTTTTGCATCGCATCCTCTCCGGTTATCAGGTGAAAATTGCTTTCGTACCTCCCCGCAAACTGGTGGTTCATGCACGGAAGATTGAAAGTTATGATGTCAGCGGTACAGTGTCCGAAGTGGACAGCGAAGAACGTTTGTATGGTGCGGTCGTGACACTGGAGGATAAGGATGGAAAACAATGGAATACCATTTCGAATGGAAAAGGGATTTTCCGTCTGCATGTACCCGAAGGAACATATACAGTGAAAACTTCTTACATGGGCTACACTCCGCAGGTGCAGTCGGTCCGGGTGACGAGAGACTGTTTTATCCGTACCCGTATGAAACCATTGTTGTTTGAGATAGAAGAAATTACCGTGGAGTCGGGTAAACGGGAAAATGAACTGGGAGAACTGACTCCGTCTAATTTGCTGGCTTTTAGTGGGGGAGACCTGTTCTCGCAGATATGGATTCTGCCGGGGGTGACTTCTTCTTTGGTCGGACAGAATTTTATGGTCGACGGGGGCGGATACGATGAGAACTTGCTGTTGCTGGATGGCGTACCCGTGTTTCATCCCGGACATTTCAGTTCGCTTTTGCCCGTGTTCAACGGGGATGCCGTGAAGAACATGGTTTTTCATAAAGGTTTCTTTCCGACTCCTTTGGAGGGACGGATTTCGTCGGTTACGGAAGTTAATCTGAAAGAGGGAAATAAGAAAGAGCATGTGCGTACCTTGACGTTGGACATGCCGGCTGCATCCGCCATGCTTGAGGGGCCGATTATCAAGAATAAACTGTCGTATATGGTCGGGGCACGCAGAAGCTGGCTGGACTTCTTTGACAGTCTTTTGTCGGAAGAAAATCGTTTGAATCATTCTACTTATGATTATAATGCTAAATTATCGTACAATTTGTCTCCTGTTACCACAATGAATTTTCTGGCCTACTGTGCCCGTGATGATTATCATTTACCCATCGAGGAAAACGGTGAAAATGTGTCAGTACTGCGTTGGGACAATCAGGCCTATCAGCTCTCGTTTGCCACACAGAAGGGTAGATTGGGAAATTCGACAGCGGTATTTTATTCTACTCATACCAATCGCGCTTATATGGGAGAGATAAAAGAGGATACGGACGGATATGTACATAGCGGTATCAAGTCGCTCAACGTGACGACGGACTTTAGCTATTCGCTGGAGAACCTCTATCATGCACGTTGGGGAGTGAAATATGCGTATGAAGTCTACGATTTGGTTTCTCAAGGTGAGGAGATGCGGGTACGGCATGAGCCGGTGAATCAGGTATCGGTTTATTATGACAACCTGTTGCGTATATCTCCGGAATTCTCTGTGCAGGTGGGGGTGCATGGGGTGGCCTATTGCCCACAGCATCATCGGTCGTATTATAGCATTCAGCCGCGTCTGTCGGTGAAATATTTCCCGTCGGAAAGAAATCTGCTTTATCTGAACTTTTCGAAGATGGAGCAGTTTTATCATTTCCTTCGTTTCGACAGCTTTTCTTTGCCTACGGACTTCAGAATGCCCAGCATTGACGGTTTCAAGCCTCGCTCTTCCGAGCATTATGAGATGGGATGGAAGCATTTTATGAATTCAGGACAGTGTGAAGTCTCTGTGTACTATAAAACGAGGCGGAATGTGCTGGCCTTGCGTCCGGACACATGGGTTGAAGATGAGGGATGGCAGAAATACTTGATGGTAGGTAATGGAGACAGTTATGGGGTGAAAGGATATTTATATCAGCGCTGGAAGCGTTGGAGTCTGCAACTATCGTATGCTTACTCCCGAAGCCGGGAGTGGTTTGGTGAGTTGCCGGAAAAAGGGAAGGTGCCCTCTTTGTACGATGTACCTCATCAGTTGGGGGAAGCCTTGTCGTATCAGTTGACGACTCATTCTTCTTTCTCTGTAGGAGGCATGCTGCGTTCCGGAAAAGTCCGGTTCTTGAATGAAGATTATGAGCCTTTGTCAGTAGAAGAATTTCGTGAAAAGCGTGAGCCGCTGAATTATCGGGTGGATGTGGGCTATTCTTACCGGAAATCATTCGGCGATAAATTGCTCTTGCTTCGTTTGGGTGTATATAATGTAGTGGGAAATCCTTCCGAAGAAGATATTTTGAGTTTTTATTCCGTGCACTGGAGTGGCAACTGTTTGCCGTACGGAAGTCTCAGCTTTAAATTTTAAGGAAGAGTTGCCGTTGTATTCTTTGTTTTTTGTGCGCATATTCAAACGAGATTGATTATTTTTGCAGCATCTATTGATGAGACAATGAGTATAAAAGAGCTTCAAGAGGTATATGCCAAGCATCCTAATGTGGCAGGCTTGGCTTCTTTACGTAAAAATAAGGATATAAAGACTGTTTATTTGGAAGGTATGCACAGTTCGTGTGCTTCCTTGTATGCTTCGGTATCGGTCAAGACGATGCCGGGAATTCATGTGTTTATACTGAACGATTTGGAGGAAGCTGGGTATTTTTACCATGACCTGGTGCAGGTGGACGGAGAGACTGATGTCCTGTTTTTTCCGTCTTCTTACCGTCGTGCCATCAAATACGGACAGAAAGATGCAGCCAATGAAATTCTTCGCACGGAAGTGCTGAGCAGACTGGAGCAGAAGAAGCCGGTCACGGTAGTCACTTATCCGGAAGCTTTGGCAGAGAAAGTAGTTTCTCGGAAACGACTCTCGGATGCGATGCTGACCTTGAAAGTGGGACAGCAGGAAGATACGGTCAAATTGATGGAGACGCTTTCCAAGTATGGGTTTGAGCATGTGGACTATGTCTATGAGCCTGGACAGTTTGCTTTGCGCGGCAGCATTCTTGACGTGTATTCTTTTGCATCGGAATATCCTTACCGCATTGACTTTTTCGGAGATGAAATTGATAGTTTGCGTACGTTTGAAGTAGAAACTCAGTTGTCGAAAGAAAAGAAAGATTCTATCTGTATTGTACCTGAACTTTCAGGAACGGAAGGAGCGGATATCTGTTTTCTGGATTTCGTGGATAAGGACGCTACACTTTGGGTAAAAGACTTGCTCTGGGTGCGCGAACGTATTCAGGCCGTACACGATGAGGCGGTTTCTCCTCAGGCACTGAAAGCGTATGAAGGCGAGCAGACGGAACTGATGAATTTGTCCAGGAAACTGATTGACGGAGCCGAATTCACGGTGCGTGCCCTTGAATTCTTCCGGGTAGATTTCGGACATAAGGCCTTAGGAACTCCGCAGGCACGCTTGTCGTTCGAGACCTCCGTACAACCCATTTTCCACAAGAATTTTGATTTGGTTGCAAGTTCTTTCACCGATTTTCTGCAACGGAAATATCGTCTGTATATTTGTTCAGACAGCATGAAGCAGACGGAACGTCTGAAAGATATTTTTAAGGAAAGAGGCGATGACATTACCTTTGAACCGGTAGACCGTACGTTGCATGAAGGGTTTGTGGACCATGCGTTGCGGGTTTGTGTGTTTACGGACCATCAGATTTTTGACCGATTCCATAAATACAACCTTCGCAGTGACAAGGCACGTAGTGGAAAAGTGGCATTGTCGCTCAAGGAACTGAACATGTTTGAACCGGGCGATTATGTGGTACATATTGACCACGGTATCGGGCGCTTTGCAGGCTTGGTGCGTATTCCGAACGGAAATACTACGCAGGAGGTCATCAAACTGGTGTATCAGAATGAGGATGTGGTGTTTGTATCCATTCATTCATTACATAAAATTTCCAAATACAAAGGAAAAGAAGGAGAACAGCCCCGTATCAGTAAGTTGGGCACAGGAGCATGGGAAAAAATCAAGGAACGGACGAAGACGAAAATTAAGGATATTGCCCGTGATTTGATTAAACTTTATTCTCAGCGTAAACAAGAGAAAGGGTTTAAATATAGCCCGGACAGCTTTTTACAGCACGAACTGGAGGCCAGTTTCTTGTATGAAGATACTCCGGACCAGTTGAAGGCTACTCAGGAAGTAAAGGCGGATATGGAGAGTGATAAGCCGATGGACCGTCTTGTCTGTGGTGACGTGGGTTTTGGTAAGACGGAGGTCGCTATCCGTGCCGCATTTAAGGCAGTGACCGACAACAAGCAGGTAGCGGTGCTGGTGCCGACTACGGTACTGGCTTACCAGCACTTCCAGACTTTCAAGAAACGTCTGGAGGATATGCCTTGTAAGGTGGAATACCTGAGCCGGGCACGTACGGCAAAGGATACAAGCCGTATTCTGAAAGAGTTGGCCGACGGAAAAATCAATATCCTTATCGGTACGCATAAGATTATTGGCAAAAGTGTCAAATTCAAGGATTTGGGTCTGCTTATCATTGACGAGGAGCAGAAGTTCGGTGTAAGCGTGAAGGAAAAGCTTCGCCAGTTGAAGGTCAATGTAGATACGCTGACATTGACGGCGACTCCTATTCCGCGTACCCTTCAGTTCTCTTTGATGGGGGCCAGAGACTTGTCTGTCATCCAGACGCCTCCTCCCAACCGTTACCCTATTCAGACAGAAGTGCATACATTCAATGAAGAAATTATATCCGAAGCCATCAATTTTGAAATGAGCCGCAACGGGCAAGTTTTCTTTGTGAACAACCGCATTCAGAATCTGGTGGAGCTGAAGGCGATGATTCTGCGGAATATACCGGATTGTCGGGTATGTATCGGGCATGGACAGATGCAGCCGGAAGAACTGGAGAAGATTATCTTCGACTTTGTCAATTATGATTATGATGTATTGTTGGCCACGACGATTATTGAGAGTGGAATTGACATCCCTAATGCCAACACCATCATTATCAATCAGGCGCAGAATTTTGGATTGAGCGACTTGCACCAGATGCGCGGGCGAGTGGGACGAGGCAATAAGAAAGCATTCTGCTATTTGCTGGCACCACCTTTGTCATCGCTTACACCGGAAGCCAGACGCCGTTTGCAGGCCATTGAGAATTTCAGTGATTTGGGCAGTGGCATTCACATTGCCATGCAGGATTTGGATATCCGTGGAGCTGGAAATATGTTGGGGGCAGAACAGAGTGGTTTTATTGCAGACTTGGGATATGAAACTTATCAGAAGATTCTGAATGAAGCGGTTACTGAACTGAAAAATGAGGAATTTGCTGATTTGTATGCCGAGGAAATCAAAGCGGGTGAAGAAAAAATCAGCGGAGAGGAGTTTGTGGATGAATGTACGGTGGAAAGTGACCTGGAGTTGCTCTTCCCGAATGAGTACATTCCGAGCAGCAGTGAGCGAATGTTGCTGTATCGTGAACTGGATAAGCTTGAACTGGATAAGGATGTGGAAACCTTTAAGGCCAAGCTGGTTGACCGTTTCGGAAAAATACCGCCAGAAGGTGAAGAGTTGCTGCGTATTGTTCCGTTGAGACGTCTGGCCAAGCGTTTGGGCGTAGAAAAAGTGGTATTGAAGGCAGAACGGATGACGCTCTACTTCGTCAGCAACCTGGACAGTCCGTATTATCAGAGTGTGGCTTTTGGCAAGTTTATTGAATACATGGCCAAGAATCCTCGTTATTGTAATCTGAGAGAGCAGAACGGGCGTCGCAGCATGGTAGTATCGAAAGTGACAGATGTGAAGAGTGCAGTAAGCATCTTGCAGGAAATTGTCAGCATCGAAGCAAAGTAGCCGGTTTCTCAAAGCAGTGACAAGGGGATTTCATTTCTGTTTCATGGGAAGTGTTTTCATGATTTTCCAAGCTACATAAGAGGGAATTAAGTGGAGTAATGGTGTAACTTCGCGCCTAAAATTTGGAAAATATATGAAGAAAAGAGGATGGATTGTGCTGTTCCTGGCTTTTCCTTTGTGGATGCAGGGACAAAGTGCACGTGAGGAGATTGGAAAGAATCCGGCATTGGCTGCAGGAAAATATTATGCTTATCAGGCTCCGGAGGAGAAGTTGACTCCGGCTCCTGCAGGGTATGAACCTTTTTATATATCCATGTTTGCCCGGCATGGTTCCCGGTATCTTACAAAAGAGAAGAAGTATGCCGCGCCGTTGTCACTCCTTCTTGAAGCAGACGAGGAGGGAGTATTGACTCCTGATGGAAAGTGTGTGCTGAAGGTGGTGGCTTCTCTGGCCCAGGAGGCAGAGGGGCGTTATGGAGAGTTGACTCCGAAAGGAGCGCAGCAGCATCGGGAGCTGATAGACCGGATGTTCCACCGTTACCCGGAGGTGTTCAGTGACGGTACGCATGTGGATGCACGCTCCACATACAAGACCCGTGCTTTTCTTTCCATGGCTGCCGGATGTGTGGAATTGAAAGGCTTGAATCCTAAACTGAATGTTACGACACAGACCAGTGAGGCGGATGCTTATTATATAAAGTATAAGAATCCCTTGTATGAAGCACAGCATTTGGAGAATGTGGATTCCGTGTATCGTGCTGCCGACAGTGTGTATGTACATCCGGAGCGATTGATGAAACAGATGTTCCGTGACTCTGTTTACGTGGAAAAGCATGTGGATGCCGTGAAACTGATGATGGATTTGTTCGAACTTCATGGCATCAGTCAAAGTAGTTACAACCAACCGGATCTTTCTTTTTTATTTACTCCCGAAGAACAGTATGATTTGTGGCAGCGGAATAATTTTGAATGGTATTACGAAAAAGGGCCTTCTCCATTGAGCGATACGTGCATGTATAAGCTGGAACGAAATCTGCTGAATAATTTTATAGAAACAGCTGATACGGTAATTGCTTCCCGGAAAAATGCGGTGACATTACGTTACGGGCATGACACGAACCTGGCTCCATTGGCCACGCTGATGGGAATGAACGCACTGCAAAAGGAGACTGTCGATTGGAATAAGATAGCAGATACATATCGCACTTATCGCCTGATTCCGATGTGTGGCAATGTCCAGCTTATTTTCTATGCTGAATTCAACTTGCAAATGCAACAGAATTCTGATTAATAATTTGTTTAAATTTTTCGTTTGGCGTGAGGTAT
>ENA-USUK01002734-USUK01002734.1-human-gut-metagenome-genome-assembly--contig:-NODE-2734-length-11370-cov-4.798636_pt1 | contig 11370 bp, 11 predicted proteins | sample MGYA00250062_ERZ773400 | MGnify/ENA primary metagenome ERZ773400 (study PRJEB29103, sample SAMN06111961) | human gut metagenome | biome: human gut; feature: ankylosing spondylitis patient; material... | reverse complement strand
GGGAGGACAGCATGGCCGAAGTGGCCATGCAGTATAACGACGGGTACAGCGAGGTGATGGTGTCCTTCGCCAACAACGTCCATACCCCTGAGGGCGGTATGCATGAGGAGGGCTTCCGCCGCGCTCTGACAAACGTGCTCAACGCCTACGGAAAGAAAATCAAGGTGCTGAAGGACGATGACAAGGTGTCCGGCGAGGACTGCCGGGAGGGCTTGACCGTGGTTATCTCCGTCAAGCTGACCGAGGCCCAGTTTGAGGGTCAGACCAAGGCAAAGCTGGGCAACAGCGAGATGCGTACTCTGGTCAACGCCATTGTCACCGAAAAGCTGGAGACCTATCTGGAGGAGAACCCCGCTGTGGGCCGGGCTATTCTGGATAAGGCCCTCACTGCCAATCGGGCCAGAGAAGCCGCCCGTAAGGCCAGAGAATCCATCCGCCGAAAGACCGCCCTGGGCGGGGCGGCCATGCCGGACAAGCTGCGGGACTGCAACGAGGCCAACCCGGAGCTCACCGAGATCTATATCGTCGAGGGCGACTCCGCCGGCGGCTCCGCCACCCAGGGCCGGGACAGCCGCTTCCAGGCCATCCTCCCCCTGTGGGGCAAGATGCTCAATGTGGAAAAGGCCCGGGCGGACAAGGTATACGGCAACGATAAGCTGACCCCGGTCATCACCGCTCTGGGCGCGGGCATCGGGGACGACTTCGACCTGAACAAGCTGCGCTATCACAAGGTCATCATCATGGCCGATGCCGACGTGGACGGCGCCCATATCCGGACGCTGCTGCTGACCTTTTTCTTCCGGTTCATGCGGCCCCTCATCGAGGAGGGCTACGTCTATTCCGCCGTGCCGCCGCTGTATAAGCTGACCCGAGGCAAGCAGCAGCGGGTGGCCTACACCGACGAGGAGCGGGACGCCATCTCCTCCGAGATGCGGGACGGCAACCCCAATGTGAAGATCGACATCAACCGCTATAAGGGCCTTGGCGAGATGAACCCCCACGAGCTGTGGGAGACCACCATGGACCCGGAGAAGCGCACTCTGCGCCGCATCACCTTGGACGATGCCGTCAAGGCGGACGAGACCTTTACCGTCCTCATGGGCGAGAAGGTGGAGCCCCGGAAGGAGTTCATCGAGAAGAACGCCAAGTACGCTGTGAATCTGGATTATTGATGAAATTTTGCAGAAGAGGAGTACGGATTGCCACAGCCAGTGTGAGCACTGGCTTCGCAATGACAGAGCGTTTATCGATCATAAAGAGTGTCATTCCGAGACCAGTCCGCAGACTGGTCGTGGGAATCCGTTTTCTCCTGAATAAAAGGGAGGATATGTCTCGTGTACTACATTTATATTCTCTCTAATTATACGAATGTGACCGTGTATGTGGGCGTGACCAATGATTTGGAGCGTAGACTCTGGGAGCATCGCCATCACACAGACCCATATAGCTTTACAGCAAAATATCATGTGGATAAGCTTGTCTACTACGAAACTACGACGGATATTCGAGCGGCCCTTGAACGGGAAAAACAGCTCAAGTCTTGGAATCGAAGAAAGAAGAATGAGCTGATCCAACGCATGAACCCCATGTGGCACGATCTGTCCCCCCAATCCTCTGACAAGGAGTAACAATATATGAGTAAGAAACCCCAATATGATCCCGAGGAGATCCGCTTCCCGGACCAGCACATCGTCGAGCGCTCGCTGGTGCCGGAGATGGAGAAGTCCTACATCGAATACGCCATGTCCGTTATCGTGGGCCGGGCGCTGCCCGACGTGCGGGACGGTCTGAAGCCCGTCCACCGGCGTATTCTCTACGCCATGTACGAGGACAACCTCACCAGCGACCGCCCCTTTAAGAAGTCCGCCACCTGCGTGGGCGACGTGCTGGGCCGGTATCACCCCCACGGCGACGCCTCCGTCTACGACGCTCTGGTGCGTCTGGCACAGGATTTCTCCATGCGTTATATGCTGGTGGACGGCCACGGCAACTTTGGCTCCGTGGATGGCGATCCCCCCGCTGCCTACCGTTACACGGAGGCCCGTCTTTCCAAAATTTCCAATGAAATGCTGCGGGATATCCGGAAGGACACCGTGGACTGGGACCCCAACTTTGACGAGAGCCGCAAGGAGCCCCGTGTGCTGCCCAGCCGCTTCCCCAATCTGCTGGTCAACGGCTCCTCCGGCATCGCCGTGGGCATGGCCACCAACATCCCGCCCCACAACCTGCGGGAGGTCATCGGAGCCTGCATCCACGTGCTGGATGATCCCGATGCCACGCTGGCGGACCTGATGACCTATATCAAGGGTCCCGACTTTCCCACCCGTGGCCTCATCATGGGCCGCAGCGGCATCCGGGCCGCCTATGCCACCGGCCGTGGCCGGGTGGTGATGCGGGCCCGCCACGAGTTCGAGGAGTTCGGCCACGACCGCACCCGCATCATCATCACGGAGCTGCCGTATCAGGTGAATAAGCGGATGCTCATCAAGAGCATGGCCGATCAGGTGGAGGACAAGCGTCTGGAGGGCATCTCCGACATCCGGGACGAGACGGACCGCAACGGTATGCGGATCGTCATCGAGCTGAAGCGGGACGCCAATCCGCAGGTGGTACTCAACCGCCTGTTTGCACAGACCCAGCTGCAAACCACCTTCGCCATCAATATGCTGGCGCTGGTGAATAACCAGTCCCAGCCGAAGATCCTCTCCCTGCGCCACATCATCGACGAATATCTGGCCTTTCAGGAGGAGATCATCGTCCGCCGCACCCGCTATGACCTGAAGGACGCACAGGCCCGTGCTCATCTGCTGGAGGGTCTGCTCATCGCACAGGACAACATCGACGAGGTCATCCACATCATCCGCACCAGCTATGACAACGCCAAGGAGAACCTTATGTCCCGCTTCGGTCTGGACGACGTGCAGGCACAGGCCATTCTGGATATGCGCCTGAAGGCGCTGCAGGGGCTGGATCGTGAGAAGCTGCAAGCAGAGTACAAGGAGCTGGAGGAGAAGATCGCCTACTTCCTGAAGGTGCTGTCCGACGATGCTCTGGTGCGCTCCATCCTGAAGGAGGAACTGTCCGCCATTGCCGAGAAGTACGGAGACGACCGCAAGACGGAAATTCAGGACGTGGAGGACGAGATCGACATCGAGGACCTCATTGAGGAGGAGGAGTGCGTCTTTACCCTGACGGAGAACGGCTACATCAAGCGCACCGCCGTCAGTGAATACGCCGCCCAGAGCAAGGGCGGCATGGGCAAGAAGGGCATCACCACCCGTGACGAGGATACCGTGGTGGATGTGTTCACCGCCTCCACCCACGACTATCTCCTGTTCTTTACCGATACCGGCAAGGTCTACCGCAAGAAGGGCTACCAGATCCCGGAGAGCGGCAAGACCGCCAGAGGCACCAACATCGTCAACATCCTGCAGGTGGAGCAGGGGGAGAGGATCCAGACCATGCTCCACTACCGGGAGGCCGGGGAGGGCCAGCTGTACCTCTTCATGACCACCCGCAACGGTACGGTGAAGCGTCTGCCGGTGGAGACGCTGAAGAATCTCCGCAACAACGGCATCCGGGCCTTGACGCTGGACGAGGGCGACGAGCTCATCAACGTGCAGGAGACCGACGGCAGCCAGCGCATCCTCATTGCCACCCACGACGGTCAGGCGGTGTGCTTCGACGAAACGGACGTGCGTGCCATGGGCCGCACCGCCGTGGGCGTCCGGGGCATCCGCCTGCGGGAGGGCGACTATGTGGTGGGCGCCGCCAGAGCCGAGGCCGGCAAGACGGTACTCTCCATCACGGAGCGTGGCTACGGCAAGCGCACCCCGGTGGAGGAGTACCGCATCACCAGCCGTGGCGGTCTCGGTATCCGCAACTATATGGTCACGGAAAAGACCGGCCCCATTGTGGGCATCAAGGTGGTGGACGGGCAGGAGGATCTGCTGCTGATGACGCAGGCGGGTATCCTGATCCGCACGGCGGTAGACAGCATCCGCATCGCCGGCCGGGCCACGCAGGGCGTTATCGTCATGCGCTTTAAGGAGGAGGGCGACCACGTCATCTCCATGGCGCTGGCGGACCGGGAGACGGAGAAGGAAGCCGCCCCGACAGAGGAGTAAGCCATGGGGAAGAAAAAGGAGCAGTACTGCCCCCTGACCCGGTGGCAGTACTTCACCAAGACCCTGTACCACGATCCCTCCGCCACGGGGGAGTTCACCTATGACGGTGTGGTGTACCGCAAGAGTGAGGCTCTCCAGACGGTGGAGAGCCGCAATTCCCGGCTCCAGATGGGGCTGGTGGGCCTGATGTTTCTGGCCTTTGTGCTGGCTACCTATTTCCGCAGCGCCATGCCGCTGGCGGCGGGCATCCTGCTGATCGTGGCGGGGCAGGCTCTGCGTCTGAGCCGTCTGCCCAAGGACATCCTGTCCCACCTCACCGACACCGGACGGAGGGAGCTGTGATGGACGCTCTGCAGGTCATCGCCCGCATCCATACGGAGCTGCCGGAGAAGTTCGGCGTGCCACGCCAGAGCGGGCTGGTGCCACAGCTGCGGGGCCGCATCGTCTTTGAACCGGCCTACCGGAATCCGGACGCCGTCCGGGGGCTGGAGGATTTCTCCCATCTCTGGCTCATCTGGCAGTTCTCCGAAGCCGTCCGGCAGGACTGGTCCCCTACGGTGCGGCCGCCCCGTCTGGGGGGCAATCGCCGCATGGGGGTCTTTGCCACCCGCTCTCCCTTCCGTCCCAACCATCTGGGCCTGTCCTCGGTGCGGCTGGAGCGGGTGGAGCAGAGTGAGGCGCTGGGGCCGGTGCTCCATGTCTGCGGCGCAGATCTGATGGACGGCACGCCCATTTTTGACATCAAGCCCTACCTCCCCTATACCGACAGCCATCCCGATGCCGTGGGGGGCTTCACCGACGGACTGGAGAGCCGCTGTCTGCGGGTGGAGTGTCCGCCCCGGCTTCTGGAGTGCATCCCGGCGGACAGCCGGGAGGGCCTGCTGGGCGTGCTGGCGGGGGATCCCCGTCCCCGGTATCAGGAGGACCCCCAGCGGGTATACGGCATGGGCTTTGCGGGGCAGAATGTGCGATTCACCGTGGACGGGGAGACTCTCACCGTGCATTCCATTGACCCGCTGGAGAAGTAACGCCAATATAGAACGGCATAAGGAACAACGATGAAGGCTGTAACCATCTGCACCGACGGGATAAAAACCGCTATGCGGTTTTACCGGTGATGCCGTTCTGCCGGCCCCTTGCTGGGCAGCAGCAGAACATGGCGGATTAGGCCCCGTCGGGTCAGGGCCGCCCGATAAAACCACTGGGAGCAACACAAGAACGCCTATGAAAACTGTAACCATTTACACCGACGGGGCCTGTTCCGGCAACCCCGGTCCCGGCGGCTGGGGAGCCATTCTGGAGTGGAACGGTATCGAGAAGGAGCTCTCCGGCGGCGAGCCGGAGACCACCAACAACCGCATGGAGCTGACGGCGGTGATCCGGTCGCTGGCTCTGCTGAAGGAGCCTTGCACCGTGGAGCTGTACTCCGACTCCAAGTACGTTATTGACGCACTGGAGAAGGGCTGGGTCTGGGGCTGGAAGAAGCGGGGCTGGGTGAAAAGCGACAAAAAGCCCGCTTTGAACGTGGATCTGTGGGAGCAGCTGCTGCCCCTGATCCAGACCCATCAGGTACACTACCACTGGGTAAAGGGCCACGCCAGCAACGAAAAAAACAACCGCTGCGACCAGCTGGCCGTGGCGGAGAGTAAGAGGTTCTGAGAAATTCACAGAAAGTTCATGTGGATTTCATGATTCTGCCATCTTTACAGGGTATTATCTTACTCGTACAAAGGAACCATTCCTTATGTGATTTTCTCTCTCTCCTAACAAACACACAGCAAAAACGCCAGCCCTTGGGGCTGGCGTTTTTGCGTCTCTCCTGCAAGAAAATATTTTTCTGTTCAAGGAGAGGCTTTTCTGTTCAAGGAGAGGCTTTTCTGTTCAAGGAGAGGTTTTTCTGTTTAAGGAAAGATTTTCCCTGCTTGTCGGGGAACTTTTTGCGTCCGTTTTTCAGGGGGATATTTTGGCCTGCCTGACCAAGTGATTTTTTCGGCTGCCTGATGAAAAAATGTTTGGCTCTGCTTGCCGAGAAGAATTTTCGTCTCCCTGTCGGAATCATTTTTTCGCCTGATCGTGGGGATGGATTTTCCCTTTCAAGGGGCAGGCGAGCCTGTCCATGCGGACAGGCTCGGCACAATTTTGGACGGATCGGACAGACAGGACGTCACACGCCACGGAAGAAGGCCCGGATGGCTGCCTCGTCGGCGGCGACGCTTCCCTGAGCGAAGTCGCTGCGTCCGCCGCCCCGGCCGTGGAGGACGTCGTTCATATGCTTCACGAACTCCCGCAGGTCTGCTCCCGGATGGATGACGGCGTACTGATACCGCTCCCCCTCTCCGGAGAACACGGCGCACCGCCCGCCGCAGGTACGGCTCACGGCGTCGCACAGCCGCCGGGCGCCGTCTCCTGCCAGATCGCGCCGCACCAGCAGCACCTCTCCGGCGTCCCGGTACTGCTCTGCCAGCAGCCGGAACAGCTCCTCCTCCAGTCCGGCGCACCGGGTCTTCAGGGAGAGAATCTCCCGACCCTGCCGCTCCACGGCTTCGGCGGTGTCGCCGGGCTTCACCGACAGCTGCTGTCCGATGGACCGGTTCTGCTGCCAGCTGCGGCACAGGTGGGCCATGGCCCGGCCGCCGCACACCAGCTCCAGCCGCACCCCCTCCCGGAATTTCTGGCAGGAGAGAAATTTCACCAGCCCCACCTGTCCGCTTCCGGAGACATGGGTGCCGCAGCAGGCGCACAGATCGGCCCCCGGAAACTCCGTCAGCCGCACCGCCCCCGTCAGGGTCTTTTTGCTGCGGTAGGGGAGGGCCTCCCGCTCCGCCGGGGAGGGGAACGTCACCCGGCAGGGGTGATCCTCCCAGATGTATCGGTTGGCCTGCCGCTCCACCTCCAGAACCTGCTCCCAGCGGATGTCGGCGTTATAGTCGATGGTCACGATGTCGGCCCCCATGTGGAAGCCCACGTTGTCACAGTGGAAGGCGGAGCATAGCATCCCGCTGACGATGTGTTCCCCGGAGTGCTGCTGCATATGGTCAAAACGCCGCTGCCAGTCAATGGCGCCGTGGACGGTGCTGCCCACCGCCAGCGGCCCGGCGCAGGTGTGGCAGACGACCCCGTCCCGCTCCTGCACGTCTGTGACCGCCACGCCGCCCAGGACGCCGTGGTCGGCGGGCTGCCCGCCTCCCTCCGGATAGAAGGCGGTGCGGTCCAGCACCACCAGATACCGACCCTGCTCCTTCCGGCACGACAGCACCGCAGCGTCGAACTCCCGGAGATAGGCGTCCTCATAATAGAGCTTTGTGGTTTCCATAGGCGTCTCCTTTGCGTTTTTTCCCATTATGCCACAAACGCCGCCCCATTGCAACGCCGCCTATTCCGCCAGTGCCGCCAGATCCTCCGCCGTCAGTCCCGGCTGCACCGCCAGCGAGATGCCGTAGCCCAGCAGCCGCCCCAGTTGTCGGACCTGCCGGTCGATGTCTCTGGGGGTCACATACAGCCCCTGCGGTGCCGCTTCGGTGCCGCTGTCCAGCGCCGCCCCGTCGATGACCGTAGGCACTCCCACGGCGATGACCGGTACCCCCACCGTCTCCCGATCCACGGCGGTGCGGTGGCTGCCCACCCCGGAGCCGGGGATCAGCCCCGTATCCGACAGCTGGACGGTACGGCACAGCCGCCGGGGACTGCGGGCCGCCAGCGCATCCACGGCGATGACGGCTGCCGGGCGCACCGCTCCCGCTGCCGCCCGGATCAGCTCACAGGTCTCCATCCCCGTCCGGCCCAGCACCTCCGTACACAGGGCGGAGAGTTCCCCCATTCCCCGGAACGGCTCCTGCCCGCTGCGGACCAGATGCCGGGTCACCAGCAGATGATCCACCGCCGTGGGGCCGATGGCGTCGCAGGTCATGTCCCGGTTGCCGATGCCCGCCGTCAGCACCGGCCCACGGGGCAGGAGCTCCGCCAGCAGGGAGGCAAGACACGCCGCCTGCTGCGAAAAGGGCTGCTCCTCCAGCTCCATGGTGACATAGCGTCCCACGGGCTTTCCCAGCGCTCTGGCTCCCGTCTCGTCCAGGATCCGCACCTCCGTCACGGAGACGCCCTGCCGCCGCTCCGTCCGGGTGACTACCCCGGAGAGCCCTCCCGCTTCGGGGCCGCCTGCCTGTAAATTTTCCGCTGCCTCCAGCGCCAAGTCCGTCCGGATCTGCGTCATACTTGTGTTTCCCCCTCCTATTGTGCCACAAAATGTGGTAGATTACGGGTAGTTTCCCGCAAAAAATAGGGAATATGCAAAAAAGAATGGCAAAAATTCAAAAAGTGCTTGCAATTTTCAGATAAAGATGTTAAAATATCATCCTGCGTGGATGTTTCATTCCAACGCAGCTACTTTATCGTCGGGGAGGTGTTTGGTTTGCCGAATATCAAGTCTGCTAAGAAGCGTGTGCTGGTGTCCGAGGCTCGTAATGCCCGCAACAAGGCCAATCGCTCTGCACTGAAGACCGCTATCAAGAAGTTCGAGGCTGCTGCCGTGGAAGGCAATCGCACCGAGGCCGAGGGCGCTTACAAGGTCGCAGTGAAGTCCATTGACAAGGCTGCTGCCAAGGGTCTGCTGCACAAGAACAACGCTGCTCACAAGAAGAGTGCGCTGACGCTGAAACTCAACCAGATTGGCTGATCCAAACCAAAGGACACCTGCCGGGTGTCCTTTTTTTTGCCCGGCCGTCGGAAAGTGCGGCCAACAGGGGAAAAGACAAAACAGAGCGTAATTTTTCAAAGAAAAATTACGCTCTGTTGTTGGTCAAGTGCCGTTTTGCGGCTTATTTGTAGTAGTCCGTGCCGTCCTCGATGACCATGGGCAGGCCGTTGTGGTACACCGGCAGGGTCTGGAACTTGAAGCGACTGGCCCTGTGCATCCGATCGATCTTCTCCCGGACGGCCTCATCCGGGCAGACACCCCGGCGGATATACTCGTTGACGGCGTGATAGGAAAAGCCCAGATTGTCCTCGTCGGTGAGGCCCGTCAGACCGTCGGAGGGGGGCTTGATGAGGAACCGCTCCGGCAGGCCCAGCGCCCGGCCCAGAGCGATGACCTCCTCCGTGGTGTACATCCCCAGAGGGGAGAAGGCACCGGCGCTGTCGCCATAGATGGTGCAGTAGCCCACCCAGTCCTCCGACAGGTTGGAGGTGTTGAGGACGATGCCTCCTTCCACCGACTGGGCCACGGCATAGAGGGTGGCCATGCGGATGCGGGAGGGGAGATTCACCACCGTCTGGCGGCTGGGGGTCAGGCCCGCCTGCTCCAGCTGGGACAGTACCCCCGCCACGGCATCGTGGATGTTGCAGGTGCAGTGGGGGATCTGCAGATGCTCCACCAGCGCTTGAGAGTAGTCGATATCCGGCTGAATGCCGTCGGGCATCAGCACGCCATAGACGTGGTCCCGGCCATAGGCCGCCACCGCCATGGCCGCCACGGTGGAGCTGTCCTTGCCGCCGGAGATGCCGATGACGGCGGTCTTGCCGCCGCAGCCGGCCATCTGCTGGCTCATCCACTCCAGCACCCCGGCAAGCTGGAGCTGTACGTTGAATCCGCTCATGTGATCCCTCCTGTGAATGGTTGATGGATGGGGGAGGTGTCCCCGTTGATGGCTTATTGTACTCCCATTTTCCACAAAATGCAACTGCCGCCCGCTGGGGGCTGCGGAGGGATTTTCCGTATTCCATAGAAAACCGGCGGAAAAGGATCGGATTTCCGGCTTTTCCCGCATTTTCTTTTGGCAAACGACGTGGTAGAATATAGAACAGATCAGAAAAAACGAACCCAAGGAGGAATTCTATGAAGGATAACAAGCTGGGTATCATGCCCATCTCCAAGCTCATTTGGAATATGTCCCTCCCCATCATCGTGTCGATGCTGGTGCAGGCCCTATATAATATCGTGGACAGCGTGTTCGTCTCGCAGGTCAGCGAGCAGGCCCTTACCGCCGTGACGCTGGCCTTCCCGGCCCAGAACCTGATGATCGGTCTGGCCACCGGCACCGCCGTGGGCGTCAATGCCCTGCTGGGCCGTGCGCTGGGCGCCGGGGACGGCAAGCGGGCCGATCAGGTGGCCATCAACGGCATTTTCCTGGCGGTGGTGGGCTTTGTACTCTCCGCCGTGCTGGCCCTGTGCTTTGGGGGGACCTTCTTTCGCACCCAGACGGACATCGACTACATTGTGGATAACGGCATCACCTATCTGCGCATTTGCTGCTGTGCCTCGCTGGGAATGTTCTGCCAGATCATGTTCGAGCGCCTATTGCAGGGCACCGGCCGCTCCATCCTCTCCATGTATACCCAAGGGCTGGGCGCCATTGTCAACATCGTGCTGGACCCCATCTTCATCTTCGTGTTCAAAATGGGCGTGGCGGGCGCCGCTGTGGCCACCGTTATCGGCCAGTTCTGCGGCTGCGGTCTGGCTCTGTATATGAACCTGCGGAAGAACCACGATCTGCACCTTCGGTTCCGGGGCTTCCGGCCGGACTGGAAGATCGTGGGCAATATCTATGCCATCGGCCTGCCCTCCGTGGTGATGGTGGCCATCGGCTCGGTGATGACCTTCTGCATGAACAAGATCCTCATCACTTACCACTCCGCCAAGGAGACGGCGGCTACCGCCTTCGGCATCTACTTCAAGCTCAACAGCTTTGTCTTTATGCCGGTGTTCGGCCTGAACAACGGTGTGGTTCCCATCGTGGCCTATAACTACGGCGCTCAGAATCGCCGCCGCATGATGGAGACCATCAAGCGCAGCGCCATCTATGCCTCCTGCATCATGGTGCTGGGTATGGCCATCTTCTGGGCCATTCCGGGGACGCTGGTCAGCATCTTCAATGCCACGGAGACTATGAAGCAGGTGGCCGTTCCGGCCCTGCGGATCATCTCCCTGAGCTTCTGCACGGCCGGGGCCTGCATTGCTCTGGGCAGCTCCTTCCAGGCGCTGGGGAAGTCGGTGTACTCCATGATCACCTCCATCATCCGCCAGCTGGTGTTTCTGGTACCCATCGCCTATGTGCTGGCCCGCTACGGCCAGTCCATCGGAAACGACGATCTGGTGTGGTGGTGCTATCCCATTGCGGAGATCGCCTCGCTGGGCGTGACGATGCTGTTCTTCCTGCGGGTGTACCGTACCGTCATTGCCAAGGTGCCGATGGACGGCGCTCCCTCACTGGAGGAGCTGGAGGCGGAGCAGTAAAATACTTCCATAAAA
>ENA-USUK01002728-USUK01002728.1-human-gut-metagenome-genome-assembly--contig:-NODE-2728-length-11397-cov-32.115283_pt1 | contig 11397 bp, 9 predicted proteins | sample MGYA00250062_ERZ773400 | MGnify/ENA primary metagenome ERZ773400 (study PRJEB29103, sample SAMN06111961) | human gut metagenome | biome: human gut; feature: ankylosing spondylitis patient; material... | reverse complement strand
GCCGGCAGCTACGGCATTCAGGAGTGGATCGGCTATGCCGCCATCGAGCGCATCGACGGCTCGTTCTTCAACGTCATGGGGCTGCCGATCCAACGCGTCTATACCGAACTCAATCAATTCATTCAATCAATAAAAAACAATCCATGAAACGTATCTTTTCGACTCTCTGCCTCGCGCTGCTTTCGCTCACGGCACTCGCCGATGAGGGCATGTGGCTGCCGAGCCTGATCTCGTCGCGCATCGACGATATGCGCGCCAAAGGATTCCAACTGACTGCGGAAGACATTTACAGCATCAACAAGGCTTCGCTCAAAGACGCCGTCATGCTCTTCGACGACGGCTGCACGGCCGAGCTCATCTCCCCGGAAGGATTGCTGATTACCAACCACCACTGCGGCTACGGAGCGATCCAGCGCCTGTCGTCCGTCGAGCACGACTATCTGACCGACGGCTTCTGGGCACAGTCGCGCGAAGAGGAACTTCCCAACGAAAACCTCAACGTCAAGTTCCTCAAACGCATGGAGGACATCACCGAGCGTCTGGCCGCCGGCGAGAGCCGCGAGGAAATCCTCGAAAAAGCCCGCGAGAACGGCCGCTACAAAGCCTCGATCGAGCAGATGTACTACGGAAACCAACAGTTCCTGTTCGTCTATGAACAGTTCGACGATGTCCGCCTGGTAGGCACTCCGCCCTCGTCGATCGGCAAGTTCGGCGGCGACACCGACAACTGGGCATGGCCCCGGCACACGGGCGACTTCTCGATGTTCCGCATCTATGCGGATAAAGACAACCGGCCCGCAGCCTACTCGCCCGACAACGTACCCTACCGCTCGAAAAAACATTTCAAGATCTCCACCGAAGGTATTCAGGAAGGCGACTTCACGATGATCTACGGCTTCCCGGGCAATACCCAGGAGTACATCCTCTCCGACGCGGTCGATTACATCGTGCACCGCAGCGACCCGATGAAAATCCGTATCCGCACCGAGCGGCTCGATCGGATCAATGCGGCGCAGGAGAAAGATCCCGCCATGCGCATCATGTACGCAGCGATCAACGCCGGCATCTCGAACGCCTGGAAAAAATGGCAGGGCGAAGCGCTGGGTCTGACGCGTCTGAACACCGTGGCGAGCAAACAGGAGTACGAACAGGCCTTCCAAGCCTGGGCCCAGGACAAACCCGAATACCGCGACGTGCTCAAAGAGCTCAAAGCGGAGTACGCCCGCATCTTCGACGCCTACTTCGCACTCGAACTGATGAGCGAAACCATCCGCACCGGCGAGCTCAACCGGATTTACAACCGGCCCTCGTTCGGCGACGAAATCTATCCCCAGGTGAAGGCGCTCAACCGCGACCTTTTCCGCGTGCTGTACCGCGAATATTACGACAACTGCCCGCAAGAGTACATGGTACCGCTCTTCGCCGCCGAAGTAGAGCGTCTGGGATCGCCCGAAGCATACGCCGAGCTGATGTTCGAAGCCACGCACAAGGAGGACGAATCGACCGAAGCTCCCGAACTGGAAGCTCTGCGGGCCGATATTCGGACGACAGTCACCCGCATTTTCGAGGAACTGGGCAAGTGCTCGACCCGTAACCTGAACAGCGAGCGCCTGAACGAACTCTACACGACCTATATCAAGGGTCTGCGCGAATGGGATACGGAGCGTGCCTTCTATCCCGATGCCAACCTCACGCTGCGCGTGGCTTACGGCAAGGTAGGCGGCTATCAGTATGCCGACGGGGTATATCACAAGCCCTACACCACTGTCGAAGGTATTTTGGAAAAGGACAATCCGGAAATTTACGATTACAACATCCCGCAGCGGCTCCGCGACATCATCGCCGCCAAGGACTACGGACGCTGGGGCGTGGAGATCGACGGCCGCACGACCGTTCCCGTCTGCTTCCTTGCGGACAACCACACCACGGGCGGCAACTCCGGTTCGCCGGTACTCAACGGCCGGGGCGAGTTGATCGGCGTGAATTTCGACCGCACGTGGCTCTCGACCATGAGCGACATCGCTTTCGATCCGGCTTTCTGCCGCAACATCGCGCTCGACATCCGCTACGTGCTTTTCGTAATCGACCGCATCGGAGACGCTTCCTACCTCTTCGAAGAGATGGACTTCGCCGAATAAACCGCTTCCCGAAGCAACCGTGCCGGCCGCTGCCGGGACCGCCGCATGCTTCGGAAACGACATCGAATTGCCGGGTCAGTTTCGTGACCCGGCAATTTTTTTGCCGTATATTTTGGGAAAAACAAAATAGTCACTATATTTGCACACCTGAAAACCCGCTGCGGCGGGAATCGAGGCCCAGGTGGTGGAATTGGTAGACACGCCACTTTGAGGGGGTGGTGGGCATTAGCCCGTGTGAGTTCGAGTCTCGTCCTGGGCACAACAAACCGGTTTAGAAATTATTCTAAACCGGTTTTATTTTTCCTGATCGTGATTACATACTTCATGACCGCTTGGGACGCTATGCACCCCAAGTCCCCCTCCGAGAAGAGAACGCAGGGAAAGTGCAGAATTATAAACGTAGCCGCAGGCCGCGAATAAGCGACCGTCGGATTCGATCTGTCTCGCAACGACATTTAGAGGAAAACATCCTTTTCCCTGATCGTAATCCGGTTATTCTTCCTCGTCTTCTTTTTCGGCCCAGCGTTCGAGTGTCTGACGCACGGCTTCGTCGTGGTCTCCGTTGGTGATACGATAAGTCCAGCGAACGCTGTTTCCGTCCACCTTTTCGGATACCCACTGCAATTGGTCGCGCGGCGTACCGCGTTGCAATTCGGTCATAGGGTCGAAGAAAGAATACATAGCACACGTGTCATCTCTATAACTAACTAAACGATAATTACGGTCTGGATCTTCTGTTTTCATCAATTCTTCCATCGACATATTCGCATCCACGAACTCCGGCTTTTCTGGTTCCGGCTCCGGCGTGGGCTGTTCTTCCGGCGGAGTTTCCGGTGCCGGACTTTCTGCCTTGTCGGAACAGCCCAGCGGAGCCAAGAACAGGAGCAAGGCTCCTACTGATAAATAGACACGTGCTTTCATAATCGAATTTATTTAATTTAATAAGTTGATTTCGATCCCGCCCAAAAGACTCTTACAAACTCGCCGCAACCCGATAGCATTCCGGCCAGAACTTCTCCACCGAAGCTCAACGATATAAGGATATGGAAAATATTTCGCTTTCCCAACCGCTTTTTCCCGACAAATCCCCCTCGAAAAACGCCTTCGGAAGGCCCTGTAAGGGCGAAAATAAATTCGAAAAAATTTCCGTATGGCAGATTAATTGCACGTAAACCGAACGATCGGACCTACCTAATATACCGCTTCCATGAAAAAAGAAAAGAAAATGATCTGGCTCCTGACGGGCATCGCCGCCGTGTCGCTCCTCGTACTCTGCACCGTAGTGATAGTCCGCACCGCGACCTATCCCTTCATCCGCACCACCGGTCCGGACGGGCCTCCCCGGAGCGTCGAACCGTCCGCCCAGGCCGTCGAACGGCTGGCCGGCGGAATCCGGATTCCGACCGTAAGCGATGCGATCGACCGGACGGACGACAATCCGTTCCAAGCCTTCAAAGCCTATCTGCCGCAGGCATATCCCGCGATTTACAGTCGGTTGGATACCCTGACGATCAACGAATACGGGCTGGTATTCCGCTGGCCCGGCAAGAACCCGGCCCTGCCCCCGATCCTGCTCTGCTCCCACTACGACGTGGTTCCCGTACTCAATTACGACCCGTCGGCTCCCGATGCACCCCTTCCGGGCTGGGACTACCCACCCTTCTCCGGCGCCGTAGCCGACGGACGGATCTACGGACGCGGCACGCTCGACATGAAAGGCATGCTGTTCTCGATCCTCGAAGCGACCGACTCGCTGCTTGCGGAGGGATTCCGCCCGGAGCGGGACGTGTGGATCGCCCTCGGATTCGACGAGGAGACCGGCGGCACGCAGGGCGCCCTGAAGATCGCCCGCTATTTCGAAGAACAGGGCATTGCTTTCGACGCCGTCTATGACGAAGGCGGCATCATCATCGCCCCCGGGCTGGGAGGAATCCAACGTACGGCTGCCCTCGTAGGAACGGCCGAAAAGGGATTCAGCACGATCCGAATCACGGTCCGGGGCACCGGAGGTCACTCTTCGATGCCGCCGGAAAAAGGATCGCTCGTACTGGCGGCCGAGATCATCGAACAACTCAACCGGGAGCAGATGCCCGCCTTCCTGACAGCTCCGGTCATAGCTTTCCTCGATCGGATCGGCGGCTCGATGGGAGTCGCCCAGCGCACCGCGATCGCTAACCGCTGGCTGCTGGAGAGCCCGCTGCTCCGCTCGTTCGAAAGCAACCCGGCCACCAATGCCCTGGTACGCACCACCACCGCCATCACCATGGCCCGGGGCAGCGACGCGGCCAACGTACTGGCTTCGGAAGCCGAAGTCACGGTCAATTTCCGCCTGCTGCCGGGCAACACGACGGCCCAGGTGAAGCGGCATGTCGAAAATATCTGCAACGGATACGACGTCCGGATCGAGGAACTCTCGACCCGCGAACCGTCGCAAATCTCCCCGGACGATGTCCACGCCTTCGAAATGATCCGCACCTCGCTCGCCGGACTCTACCCGGGTACGATCGTAACGCCCTACCTGACGCTCGGCGGCACGGACGCCTACAAATACGAGGCGGTGAGTCCGAACGTATATCGTTTCATGCCGGTACTCCTTACCGAACAGGAACAGGGTACGATCCACAACGAAAACGAATCGATCTCGCTCGAGAACTACGGACGAATGATCGCCTATTTCCGCGACCTGATCCGAAATTACCGGTAACGGGAGCGGATCCGTCATCGCAGCGACAGCGGCAATAACTTTTAGTTATACGACATAACTTTTTCCCCGTTGTTTCAAGGGAATAAAGCCTGTATATTTGCAGCATCGTTTACAAAAAGTTATTAGAACCGTATGAAACCGCTGCAACTCACGAAATCCATGCAATCCGCAAAGCTCAACTGGCGCCAAATCCTTTTTGCCGGACTGCTCATAGGTTCGCTCTTCTGTTCGCCCGTCGTCACGCTCTTCGCGGGCATTCTCTTCGCCCTGACCCTCGGCAATCCGTTTCCGGTCTGGAGCAAGAAGGCTTCGAAAAAATTGCTGCAATACTGCGTCGTCGGACTGGGATTCGGCATGAACTTCCACGAATCGCTGGCCGCCGGGCGCGAAGGCATGACCTTCACGGTGGTTTCGGTAGTCACGGTAATGATCGTCGGCGTAGTGCTGGGACGCCTGCTGCGCATCGACCGCAAAAACAGCTACCTGATCTCGTCGGGCACGGCGATCTGCGGCGGCAGCGCCATCGCAGCGGTCGCACCCGTTATCGATGCCGACGAGAACCAAACTTCGCTGTCACTGGCCACGATCTTCATTCTCAACGCCGTCGCCCTCTTCGTATTCCCCGTCATCGGGCATTGGCTCGGCATGGGGCAGACCCAGTTCGGAACCTGGGCCGCGATCGCCATCCACGACACCAGTTCGGTCGTCGGCGCCGGTGCCGCCTACGGCGAGGAGGCGCTCAAGGTAGCCACGACCGTCAAACTCACCCGCGCCCTGTGGATCATCCCCCTGTCGCTGGTGTCGGCCCTGATCTTCCGTCAGAAAGGCAAGAAGATCCAGATCCCCTGGTTCATCTTCTGGTTCGTCGTTGCCATGCTCGTAAACACCTACTGCAACCTGCCGACCCAGCTCACGCACGGCATTTCGGTCGCCGCACGCTGCGGACTTTCGGCCACGCTGTTCCTGATCGGCGGAGGGCTCTCCATAGAGGTAATCCGCAAGGTAGGCCTCAAGCCTCTGGTGCTGGGCATCATCCTCTGGGCCGTCATCTCGGTCGCATCGCTCGCCGTGATCTTGCTCTTGTAGGCAGCATCCGATTACCATAAAACAGCCCGAAGATCGAAATGTCTTCGGGCCGTTTCCATTATTACCTAATTATATTCTAAAGGTATTACTCCTTTTTTCCGTGACAGGAATAACGAAGGACCGGATCGCGGACGAAGCGTTCGAAACTGCGGCACTCCTCGTCGGTCATAGCCTTCGGATAGCTCATCAGTACCAACTGGTGCGGCTCATAAGGACGCTGGAACGACGGATGGACATAATGGTAATCGTTGCGCACGAACCCCAGCCGCTCGTAAAATCGGAGGCGGCGAACGGCGATTTCCGTCTCCGGCGGATCGATTTCCAGCACGATGCGTCCGGCCTTCCGGCAAAAAGCCTCCAATACCCGGCTGCCCATATTGGCACCGCGCAGGTCGGGCGAAATGGCCAAATGCTCGATATAGACATATTCCGGAGCCGTCCAGTAATAAAGAATGCCTATCAACCGGCCGTCCGACCAGATGCCGTCGGCCGTATAGTGCGGATCGGAAAGAGCTTGCAGATGGTCTTCCAGCGAACGGATCTCCTTCTGGGGGAAAGAGTTCTGATAGATCGCCCACGCCTCGTCCCAACCCGGGTCGGCAGGCGATCGGAAAGGTCTGAATTTCAAATCGGTTTCCATAGATAAAATTATATATATTTTAGCATACCTCTTCGGAAACGTAGTGCCCCCTCCGGGGAAGGGGTCCAGAGAAGGTCCGCATTACGACACGGCCACAAGCCACGAATAAACGACCAATGGTTTCCGATGACAGACCACCGCATTCTCGAGTACCCGAACGGATCCGGCGGCGATCCCACATCCGAAAACGACCCGTAAAATCTCGCAGAAGCGCCGCGAAGGATCAGGCCGTATGGCGGGCGAACTCCACGAAACGTGCGGCCAAGGCATCGCTGCGTCCTTCGGGCCAGCAGAACGAAAACTCCCGCCGGATCGTACAGCCCTCGATGTCGATGATGCGAAGCTCGCCGCTGCGCAGCTCATCGACGATCGATGCCACCGACACGATGGCCATGGCGTCGCTGTTGCGCACGAAACTCTTGATGCTCTCGGTACTGCCCAGTTGCATCACCACACGCAGCGAAGCGAGCCGTACATCCGCCGCCGCGAGGTATTTCGAAATCACTTCGAGGGTTCCCGAACCGCTTTCACGCAGCACCAGGGGCACCGTCTGCAACTCCGCGAGCGTAACCTGGTCGCAGCGGCCGTACCGGCCTTTCGTGGAAGCGATCAGCACCAGTTCGTCGGGAATGAACGGTTCGTAATGGAACCCCGGATGCCGGGCGCTGCTTTCGACCAGCCCCAAATCGGTATCGTGACGCGCGAGGGCCGCCTCGACCTGCTCGCTGTTGCCCGACGCGAGCGAAACCTTCACCTCGGGAAACCGGGCCGTAAAACGGGCCAACACCTGCGGCAGAACATACTGGGCAATGGTCGTACTGGCTCCCACCTTCAGTTCGCCGCCCAGCCGGTCGGTGAAAAGATCCATCTCGTACTGCAGACGGCGGTAGCCGTCGGCAATGCGTTCGGCATGCTCCAGCATAACACGCCCGGCTTCGGTCAGCGCCAGACGGCTGCCGCTGCGCTCGAAAAGCTGTACCTTATAGCGGGATTCGAGTTCGCCGATATGCTTGCTCACAGCGGGCTGCGAAATGTAAAGCTGCTCGGCGCATTTGGTGAAATTGAGGGTTTTGGCCGCCGTAATGAAAACCCGCAAGCGGAAATCGTCCATAGCGACCTAATCCAAACCGCCCTGGGCGGCAAACTCGGCTACGGATCGTTTGAAATGCTCGATGGTTTCCCGCATCGTCATAAAAGACTTGCCTCCGGCCGCATTGCGATGGCCGCCGCCGTTGAAATACTTGCGGGCGAAAAGATCCACGTCCACTCCGCCCCGCGAACGAAGCGACACCCGGATAAACTTATGCGTGGCAACGAAGATCGCCGACAGCTTCATCGACTTGATCGTCAGGGGATAATTCACGAACCCCTCGCTGTCGCCGGGCTGGAATTGAAACCGGCGCATCTCGCTCTCCAGAAGCGACATATAGGCGACCGTACCGTTGTGGATCACCTCCATCTTGCGGTTGATCGCATAGCCGAACAGCCGGGCACGGCCCTCGGTGAAGGCGTTATAGACATTGTTGTGGATCGTGGGAATGTCGATACCCGTTTCGACCAGCACCGCAACGGCCCGGTACAACTCCGGCGTAAGGAACGAAAACGAAAAGTTCCCCGTATCGGTCATCATACCCACGTATAACGACTCGGCCATACTCCGCGTAATCGCCTGCGTGCCCAGCATCTTTTCGAGGATCCGATAGATCAGGAAAGAGGTGCTCGACGAACCGGTACAGGAAAACATCAGATCGAAACCGGGTCCCGGCGACAGATGGTGGTCGATCAGGATTCGCCTGGCCGTCGTATTGGATTCGATCACCTCGCTCAACCCCTCCAGACGGGATACAGCGTTGAAATCCAGGAAAAAGATCAGGTCCGACTCCTCCACCGCACGGCGGGCGACTCCCGCTTCGTCCGTCTTGAAAAGCACCAGGTTCTCGATACCCGTCATCCAGTCCAAAAAATAGGGGTATTTGTTGGGCACGATACAAGTGACGCGATGCCCCATCTCCAGCAACGCCTCGCGCCACGCCAGCGAAGAGCCCACGGCATCCCCGTCGGGATTCGTGTGCGACACGATCACGATATTCTGCGCAGGCCGGGCAAGCAATTCGCGCAGCCGTTCTATATCTTCTTGGGAAACCATCATTGATGCAAAGATACGATTTTATCCGTTAAATATCAAATCCGCACCCGTTCCGGGGCGTTTCTCCGTTCCGAAACCGATCGTGGAGCGGATGTTCAATCTTTCCGGACAGCGTCCGGCAGCAGCAGGATCATACCCTCCGGCCGGCAGGATATTTCGGGCAAAGAGAGGCCTTCGACCAACCGCACGCCCGGCCTTCTCTGCGCTGCGGGCTCGGAAGAACGGACGGATTGCCCGGTGATGCTCGTCACCGCATACTCAAGACAGTCGTCGTCCAAACTGCCGAACTCCTCGTACCCGTTGTTCCAATCAGCCTTCAAGGCATCCGGCGCAAGACCGTTCGGGTCCACCGTTTCGAGCCGGGCGTTATATCCCTGGAAAGAGACCGGCATGAAGAGGTATTCGTACGCTCCGTCCTCCAGATAGACACCCTCCATCCCCACATTTTTGCCGTTAGTCTTCTGCCCGACCAGCACCACTTCGAGTCCGATTCCCCGCAAGCCATTGACAACGGCTTCGCTCGCCGAAGCCGTGCCGGAAGAAACGATGACATACAGCCGCGGAAGATTCAGCGCATATCCGCGCAGGTCGGCTCCCCGGTAATCGCCGTAGATGAACTCCTCGTAAAAACGCCCTTTCGACTCGTCGTAAGCCTGCCCGGTCTCCGCCGCCATCATTTCAGGAGAGGCCATACGCGTATCGTTATAACGGTAATACTGGAACACCTGCCCTTCGCACCGGGCACCGGCGATGCAGGAGGCGAGCATCCGGGAAGACATCACATATCCTCCACCGTTCAGGCGCAGGTCGAGGATCAAGTCGTTGATGCCCGCATCCTTGAACGCTTGCAGCGCATCCAGCAATTCGCCGTCGAAAGCCGCATCGAAACTGGCATACACCAAGTAGCCGATCTTGTGCTCCCCGTATTCGAGCACGTCGCGGTACAGCACCGGATTTTCGTATATCAACTCCGCCGTCAGCTTATGCTCCGACACGCCGAAACCGCCCTGATTATCCGCCACGGAGAGCGTCGCGGCGCCGTTCGGTGCGAGCAGTTTGGAATAGCCTTCCACGCGCTGCTTCGGCAGAACCTACAAAAATTCGGCGTTGAGCCTGTGCATACCGCCGATGAACTCTGGGAGTTCAAGACCAGCCGTCTGCCCGACATTGCCGGGTTTTACGGCGTGTTTGCGGACGAGCAGATGGTCGCGGGCGGCATGACCTTCTACTTTGCCCAGGCCAACGTGCTGCACACCCAGTATCTGGCGGCGGATTTGTCCATCCGCAGTTACAGCCCGGCGGCGTATCTCTATTACCGGATGCTCTGCCTGGCCGCCGGGATGGGCTGCAACGCCCTGTCCTGGGGCATCTCGACGGAGGAACGCGGCAAGGTGCTGAACTTCGGCCTTGTGGAGAGCAAGGAAGGGTACGCGAGCTGCCATGCCGTGAACCTCGGCTTTACAAAAACCTTTAGCAAGAAGGAAACAAACGATGCAACGTGAGTTTGGCGGCTACCTGCCGCTGGAGCTGCCCCATGGGCAGGAGCTGTACACCGGCGCGGGCGTGCTGCGGCTGAACTGTGGCCGCAATGCGATTGTGGCTGCCCTGCGCGACGCGGGCGCAAAAAAGGTGTATCTGCCCTATTACAACTGCAACACGGTCTATGACGCCGTGACCCGCGCGGGCTTTGCGGTGGAGCGCTATCCGTTGGACGCACGCCGTCTGCCTGTCTGCCCCGCGCTGGGCGACGGCGAGTGGCTGCTGTATGTCAACTACTTCGGCATTGCGTCGGACGACCTGCTGGCCGAGGTCAAGCGCCGCTGGCCGCGGGTGATTTTTGACAACACCCAGGCGTTTTTTTCAGCGCCCCGTATGGATGCCGACAGCTACAACGTCTATTCCTGCCGCAAATTCGTCGGCGTGCCGGACGGCGCGTACCTTGTACACACGGGACTGACCGACGGGATTTACCCGGCGGACACCAGCTGGCAGCACGCGGCGTTTTTGTTCCGCTGCATCGATGAAAGCGTGAACAGCGCCTACGGCGACAGCCTCGACAACGAGAGCCGCTTTGACGGTGAGATCCGCGGCATGTCGCCCTCGACCCGGCGCATCCTCGCGTCCGTCGAGTACGACGCCCTGCGCCTGCGCCGCCGCGCCAACTACGAGGTGCTGCACGCCGCGCTGGCCCCGCACAATGCGCTGGACTGCCCGGCCGGTGCCGATGCGATGATCTATCCGTTTTTGTGCCGGGTTGACGGCCTGCGCGGATAAAAAATAAAGTCTACGTCAGCCAGTGGTGGAAGTACCTGCTGGAGCTGCTGCCCGCCGACTCCGTCGAGGCCGACTACAGCCGGTACCTGCTGCCGCTGCCCATCGACCAGCGCTACACGCCCGACGATATGCGCGCACTGGCGGCGCTGGTGCTGCAGCTGAAAGAGGAAGGGGAACCCGCATGACACAGCAGCCCAAGGTCAGTGTGCTGATCTCGTTTTACAATCTGGCCCCCTTCGTGGACCAGACGATGGAAAGCGTGCTGGCGCAGAAAACCGACTTCCCCGTGGAAATCCTCTGCGCGGACGACGGCTCCGACGACGGCACGATTGAAAAGCTGCGCGGCTGGGAGGCAGCGCACCCCGACACCGTCCGCGTCTTTGTCATGGACCGCGTGCCGGGCAAAAAA
>ENA-USUK01002727-USUK01002727.1-human-gut-metagenome-genome-assembly--contig:-NODE-2727-length-11398-cov-5.175780_pt1 | contig 11398 bp, 10 predicted proteins | sample MGYA00250062_ERZ773400 | MGnify/ENA primary metagenome ERZ773400 (study PRJEB29103, sample SAMN06111961) | human gut metagenome | biome: human gut; feature: ankylosing spondylitis patient; material... | reverse complement strand
TGATGGTCGATGACAGCGATCTCCTCCGCCGGGATCTTCGTCACATTGCCGGCACCGTACGTGACAGGATACTGTGCTTTCTGGGGATATACAGTACTTCAGAGATTTCGGGATTATGAAGATCCAAGGGAAACAAATGAAAGAATCTTTCAATTTCGGGCATATGCCAATAACAGAGACGGGCTTGCATTGAAAACTGTCTGTTCCTCTCTCGTGGAGCGACCGGAAAAAAATAAGATTTTAATCGTATTAAGTGATGGAAAACCCTGTGATATGAGCATACAACGACCAGGAACCCGCCAGCCCAGGATCTATGACGGAGAAGGAGCTGTGAAAGATACTGCATATGAGGTGCGTCGGGCCAGAAATCAGGGAATTTTCGTAATTGGTATTTTTGTAGGGAATGAAGAAGAACTCTCCGTGGAAAAGAGAATCTATGGAAAAGACTTTGCTTATATTCGTAATATCAGCAATTTTTCCCGTATGGTAGGAACTTTTTTGCGAAGACAAATTGATATGGAATGAAAATGGAGGAATCACTATGGGTAAAATTGAATTTGCCAATTGCCAGGATGTAAGAAATCAGAAAAAGATACGGGAATTAGATTGTCCACGCTGTCATGAACCGGGAGGCATTGAAGCCTTTGTGAAAGACGGAATACTTGCAGAGGACGGAGTATGTGATAACTGCGGATATATTCTTCCGAAAGGAACAGAACTGGAGGAAGTGGAGTAAGAAGCATTTAAGGAGATATTTGATGTAATGGCAAAATAGACATTATATTAATTTAATTATTTTTCGAAAACAGTTTGAAGTATGGTCATATGTAATGCTTATTATTTAGAAAAAAGAAAAGGAGTAAATATAGAGATGAAAATAGCAGTTTGCGGAAAAGGTGGATGTGGAAAAAGTACAGTAACCAGTCTTTTGGCTAAGGCTTTAGCCAGACGAGGAAAAGAAATTTTGGTAATTGATTCCGATGAATCTAATTATGGTCTACACCGACAGCTAGGTATGAAGCTTCCCAGAGATTTTACAGACTATTTCGGTGGTAAGCAAAATGTTTTGAATGATATGATGTTATCAAAATTTACTCATCAGTTTTTTGAGGAAACCTGGACTATAGATGATATACCGGAAGATTATTATAGTCTGAAGGACGGTGTAAAACTGATGAGCAGTGGAAAAATTCATCAGGCAAATGAAGGGTGTTCTTGTGCTATGGGAACTGTTATGACTCAATTTATCCAAAATCTCAGGCTTACAGAAGACCAATTTGCGCTAATGGATATGGAGGCTGGTATTGAACACTTTGGACGTGGAATTGATAACGGTGTAGATTTGATATTGATAATCATAGATCCATCTTATGAATCCCTACAGCTTTCCAAAAAAATCGGGGAATTATCGGAAAGTATTCGAAAACCATTTTATTACGTTCTCAATAAAGTAACAAAAGAGAATCAGGAAATGATGTATGAAGCTGTATGGAATTCAAGTCGAGTCGCTGTATCTCTTAGTGCGGATCCTGGTATTATGGGAGAGGGACTGATTGGGAAAGAACTATCAGAAAAACCAGATGCTATTGAAAACTTAACAGAATTTCTACTTTCTATTTAATGTGGATATATGATAAAAGAAAACCAGATTATACAGCTATAATTTGTAATATTACATCCACTTGACGCAAGAAATAAGCAGTGATATACTGGAACAAAAGTTATTTATAAAATAACAATAAAATCTGGGACTATATTGTGTGATTGAACAGTTACAAAGAATGCAATTCTTGTGGAGGGTATAGGATGATACAGATTGCAATTGTGGAAGATGAAGAAATTTACGTAAAACAATTAACAGAGTATATCCGAAAATATCAAACGGAAAGGGGAAGATCAATAAAGGTTACAGTATTTGGTGATGGAGAAGATATCACTGAGAATTACAGAGGCGGTTTTGATATTATTCTGATGGATATTCAGATGCGGTTCATGGACGGTATGACAACAGCAGAAAAAATCCGTCAGATGGATCAAAAAGTAATTATTATGTTTATTACAAATATGATTCAATATGCAGTACGTGGATATGAAGTTGATGCAATGGATTATGTAGTAAAACCAGTTGAGTACTTTTCTTTTTCGCAGAAACTGGACAAAGCAGTTGGACGTATGCGCTCTGAGGTCAAAGAATTTCTTACGATTCCGATTGGGGAAGGAGTTGTAAAAATAGATATAGCAGATATCTATTTTATTGAGGGGCAGAGACATAATGTAATTTATTATACTTCGAGAGGAGATTACTGTTCAAGAATTACGATGAAAGAACTCGAAGAAAAACTTGCGGTACATAATTTTTTTCGATGTGCAAAGGGATATCTGGTAAATATGAATCATGTAGAGGGATTTGTTGGTTCTGATTGTGTGATCCATAATGTACATATACCTGTCAGCAGAACCAGAAAAAAAGAATTCATGAATCTGCTTCTGCAAAACCTCAATATGGAATGATTTCATGCGAAATGGAGGATACTATGTTATATCAGGATATTCCAAGAATCTATACAGCAATAGCAGAGTGGGGATCATGTCTGGTTTATCTTTATATCTTAAAAAAAGAAAACATGAAATCTGTACATTTTCTTACAGGCAGTCTTTTCATGTTGGCAATGCAGAGTATCTTTCTGACTTTGACAGGTAGCGTAACTGAAATTTTGTGGATTCCCTGTATGATAATCGCTGCAGGTATGATGTATGGATTTCTTATGGTCGGAGGAAATATGAAGCCTCTGGGAGCGGCTTATTGCTGTGCCCGTGCATTTGTTCTTGCTGAGTTTGCAGCTTCGCTGCAGTGGCAGATGGTATCTAGTGTACAGACATGGGGGAATCAGAGCATTTGGGTTGAAATTCTGATCACGATGGTTATTTTTGGAGGCTGCTTTACGATTGATATTTATTTAGAAAAAGATCTTCTGAAGCAGAATTATCTTGAACAGATGACAGTAAAGGAAGTAGCAGCGGCGGCAATCATGGCTGTTGCAACCTTTGCTTTTAGTAATCTGAGCTTTTTAAATGAAAATGTACCATTTGCGAGCAGAGAACGTGCAGATATTTTTTCTATCAGAACACTGATCGATTTTGGAGGAATTGCAATCCTGCATGCTTATCAGAGCAGGATCAGTGAATATGTTGCAGAGAAAGAACTTTCAGTAATGAACGTGATGCTGAAAAGCCAGTATGATCAATATCGAAATTATCAGGACAGCCTGGATCTCATACAAATGAAATACCATGATCTGAAGCATCAGATAATGGGACTTCGTGCGGAATCAGATGAAGAGAAACGAAAAAAATGGATTGATTCCATGGAAAAGGAAATCGCTGCTTTTGAAAATATAAGCAAAACGGGGAATCAGGTACTTGATACGATTTTGGCAGCTAAGATTTTCCATTGTCGAAAAAATCATATACAGATTACTTGTGTGGCAGATGGAAAATTATTGGATCATATGCATGTAACAGATATATGTTCTATATTTGGAAATGCTTTGGATAATGCAATTGAACATGTAATTTTGATTCCAGATCCGAAAAAAAGACTGATCCATCTGACAGTATCCGCTCAAAAAGGATTTGTGTTTATCAAGATAGAGAATTATTGTGAAGCAGAAATTTCCAAAAATGAAGAAGATCTGATTACAACAACAAAAAAGGATAGTAAAAACCATGGTTTTGGATTGAAGAGTATTCGTAAAGCTGTAGAAAAATATGATGGTTCTGTAGTATTTGGAGTACAGCAGAACTGGTTTGAATTAAAAATTCTTTTACCCAGAGTATTGTAATGCTCTGGGTATTTTTGTTGCCAAGCATACGATAAAAAGGTCCGGTGGACCTTTTTTAGTATTTTGTGCCATATTTGCTGCATCTTGTGCCAAAAACGGCACGAAATAATAACCATGTTATAGTAATGCCAACAGGAAATGATACCTGAAAAAGACGAGAGAGTCAAAGGAGGAAAAAAGAGAATGATCAGTGTTGAAATGGAAGATGTTCTGGCGGTATTACAATTATGCAAACCGTATATTATCGGTATTATTGCTGCACTTGTAATTGGAATCGTAATTATGATCGCATGCCGCAGGATGTCCAGGGGCAAAAAATTTCTGATAAGAGGAGAAGCTGCGATCGCAATGGTTCTTGCAGTTGTTGTCTGCGTGAATATGATCTGCTTTGGGCCAATGGCTACGTTGATTGGACTGGCAACGGGAAATGGAACTTTAAGCGATGAAACAAATGAAGAAGCTGCGAAAGTAGCAGAAGAAATTATGGAAGACGGAATTGTTCTTCTGAAGAATGAAAGCCTGCTTCCTTTAAATGAAACAAAAAAACTGAATATTTTTGGCTGGGAATCTATTAATCCGGCTTATGGAGGAGCTGGTTCCGGTGGAATTAATGATCTGTATGATATTGTCAGCCTGAATCAGGGACTTGAAAATGCCGGATTTTCTATTAACCAGGAACTGGTTGATTTTTATAACAATTATGGTGCAGATAATCCGGAAATGTCTATCCAGAAACAGAGCTGGACATTACCGGAGCCACCTGTAGATACTTACAGTGATGAGCTTATTAAAAGTGCGAAAGAGTATTCTGATGTGGCAGTTGTGGTTCTTTCCAGAAAAGCAGGTGAAGGTCATAATGATATTCCTATGGATGTAAGAAAAGCAGCATATGATAATAATTCAGATGAATATGATGATTTTCCTGAGGGAGAGCATTATTTACAGCTTTCACAAACTGAGAGAGATATGGTGGATATGGTTTGCTCAAACTTTGATAATGTGATTGTGATTTATAATGGAGCAAATCAGTTTGAGCTTGGTTTCGCAGATGAATATCCTCAGATTAAATCTGTTGTATGGTGCCCTGGAACAGGAAATGTGGGATTTAATGCACTTGGTAAAGTATTTTCAGGTGAAGTCAATCCTTCCGGAAAAACACCGGATACCTTTATTTATGATATGACGACTGCTCCGTGGTGGAATAATGCAGAAAAAACGGAGTATACAAATCTGGCAGATATGGCCGTTGAAGGAATGAACGCAGGAACTGCACAGATGTATGCTCCGGCATTTACCAATTATGTGGAAGGCATTTATGTAGGATACAAGTACTATGAAACAGCTGCACAGGAAGGTGCGATTGATTACGATAAGACTGTACAGTATCCATTTGGATATGGTCTGAGTTACACAGAATTTGAACAGAAAATGGGTGAACTGGAGGAAAAAGACGGACAAATTTCTGTAGATGTAGAAGTAACTAACACCGGAGATGTTGCCGGAAAAGATGTAGTAGAAGTGTATTATCAACCGCCATATACAAATGGCGGAATTGAAAAATCTTCTGCAAATCTAATCGAGTTTGCAAAAACAGATCTGCTTCAGCCGGGAGAATCTCAGATGGTTACAGTTACATTTAGTATAGAAGATATGGCCTCTTATGATGAGAATAATGCAAAAGCATATGTTCTTGAAAAAGGTGACTATGTAATCTCTATTAACAGCGATTCACACACTGTGCTGGATCAGAAAACTTATACCGCAGATGCTGATGTAGTATATAAGGGAGAAAATAAAAGAGCATCCGATGATACTGCTGCAATAAATGTATTTGAAGATGCAAAAGGAGATATAACATATCTGTCACGTGCAGATCATTTTGCAAATTATGAAGAGGCTACAGCAGCACCGGAATCTGCAGAGCTGGGTGAGCCATATGTTTCTGAATATCATCTGAACAGCAACTTTGATAAGACTACATACCTCAATGATGAGGATGTAATGCCGACAACGGGAGCAGATAATGGACTTACATTAGCTGATATGCGTGATGCTGATTATGACGATCCTCGTTGGGAAAAACTTCTGGATCAGCTTACTGTTGATGAAATGGCAAATATGATTGCAATGGCAGGTTATCAGACAGCAGCCATGGATTCTGTGGGAAAAGTGGCTACACTTGATTTCGATGGACCGGCAGCAATTAATAACAACTTTACAGGAGTTGGTTCTATTGGATTTCCAATTGAAGTTGTGGTTGCTTCCACATGGAATAAGGAACTTGCACAGGCCTGGGGTGAATGCATGGGCAAAATCAGTCAGGAAATGGGTGCAGAGGGCTGGTATGCACCAGGTATGAATACTCATAGAACCGCATTTGGAGCAAGAAACTATGAATACTTTTCAGAAGATGGAATTCTTGCAGGAAATATGGGAGCAAAAGCAGTAGAAGGAGCAAGAAAATATGGAGTTTATTCTTATATCAAACATTTTGCTATGTATGAGGGAAATGCAAAGATGGTAAGTGTCTGGTCAAATGAGCAGGCAATCCGGGAAATCTATCTGAAACCATTTGAAATTTCTGTAAAACAGGGTGGCGCAAATGCGGTTATGGTTTCCTGGAGTTTCCTTGGAGATAAATGGACTGGAGAAAGCAGTAACCTTATGAATACAGTTCTCAGAGATGAATGGGGGTTCAGGGGAATGGCACTTACAGACTTCTTCCGAAACAATGGTCATGGATTTATGAATGCAGATGCAGCTTTGGCGAATGGAGTAGATGCAATGTTGTCCACATTCAATGGAGAAGAGAACAATGTAGCCAATCCGGAGCATCCAACAGCTGTACTTCAGATGAGGAATGCCTGCAAAAATGTCATGTATACAGTTGTAAGCAGCTGGGCTTATGATGGAGAACACGAAAAAACAGGCATGGAAAACTGGAAAAAAGCAGGAATTGGTATCGACATTGTAATAGCATTTTTCATGGCAGGAATGGAAGTACTGGTAATCAGAGGATATAAGAAAAGAAAGAATGCTGAATAAGGATGAAAGTGGGATGGAAAACAGTTATGAAACAGCAAAAATTAGTTGAAAAGATGACAATAGAAGAAAAGGCAGCGATCCTTAGTGGAAAAACTGTCTGGCAGACCAGAGAAATTGACAGGCTTTCCATCCCGTCCATCTTTCTTTCAGATGGACCGCATGGAATTAGAAAACAGGCAGGAGCAGGAGACCATCTGGGACTGAATGCATCCTTGAATGCAACTTGTTTTCCCACAGCAGCAACAATCGCAAACAGCTGGAATCAGGATCTGGGAGAAGAGATTGGACAGGCTCTTGGAGAGGAAGCAGCAAGTATGGATGTAAATATCCTGCTTGGTCCGGGATTAAATATTAAAAGAAGCCCATTATGTGGAAGAAATTTTGAATATTTTTCGGAAGATCCATATCTTTCCGGGAAGATGGCAGCGTCATATATTCGTGGAATACAGAGTAAAGGCGTTTATGCCTGCCCGAAGCATCTGGCGGTTAACAGTCAGGAACTTCGGAGAATGGCAATGGACGCAGTTGTTGACGAACGGACATTAAGAGAAATTTATCTGACCGGTTTTGAGATAGCTGTTAAAGAAGGACACGCAAAAGCAATCATGAGCAGTTACAACCAGATTAATGGGATTTATGCTAATGAGGACAAACATCTTTTGACAGATATCCTGCGCAAAGAATGGGGATTTGATGGAATTGTAGTAACGGACTGGGGCGGAAGCAATGACCATGTGAAAGGTGTTGCTGCCGGCTCAAATCTGGAGATGCCGTCCTGTGGGTACGATTCTGCAAGAGAAGTGATTGCTGCTGTCCAAAATGGAAAGCTGAAGGAAGCAGATTTGGATGAAAGAGTTGGAGAACTGGTGGATGCAGTGATGGAATTGACATCAGGGAAGAAGCTTTCAGATAAAAACTTTGACAGAGATGCACATCATCAACTGGCAAGGAAAGCAGCAGCAGAAAGCATGATTCTTCTGAAAAATGAAAAACAGATTCTTCCGCTGAATACTAAAAAATCCATCGCTGTTATTGGAGATTTTGCTTTTTCACCCAGATATCAGGGGGCAGGATCTTCTATGGTCAATCCAACAAAAGTAGAAGATATGTCATCGATTTTGCAACAATATGATCTGAATATTCTGGGGATGACAAGAGGCTATCAGAGAAATGGAGATGTAGATGAGAATGATAGAAAGTTTGCACTAAATTTGTCTATGAACGCGGATATTGTGATTTTCTGCTTTGGTCTTGATGAAATCAGTGAATCAGAAGGACTGGACAGAACACATATGCGTATTCCACAGAATCAGATCGATCTTCTGCAGGATATCAGTAAAGTGAATGAAAATATTATTGGAATACTGAGTGCAGGATCTGCGATAGAAATGCCATGGCACACCTGCTGCAAAGCGATTTTGCATGGTTATCTGAATGGACAGGCAGGCGCTTCTGCAACATTGGATATTCTGACTGGAAAAGTGAATCCATCAGGAAGACTGGCAGAAACATATCCCATAACTTATGAACAGACACCGGCATTCCGATATTATCCGAGTAATGAGAAGACATCAGAATACCGCGAAAGTGTTTATGTAGGATATCGCTATTATGATACTTCAAAAGTCCGGGTGCAATATCCATTTGGCTTTGGGCTTTCCTATACGGAATTTACATATTCTGATCTTATCATAGAAGAGGATGGAATCAAAGTTTCGGTTACCAATACAGGTGACAAAGATGGAGCAGAGGTTGTTCAGATGTATGTAGGACTTCCTAATGCAATCGTGTTCCGACCGGAAAAAGAACTGAAAGGTTTTGCAAAAGTTTATCTGAAGGCGGGAGAACGCAGACAGATCAGAATTCCCTTTGATGATAAGACATTCCGTTATTGGAATATAAAAACGGGACAGTGGGAAATAGAAACAGGAACTTATCAGATTATGGTAGGAGCCAGTGTTGTAGATATTCGTTTAACAGGTATGACCGAAAGAACAGGAAACAGTAAAGGGTATCCTTATAATCCGGCAAAAATGCCTTACTATTATACAGGAATCGTGCAGAAAATATCAGATAAGGAATTTCGTGAACTTCTTGGCCATGAGATACCGAACAGAAGATGGAGTGGAAATCTGGAAATCAATGATGCAATCTGTCAGATGTATTATGCAAAAAGCCGACTTGCAAGACTGATATATAGATGTCTCACAAAAATGAAAAAGAAGAGTGAGGCACAGGGAAAGCCGGATCTGAATATTCTTTTTATTTACAATATGCCGTTTCGAGGGATTGCCAAGATGACCGGTGGGGCAGTCAGTATGGAAATGGTATATGGAATTGTCGATGCTGTGAATGGCCACTTTATGCTTGGGGTAAAAAAAATAATTGGCGGATATTTCAGAAACAGAAGAAATAATAAGAAATATGAAAAATTATTAAAAGGAGCCGGAGGAAAGTGCAGATGAATCATATAAAAAATATATGGAAATGTTTTGAAGAGAAACATTCTGCTATTGCAAAATGGCTTTATCAGATATTCTATTTTGTTATATTCAGTATGGGCGTGACAGTATTCCAGTATCTTGTATTTACATTTTTACCAGGGATTTTGGGAATTGGTCTGGCTGGTACAGAATTTATGTGGCCAAAGGTTTCCATGAATCTGTTTGGAGTAAAATTTACATGGAGTTTGCTTGGGTATAATGTATTGCGTGATGCAACGGGAAATATATTGATCGGTGGTGGACTTGGCTATTTTATCAGTTATGAATTAGGGTCATTTCTTGCACAGTGTATCAATTTTCCGCTTCAGAGAAATATTACTTTTAAAAGCCATGGAAATCCCGTATATCAGGCAATCTGGTATTTTGTTGCATGGGTGGTAATTTCACTGATTTGTAATGGATTTAATAATCTGTGGATGCCAGTTGCATCTGCATATGTGGCCCCGGCAGTCTATAACATGCTTGTGACAATTATTACAGGTGGAGTTTCCATGGTGATTTTTTTCTTTGTGTTTAAAATTATTTTCCCAGAGGGGAAGGCTGAATAGAAGAAATTAGCAAGTATGCCTGAAATCGAATAATAAAAGAGATGAGGACAGGATGTGTTTATTTGAAAATAGCAAGATTTTAGGACAATAAGCGGGAATCCTCGGCAATTCAATTACCGAGATGAAAGCACAGGAGTGTGCATGTCCGCTTTATTGTGGTGAAGGAGACCATGTCCACTGCTTTGTAACAGCTCCACCAAAGCTGTCCATAACAGCAATCGTCAAGTATCTGAAGGGGATTACTGGCAGAAAACTGTTCGAACGTTTTCCGGAAATAAGAAACCAGCTATGGAAGGAGAAAGGAAGTAGAAAAGCGAAGCTGGCAAAACGGAATGAGATGTTTCTGGCGAAAGTTTAATCAGACATACTCCAAAATCCCTCTGCATACATTGTAAAAAGATGCATGCAGAGGGATTTTTTTGAAGGATTATATTGAAGAGCGGGCAGTGGAAGTTGCGTATTATATAATTGAAACGAAGGCTACGGTGCGTCAGGCAGCAAAGAAATTTGGGATCAGCAAGAGTACGGTACATAAGGACTGCACGGAACGTTTGCGGCAGATTGATGCGGGGCTGGCGGCTCAGGCACGCGAGGTTCTTGATGTGAACAAATCAGAGCGTCATATCCGCGGTGGTGTAGCAACCAGGGAAAAGTACAGGCATTTGCATGAGCTGCAGGAACGTCATGTATGAAAATAAAAAATGCAAAAAGCAAAATTTCGAATGGAAATATGAGAATTCTTTGCAGATCATTATATAAAAAATGAAAAAGTGCGATATAATGGAAGATAAATGCAGTTGAAAAACAAAAGAAGAAAGAGGGCATAATTTTGCAGGAATATCAGACAGTTACTCATCAATTTGAACCGGTTTTTGATGAGCATTCGAAGGTACTGATCCTGGGGACATTTCCGTCAGTGAAGTCCAGGGAGCAGAATTTTTATTACGGACATCCGCAGAACCGATTCTGGAAGGTGCTTGCGAATCTGACGGGATGTGAGGTTCCGGGGACGGTGGAGGAAAAGAACGGTTTTTTGTTAAGAGAACATATCGCGGTGTGGGATGTGATCGCGAAGTGTGATATCATCGGTTCGAGTGACAGTTCGATCCGAAATGTAGTTCCGGCAGATCTGTCAAGGATTTTAGATCATGCACCGATCCGGCAGATTTATGCAAATGGCGGGAAGGCTTATGAATTGTATCAGAAATATGCATATCCGATCACGGGAAGGGAGATCGTAAAACTGCCATCGACAAGTCCGGCGAATGCGGCATGGCAGATGGAACGTCTTCTGGAAGCATGGGCGGCAGTGAAAGAGAATCTGGGATAAACGGATTCTCTTTTTTTGTTTCATGAATCTGATTGTTTTTTAACCAAATCAAGTAAGTCCCCTGCTTCAATTGAGAAAAGCAATAAGCAGTGGGTGGGGACTTGCTTGTATCAGGAGGAGTGCAAGCTC
>ENA-USUK01002722-USUK01002722.1-human-gut-metagenome-genome-assembly--contig:-NODE-2722-length-11417-cov-9.176984_pt1 | contig 11417 bp, 12 predicted proteins | sample MGYA00250062_ERZ773400 | MGnify/ENA primary metagenome ERZ773400 (study PRJEB29103, sample SAMN06111961) | human gut metagenome | biome: human gut; feature: ankylosing spondylitis patient; material... | reverse complement strand
AAGGCGGAATACCTTAGAGGAAAAGTGTATCATATGGGAAAGAATGTTCAACTTTTCACGAATGGGATAGGCACGGAACCGTATCTGATTAGCATTGGTGATAATGTAAATGTGGCAGCGGGTGTAACGTTTATCAATCATGATGTAAGCATCTTTAATATAGGGAGGCTTGTTGATCCTGAGGCAGAACAGCCCTTAGACAAAGTGGGTAGTATAGTGCTAGACGATAATTGTATGGTAGGAGCGCAATCAATTTTAATGCCGGGATGTTCTGTTGGTAAAAACTCAGTGATTGCGGCAGGAAGCGTTGTAACAAAAGCTGTGCCAGCCAATGAGGTGTGGGGGGGAGTACCCGCAAAGTTTATTATGTCAACGGAAGATTATAAGAAAAAGCTGATTGAACTAAATAAGACTTATCCGTGGATGAAAGATGGAAAAATGATTGTTCCACAAGGGAGCAAGGAATTGATTGAGATGAGAAAAAAGTTTTTTTTCAAGGAAATGTGAAGGATGATAAATGAGTATTAACATAACAGATTTTACCTGGATAACATTTGTAATATTGTCGATCTTGATGGGCGGAAGCATTGGCCGCTCGTATATGTGGTTGGTGTCTGGTGGCACTATAGTTTTTTTGCTAGTTTATAAAAAGGGAAAAGGATTACGATTGAATAAACTGGTAAAGGAATACAATTGTTTTATTGTGTATTGTGTAGTCAATACATTGTTTTATTTAGTGGTTACAGGATTCAAGTCAAATGGCTATATTAAGAGTCAATTGATTGAAATGTTGATACTTGCGTTTGCTGCATCATATTTGACAAGCTATTATGTAAAAAGTAGTCATATTATTGAATTGGTGAAAAAAGCTAGTTGGATTCTAATGTTAGCAGGTGTGATTGAGGAAGTGACAAAATTTAACATTACTAAATATATCGGAAACGAAAAATATGTGGCTCAATATTTAGTAAAAGATGGAAGAGTTATTTCTGTCTTTAGCCACCCAATAGGCTATGCAATTGTTTTGACTTTCTTTTTTTTAATAGCGTTGTATTTTCCGTATAAATCAAAGAATAAGCAAAGTACATACATACTTTTGATATTGATCAATTTGTTGTGTACTAAAACACGGATGGCAATGATTGCAGTTTTGATTTCCTCAATTATTTATCTGATAAAAAGCAATAAACTTAGAGGATTTCTTAGAGGTAAAGTGAATTATACAAAAAACTTCTTAATATACTTATTTATAATTTTTCTGTTGGCAACTGTATGTATTGGATTATTTCATGCTAAAATAGCAGAATTTGCTAACAGTATTGCTTATCGAATTATTCAAATGTTCACGGGAGGAGAACAAGGAATACGACTTGGAGTGATAGCAAATTACTTTAAAGGTCTCGGTGAGAATTCTGTGCTTGGAATTATATTTGGGAAAGGAACCGGATATGCCTCTTCTTATATGATAGATAATCCTATATATTATTGGAATGAAATGGGTGATAAGGTGGCATGGGCGGAGACTACTGATAATATGTACATCACAATATTGATGAATTATGGTGTGGTGGGTTTTATTTTGTTTTTGCGTGTGCTTATTTCTGCAATAAAAAAGATAATCACAGAAACAGATAAAAGCATTCTATTTGGATGTAGTGGACTGATTGCTGTTTTTTTTGATCTGTTCTTTTTTGAGGGATTATATTGGCCTGTTGTTATGAATGTTATAGGTTTCTATATGGCATTTATTACAAAAGAAACAAGAACGCAATTGGGGATTGGAGAACAATGAAGTGGGAAAAAAGTCGATAAAAGTTAATGCATTGTTTAGTTTGATACAATCAGTATCAGCGGTTGTTTTTCCATTGATTACATTCCCCTACATATCACGTATTTTTGGCGTTGAACAGCTAGGAAAGTATAACTATGCCAAAAACTTAGTGGAGATATTTGCAACAATAGCTATGTTGGGAATTCCAACATATGGGCAAAGAGAAGGAGCTAAAGTTAGAGATAATCGCAAAGAACTAAGCAATCTGATGAGTGAGCTGTTTAGTCTTAGTATGTTATCGAATGTGATTGCGATGGTCGCATTATATTTGGCTACATTTGTGGTTGATACATTTCATTCATATGCCTTATTAATTATTATTTTTAGTGTCACGATTCCTATGACAACAATTGGTATGAGTTGGCTTTTTGTTGTTTTTGAGGATTATAATTTTACCACTATATTGGGTATAATGTTTAATCTTCTGTCTGTTGCGGCAATGTTCCTGTTTGTCCATAAAAAGACAGATATATATATATATGCTTTTATCACTGTGATTGCATCCTGTGGATCGAACCTTATAAAATTTGTTTATGCTAAAAAATATTGTGATATCAAATTAACACGTCATATCAGGTTAAAAAAGCATCTGAAACCGATATTGCTTATGTTTTCGGCTTATATTTCTGTTATGATTTACAATAAGACGGATACAGCACTATTAGGCGTTATGGGATCAGATTATAATGTGGGAATTTACAGTGTATCAACCAAGGTTTATTTTTTGGTAAAATCGTGCTTGCTCGCATTAAGTAATGTTTTGCAAACAAGAGCAGTGTTGCTTGCAGTACAAGGAGATCGGAAGAAAAGTGATGAGTTCCTGTCAAAGAGTTTCAACATGATGATGACGTTTGTCATTCCGTGTATGGTTGGAATGGCATTTATGAATAAAGATATTATTCTTTTTATTGCAGGAAAAGATTATCTAGAGGCGGAAACATCTATGATAATTCTAAGCTGTTCTCTTTTCTTTGCTTTATTTTCAACAATGCATAGCAGTACAATTTTGATTCCCTATGGAAGAGAAAAAGTGACTCTGGATGGCGCCATCATTGGAGCTGTGGCGAATCTGCTCCTAAATTTCATCTTTATTCCAATATGGAAAGAAAATGGTGCGGCGTTAACAACATTAATTGCTGAAGCGACGGTATTTTTGATTTACTTCCATATTACTAGACAGTATTATACGCATCTGAATGGCTTTCGGACGATACTGCAGTGCATCGTTGGAAGCTGTGGCATAGTACTGGTTCTCTTTTTGCTTAGAAATTTGGAAATCAATATTGTTGTTAAAGTATTTGTGAAAGTTTGTATAAGTGCTATTGTTTATTTTACCTTGCAGATAGCAACGAAAAATCAGATAGTCAAGGATCTTTTTGACAATATACTAAAGAAAGCTAAGGCAAAGGTAGGAAGACGGTAAAATGAAACTGTTAAGTATAATCATGCCAGTATATGATTCGGAAAATTACTTAAGTGATTGTTTGAATTCTGTCATCGTTCAGACATATACTCAAGGTTATTATAAAAAATATGCAAAGTATGGCAAATATTATAATAGAAAAGTTCAATGGAAGATTTTTATGATTATACATACTTTTGGCTTGTATGAAACTTATATTCACTTCAAACTAAAATGATGGAGAAAGAAGTATGGATGAACTTTTAACTAAAACCAGACAATTTAAGTATATTTCGATTGATTTGTTCGATACGCTGATGTGTCGGGTTGTTTCTAAACCTGAGTTGATATTTGAATTGATAGAGCGCGAATACAACAGGAAAAATCCAAAGAGGATTTCCGGATTCAGAAAGCGCAGAATCAAAGCAGAATCGTCAGCGAGAAAGAAAGCACACTATAAAGAGATTACTATTGATAAGATTTATGCTGAATTAGATTATTCACGTGATATTTGCAACAAACTTGAAAGTATGGAAAAACTTATCGAAGTGAATACTTGTTCGGCAAATCAAGTCATGGTGGACTTTGTGAATCAATGCCATATGCGTGGACAAAAAGTTATTGTGACAACGGATATGTATCTTGACAGGGACACAATCGAGAAGATTTTGCGGAGAATAAGAGTAGAGTATGACCGGTTATTCATATCTTGTGAGGTTAAAAAAACCAAACTATCAGGTGAACTGTTTGAGGCTGTCTTAGGTGAATTAAAAATTGCACCGAGTGACATATGTCATATTGGGGATAATCCTAAAACAGATATAGAATCACCAAAGAATTATGGGATACAATCTTTCGAGAGGGTGCTTCATCGAAACAATACAGAACTGTATCTTTCAAAAAGTAATACCTTAGATACGGATATATTAAATACATTTGTACGGAACCACTTAATAACAGTAGCAGGTGAACATGAAAAAATACAAGCACGTATTGGTTACTGCGTTATCGGCCCGTTGTTATTTGATTTTTGTTCTTGGTTAAAAAACATAAGTCAAAAAGAACAAATTAACAAGGTTGCATTTGTAGCGCGTGAGGGATACCTAATCAAATTGGTGTATGACATAATTTGTACAGAAGAAGGAGCTAATACGGAGTATATAAGACTAAATAAAAACATGATTCGTTGGCCGTCACTGTATAAAAAACCAACAGTGAAACAGTTTGAAGAGTCAATCCCGTATAGAGAAGGGTACTCTGGAGAAGAACTTGCCCAGTTGCTCTTTATATCACCAATGCTCGTAAAACAGTTATTGTTGAAAAATGGATTTTCAGCTGGATATGTTCAAAGATCGGATTTTAAAACAGCCGAATTTAAAACAGTTTTTAACAAGATACTCGAACATGAAAAAGTTGAAATGCAAGAGCAGTTTGCGCTGCTCATTAGATATTTGAATCAAATTGAAGCCATAAATAAAAGAACATTACTTGTAAATAACAGTGTTAACGGAAGTGCCCAGCGAAGTATAAGGAGTTTGACCGACAACAATATTATAGGTGTACAATTTACAGCGTCACATAAATGCCTACAAGAACTTGGCTCATCGGTAAGAGTGTGGCTCGAAGATATTGAAGCCACAAACTATGAAAAACAAATGTTTGCACAGTATTCAATTGTTTTGGAACATATCTTGTTTGAAATAACTGGAACGGCACAGTATCTATACGAAGAAGATGATATAGTAAAGGTAAAATGTGAGCCTGATGGAATAGAAGCGAAAAATGCAGAAGTCATTCGACCAATTCAGGAATATGCTCTTCAATTTGTACGAGATTGGCGGGAATATGGAGTGCCAAACATTGTTGAAGTTGGAACAGGGTTTCATAGATATATGGAATTTCTGTTAAACCCAAAGCAAGAAGATGCGCTGCTGATTGGAAGCATTATAGATTCTGACTATGATGGAGTACATAAACTATTTGATGTGAATGAAAATGAGAAATTGACATATTCTGAAGCAAAAAATTATAAAAAAATTAAATGGCAGCATGGATATTATATGACGCAAGAAAATGGAAAAACGTTAAAAGAGTTGTTTGATATGGAAAAACGTGTAAAGTGCCTGGCTAAAAATATTATGGGAGACAGCGGTAGTAATTGTTGATTATAATGGATATATTGATACAGAAGAGTGGTAAATACTCAAACATGAGTACCACAAAACAAAAGAAACCGCCATTTTAGTGGCGATTCCTATATATTTGATCTTTGACAGTTAAATTATTTTTTCTTTACAGTACGGCACTTTTTTTGGACCACTTTGAACCAGCGGAGAATATCTGCAAGGAAAGCACGGTCGGTGTCATCCTGATGGGCAGCCAGTTCTGTGAGCACGTACTCTAGGTAGTCATAAACTCTGAGCTGTTGGCTTTGGCGGTCTCTACTCGACTGTATATGATGGTACTGGACTCGGCACCACGGATGGAATCAACATTGATCCGGTTCTTACGGCCGACAGTGAAAGGACAGATGGCACGGTCTGTATGGATTTTTTTACCCATGCGAAATAAGAGTCAACTTTCGGGGAGAGTTTCTGCTGACGATAGTCTTTCCGGCTTTTATACTCGGATTTATCGTATAACAGCGGGACTGTCGTTTTTGGGGGGATGATTGTTGTATTTCCCATTGATGATGGACAGGTGTGTTTCTCCAGTTCTAAGGAATATTTTTGAAACGAATACATATGTAAAACAAATAACGCTGGAGTTTCACATGCAAGTGTGAACCCCAGCGAAGCTATTTTACGCGGTAAAACTTCTGGAAGTTAAGACAAACGAGTAAAATATGGCATATTATCCAAATTTATAAGGTACAGATTTTGCTATTTTGCTACATTGACAATTACATATTTCTTTGTTATTCTCTGCTTGTAAGCAGATTTTTTCTATTTCAAATTTCTAAATCAACGTAAGTTGATATCTGTGACTTCAGAGGAATTCCTGCTTATTTACCCCATTTAATACAATAGAGCAGGAGATGATGAAGGACAGAGCGTTTGTTCTGCGTATTGCCGTTGTTTATTCTCCTGCATGCGTGTGAGAGGAGAATACGAATGGTAAAACGATATGAGGAACTGACAATTTCGGATGATTTTATGTTTGGCAAGACGATGGGAGATAAGGTGCTTTGCCAGGATGTGCTGGAACAGCTGCTGGAGGAACAGGTAGGGGAACTGGAGGATGTCCAGCCACAGCGGGAGTTCCGTTATACTTCCGGTGGCAAGCCGATCCGTCTGGATATATATACGCGGGATAAAAAGCGTATGTACGATGCGGAGATGCAGAATCAGAACCATCAGCCGGTGGAGAAGCTGGAACTGCCGAAACGGAGCAGATTTTACCAGTCTACGATGGATACGGATCATCTGAGTAAGGGAAAATCCTATCGGGAACTGCCGGAGGGAAGAGATTCGTCGAAGGCCATCATAATGTCGGCTCCGATCGTGCGCTCGGTGTCGATGACGCTTTCGGGCGTGAAGAGGTGCTTCGAGCCGTCGATGTGCGACCGGAAATGGCATCCCTCCTCTTTCAGCTTGCGGCACGCGGCCAGCGAAAAGACCTGAAAGCCGCCGCTGTCGGTGAGCATCGGGCCTTCCCAGGTCGAGAAGCGGTGCACGCCGCCGGCGCGTTCGAGGATCTCCATGCCGGGGCGCAGGTAGAGGTGATAGGTGTTTGCCAGGATGATCTGCGCGCGGGCTTCGTCGCGCACGTCGCGGTGGAAAATGCCCTTCACCGTCGCGGCCGTGCCCACGGGCATGAAGATCGGGGTGCGGATGACGCCGTGATCCGTATGCAGTTCGCCCGCGCGGGCGTGCGACGAAGGGTCTTTATGTTGCAGGGTGAATTTCATACTCATATATTCGGCAAAAATACACAAAATATTTCTATCTTTGCGCATATTTCTTCAATATGCAACTCTTCGAACAAATTCTGTCATGCTATGGCTGGGAGGGTGCGGCCCTCGCGGGGGCGACGCTCCTGATGCTCGGCGTGCAGTTGTACTACTATATTTTCGTCTACGGCCGCATTCCCGGCTACAAGAACAACCGCCGTCCGCAGACGATGGACCGCGAGCCGCCCGTGTCGGTGGTGGTACCCCTCTTTTCGGAGGACTATTCGTTCGTCGAGGAGCGTCTGCCGCTGATCCTGGCCCAGAACTACCCCGATTTCGAGGTGGTGATCGTCTACGTGGGCCACGACACCGATTTTTACGAGGACCTCGTGCGGCTGAAACAGTCGTTTCCGCAGATCACGACCACCAAGATCCACCTCGACCCCCGTTTCCCGATTTCGCGCAAGATGGCGCTCAACGTGGGCATCAAGTCGGCGCACTACGAGTGCATGGTCTTCACCTCGACCGATGCCGTGCCGCAGACCGACCGCTGGCTGTCGCTGATGGCCAAGGGGTTCATGCGCGGCGAAATCGTTGTGGGCTACTGCGGCGTGGAGCGCGGAAAGGGCTTTTCGAACTACATGATGCGCGCCTGGCGGATGATGCACTCGGCCGACTGGATCGCCCGGGCCGTGCAGCGCCGCGCCTACCGCGGGACGCTCCACAACTACGGCTTCACCAAGAGCCTCTATTTCGGGGCCAACGGCTTCAGCCACCTCAATATGAACATCGGCGAGGACGACCTGTTCATGCAGCGGGTCATGACGCGCGACAACGTGAGCGTGATCCTCTCGCCCCGCGCCTCGCTGCGCGAAAAAATGTGGGGCGGCATGGGCTGGTGGATGAGCCAGCTGCGTTATTTCGGCTCGGCCTTCCGCTTCTATCCCCGCGCGGTGAAGACCTTCGTCCGCTGGGAGATCGGTTCGCGCGTGCTCTTTTTCGCCACGGTGGTCTGCGCCCTTGCGGTCATGCCTCCCGAGTACAAGCTCGCCGCGCTGCTGCTCGCCGTCATCCGTTATGTCGTCGTGGCGTTCGAAGTGCGCCGCATCGCGCGGCGGCTGGGCGAGGGCGGCATTGCAGGGCGTTACTTCATCTACGACCTGCTCGGCCCGCTGTGGGCCGCGGCGCTGGGGGCGATGCTGCTCCGCCGTGACAACCGCGTATGGAGATAGCCGACTATATCGTAGCCGAAGACCGTGAGCTGGTCGACCGGGTGCTCAAGGGGGACAACGACGCCTTCGAGTACCTTTTCAACCGCTACCGCGACGCCATCCACCGGTTGTTCGTGCAGCGGCTCGGCGGTGTGAACGATGCCGACGACCTGTTGCAGGAGACCTTTATCAAAGTCTACATCAACCTCCACCGGTACAGTGCGGACTACACCTTCGGGCAGTGGGTCTACACCATTGCGCGCAACACGTTCATCGACTTCGTGCGCCGCCGCCAGGACGACCTGCCGATCGACGAGCGTTTCGCCGCCCCGGCGTCGAACGCCCCGACTCCCGAGGAGAGCGTCATCAACCTCCAGCAGCGGTCGCAGATCGAGCACTATCTCGAACACCTCGCGCCCCGTTACCAGCAGCTGATCCTGATGCGCTTTTTCGAGGAGTACTCCTACGAGGAGATCGCGGCGAAGCTCTCGCTGCCGCTCGGGACCGTGAAAACCCAGATACACCGCGCCCGCGAACAGATGTGCCGGCTCATCGCCCAGGGCGACGAGCGATGAACGATTCACGATTCACAATTCATAATTCACAATTGGAGCTGATAATTAAATATTTCCCGGACTTGACCGGGCGTCAGAAGGAGCAGTTCGCGGCGTTGTACGACCTCTATGCCGACTGGAACGCGAAGATCAACGTCGTTTCGCGCAAGGATTTCGACCAGCTCTACCTGCGTCACGTGCTGCATTCGCTGGCCATCGCCAAGGTCTGCACGTTCGGCGACGGAGCGCGGATTCTCGACGTGGGGTGCGGCGGCGGATTCCCTTCGGTGCCGCTGGCGATCCTCTTTCCGGAGGCCCGTTTCACGGCTGCGGACTCCATCCGCAAGAAGATAACCGTGGTCGAAGGGGTTGCGGCGGGCCTCGGGCTTACGAACCTCACGCCCCGCTGCGTGCGGGTCGAGACCCTGACGGAGCGATTCGACTACGTCGTTTCGCGCGCCGTGACGGCCATGCCCGAATTTGTCGGCTGGATTTGGAACCGGCTCGAAAAGGGACAGAAAGGGTCGCTGCCCAACGGCATTCTCTACCTCAAGGGCGGCGACCTGGCCGAAGAACTGGCCCTGACCGGCAAACGGTGGCATGTCTACGACATTCCGCGCTTCTTCGGCGAGGAGTTCTTCGAAACCAAGAAGGTGGTCTATACCCCGAGGTAGGGCTTGATTCGCAGCCGGTGTTCCGGATCTCTTTCGTGCGGGGCGGAAGTTGCTGCCGGCGGCCGTGATTGTGCGGACATGCGTCGGGAGGGCCTTCGTTCCGAAGCCTTTAAGGCTGCTGCTTGTGCGGCTTCTGCCGGGCGATGATCGTGCGGAGGTTGTCCATGAAGGTCTCGGCGTCGGCCGCGCCCTGGATGCGTCCCAGCAGTTCGCCCCGGGTGTCGAACACGAGGTAGAGCGGAATGGCGTCGCGGCCGTATCTCTTCATCAGTTCGCGGCCCGTGGTCTTGTCCGTGTCGTATTTGGCCGCCACGAACCGCTGGTCCATGAACTCCCCGACGTCCTTGCGCGAAAAGACCTGCCTCTCCATCATCCGGCACGGGGGACACCAGCTGGCATAGAGGTCGATGAAGACCAGCTTGCCCTGCTTGATCGCCATTTCGCGCACGGCGTCCGTCGATTTGGTCTCGAACTTCACCTGCGCCTGCGCCGCGCCCGTTCCGAGTGCGAACATCAGCAAAAAAAGTAGCTTTTTCATACGAATCGAGTTTTCCGGTGATGGGTGCAAAAACCGAACCGGCCGTTTGAAAAACGGCTTTTAAGGGTAGCGGCGCAGAATTGGCCCGACAGCGCGATAAGCCCCCCCCCTAAATCCCGCCTTTTAGGCGGGTGCTCAATAACCCGCATGCGGCCTGGATGTCCTCGCCCCGCGAGGCGCGGATCGTGGTCTGAATGCCGCGGGCGGTCAGCGCGTCGCGGAAGCGGACCATCGCCTCGTCGCCGGGCGAGAAGTAGGGCGAGTCGGGAATCCGGTGGAAGCGGATCAGGTTGATGCGGCATTTGATGCCGTTCAGCAGGCGCGTCAGTTCGCGGATGTGGCGCGGGGAGTCGTTCAGCTCGCTCATCACGATGTATTCGAACGACACCCGCCGCTGGTGGGTGAAGTCGTATTCGCGCAGGATCGCGGCGACTTCGGCGATCGGCCACGCCCGTTCGACGGGCATGATCTCCATACGCTCTTCGTGGAAGGGGTTGTGGAGGCTGACGGCCAGGTGAACCTTCGTCGCGTCGAGAAAACGCCGCAATTCGGGCACGACGCCCGCCGTGGAGAGCGTGATGCGTGTCGGCGACCAGCCGAAACCCCACTCGGCGGTGATTATCTCGAGCGCCCGCAGCACCTCGTCCGTGTTGTCGAGCGGTTCGCCCATGCCCATGAACACGAGGTTCGTGAGTTTGTCGCGCTCGGGCAGCGAAATCGCCTGGTTGAGGATTTCGGCCGCCGTGAGCGACTGCTGAAGCCCCTGCCGCCCCGTGGCGCAGAAGCGGCAGCCCATGCGGCATCCGGCCTGCGACGAGACGCAGAGCGTGGCCCGCTCCCCGTCGGGGATGTAGGCCGACTCGACGTAATGCCCTTCGAGCGTGCGGAACAGGTATTTCTTCGTGCCGTCGGCCGACTCGGTGACGCGCTCCGGGGCGCTCAGCGCCGGCGAGAACCGTTCGGCGAGCCGCTGGCGGTGCGCGGCGGCGATGTCGGTCATCCGCAGCGGGTCTTCCGTGTGGCGGACGTAGAGCCAGCGGGCGATCTGCCGCGCGGCGAAGCGCGGCATTCCCAGCTCGCCGCAAAGGGCTGCGAGCTGGTCGGGCGTTTTGCCGTATAACGATTCCTGATGTGTCATTCCTGCGATTCCGGGGGCTGTTTCCTGCGACAAAAGTAGGTAAAAAATGAAGATTTTTGCGTCCGTATGTTCATTTTTGAATTTTTATCCATATATTTGTGGTTCTTTCATCGGCAGTGTTCTAATGGTGCCCGATTTCGCGGCTTTTGCCACCAACGGTCAAACGTTCACGGTCTT
>ENA-USUK01002721-USUK01002721.1-human-gut-metagenome-genome-assembly--contig:-NODE-2721-length-11422-cov-3.180608_pt1 | contig 11422 bp, 7 predicted proteins | sample MGYA00250062_ERZ773400 | MGnify/ENA primary metagenome ERZ773400 (study PRJEB29103, sample SAMN06111961) | human gut metagenome | biome: human gut; feature: ankylosing spondylitis patient; material... | reverse complement strand
AGTTTTACCGGCAAAGCTTCCGCTTCCAGTCCAGCTATATGCAGTATTTTCCCTAACCACGCAAAGAAACGGTAGGTTGATCTGTCCCTGTTTAATAATCGCCTCCGCATGACTGCGGATTACTATCGGAAGAAAACGACTGATTTGCTGAACAATGTAGAGATGCCTCGTTCAAGTGGATATACCACTGCCCTGCGTAATATCGGTTCCATTCGTAACTCGGGGTTTGAGTTGCAACTCGACGGGCGGATTATTGATCGTGCTGTGAAATGGGATTTGGGTGTCAACTTCTCGCTTAATCGCAGCAAAGTGTTAGTCCTTTCGGAAGATAAGGATATTTTCGGTGGCGAATTGGATAACACCATTCTGAAAGACCAGCTCAATCTGATGCGTGTGGGTGAGCCAATGTATGTTTTCTACGGATATGTTGAAGATGGATACGATGAGAACGGTCATATCGTATATAAGAATATGGATGATGATCCTGCCATCACAGCAGCAGACAAGACCATCATCGGTGATCCTAATCCTGATTTTCTGGTCAATCTAACTACAGCAGTCAGTTATAAAGGATTTACGCTAAGCGCTTTCTTCCAGAGTTCAATAGGTAATGATATATATTCGCTTAGTATGGCTGCACAAGCTTATGATTATGGATATAATGGGAATACGTTGCGTGAGGTGTACTACAACCATTGGACACCCGAGAATCCTACCGCAAAATATCCCAATCTCGACCAGACTTCCTATAAAATGTCCGATCGGTTTGTCTATGACGGCAGCTTCGTCAGACTGAAAAACCTCGAATTGGCCTACGATGTACCTTGTGCCCGTAACAAATTCATCAAGCGCGCCCGTGTCTATGTGAGTGCCCAAAACCTGTTTACTATTACGAGCTACCCTTTCTGGGATCCGGACATAAATGCCAATGGTGGCGGAAGCTCGATGATTCAGGGGGTAGATTCGTATTGTTATCCTAGTGCCCGTACTTATACGATTGGATGCCGACTCACTTTCTAACATATAAAAACTGATGTCTTATGAAAAAATTATTGATATATATTGCCGCTTTTGCTATGATACTGGCAATGAACACATCCTGTGAAGATATGGGCTCTTTGGAAGAACATCCGAAGAAAGTGGATGCAACGACTTTTATGGCGAATGCCAAAGAAGTGGAGAGTGTTATCAATTCCATCTATTTCCAACTCCGTCGTGATCCGGGATTCAGTCGTTATCTGATTGTTCTGGAAGAAGGACTGGCGGATTATTGTATTGGAAGAGGTAACTATGCCACAGCTTATGATACCGGGCTTACCAGTGGTGGGGTGGGCTTCTCCAAAGATAGCTGGGCGGTGTTGTATCGTGCCATTCGTTTTGCCAATAATATTCTTGACGGTATAGGTAATACTCCACTCTCGCAACAGGAGTATAACAACCTCACCGGGGAAACACGTTTTCTACGTGCATTCGCCTATTCATGGCTGGCACGAAATTGGGGCGCCGTTCCTTTTTTTGATGAACAGAACATGAATGACTTTAATAAACCCCGTACTCCGGAAGCTGATATCTGGAAGTTTGTGATTGATGAGGCCGATTATGCTGCATCCAATCTGCCGGAAGTGGCTAAAGCTGCCGGACGTCCTTCGCGTTATGCCGCATTGGCATTGAAAACAGAAGCTTGTCTTTATGCCGGTCGCTATGAAGAGGCGGCTGAAGCAGCCGGTTTAATTATTTCATCCAAACGATATTCTCTGGTTGAGGTTGGCAAAGCGGATGATTTCCTCGACCTTTACGGTCATACAGCTAATGCCACTTCTGAAGAAATTTTCTATATAAAGTTCAACCGCGATAGTGGATCGACCATCGCCTATATGTATCTCTGCAAGCCCAATCCTTTCGTGAATATGGGAGCTGTAGGGATTTATACCGATTATCAGAAGAATAAATTTATTCAGAATTGGGACCAGAATGATTTACGCTATCAGTTCGGATTGTATAAACAAACGCAGAATGGAACACTCAATGCACTGACTAAAACGGGTATGATTTGCTCGAAATTCAGAGATTCGGAATGGACAGGGAGCAGTACAACTCCCAATGACAACCCGGTATATCGTTATGCTGATATTCTGCTTTATTATGCAGAAGCTGTTTGTCGCTGGAAAGGAGCTCCTACCGATGATGCCATGGAAAAATTGAATATGGTGCGGCGACGTGCTTACGGACAGAAACCGACACAAGCATCTTCTTCAGACTATAAACTGGCCGATTATGCAAGTAAAGATGCTTTCCTTGCACTGGTGTTGCAGGAGCGTGGCTACGAAACGATTTTTGAAGGTAAACGCTACAATGACCTGAAGCGTTGTGGAAAGCTTGCAGAAGCAGCTTTGGCTGCCGGACGTATTTCGGCTTTATCCGAAGTGGGAGATGCAGCCTACTGGTGGCCTATCCCTACCGATGAATTTAATTATAATATGGCATTGGATCAGACAAAAGACCAGAATCCTGGGTATTAACAACTTAATTAATTTGATTTCTTATGAATAGATTGAATATATTGATTGCAACAATTCTCTTTTTATTGACAACAACCGGCTGCGCCCAACAGACTGAAAGATGGTCGACGGAAAAAGCAAACGCATGGTACGCATCTCAAAAATGGCCGGTGGGTATCAACTACGTTACTGCTACGGCAATTAATCAGTTTGAGATGTGGCAAGAGGAGACTTTTGATCCGAAAACCATGGAGTTGGAGTTGGGACGTGCCGGGGAACTCGGATTCAATACGGTACGCATATTCCTGCATGATATGGTGTGGGAAGCGGATCCGGCAGGGTTTAAAAAACGACTGGATACATTTCTGGGTATCTGTCAGAAACATGGTATGCGTGCCATCGTCACTTTCTTTACGAATGGTGGGCGTTTTGAGAGTCCGAAACTCGGTGTACAACCGGCTTCTGTACAGGGTGTTCATAACTCTCAATGGATACAGAGCCCCGGAGCACCATCCGTCAATGATCCGTCAACGTATCCGCGTCTGGAACGTTACGTGAAAGATGTGATGACTACCTTTAAAGCAGATGATCGTATTTTATTGTGGTGTTTATATAATGAACCGGAAAACTTCAAGCAGAAAGCACATAGTATGCCATTGTTGCGCGAAGTGTTCCGTTGGGCACGTGAGGTGAATCCCTCGCAACCGCTGTCGTCTCCGATATGGATTTATCCCGGAGGACATGGCACACGCAGTAATTTGCCGATTATCAGTTTTCTGGGTGAGAATTGTGATGTTATGACCTTTCACTGTTATTATGGACCTGAAGAAATGGAAAAATTCATCGCTTTCATGAAGCAGTTTGATCGTCCGGTTATCTGTCAGGAGTATATGGGACGTCCTCGTTCAACTTTTGAAGAAATAATGCCGATTCTTAAACGTGAAAAGGTAGGTGCCATCAGTTGGGGATTGACAGCAGGAAAGTGTAATTTCCATTTACAGTGGTCGAGCAAAGCCGGAGATCCGGAACCTGAAATCTGGTTTCATGATATATTCCGTCTGGATGGTACACCTTATAGTCAACAAGAAATTGATTTTATAAAAAGTATGACTTCAAACTGATCGATAACGGATTGAACAAATAAAAGAATGAATATGATGAAAAAGTTAAAAACTCATAGATACCTTTTGGTAACAGTAATGGGGCTTCTTGTTGCTTGTACATCTTATACCTCAACGGATGAGTGGCCTAATCCGCGTCCTAATTCAAATCCTGACCCTGAACCGGTCACCGGAGAGATTACCTCTATTCAGTCGCTCAATAAAAGTGAAAATGTAGCAGTGAACTCTCATGCGGACGAATGGGGGAATAGTTCTCTCGAGTTAGACTATCGCCGGTTGCTGACTTTGGAAAGTCCGGCACTGTCGGCAGTGAATGCTCTTTATCCCCGTATCAAGAAATTGGGTGACGGGACCTATTTGCTGCTATACCAGCAGGGACCACAGGCTTGGAATGTCTATTATGCTTTAAGTACTAATCTGATTACATGGCAGAATGCATCTAGTCCTCTGTTTCAGAGCGAAAGTGCTCAGCAAACTTCCGGTGCCAGTGATACACGCTGTTTCTCATCATGTGATGCAGTTGTTCTGGCAAATAAGGATATTTTGGCATTCGCTTCCTTTCGCTTGAATCAGGGATACAGGGGCGATCCGCAGAGTAATGGTATTATGATGAGGCGTTCTTCCGATAATGGACGTACTTGGTCGACTGCCCAGATTATTTATCAGGGAACGACTTGGGAACCTTATGCATTACAACTTCGTTCGGGTGAAATACAGGTCTATTTTACGGATAGCGAGCCTCTCACAGCCGATTCGGGGACTGCCATGCTGCGCTCTATGGATAATGGGCGGACATGGACGGTCGTTGGAAAGGTGATCCGTCAAAAGACTGGACTGGCTATAGATGGTTCGGGCAAACAAATTTATTCGGATCAGATGCCTTCTGCCCGCGAATTAAATAATTCGACGAAGATTGCAGTAGCTACAGAAACACGTTTCAGAGATGAAGGCGACGTTTATCATATTTCAATGGCGTGGAGCTCCGACAACTGGGCTTCGGCTCCATTGACCGGAGATGAAGTAGGGCCTTCGGACCGTAAACTCAATTTTGTGCAGAAGGCTGCAGCACCTTATCTGGCACAATTCCCCTCGGGAGAGACTGTTTTGTCGTACAATGCTTCTTCTCTCTTTACCATGCAGGTGGGTAACGCAGAGGCTTCCCAATGGGGAGAAACGTATCAGCCATTCAGTGGAAAAGGATATTGGGGAGCAACGGAAATTATTGATCCGCATACTCTTGTAGCTGCCATGCCTGCTACTTTTGTCAATAGCGAGAATAAAGATGCTGCCCGTATTCAGATTGGACAGTTTGTTTTGAATCATCGGATTAATGCTTCCGGAATGACACCGGTGATAGACGCCGACAATTCGGATTGGAGTGCAGTCAGTGATGCACTATTTATCGGAAGTGTGTCCACTACACAAGCCGTGTTCCGCTTTGCTTATGATGCAGAAAATGTATATTGTCTGGTGGAACGTCTTGATAAAGACTTGACTACAGACGACAGCATGGAATTGATTTTTCAGGGTGGAGATGCTACCGGAACTCCTCTTAAAATCTCTCTTATTCCGGATGCAGTTCAATATACCATTAAATGTAGTCATTCTTCAGTAACTTGTAAAGGTGCGGTTCACGGAACTTTTGGTGATACGGCAGCCGATAAGGGATATGTAGTCGAAATTGCTATTCCACGGACTTTACTTCGGGTGGTGGCCGACCGTTTGATGTTTAATGCTACCTTATACGATCAGAATGGTAGTGATACCTTTACTGGACTGACTGCTACGAATTATGAGAAATGGTTGCCAATCGTTTTAAAAGCTGCTACGGACCCTGAACCTCTACCGGGGGAAGGAGATACCGGTACTGGACCTTCCTGGAATAATGGCGATACGGAAGGTGCATGGAAATAATGATAACATTTTAAATTTGCGAGACCATGAAAAAAAATAAAATTCTGATTCTTCTGGTAATTGGTTTATCATTGGGTAGTTGTGTGCAAACTGATGACGAGGCGTTTTCTCCGGAACCGACCGTAAAAGGAGGAGAAAAATCCATTACGGCAATTTGTGCTGTTACCGCCACAACACGCACGTCGCTTAATGCATCCATGAATGTGGTTTGGACCCAAAATGATGAGATACGGCTGTTTGGCACTTCAACACCGAATGGAGCTGTTTATACTACTGCTGCCAATAGTGTTCGTACCGCTGTTTTTGATCCGGTGGACGCTTCTGTAGATGATGCCATCCGATATGCTATTTATCCGGCGTCGGCTGCGTCAGGCAGCCAGCTTGAAGGTACGACACTTGCTGTTGACTTTTCGGCACTTGCCGGACAGAAATGGATGGGTGCATTTAATGCCGATAGTGAAATATCATCTTTGCCGATGGCGGCAGCCTCTGATGGTGAAGCCTTTTCTTTTAAGAATCTGTGTGGTGGAGTACGGATACAATTGACTGATTATCAATTAATGGGGATTAGTATTAAGTCTGTAGCTGTACGCGGTAATGACGGAGAACAGGTGTCGGGTATAGCTGATGTCAATGCAGCGGATGGAATCGTATCACTTCGGAAGTCTTCAACTCCTTCTGCTGCGGCTACTGCATTGGTTACTTGTGATACAAGTATACCTCTTTCTGCTGATAATAATCCCTCAGCTCATACAGACTTTTTTTTATTTCTTCCTGCGGTAAATTATACCAAAGGGTTGACTTTCGTCATAACAGATGCTGCCGGACGTATTTACGAACAAGCAACTTCGGGTGCTTTCACTATTGAAGCCGGGGTTGTCAAACCGATGGAATTATTGCCGGTGACGTTGTATTATGGTAAGGCAAACTGTTATCGTACGGCATCTGCAGGAACACTTGAAATAGATGTCACACCTTATTATTCATTGGCAGGAGATTATACTTATGAAAATCGCCCGAGAGTGAATGTCAATGGGGAATTAGTAGATAAGGCTGTGTCTGCAACTGTTTTGTGGACACAAACGAATTCGTCTTCATCAGGAGATGTTCTTTCTGCTGTTCCTGCATTGGAGGGAACTACTTTAAAAGTTCCTGTAAGTGGCGTGAAAGGAAATGCCCTTGTGGCTATTCGAGATGCATCGGGCAAGAATGTATGGTCTTTCCATATTTGGGTGACTGAAGCATCGGATCTTACCTATATTAATGAGGAACGGGGAACATTCAAAATGATGGATCGTAATTTGGGTGCAACTTCTGTTACTCCTAAAGATCAGAATGCTTATGGTGCATGGTATCAGTGGGGGCGCAAAGATCCGTTCCCGCGTCCGCTTGATATTGTCCGTTCGAGTGCGACAACTGTGGATAACAAGGAACTGACCGCAAATGCAACTACTTCTGCTGAAGTGGGAACAGTAAGTTATACCATATCCAATCCTGATATAAGAATTTTTTCTGCGAATGACTGGCATAATGAATGGCGGAATAACGGACTATGGGGAAATTCTGATGGTCTCACTAAGAATGTAAAGACTGTGTATGATCCTTGTCCGGAAGGCTATTGTGTGCCCGATCAGAATTGCTATCAGGGATTCACTTTTACTTCAAAAACGGAATGTGATAACAATTACGGGCATCTGTTTGTGATTGATGGTTCGCAAACTTCTTACTTCCCGACAGGAGGCTATCTAGATAAGGGAGCTAATAAGATTGCTTATCAGGAATATCGGGGATATCAATGGACTAGTAATCCAGGAACAACAGGAGCTTATTACTTCTATTATAATAATGCAAATCTTAATTTTACAGGTCTGGACCGTGCTTCGGCAGCATCTGTCCGTTGTGTCAAGATAGAGTAAAATGAAAGATATTTTTTAATCATAATAATACATACACTCATGAAATATTTCAATATTTTATTTTTGATTTTGTTTCTCACTACAAGCGCGAAAGCACAATCGGTCAAGGTGTCTGTAAGTAAAGTCAGTATTCCGACATACACAGAACCCGAACGTGAGGAACTGCCGATGTTTGCCGAAAACAGGGTACACCAGCGGTCGAGTGGCAATCCTTATCCCAATAAAATTGTTTTGAAAGTGAATCGGGAACAAAAGGTGGATAAAGAATATACGCTTATCAAATTGGAGAATGAATATTTGGAACTCCAAATATTGCCGGAAATCGGTGGGAAGATATATGCTGCCAAAGATAAAACGAATGGATATGATTTTTTCTATAAGAACCATGTCATAAAACCAGCTCTTATCGGTGCTTTGGGCTCGTGGATTTCCGGTGGACTGGAGTTTAACTGGCCTTTTCATCATCGGGCTTCATCTTTTATGCCCACTGATTATGAGATAGAAAAGTTGCCGGGCGGAGGAGTGATCGTTTGGGTTTCGGAACATGATCCGACAGACCGGATGAAAGGTACGGTTGGTATTGTGCTTAACCCCGGTGAGTCTATCTTTGAGACAAGAGTCAAATTGTCGAATATCACCCCGTTAAGACATTCGTTTTTATGGTGGGAGAATGTGGCGGTACCTTCGAATAAGAATTATGAGATATTCTTTCCGCACGATGTAAGCCATGTGTTTTTCCATTACAAACGTTCGGTTACCACTTATCCGGTTGCAACAAATGCGGCGGGAATATTTAATGGTATTCGTTATGACGGTGCAGTTGATATAAGCAAGCATAAGAATACGATTCAGCCTACCTCTTATTTTAGTGCGGCATCACAGTATGATTTCTTTGGCGGTTATGATACCGGCAGGAAATGCGGGGTTGTGCATATCGGAGATCATCATGTGTCACCCGGTAAGAAGATGTTCACATGGGCTTACAATCAGTTGTCCCAGTCTTGGGAAAATGCTCTTACGGATACAGATGGAGCCTATTGTGAATTGATGGCAGGCAGCTATTCTGATAATCAGCCGGATTTTACATGGCTTGAACCGATGGAGACTAAAACTTTTTCGCAATATTGGTTTCCGATCGGAGAGATAGGGGTTCCCGACTTTGCAAATACGACAGGAGCTATATACGTCAAGGATGCGATTAAAGTGCAGTTGAATAAGACTCGTAATGTGAAGATTACGGTCAAAGGGGATGACCGGGTTCTGTTTTCGGGAAATGCGACGATCAAGGCGAGAGAAGAATATTCGTTGCCTGCGGATGTAAGAATGCGGTTAGGGTATTCAATAGATGTCACCGCTAATGACGGAACTGTTCTAATGTCTTATACAGTGAAGAAACACGATACTTTTAATATTCCTCATACAACACAGGATATGCCGAATATCAAAAAGGTTGAAAGTCCGCATTTGTTGTATCTTGAAGGTTTGCATGTTGATCAATATCGTGATCCTGCCACTAAAGGAGAGAGCTATTATAAAGAAGCTCTTGAACGTGATCCGAATTTTGCTCCTGCATTGATCGCTTTAGGAGAAGCAAAGTTACGCAATGCTTTTTATAGTGAGGCTTTGGAATATCTTTTGAGGGCGGAAAAAGTGTTGACACGGTTCAATACGCGTCTTGAAAATGGGAAACTGTACTATTTGTTAGGGCATGTCTATTTAGCGCTCGATGAGCAGGAGAAATCCTATGATTATTTCCGGAAAGCGGCATGGAGCAGTGCTTATGTTTCTTCCGCCATGACTTATGCGGCTATGCTTGATATACGTAAACTGGAGTATGACAAGGCTGTTCAACATCTTACTACTGCTATTACTTATCATAAAGATAATGCTGTAGCCAATGCGTTGATGATATATGCTTCTTATTTGCAGGGAGATAAAAAAGCATCGGAGCGTCAATATCTGTCTGTAGAAGCGAATGATAAACTTAATCATTTGGCGCGTTACTTCGGTGTGCTGACCGGTAAAGTTAGTGCCCGGGATTTTATGGAAAAGATACGGACGGATAAGAATCAGGTATGTCTCGATCTTATAGAAACTTTGCTTGTCGCTGATCTGCAGAAAGAGACTGTTTCCCTGATAGAGATGTTGCAAACACACGAGCCTCTGATTTTTAGTCTGTCTGCCATATATGCAGATATAAAAGGTGGTTCTCCGAATGATTCGGCAACGGAAGGGATTGCTTTCCCAAGCCGGCGAATTGAAATGAACTGTTTGTCTCATTGGGCAAAACAGGGAAGTCAGAAGGCACAGTTGCTGTTGGGATGTGCCCTTTACGCTAAAGGACATTATGAGAAGGCAGTCGCTCTTTGGGAAGGCTTGTCCAGTACTGATTATCGTGCTGCACGAAATCTGGCTGTCGCTTACTATTCACACATGAATCGTAAAAATGAAGTGTTACCCTTATTGAAGCAGGCATTATCCCTGAAGCCGAATGATGAACAGTTGATTTTTGAAACGGTCTATGTAATGGGTAAGTTAGGAGTTGCTCCTGCTGAACGCATTTCTTTCCTGAATAATCATAAGTCTGCAATTAGCCGCGATGATATTATGCTTGAATGGGCACGAGCTTATAACATGGCAGGACAGGAGGATAAGGCAATAGAACTTCTTAGGGGGCGTAACTTTGTCCCAGCTGAAGGTGGGGAGCATGCAGTTGCAGAACAGTATATGTTTGCTTATTTCCTGAAAGGGCGTAGATTAATGAAAGAAAATAAGATGCAAGAAGCGACTGATTGTTTTAAGGCTGCGCAAACTTTACCTCAAAATCTGGGAGCAGGTTTGTGGAATATCGTTAAATTGGTTCCATTTAAATATTATGAAGCAATCTGTTTGAAATCTTTGGGGCAGGAAGACAAGGCCAATGAGAATTTTGATTTTATAACGGGTATTGAGGTCGATTATTTTAGTAATATGAACTTACCGGAATTGCCATTTTATCAGGCACTTTGTTAACGTGAAACGGGTATGCCTTTCAAGGGGGATATACTCATCAATTATAAACTGCAAGATTGGAAAGAAGGCATGAAGACTGTTGATGCGGGTTATTTTGCCACTACTCCTTTCTTTATAAGTTTCTGCGATCGTGCCGTACAGCAACGGAATGCTTATTATAGCTATTTACTAGCTCTGGCCTATCGCTACACTGGTGATACGAGGCTGGCACAGAAATATATTGAGCAAGCAGCGGTGAGTGATCCTTATGCTCTGAATATTTTTGCAGAAAGACAATTCTGAACGATTTTGTAAAGCTCATTTGGACGCGGATTCATGCAGATTTATATTTAGAAAGAATCTGTATGATTCGCGTCATTATCAGCATTTTTGTTTAGTGCAATTAATGTGATTTCGGTTTTAGTATTAGAAAGTGTTTTGAGGGTATGGTTCTCTTTACGAAAATGTATTCCGAAAGAAGATTATTTTTTGTAGATTTGTGAGACTGATAAACACAATTCCGGGAACGATGGATATTCAAGCCTTTCGAAATTATTACGATACATACTATGAACAACTTTGTTGTTTTCTCAACTTCTATACGCATGATGGAGCAGTTATAGAAGATGTTATTCAGGAGGTGTTTCTCAAACTATGGGAGAATAAAGATTGTATTGAAATAACCTATATCAAAACCTATCTTTTCCGGGCTGCCAAAAATCGGGTATTAAACTATCTTCGTGATGAGGAAAACAGGCATCAGTTGTTGGAAAACTGGTTTAATCAGCAACTGGAAGAAAGGAAATATAAAGATTGTTTTGATATGGATGCTTTAACAAAGGTGGTGAATCAGGCAATTGAACAACTTCCGGAGAAATGTAGAGAAATATTTTCCTTGAGCCGGAGTAGGCTTAGGACAGTCGAGACAGCGCTTGGCTTCGGTCAAAGCCATTTCCTTGGTTAAACCGATATTTACCTCTTC
>ENA-USUK01002714-USUK01002714.1-human-gut-metagenome-genome-assembly--contig:-NODE-2714-length-11450-cov-4.756265_pt1 | contig 11450 bp, 9 predicted proteins | sample MGYA00250062_ERZ773400 | MGnify/ENA primary metagenome ERZ773400 (study PRJEB29103, sample SAMN06111961) | human gut metagenome | biome: human gut; feature: ankylosing spondylitis patient; material... | reverse complement strand
CATTTTTCTGTATTTTCCCATATACTCTTATAGGCAGGACATGACGTTCCGGAAGAAGTCAAAAAGCCAACTAATTCGCAATATTTTATGTATGAATTAGTTGGCTGATTTTATAGTATTTACTGAATGTCCCTTATTAACCAATCTTTCTACTTCCTTCCCTGATAATATCAACGATATGCTCGTTAGTGATAATCTGCATTCCGTGACGGTCTGCAGTAATTCCGTCTGTCAGGCGGTAAGTGTACCTCGGAATTCTTCCTTCCATAACAGTCGGCAGATAAGCAAATTTGAAATGCGGACACTTCTCATGCAATGTCTGACCGGCTTCCAAAATATGGGTAGAAATAATGAATGAACAATTCTGATGAATTGAAAAAGCCTCTATGACGGCGACAGTGGCATCATAAGCATCTTTTACATTCGTACCTTTAAATAACTCATCTAATATAATTACCATATTTTTACCAGCAGCAACTTCACTGGCAACGAATTTCACACGCAATACTTCAGCATAGAAATGGCTATATCCCATATTTAAATTATCCGATACATTTATAGAAGTATATAAACCATCCTGTACCGTAAATTCCATCTTTTCAGCAGCCACAGGGAAACCCATATGTGCCATATACACAGCAACTCCAAAGGACTTCATAAATGTAGACTTACCGGCCATATTTGCACCGGTTAAAAAAAGCACATTTTGATTATGGCTGATACAAATACTGTTAGCAACAGCATTGCGTACCTGCGGATGGAAAACATTCACCAAATCAATGCGATTATCCGTTGTTGACGATGGATATGCCACAGCTCGAGAGAATCCTCTCTGAGCCGCAACAGCAGCACCGGTCATATAAACATCCAATTCATATATAATATTCATCAGACGCCTTAAATTCTCATAACCACGCGCACGCAGACAATAATCATAATACACCAAACGGCGGAAAGGGAACTGCTCCACCCCCTTCAATTTCTTCAGTCTTTCCCACTCTTTGCTATGCAGCATCGTCATCACCTCCGAGATTGTTGCACTATAAGCACCATTGCCCTCATCCAATCCGGCATAAAAAGACTCCACTTTATCCAGCAACTGAATAGAGGCAACCACACCTGCACCAATCAACTCATAAGCCTGATCGGCAGCAATACACTGCATCAACTTACGTTTACCGTTATTCAAATAACTGACAGCCCTCTTGGAATGTGCAGGAGTACTCAGATAATACTCCACAGCATCCAAAAGTTTTCTATCAAAAGGAAATTCCAGATTTTTCTGCTGAAAATATTCAAATACAGCACTTCTTTTATTAATGGCATCAGCATCAGAAAGAGGGTTACGAAACATCTGTTCCAACACCATCTCACCACCCTGCGTATGAGTGCGGCTAAACACATTATAAATAGAATTGCTCCTATATTTCCCTAGAAGATTCAAATCATCCAAGGTCTGTTTGTCTACTGTAAAACTCATGATTTCTGCGTCAAAATATCAATAATATGTTCATTACGCACGATCATCATACCATGCCTGTCATTGGTAATACCCGGTTTTAAAGAATACGTATAAGTCGGGCGTCCATCTTTCATTACCGTCGGAAGATATACATAAGAGATATTGTCACACCGCTTCTTCAAATCCTCTCCGGCCTCGATAATGTGTGTCGATATCATAAATATACAATTCTTTTTTTCTGCAAAAGCCTCCATAACGGCAAGCGTTGCCTCATGTGCATCCTTCACATTGGTACCTCGGAACAACTCATCAAAAACTATTACGAGATTTCCGATACGTCCCACCTGTTCTGCCACCTTCTTCAAACGCTGCACTTCCGCATAAAAATGGCTATAACCAAGCATCATATTATCGGGAAGGTTAATGGTCGTATACATACCGTTTTGCACGCTGAAACGCATTTTCTTTACCGGTAGCGGGAATCCCATATGGGCCAAATACACCACAATACCGAATGTCTTCATAAAAGTAGACTTACCTGCCATATTCGCACCGGTCAGGAACACTACATTATGCTCGGCATCTGCCTGAATCGAATTAGGGATTGCATTCTCTATCAAGGGATGAAACATACCCTCGATTTCAAGAATATTACCTCCCAGAGGCAATGCCTCGGCAAATACAAATCCTCGTTCTCTTGCAACCTCTGCAATAGAGATATATGCATCAATTTGATAAAGGTAACGAAGGATTTTCAGTATCAACTCATACCCCTCATACCTCAATAGATTATCATACTTCGATGTCCTGGCATACGACAATTTTGTCTTGCCATTCTCTTCTGGAGTCCAGGCTAACTGAGGAGCTGCCACCAACTGCGCCAACTCCTTGCATTCTTGAGCATAGGGATTATTCTCACCTTCTGCCTGAGCAAGAAAACCTCTGACTGTATTTATCAAATTAATACCGGCCAATACACCTTTCAGCACTTGCTCAAATTCCATATCGCCTCCGACACATCTCTTCATTCTCCGCTGCAAGGTATTATCTTCCGGCATCAATCGGGAACGTTCATCACGATTTGCCAAATATCCTTCCAATGCATCAAACCACTCATTCTGGAAATCAAAACGTACATTCTTATCCATAAAATAACGGATTACAGTACTTCTATGATTTATTCTTTCCGCATCAGAGAGAGGATAATGGAACATCTCTTCCAACAATTGTGCGCCTCCTCGGGTACGGGTGCTGTTAAACACCCCGTACACCGAATTACCGCGGACCTTACCAAAGATATTCAGGTCGTTAATTGTTTGTCTATCTATAATAAAAGCCATAATGTCTATTTTAGATTTTACTATCTGCCTCGCCGTCTCAACCAGATAAACAGGGCAAGTAAAAGAAGGAAACAAGGCAATATCCACACAAACATTGCGCTAAGTATAGAAGCAGATCTCTCATTGAGGAACACTTCATTATCAGGAGCCTGCGGACGACGGATGTCAATAGGTACTTCTCCGTCAGACAGCCAGTGGAATCCACCGGCAATCAGATAATAATTAAAGGCACTGACTCCCGGACGGGTTTTCAACAATTCACCGTTGCTTACACAATCTGCATCACCGATAATCAATATCTTCTGCTCTCTGTCACCCTTCTTGCGAGACAAAGCCAAGGCTGTCGGATAGGATTTCTCCACCTCCCCGGCTTCTGCATTCAACGCAACCTTGCCGTCCACAAAATCCACTGTTTCCAATTCATTCCAGCTTCCGGACTCCGGACTCATCAATAAAGGCGTAACTTCAAAGCCCTTATCTTCTGTATATTCCAAGCCGACAGCATTAGGCATCATAATACCATACCCGTTAATTCCCAATTGATGGAACCAATAACTAAGTTTCTGTGCTCCTTCTGTCGGACGGGTCAATACCAAGTCTGCATCATACTCCACAGTCGGACAAACTATACATCCCGGCATAAAACGTACACCCAACGATGCAATCAAAGGATTCATCACCTCCTGACGCTTCGGCTCGCCAATAACCACCAGATTGCCTCCACGTGCGATATACTCGTCAAAATATTGCTGTTCCTGTTCATTCAAAGCCTCTTTCATCTCTGCTACAACCAGAATATTGATGTCTTCAGGTATGCCTTTTTCCAAAGTCACTTCGGCAAAATCAAATCCTTGATTTATCAATGCATAACGGAAATTATTAGCGTGAGTAAACATACTGTACGCACGTTCGCCGACATTATCTACTGCACGTTCGCCATGTCCCTGCAGGAAACCGACTTTAGGGAGGTCCATAACAAGTCGTTTCAACGCAGCAGAAATTTCCGCTTCAGTCGGGAAAATCATATTGTCATCAAAAATACGCAAGAATGTTTTTTTACCGTTGTATTCCAACTCGCGCACCAATCTGTTATGCTCGCCGGACAAGTCTATCTTCGCTTTTATCTGCTCGGGAGTCAAAAACATTTTAGGATTCAGATCATTGATTTTCATCATTTTCTTGGCTTGCTCTTCCATCGTCAGGTTACCCTCTTCCTGATAGGCAGGAACGCTCGGAGTATCATAATAGTACACATACTCCATTTCCATGTCCGGTTTGAAACGAACATACTGCTCAAAAAGCTTCAAATCCTCATTCACACGTGCCGGCAGACCAACCCAGAAATACTTGTCCAACAAATTGACATAAGTTGTCATTTTAAGCTTGCCATCCATTTGTCCGATTATCTTCTGGCTATTGGGAGTCAACGTATTCAGTTTTGTAGCGGTTGCATCATAATAGCTTTTGAAAGCCGGACGCGAAGTGACATATCCAAGAAGCAATACAATAGCCCAAACACCCAAATATTTTCCCCAGGTAACAGTCCATTTGCTCTTTTGTCTTCTGGACTGCAGACGAATGATTGCCATTGCCAAAAACAGGGCTATCACCAAAAAGAAATAAATAACATTTGCACTGCAGACCATTCCTGACAAAAACTCCCGAGAACGCCCGGGCATAGCCAACCAATAAGTCAAGTCGCGCACGAATTCGATATCCTGCCACCATCCCTGTACATAGGTAAGCAACGACAATACAGCCAGCGTACCGACAGCAGCCACCACCTGATAGGAGGTCAAGCTCGACATCAACAAACCGATAGCTGCATAGGCACATATCAAAAAGTAGATACCCAACAAACCGGTCAGAACCTGAGGATAATCAAAATTCTTGATGATAATAGCACCGATGATAACATAAAGCACCAGAATTCCCACTAATACAAGGGCGTAAATCAACATGGATAGATATTTTCCCAAGATAATCTGTACATTAGTTACCGGAGAAGAATATAACAACTTAATAGAACCGCTTCCCAATTCACGGCTCATCAAATTCATTGTCAACAATGGAATATATAAATAAAGATACCCCTGTACAACAGTCAACACACCATCCCAGCCCCCGAAGAATCTGGAAGTCCCGTTTGTCACTCCATATCCCATTTCTCGTCCCTTCATCACACCGTCCACCAGACCGGCAAAGTCCATACCTGTCTGAAAGGTGTATAAAATCAAAATCAACCATGCAATAGGCGAAAAGAAAAGCGATTGCAATTCTGCTTTTGCAATTTTATAAATAATCTTCATGATAATCTGTATAGAATAATTTATTATTTTCTTGACAATTCAGCAAAAATATCATTCATTGAACTCTTTTCTTGCCTCAACTCAGTCAATCCCCAACATCTGGCGGAGCTGGCTTCCACTAATCGTTCTGTCACCTCCTGAAAGTCTTTGTATTTAATTCGATAATTGGGTCCTCCCAGTTCCTCGACATCCAACACTCCCGGCACTCTCTTTAAATCCTCTATCGCCGGCATGGCCATCAGCGAAACGAACAGAGAATCCGGCACAATATAGTTGTCAAATTCCTCCACGGTTCCGGCAAAGACCAAACGACCTTGCTCAATCATGCGGATATGGTCGCAAACAGCCTGCACTTCCGAAAGAATATGTGTAGAAATAAGCACTGTATGTTCCTCTGCAATCTCTTTGATTAGATGGCGCACATCCAGAATCTGATTCGGGTCGAGCCCATTGGTCGGCTCATCCAACACCACAAAGTCCGGATTATGTATAATAGCCTGGGCAATACCCACTCTCTGTTGATATCCCCCGGAAAGATTTCTAAGCAGACGCTTGCTGAAATGACTGATACCGCAACGTTCCAGCACTTTCTTCACAGCTTGAGGAATTTCTCTATCCGGGATATAACGCAAAGCGGCACAATATTCCAGATATTCTGTCACCGTCAAATCCATATGCAAGGGGGGATTCTGCGGCAGAAAGCCGATGTGTCTTTTAGCCTCCACCGGATTTTTACTCATACTGATACCCTTGATATAAACATCCCCTTCCGACTGCCGTAACACACCACACATAATGTTCATCGTTGTGGATTTCCCGGCTCCGTTGGAGCCGAGTAATCCATATATTCCATGCTTGGGAACTTCAAAATTGATATCACGAATAGCCCACTGTACACTATAACGGTGTGAAAGATGGTCTACTTTTACTATTGTCTCTTCCATTGATATTATAACTTTATATTTTTTAGCTCTACTAATTCATACACACTCCATTATCAATACCAGTCGTGACTAGTTGTATGCCATCCTATCTGTTTGATAGAAGCCACCTTGCCACCGACATTCTTCTCAAAAAGCAGTACAGGAGAATTTATGTTTCTGATATCATAAGCCTGGATAGTTCCATCCTCACACCCTATCCACAATTGATCCAAGTCAAAAAAGGCATAAGCCAATGAGGTGATTTTAGAAGGAATGGTAGCATTGAATTTTAAGAATCTTACAGATGTATCCATCCAATCTGCCGCACGTTGAACAAAATACAATTCATTACCTACAGAATAAAAATCACGGTATTTTGCATCCTCTGCATAAGTGGAACTACGATAATTAGAACTAACCAAAAATACAGAAGAGGCATCCAATTTCACCGGCAACCGAAACCAACGCTCAAATCCATTAAAGTGAAAGGAAGCGCTACGATTATCAAATCCAAAATCCCCTACCAACGTGGCCGGATAATTAGGATCATTATAATACGCTGTAAACAACAATGTTGTTCCATCATAAAAGAATGGAATATGATGCTTCTGCGAAAGATAAAGCATCTCTGTTCCTTCTGCAAATTCAGAAACAGGCACAGTTTGATGCCTCTTCAAAGGTATTACCCTTGTTTTATATACAGAAGTTTTGTTATACATATCTTCTCCCACATCCTCTCTCCAGGTTGTAGCCATTACAATTCTACGATTCTTGGCATCATAACAAGGGATATTCTGTCCGTAAGTAGAATGCCCTAACATTGTAATCTCATAACCATTGGCATCAATATAGTAAGGTTCTGTAAGATATTTTCCCACCAAATAGTTGGCAGATCTCATTCGTGTAAACAAACGTCCGTCTTCAGTCACGATAAAGGAAGCAGAACCTTCTCCAAAGCTGGGACTGCTGGGAGCCTTTTCCCTCATGGCTGCAATTTTAAAATCAGCAGGAGCTCCATCCAAGAACTGATCTTTCACCTCGTCCACCTTCATCATATTCTGCACATTAACCTCATACGCCACCTGATCGGTCAGTATCACACAAGCACCACCGGCGCTGACATCGCGGGATGTTTCCATGACCAAATCCTTTGGTTTTCCGGGTATATCGTGTCCATTAATGGTTGCATAGACATCATCCTTCAATTTATAGTTAACCGTGTTTTTACCATTCTCCGAAACAGTACGCGGACTGATTACAGAAACTTTTGACTTATCGCCATTTTCTGACAATATGAACCAATCGTCCGGAGCGAATGGAGGATAGAAATACACAAACAGTCGGGCAGGAAACGTAATTCCGGTCTTTTTTTCAATCACGCTGAAAGTTCCCCACTCTCCCATATCGTTACTATAGCGAGTCAAACCTATCTTTTTCACAACCTCGTCCGTAGGCATATCAAAATCCAACTCCTCGCTGATTACCACTCCTTTGATTTTCCATTCATAACGCACCTCTTCTGCACGCATTGCCGAATCTGTTTCCCACGTGAACATTTTACTGCCCCTGAACTTCATGACTTCACCATCTCCCGCATAACCAACCATACGTTTAGGAGAACTTGTATTAAAATTATCAGACCATAACGGAGGATTTATCTCCTCATACGAATAGTTCCCTTCGTCCTCAAAACATCCGGTCAACAGACCGAATAAAAACAATATAATATATAATCTTATCGATTTCATGACATCAACTTATTATTAGATTAAACTTCCACAGACATCGGTAGGCCATTCTCATCCTCCGTTGGATTCTCCGCCAGCCATTGCTTGAACAATTTCACTAATTTAATTGCCTCATCAGGAGCACTCTTTATCATATTTCCATCCAAACTGTATGCTCCCGGTATATTCTCCAGGAATGTCTTGTATTTCAAGGATGAATAGTTCCCCAGCAACCCGGCAGAAACTTCCAGGGTCCACCATTCCGGTTTCACAGCATCTTTCGTCAAATGGATAACGGCTTTCGAACGTTCGAATTGTCCCACCTGCAATTCATCGCTCGGCACAATTTCAACCACCAACCGGATGCCTTCCTCCAAATCATTCAAACGGGCACTGCGGTTCATCCGGATTTGAATTGTATCCAATATCAAAGAAGCTCCTGCCGGAATCGGACGCGCACGGAAAGTATACGAATTTTCCAGAACATATTCATCCGGAGTAGCGGTTGTCATATCTTTCACAACCTTCAAACCGAAGTGCAGATCCTTCGTCAAAGGTCTGCCGGCCAAGGCAACTACTATTTCTGCCATCACATGGTCGTCTGTCGGCTTGGCAAAAAAGAATGTCACATCCGTAGAATCGGCTTTAGCGGTACCGGGAGCTTCCTCATCCATGAAATATTTATAGAAATAAACTTCATGGCGTTCTCCAAAAGGTTCGATATCCTGTTCCGTACATGCACTGAACAACATCATCCCCAAAATCGCAAACAATATAAAGATTTTCATTTTTTCCGTTTTTAAATGGTTACATACTCTGATTATCGGGGATAGGTAGCATATACTCTGATTTATTCAACTCACGCTCCTCTTTCTCCTTGAAATAAATCGACGGCATACGGAACTTCCACTGCATCAGATTTCCCATCAACATCATCAGATCATTAGAAAATCCCTGATACATGAACAAATAAGATTGAATATCATTTTGAGTGCGGCAGTTACGTTTTACGGAAGCGTCGATTTCCTTGAAGAAATTCTCATTCAGGCCATAATCCTGCATTAGCATTTTGCGTGACGCAGACTTTTCGGCCAATCCCAGTTTACCGTTTTGAGTAGGCACTTTAAACAAACGTTTGAAGTTAGCTACGTCCGGCAAGAATCGGATATTGGTGATACCTAAGTTTGTGGCGATCACTGACTGGAAATACACCCGGGTCAGTGAAATGAAATCTTCTACATTGCCGACTTTCGTTTCATCGGATTTTTTCTTGAATAAACCAAATAAGCCCATTGTTATATTTACAATTTTACAATTTACAATTTACTATTTGAGTGCGTGGAAGGTATATAATATAACTACCATCTGTCAATTTCCGTGCAAAGGTACAAAAACAGTTGGTTTTCACCAACATTCCAAGTCCTTTTCGATGTCCGGCATAGACTCTTTCTTAAAAACAGGACTTTGGATACCGGCTTTCTTTTGCGCCCGGTAATCATTTAACAGGCGGATCGCATATTTTCCAAGGAAGAGGATAGCGATCAGATTGCAGATAGCCATTAATGCCATAGTGACATCTGCCAAGCTCCATACCATATCCAATGTGGCAAGTGAACCGAAGAGCACCATACCGCCTACTAATATCCTGTAACCATGAAGCACCCACTTCCGGTGAGTGATAAAGCGGATATTGGCCTCCCCGTAATAATAATTTCCCAGAATACTGCTGAAAGCGAAAAAGAAAAGAGCCACAGCAACGAAGACGCTGCCCGAAGAACCGATCTCGTTCGTCAATGCCTGTTGAGTCAACTGCACTCCATTGGTCGATCCATCCAGCGGAGCACCACTAAACAGAATGATAAAAGCCGTACAAGTACAAATCAATAATGTATCCGTAAATACTGCCAAAGTCTGTATCAATCCTTGTTTCGCGGGATGACTGACATGAGCCGTGGCAGCCGCATTCGGAGCCGATCCCATACCGGCCTCATTGCTGAAGAGCCCTCTCTTGATACCTTGTATCAATGCCATGCCGACTCCTCCTGCCAGTGCCTGTTCCCAGCCGAAAGCATGACTGATAATCAGAGCGATGACACCCGGTAAATGAGTGATATTGAGTATAACAATCACCAGCGCCAGCCCCACATATCCCAATGCCATAACCGGCACGATAATGCTGCTGACACGGGCAATGCGTTGAATACCTCCGAAGATGATAACCAACGTCAGCAATGTCAGTACCCCTCCCAATATAATATGATTGACCCCGAAAGCATGCTCCGCAGCAGCACAGATGGTATTGCTCTGTACAGAATTGAAAGCAAAACCGAAAGTGATGCTTATTAATATGGCAAAAAGCATTCCCATCCACGGTTGTTTCAATCCCTTCTTCATATAATAGGCAGGACCTCCGATGAATGAATCCTTTCCGCGTATTTTGTATAATTGCCCTAAGGTAGACTCGATGAAAGCACTCGAAGCCCCTAACAGTGCGATGACCCACATCCAGAAAATAGCTCCGGGACCGCCGATAGCGATGGCGGTAGCCACTCCCGCAAGATTTCCCGTACCCACACGGCTGGCGATAGAGATAGCGAATGCCTGAAAAGAAGATACATGTTTCTCTCCCTGCTTCCCTTTGCCCGCAGATTCGCTTAACAGTACGATCATTTCGCGAATCATGCGGAATTGTACGAAGCGTGTCCGTATGCTGAACCAGACAGCACATCCCAATAACATGATAATCAGGATATAGGTCCAGAGTATGTCGTTAATCTCGTTGATAAAGGTCATAGTTAAGTATTAAGTGTCAAATATTAAGTATTGTTTGTGGTTATTCGTTTTTTATTCGGAAGTAGAATTTATGATTTTCGAATACGGGTTCCACAATATCATAACGAACAAATTTGGCGAGCAGATGTTCAGCGGCACGTCGTGAAAGTCCGGTTTGGCGACAGTAGCGGTTGAGTGAAAGTAAAGTGCCATGCTCCAGTTGTTCGAGCAGGAGCTGTTCACGTTCGGTGTAACGGATCAGTTCGCCACGGGGGCTGTCGCTCTGTTGCCATACACGGAGGTGTATAGGTGTTGCCAGAATATTTTCATCCTTGATGCGGAGATAGGCTAGAGGTTTCCCGGTTTCGTCTTTGGCGTAAACCGGTTTATGCGGAGTCTCTTCGATGGTCGCTACCAACACTTGCCGTCCCTCCACTATATATGTTTGCAATGTGTATTCCACTTCCGGCACGCAATAAAGTTGTGCGGCGGCTTCAATCATATATTTTTCTTCTTCGGAGCGTACTCCCGCGATTTTTCCATTGTCTTTTACGCCAATAAGTAATCTTCCTCCGTCCGTGTTGGCAAAAGCCGAGAGTGTTTTGGCAATTTTGCGTGCGTCGGAAATTTCGAATTTAAAGTCCTGTTGCTGGTGCTCCCCTTCAGCAATCAATGCATGTATATAATCGGTATCTGTAAGCAGTTTCATGGCTACAAAGGTAGGTAAAAATGGTGAAAAGCCCCTTTTTTAGATATTTTTCGAAGAATATTTCAAAAAAAATATTGATTTTATGCTTTTATTTCGGGAAACAGTGTATTTTTGCGGCACATTATTAACGAAAAAAATAAAAGGATTATGAAAGAATTGGTAGAAAAGGTAGCAGCTCTTTATGCTGACTTCTCAAAAGATGCTAACG
>ENA-USUK01002712-USUK01002712.1-human-gut-metagenome-genome-assembly--contig:-NODE-2712-length-11452-cov-9.729582_pt1 | contig 11452 bp, 10 predicted proteins | sample MGYA00250062_ERZ773400 | MGnify/ENA primary metagenome ERZ773400 (study PRJEB29103, sample SAMN06111961) | human gut metagenome | biome: human gut; feature: ankylosing spondylitis patient; material... | reverse complement strand
ATAAACGGAAAGTATTTGTGGGCTTTGCCCACACCCACGACCTTTGAAAAGGTCGACCAAACTTTTATAATTGCTTGATAAAGCAATCAGCCAAACCATAACTTTTACGAAAAAATAGGCGGGTACTCTTTGCAAGTATCCGCCTAAATTTTTAATATTATCTTTTATCAAGTGGAGTATAATTCTTTGTTGTAGAAATACTCATATAAGCAGGACGTATAATCTTACCGCCATTTACGATTTCCTCAAGTCTGTGTGCGCTCCAACCTGCAATTCTGGCTGTAGCGAACATCGGTGTATAAAGCTCACAAGGAATGTCAAGCATACTGTAAAGCAAGCCGCTGTAAAAATCGACATTGGACGCAACGCCTTTATAAATCTTACGCTTTTTGCCGATAACCTGCGGAGCAAGTCTTTCTACTCTCTCATAAAGTTCAAAGTCCTCATTGTAACCCTCTGCCTTAGCGAGTTTCTGAACAGCACCTTTAAGAATTATCTGACGAGGGTCAGAAATTGTATAAACAGCGTGACCCATACCATAGATAAGACCCATTCTGTCGAATGTCTGCTTTTCGAGTATTTTTTCAAGGTAATCTGCAATTTCTTCGTCATCTTTCCAGTCTTTTATGTGCTTTTTAATATCCTCAAACATATAGAATACTTTAACATTTGCACCGCCGTGCTTAGGACCTTTAAGAGATGCCAAAGCCGCTGCAATTGCCGAATAAGTATCTGTACCGGAAGAAGTTACAACATGAGTTGTAAATGTAGAGTTGTTACCGCCGCCGTGCTCCATATGAAGAATAAGCGCCATATCAAGAACTTTTGCCTCAAGCGGTGTGTATTTTCTGTCAGGACGAAGTAATGACAAAATAACCTCCGCTGTGGACATAGTAGGCTCTGCACGGTGAATATAAAGGCTTTTGTCACGGAGATAGTGGTTATATGCATGATAACCGTAAACCGAAAGCATCGGAAATACTGAAATAAGCTGAATACACTGACGAAGAACATTATCTACCGATGTATCATTAGGATTATCATCGTAACAGAACAAAGTAAGTACGCTTCGAGCAATCGAGTTCATCATATCTTCACTCGGTGCTTTAAGAATAACATCACGAACAAAGTTCTGCGGTAAAGTTCTGTATTTTACAAGCAATTCCTTAAAATCCTTAAGCTGTGCGACATTTGGCATTTCGCCAAAAAGAAGAAGGTAAACAACTTCTTCAAAACCAAAACGATCATCCTCAAGAATACCGCCGACAATATCGTTTACATTATATCCGCGATAATACAACTCACCGTCGCAAGGAACAAGCTTACCATCAACTTCTTTATTCTGGATAATTGTGGAAATATCTGTAAGGCCTGTTAATACACCCTTACCGTCAAGGTCACGAAGTCCTCTCTTAACATTATACTTTGAATAAAGACTTGTATCGATCATCGAATTTGAGATCATTTTTTGTGCCAAGTCATGGATAGCCGGTGTGTTATCTGAATAACTGCCCATCAAAATCACTTCCTACAATAAAGATTAGTAAATTTATAATTACCATTAAAGAACATTATATCACATTTTAAAGCAAAAGAAAAGATACAAAATGCTTTAAAGTGTCTTATTTATAATTAAGATTATGTCATATTTATATACATTTTAGCAAAAATATTCATTTATCTGCAAATATATACAAAAAGAGGATGAATTTTACTCCATCCTCTTAGTTGTAGTTATAATTATTTAATTACTTAATTACTTAAGATATGTACCGTTTGTACCGATCTTACCGTCAATGCCTGTGAAGCCTGAACCGCAAGCTACATAGCATCTCATGTTGGCTTTACCGATACTGCCTACTGTAAGTGTGCCGTTTGTAACAGTCTTAACATCACCTGTAACAGCGTCAATATACTTGCCGTTAGGAATGTTCTTGAATGTAGCGCCGCCTGAAATAGTTACAAGTGCAAGGCTGTCTACGCCTTCGCTTGAATTTGTATAACGGCGGATAAATGCCATATTACCAGTTACATATTCGCTGTCCTTTGTATACTGACCTTTCTGGAGAGCAGGTACTGCCCTACGAATCATATTCAGTTGTTTAAGGTGAACAGCAAGCGGAGAATTAAGAGTTTCGGCAACTGTTCCCGATGCGCTATATTCACCGAAATCAGTAGCTGAAACATCACCCTCAAGATAATCGCCGAAATATGCACGACCTAAAGTTGAAAGAGGAGCATTTGGACCAAGGTCTATACTTACACCCTTTTGGAATTCAACTTCTGAACCATAGTATAGACATGGAATTCCACGGAATGTAAAGAGAAGTGAAAGGTTTTCTGCCCAAGCCTGAGTACCGCCATTATAACGAGTATCCATATCAGGACCGTAGTCATGGGAGTCAACATAAGTTACATTCCATGTTGAATCATTATAATATGGATCCTCTTCAAGAGCACGGGTAAATGCATTGCTGGCAGTAGAGAAGTTCCAATGCATTGGGAAGTCAATAACGCCTGTGCCATTGCCCTTACTGTAATCAGGAGTATGATATGTAATACCATTAAGATAAACATTATCAGAAGTTGGCTGATTACTTGTAGATGAATTGCTTGCATAGTGAGCATTTGTAAGGTTTACATTTTCAAGCTGATCATCGCCGAGAGCATTGATATAATTGCTGTCTGTTTCTGCCCAAGTATAGAAAGGAGCAGAAATTGCAGGGATATTATGATTCCAAAACTCGCTTACACGAGTACAAACCTCGCCGAATACATAGAAATTCTTTCCGCCTGTCTTAAGCCATGATGGGAAATAGAACTGGTTAAGAGTAAGTCTTGATACATGCTTTTCGGTATCCATTCTGAATGCATCAACACCCATGTTGATATAATCGCCGTAAACATTGTTAAGATACTCTGCAACCTTTGGATTTTCTGTGTTTACATCAACGCAGTCACCGGCAATCTGTCCTGTCTGTACAGTTGGACTTTCCCAGCTAAGGTCTTTATAATGATGATAGTTATTTTCCGTGTCATGTGAACCTGAATCAAGAGCCTTAGTATCCTTCATTATATTAAGTCTTGCCTGATACTGATAACCCGGAGCAAGACTGTCATAGTCAGGGAATGTTTTTGCAAAATCCGAATCAGGAATCGGAACCATACAATTAACAGATTCAAGATCCTTAAGTGTGCTATACTCTTTTGTAAACATAGGCGCGAGAGTAGCCTCACCAAAGTTACCTGTATGATTGATAACTATGTCCTGAATAATCTTCATACCTTTTTCATGTGCAGCATCGATAAGATCCTGATATTTAACATCGTCACTCTCATAACGAACATCAACAGTTGAGAAATCGAATGCGTGATAGCCATGGTAGTCATAACCTGACGCATTTGTTACAACAGGAGTAATCCAAATTGCACTGAAGCCTAAAGCCTTGATGTAATCAAGTTTTTCGATAAGGCCCTTAAAGTCGCCTCTCCAAGCAGGGTCTGAATCAGGGTTGTTAGCTTGCTGGTCGTCCCAACAATGAACATTGTTGCCTGTATCACCGTCATAGAAACGAGTTGTGATTACAAAGTAAATTGAATCTTCACGAAGATCCGTTCTCTGCCAGTCATCAAAATCATTCCAAGACTTAGAAGACCATCTTCCGTTTTTGTACCACCACTCGCCGCTGTTTCTTGTTGTTTCAGCAGACTGAGTGCCGTTTGTAACAAACATCATATTGATTTTTGTTACATTGTCGAATGTGTAGCAGTAGCTGTTATCACCCTCGGCGGTCATTTTAGGACCGGGGTAATCTGTTGCGATATTCTGCGGAAGGCTGTTCCAATAATAGATGTTCGGTGCGCCGTCTTCAGAATACACATGCACTTTAATACCGTCGTATTTAGCCTGAACTGACTCAGCATCGTCAACAGTAGCAGCCGAAACCGACACAATTCCCACTGTTGCCGCAATGCAGACAACGAGCATTAAAGCAATGAGTTTTTTTACCTTTGTCATAGCTTTTCCTCCATTTTCCGTTAAAATCAAAATTTAACATCTACATATAATTATAAAATAGTTATTAACGATTTTTTTTCTGATTTAGAATTATTAGAAATCTGTGCTTCCAAACATTTAATACTTGTTTTATGTAATTTATACAAAAAAGTGAACAAAGTGCTGTTTTTTTAAAAAGCAGACAGATTTTTCGACAAAGCAAAAAACTCTCCGATTAAATTCAGAGAGTTTTTATATATCACAACTATTTATATATCACAACTACAAATTATATATTACTTTTCAAAACATATTTTTCAAGTGTTTTTGCAACTCCGTCATCATCATTTGACTCGCAGACATAATTTGCAATCTTTTTTACATCTTCCTCTGCATTGCCCATAGCAACTCCAAGACCCGCATAACCAATCATAGTTATATCGTTGTAATTGTCGCCAAAAGCAATCATCTCTTCGTTTGTAAAACCGAGTTTTTCAAGCAGCATAGGCAGCATAGAACCCTTTGTTACGCCAAACGGCATAATCTCGAGGAAGTACGGTGCGCTCTTATACACATCAAGCAAACCGTCATAGCGTTTTGCAAGAATTTCGTTATATTTATCAATTTCGGCAGGTTCGCCCGAAAGTAAAAGTTTATTGATTTTTTCAGGAATATTCGCCGCAAAATCTTCCACAACAACCATTTCCATTTTGAGAATATCTCTTTCAACATTTGAATAATCATTCAAAGTGCCGCCTGTAATGATTTTCTTATCATCATAGGTATGAACAGAAAGATTTGATTCTTTCAACACACCGAGTATGTCGGAAAGGTATTCCTTCGGAAAATCCTTACTTACAATAGTTTGTCCGGTAGTACAATCAAGAATTTTTCCTCCGTTGAAAGCCATAATATAACCCTCATAGCGGTCAAGCAATAAATCTCTTGCAATGCTCTGAATCCCCATAGGATGTCTGCCCGAAGCGATTACAACCTTTTTGCCCATTTTTTGAGCGTCAATAATAGCGTATCGAGTGCGTGGAGTAATCTCTTTTTGAGAGTTAGTCAGAGTACCGTCAATGTCAAGTGCAATAATTTTGTAATCCATAATATCACCTTGTACTTAGAAATATTGATTAACAAATCATTTACAATATAACACACAAGTTAAAAAAATGCAAGTATTTGATACATTATGTAAAAAACAACTTTGTTTATAGCTTTATTTTGCCATTATATAAAAAAATATTTACGGATTAAATACAAAAATCGGGACTGGGAAAAATCCCGGTCCCGAACAGCAATAAAAAATTACTGATTATTATTTGTATTGTTTTGAGCATTGTTATCTTTTTCAATATAAATGCCTTGGTCAACAGTATCGTTACGAATAGAAGAATATTCGCTGAGTACCCATGAATACTGACCTGTTGTAATTGTACTTCCGCAGTATTCGCACTTGCCGGAACTTGACATTTCAAGAGGAGCACCGCAATTCGGGCAACTGTGTGACTTAAGCGTCTGACTGTTTGCACTTGTGGTCTTAATGCCTGCATTACGGGCAAAGCGAAGTGTGTATCTCAACTCGTATCTTGCATTAGGATCTCCACGGAGAACCTGACCGGTCTTTTCGTTTATCTCATAGTCTGTAAGACGGGCATTGAGATAAACTGTAACATACTCAAATTCTTTATCTCTGCGATACGCTGTAAGATAAGCTGTACTTACGGCTACATTTTCAATCTTATTGATTACGCCGTTTGCAATCTTGCGATCAATCTGTTTTTGAGTTTGATTGTAGAGATTATCGTGTAAATAAATTCTTACAGGTGAAAGGTCACGCTTGCTCCAAGCGTCCTGAATGGTAACATATACATATCTTGAGAATGATAGGAAATCTTCTGCCGAGAAGTTCGGATCATTCTGCTTGATAAGGTCTGAAATCTGTGCCGTACGGTCAGGAAGTGTAATATTTCTGCCTGCCGACTGCTGAATTGTCTGTGATCTGCCAACAGTAGTAGTTGTTCTTTTAGTTGTTCTTTTGCTGTCCTTTTTGCTCCTTATCATGCCGTAAACAACTATACCGATAACTACAAGGAAAACAACTAACGTTCCGCCAAATCCAAGACCTTCTCCGCTGCTTTCGGAACTGCTGTGGTCTGAACTGTCCCAATCAGAACTGTCACCCCAATCGGAACTGCCGCCCCAGTCAGAGCTGCCGCCCCAATCAGAACCGCCGCTGTCATAGTCATTTGAATCGCCGAAGTCAAGCGGAGGTATTCCTAAGTCCGCTGTTTGGTTAGTATGTACCGATTGATTACTTTCGACAGAAACAGCATTAACTGATGAAAAAGCTGTAAAAGCTATCACCGCCATAAGTACAGTCAGTACAATCGAAAAACATTTTTTCAAAGTTATACACCTTCTTTTAAATTTCACGGTAAATCCGTTTGCTTATTATTGCTCTAATTTTAACATATATTGTAAAAGTTTGCAATTGTATTTAAAATTTTGTTTATAAAAAATCCCGTTGTATTTCTATACATATTGCATATCAGCATTAAAAATTCGATATTTATTATTTTTTTCGGAAATATTTATATTTAAGTGTTGACAATGCAATATTGCGGTGCTATAATAATACCTATAATTTATGTAGGTTTAATAAGGATTGAATTTCAATTACGGACATTACTATAAACATTATATTATAAAGGAGAATGCATTATGAAAATTTACGAGAAAATCACTGACCTCATTGGCAGAACACCTATTATGAAACTCAATAATTACTCTGCTGCACAGGGACTTGACACACCTGTACTTGCAAAGCTTGAATATTTTAATCCGGCAGGAAGTGTTAAGGACAGAGTAGCAAAGGCTATGATTGATGATGCGGAAGAAAAAGGCTTGCTTACATCTGATTCTGTAATCATTGAGCCTACAAGCGGTAACACAGGTATCGGTCTTGCAGCGGTAGCAGCCGCAAGAGGTTACAGAATTATTCTTACAATGCCTGAAACAATGAGTATCGAACGCAGAAATCTTCTTAAGGCTTACGGCGCAGAACTTGTTCTTACTGACGGTGCAAAAGGTATGAAGGGCGCTATCGCAAAGGCTGACGAACTTGCAAGTGAAATTCCGCACAGCTTTATTCCGGGTCAGTTCGTAAACCAGGCAAACCCTGCCGCTCACTTTGCAACAACAGGTCCTGAAATCTGGGAGGATACAGACGGCAAGATTGACATTTTTGTTGCAGGCGTAGGTACAGGCGGATTGGTATTTGCAATTATCTGACAAATTGAATTTTGTAAACAGTCTATACCGTATTGCAAGTTATCAGATTCGATGCTCAGATCTTCAAAATCCACAGGATTTAGGATAAGTCCGTTGAGTGATGGCGTAACAATGACGGGGTATGATTGGCATTCTGATATTTGTGCAGGTGTAAAAAGATTCTGCATTTTCATCATTTCCTCACGCTTGTGACTGTCGAGAACGTGGGCATATGTATCAAGCGTAAAAGCGACAGAATAATGCCCCATGATAGAGGAAACTGTTTTAGCATCCATGTCATTTTCTAAAGCTCTTGTGCAGAAAGTATGTCTTAAAGCATGGAAAGTAAAATGTCCAATTTTTGATGCCTCCAAAATTTTGTTGTACGCATCTTTAAATGTCCGTGGTTCGACATATCCGCCCAAGGGATTTGTTACAACGAGACCATTTTCAACATAGTCCATTCCAGCAGAGGATCTGTCATGCAGTTGAATATTTCTCCATTCTTTCAGTTCGTTTACGATGAAAGGCATCAGAGGTGCCTTTGTCAATAAAAAACTGAGCCACCTCGCTAATAAAAAAGTGAGCCAGTTGTGATAAAAAAATTTTGAGCCACTAATCGTGATTCAAGGTTGAGTCGATGCGGTAAGACGAGCTGCAGTTCATGTTCAGAACAAAGGATCGGAAGGTGACCCTGTCTATGAGTGCAGCAAGCAGCATTTCATTTTCAAAAAGCTGTGTCCATTGTGAAAATTCAAGATTTGTACTTATGATAACACTGGCTCTTTCTGAACGTTCTGATATGATCTGAAAAAGCATCTCTGACTGATACCTGTTAAAAGTCAGGTAACTGAGTTCATCGATGATCAGAAGATCTATCTTACTGAGACTCTTTTCAAGTTTGGAAAGCCTGTTCATCTGAACTGCTTCTGCAAGCTCAGCAGCAAGATTGACAGCCGTATAGAATTTTACCCGATACCCCGCCTCACAGGCGTTCATGCCAAGTGCAATCGAAAGATGTGTCTTTCCACTCCCGGGATTTCCGATCATGACAATGTTTTGACGCTGCTTTATGAAATCACAGGAAGCGAGCTGCTGTATGGTGCTTTTACTGACGTTTTCAAGTCTTGCCATATCAAACGCATCCAGCGTTTTCAGTGTTGGGAATTTTGCAGCTTTTATCCTGCGTTTCTGACCCGCTGCTGAACGTTCTGCAAGCTCCTGTTTCATCAGCTCTATCAGAAATTGTGCATAACCATCGTCAGCAGAAAGCTGTCGTATGACTTTTTCATAGTTATTGAAAGTCGGCAGTCTGAGTTGTTTTGCATAGAGCCTGATCATTTCTTTCTGTACGCTGTTCATACCGCATCACCGCCTTTCAGAAGCGAATCATATCGTTTGAGATCCGGCGGTACGATCCCGATGGAGGATTCTATCTGTATTTTTCTTACCGGACTTCCGATCACTCCTGCATACAGCGTGTTGTAGGAATCTGCATAAGGCAAGTGTTTCAATACCGCATTTCCGATATCCAGGTACAGCCGCAGCACCTTGACAATTTCTTTGGGACTGCTCAGTTTCATCAAAAACTGATAAAGTTCAGCCGGAACAGTTTTCTTGATCGGTGCAGCATTGTAAACACTTCTTGGGCGTTTTTCGATCAATCCGATGTAATGCTCTAAACGATAATGGGTCTGGTTATGACGGTAATCACGATCATATTTTGCAATGATCTCACCTCGGAACAGCATTATGACCTGATTGCCGCTGCCTTTGACCGTTATCATTTTGGAGCTGTACTGATACGGCACAGAGTATTTGTTGTGATCAAATCTCACAAGTGAGAAATCATCCGCTTTGATCTGAAGTGTATTTGATGTATCATATCGGTACGGCGGTAAAGGGATCCAGTGATCCTTACAGTTTTCAGCCATTTCACCTACCGTCAGATCTTTTCCGGGTATCTTATGATTTCTGTACACAGCGCAATATTCCAGAAGCTTTTCATTCAGCTCATCTATGGTCGATATGTTAGGGACAGGCACGAAGAAATTTCTTCTGACAAGTCCTACCAGACCTTCTACAAGCCCTTTTTCATGCCCCTGTGCCGGATTGCAGAATACTGGTTTGAAGGAATAGTGTGCCGACAGGGAAAGATATTTGTCTGTTGCTTTTGCATGACATCCAAAGCCTTCTTTTACAGCAACACGAGCATTATCAAAAATGATCTTCTGCGGTGTTCCGCCAAAATGTTCAAGTCCTTTTACGATCCCTTCCAGAAAGCTTTCTTCATTCTGCCGGTAAAAAGCGGAAACAAAGATATCCCCGCTGTGGCATTCACGCATACACCATATTTGGATTTTCTGCCTGATCCCGCCAAGTATTACAGTTGCTTCACCCCAATCCACCTGAACGGCTTCGGCTGGGTCATAGGACAATGGTACAAACACATTGCTCACCTTGCCTTTGAGTTCTGCCACCGTCCGTCTTACAGAAGCTTCACAGCCATCAAAACCACATTCGGCAACCAGGCGTGTGTATATCTTATGTGCTGTATGCTGCTGCTTCCGCGGTGCTTTCTGGTCAGAATCCAGGCACTTCATGATAAATGCTTTGACATCATCGGTGATGATGTCATTTTTTCTGCCGCTGCCAGGTTTGCGTTCCCATGGAACTGTTCGTCCTTCCCAGTATTTCTTTACTGTGTTTCGTGAGATCCCCAGTATCTTTGCTACATTACGCTGGCTGAAGTCTGTATGCTCTCGATAATATCTGATCTTTTCATAGATCTCCATTGCTATTGCCACTCCTTATCCCTCCTGTATACAAGTTCTTTCTCTTATGATACAGGATTTTTATTATTTGTGGCTCACTTTTTTATTATCATTTTCCCTCAGCTGGCTCAGTTTTATTTTAGCAGATATAGATACGCCATATTTTAACTTCTTTATTATACCACATTCCCCGATATAACACAAGCAGATTTCCCATTAAAGTGTTGAAATATCATCTGCTGCGTGTTATAATAAGTCTATAAAGTTTTTCACAAGGAATGATACAACATGAAACCCAAAGACACAGAAAAGCTGCTGGAATTGCTGAAAAAAACCGGCAGCATTGATGCCTACCTCCAGGAAAACAAGGATTTTCTGTTAGACTGCAATATCAAGGAATATCTGAGGGCGCTGATCCGGGAAAAAGGGATCACAATTGTACAGCTTGCATCCGATGCCCAGCTTTCCGAACGCTATTGCTTTCAGCTCCTGTCTCTCTCCAACCCACGCCATCCATCCAGGGATGTTCTGTTAAGTATGTGCATCGGTATGCAGCTGAATCTTGATGAAACACAAACTGCATTAAGAATTGCAAAACTCGCCCTGCTCTATCCCAAAGACGAACGGGACAGCATTCTGATTTACGGCATCGAACATGGAAAATCGGTTATGGATATCAATGAGCTTTTGTATCATCATAATTTGAAATGTCTGTGTGATTCGTGAAGATGGAAGGCTTGCTGCTTGTCGTTTTTTCAACAAATAACCCCTGGCAAAGCCAGGGGTTTTCTAGTTACAATAAAAAATATTATTCATCAGATGGTTTATTCCAATCTGTACTTTCTTTCAATCTGCTTATGTATGTGTCGGAAAAACTATCGCCAAAATCACTGATATAAACTCCGGTAGCAGCATTATAAGTAAATGTATCTTCCTCTGTATCATAGCTTTCAATAAGGACATAGCAAGTATTTGTTACATAACCGCCAAATGAATTTTGAGATTCCACTGTTAAAGATACGATCGTTCTCCCATAATCATCTTGTGCTTCAATATTCTCATCCGAATATATTGCCGTTGACGGTGCCTTTAATTGCTTGCTTATAATTGTTTCAGCTGCCGAAATATAATCTTCGTCCTTTGCTTTTCCGTTTCCAGAACTTAAAACAGAAACAAGAATAACGGCAAAAACCACAACGACTATTGCAATTACTACGGTTTTTACCGGGTACTTCTTTTTTTCAGGTAAAGTTCCAACAATATTTGGAGCGGCATCAGTAACAGGCGAACCTGCCTGCACCGTCTCTTCCGTTTCCACTTTAGCGCCGCAAGACGGGATGGTAAATATACTAGTTTACCTTGTATGTTGTCCTTATATGGATTTATCGTTTTATGGAATCCCTGT
>ENA-USUK01002708-USUK01002708.1-human-gut-metagenome-genome-assembly--contig:-NODE-2708-length-11463-cov-39.981908_pt1 | contig 11463 bp, 10 predicted proteins | sample MGYA00250062_ERZ773400 | MGnify/ENA primary metagenome ERZ773400 (study PRJEB29103, sample SAMN06111961) | human gut metagenome | biome: human gut; feature: ankylosing spondylitis patient; material... | reverse complement strand
GAAAAAGGGGTTATGCAGTACCATTTGATTTCTAAGGACAGAGCTGTCGATAACGTCGTAGAAGATACAATTCGGGGATTTGCTACAATGGATGCAAAAACATTTTCATTGTATACTTGTACGGTAAGAGGTTATCATGGAGAAGCTGTAGAAGTTTCTGTTTCACCTAATGCTCCGGCTTTCCAGGAACTTGTGCAGACTGTTCGATTGACTCCTGATTTAGGCGGTATTGTGGTTAGTTGGAATAATGCATACAATGTGCCTGTAAATATTGTACTTGATTATTATGCTGTGGCAGATAATAGTAAATCAGGAAAGACTATTGTAAATGTGAAAGGAAAGGGAGAGGGTAGTCAGTTTGTAGCTCTGTCCTATGGTAATAATATGGTGCTGTCAGGAGAAGAATGTGTGGTGAATGTAATTGGGCAGGATGAAGCTGAGAACAGTTCTGAACCTGTAGAGTTCAATATAACACCAAAGGCTGTGGTTAAATTGGATCGCAGCGAATGGACTTTCCCTGGATATGTAGATAATTCAAATGATCCTACCATCGGATATAGTTCTCAGGAGACAATTGGTGAAGGAGGAGGTGTATCACCTCATGGACGTGTTATTGCAATGTTAGATGGTGATTTATCAACTTTCTGGCATGCCTCATGGAAAACTACTTATAAATATCCACATTGGTTTATTGTAGATATGGGGAAAGATATTACGGTAAGTAGTGTAGAAATTACTAGAAGACAGGGTAATAACAAAGGACAGATAGGACAGCATTTTTATACTTGTGCTTCGGCTGATGCTACAGATCCTTCAAATCCAGATAATTGGAATTGGACTGATCAGGGAAGTTATTCATTCGATATTAATTCGGATGCTCCTCAGACTTTCCGTTTGTCACAGAACCCTGTATGCCGATATATTAAAGTTTATTTTGGAGAAGAACATAAAGGGGCAGGAGATCAAGCTATGGTTTCTGAATTTAATGTATATGGTGCAGAATAATATAAAGTTAAGTGTTACATTATGAGAAAAGAAAATATATTTGTCACAGCATTCTGTTTATCGTTATTGGTCTCTGTTCCAGAAACGATGTTAGCTGTAGAAAGTGTACAGACCGTGTTACAGCAAGGCAGAACAATTAGTGGAAAGGTGACTGACCAGAATGGAGAACCTATTATTGGGGCAAACGTTGTTGTAAAAGGGACTTCAAATGGAGTAATCACTGATGTAGATGGTAATTTTGAATTGCGAAATGCCTCAGGAAAATTGGTCGTTTCTTATATTGGTTACCAAACTCAGGAAGTTTCCATTTCAGGGAAAAGTAATTTGTTAATACGGTTGTCTGAGGACTCTGAAGTATTGGATGAAGTCGTGGTAACAGGATATGGAGTACAAAAAAAGGCTTCTCTTACAAGTGCTATTTCTCAAATTAAGGGAGAAGAGGCTTTCAAGAACAAAGGTATTGCGAATGCCACAGTAGCCTTGCAAGGTGAGATTCCGGGACTGACCATCACGCGTTCTTCTACCCGTCCGGGTAGTGAAGGGGCCGCCATGAAGATTCGTGGAGATATTTCGGTGAACGGAAATTCTTCTCCGTTGATTATTATTGACGGAATCTCCGGTTCGTTGGATGAACTGAATGCGATGGATGCCAGTGATATTGAGAATATCTCTGTATTGAAGGATGCGTCGGCGGCCATTTATGGAGCCCGCTCAGCTTCCGGTGTGGTATTGGTTACGACCAAAAAAGGAAAGAAAGGAAAAGCGCAGATTACATATAACGGTTCTATCAGTCGCACCATTGATGGTATCCAGCCGCCTATTACGACCAATGCGGAATGGCTTGATATGTTCTTTGAAGCGCAGTATAACGATGCGGCGGCTACTCGTCCCAATCTGACTGATCCTAGAGATATTTACCAGAATATGGATTGGTGGATATTCAATTCATTTGGAGGGCCTACTTTAGATACTTCAGACATCGATCCTGAAACGGGAGCTCCCACTATATATAAAGGATATAAGTTGTTTAATGCGCTCCGTTCAGGAAAGGTGTTGACATTGCAAAGCGGGGATAAAGTGGAACGCTGGAATCCGAATACATATATGCAGGACTATCTGTACGGACAGGCCACTTCCCATAAACATAACATCAGCATTTCGGGGGCTGATGACAAGTTCAGCTACCGGGTCTCTTTGGGCTATGCGGAGAACAATTCTCAGTTGAAGGTGGCCGAAGATGGGGAGAAGAAATACAGTGCCCGCTTGAATGCCGATTATCAGGCATTGGACTTCCTGAAGTTTGAAACCAATATGGCGTATGAAAAGCGGGATATTGTCAATCCGTCGACCGATGTGGGGGCAGGTTATTTTGACCCATGGTTTTGGCCAATCTGGAATGAGAACGGAGACGTATATGATACGTTCAGTGGAAGCCGTAACCCAGTGGGAGGCTTGACGCAGGGAGGACAGAATAAGAATTCCTTAACTACTTTCCGAGGGGGACTCAAGGCTACGCTGGATTTTTCCAAATGGGGACTGGAAGGGCTTACCTTGTCGGGTACCGGAAACTACAAACTGGTGCGGCGTGATCAGCAGAAAGTGTATAATAAGGTACAGTATTATGATTGGGTAGGTACGGAAACCGGGAATAAGCAAGGACCGGGTTCACTGGAAGAAATCATGGAGAAATGGGAAAACATCACGCTGGGGGGCTTTATTAATTATGACAGAATATTCAAGGAAAAACACAGTGTGTCTGCTATGTTGGGTATGACGGCAGAGCAGGAAACCTCCAAGAAAGTAGGTGCCAAGCGTAATCAGGGGCCAATGTATCCGGGGTCGGATTTGACAGACTTGGATGTGTGGGTAAGTGGAGACAACAACGGCGCTTATGGAGGGCAGAGTTCATGGGGATTTGTATCTTACTTGGGAAGAGTGAATTACGTATACGACGACAAATATTCTATTGAATTGTTAGGACGTCGTGACGGTTCCTCCAAATTGTCCAAGGAACAGCGCTGGAAGAACTTTTATTCAGTGTCTGGGTTCTGGAGAATCTCTTCCGAAGAGTTTATGAAAGATTTTACCTGGTTGAGCGATTTGAAAGTGCGCTATAACTATGGTAAGACCGGTAGCGTAACAGGTATCGACAACTATGAACGCTATGCGTTGATAAAAACCGGGGGAACTATTTTCGGTGTGAACCCAACATCGCATACTTCTTTGTGGATAGACGGTATTCGTTCAGACCAACGTACTTGGGAAACGATTAATAGTCATGATGTGGGAGTAGATTTCGCTTTCTTGAATAATCGTTTGCGTGGTTCATTTGATTATTTTATCAAAAGAAACAATGGCATGTTTATCAACGTGGAATATCCTTCTATTCTGGGGGCTGGTGCACCTAAAACAAATAATGGTAAATTTGAGGCTAAAGGTTGGGAAATAGCTTTAAACTGGAATGATAAGATAGGTCAGGTTACTTATAATCTAGGAGCTTCACTTTCCGATGCATGGTCTAAAGTGCTAGAACTGGAAAATAATGAAAATGTGCCTAATCCGGGTAAAAACTCTAACCGTTTGATTGGAAAGCCAAGAGATGCACTGTATGTATACCAAACTGATGGAATTTTCCAAACTCAAGAGGAAGTAGATGCTTATTATGAAATGTATTATTGGAATGCATCTCATACAGGTCCGAAACCTAATAATATTATTCCGGCTCCTCAGGAAGCTTCTGCGGAAACCCTGCGTCCCGGAGCCAGAAAGGTGGTCGATTTGAATGGGGATGGTGCTATTACTACAGCTGACCTTTACTATGCCGGAGACATGGCTCCTCGTTTGACTTTTGGTATTAAGGCTGGTCTGGAGTGGAAAGGCATTGATGTGGCCGCATTTTTCCAGGGAGTAGGGAAGCAGACAATTTTGAGAAGTGGTTATCTGGCCGCTCCGTGGACGACTAATTATGTATTGCAGAATAGTACGTTCATGGGCAAGATGTGGACACCTGAAAATCCGGATGCGGAATATACCATCGCTTCACGTAACCAGAATTTTAATAAATGGAACTATAATGAAAAAGATGTGCAGGTTCAGAATAACCGCTACATTCGTTTGAAGTCTTTGGTGATAGGTTATACCATACCTAAAAAATGGACAGCTAAAGCTGGAATTAGTAACCTCCGTGTCTATTTTTCAGGAGATGATTTATGGGAGTGGACAAAAGTAAAAGATGGATATGACCCAGAATATGGAGAAAACTCTAATAATACGTTTCCTTTCAGTCGTTTGCTGACTTTTGGTGTAGATGTAACTTTTTAATTATAAAATAAGAATATCAATATGAAAACAATATTTAGAATATCTCTGATTGTTTCGGCATTGGCTTTACCATTGTGTTCTTGTAGTGATTTCTTGGAGAAAGAACCACTCTCACAGGGGACAGAGGCTATTGTATTTAAGACTCCGGAACATTTTGAACAAGCTGCTAATGCTTTATATAACATGAATGGATGGAAGAACCTGAATGGACGTGGTTTTGAGGGAAGTGCAGTGGATCAGAATACTGATATCAACGGACTAACTAGTAATGGTGGTGGAACTGTGCAGGAAAGTGATTGGCATTGGGATAAACCTTATTCTCATATTCGTACTTGTAATATATTATTAGCAAAAGCAAATGAATATGATGGTAATCAGGAAGATATTGCTCAGTCTGTAGGTACTGCTTATTTCTTTCGTGCATGGCAACATTTTTATTTGTTGCAATATTTTGGTGGAATTCCTATTGTTGATCATGTACTGGATGTGAGTGATCCGGTTTTGTTTGGTGTCCGTAACAGCCGTTATGAAGTTATTGATTTTATTGCATCAGATTTGCGGTTAGCTATTCCTTTGCTCCCAAAAGAAAAAGATATTCCGGAAAGTGATAAAGGCAAGGTTAGTAAAGAAGCGGCGAAAGCATTCTTGGCTCGTGTATTGCTTTATGAAGGAACTTGGGAGAAATATGTACCATCAATAAATTATGATTTGGATGGAGATGGAAAAAATGATGGAGCAGGTTCTGTAAAGCCGGACAATTATCCTTCAATAACAGATATGCTTACAGAAGCAAAACAGATGGCAAAGGAAGTTATTGAGGAAGCACAGACAGGAACTTTTGCATTATGGGAAGAGTGTGATACCTTAAGTTACTATTATTTATTTAATATAGATGACAAAGGAGGCAATATATCTAATTTCAGAAATGCAGGAAAAAGCTCTAATAAAGAGTTTATTTTCTATAAGAAATATGATTATGATTTAGCTCGTGGTGGTATAAATCTGGTTCATTCGGTTCTGAGTGGATATGTGACTAATATGAGTGCACAGTTTGGGGAGGCTTTCCTTTGCCGTAACGGACTTCCTATTCGTATAAGTTATACAGGTAATATGGCAGATGCACAGAATAATCCTCAGTTCTTGGGATATGAGACATTTGTAGGTGAATTCAGAAATCGTGATTATCGTTTTATTGGTTGTTGTAATTCCATTCCAGATCGTATATCATATGCGGCTCAAAATCCAGGACGTGAGCGCGTGGATGCCATTTTACCTTACCCTACTCCTGTTTTCCCAAAAAATAATGAGATTTTTGACTCTACCGATCCTGTATACAGTAGCGCTTGTGCTGTATTTCATCCGACTATCAGAAACAATAGTACGATGGGAACATATAGTAGTCGTAAGTTCTTGATAGAAGGTGCTAATCGACCTGTAAATACAGAATCTGCAGATTTCCCGTTAATCCGTTTGGCTGAAGTTTATTTGATTTATGCGGAAGCTACTTGTGAACTGAATAATGGAGAGATTTCGGATGAGGACTTGAATTTTTCCATCAATCATACTCGTGCCCGTGCAGGAGTGGCTCCGCTGACGAATGCTTTGATAGAGAATGTATGGGATGCAGGTTATTGGGATCATGCACAGGGAAAGACCGTTTGTAAGAAGATGAACATGCTGGATGAAATCCGTCGTGAACGTGCATGTGAACTTTTTGGGGAAGGTTTCCGTATGGATGATTTGAAACGTTGGGGAATCGCACATATCAACCTGACCGGGCAGAAGCTTGGCCGTCATGTATTAGGTACTGCCTATGAGACAGAAAAGGCAAATGATGCTGCTTATTTTGGAGAGCCTTGTTATTATCCAGAGAAGTACCCACTATTGTATGGAGTATATGAAGGATCTGGTAATACTGATCCTGACTATGGACGTTCGATAGCCACGCTTGCTGGTAATTTGCGTTTTTCTCAAAAGGATTATTTGAATCCTATTCCATTACAGCAAATTCGTCTGAATCCTAATCTTGCGCAGAATCCAGGCTGGTAATGATGTGGAACTATTTTTAATGTAAAATGAGATTATGAAAAATATAGGATTTATCTTGATGATATGTATGATGACTCTTGTACAAGTGTCATGTGATAATGAAGACCCTAGACAGATGTCGGTGACTTCAGATATGTTTCTTCAAATAACTAACCGAAAGGTAAAAGTTTCAAATGACGGAAAATATTATATTCTAACAGAATGTATAAATGAAACAACTAAGGCTTTTCAGGTGCAAAATATTTTTATTGTGGATTTGGAAGAAGATGCAGCTAAAGTTGCTGAGTTGAATGTAGAATATGTGCTTGTAGGTGGGGTAGGACAGAAAACGGATTACCGGCCGGCTAACGGGGAAAACGGTGATGCCTATTATATGTTGAAAATAACAGAACTGAAATCGGCTGACTGATTTTTTGTCGGATACAGTGTGGCGACTGCTTCCTTTTGTAGGGGAAGCAGCCGTTTTTTGTTATATAGCAGTCGGATGTGACATTTTTGTTGAGATTTGTTACTTTCGTTTTATTAGTTTGTGTGAATTCTCCTACCTTTGCAACATTATATAAATGTATCTTTGTTAAATTGGATGACTATGAAACAATGGATAATGATGGTAGGAGGGTTTCTTTCGTGGATACCTGCTTCTCTTTTTTCTCAGACTTTATGGGTCACTTCTTTGGACAGCATTGATTTGGACAAATCTGTGGCAGACTTGAAAGATTGTTATGCGGTGGAGTTTTTATTGGAGACACCGGCGGCGGAGGAACTACCGGTGGATATTTATCTGTCGGACATCCGGAAACGAGATTTGCGGGAGTTGCAATTGGAAGAGCCTTCCCATGTGCGCAAGGTTTGTCTGACCGCCCGTTCTTTGGGCAAAAAGCGGCAGGTGCTGACGGTGCCGATAAAAGCTTTTGACACACCGATGGCCTCGGAGGGGGTACTTCGTCGGATACGTTCAATCGCATTGGACGTAAAAGGTGAAAAGCAGAAAGAAGCACGTCTGTTATCGGCCCGCATATTGGAGGGTAACAGTGTGCATGCGCACGCTTCACGAGCTTCTTTGGCAGCGGAACCTGGAGAAACGGTGGTTTATCCGGTGACGGTGAAAAACCTGGAGACGCGTCCGCAGACGATTCATTTCTCGATTAAGCGGTATGGGTGGGAAGCGTTTACGGCTGAACTGTCCGACAATGAAGTGTATCTGCGACCGGGGGAGATGCATACCCTGAGACTGAAAGTAACGGTGCCGGAAGGAGTTCCGGCCGGAGGCCGTGAAACCCAGAATTTATATATACTTCCTTCTGCAAACCCGTCTGCCGCCCGGACACTTTCTTTCACAACGCTTCGCCGGATGCCCTATCCTTTCTCTCTTCATACCGCAGAAGGATGGGAGGAGGTCAGGAGGAAAGCCGAAAAGTATAAATGGGCAGCCGAGCGCAAAGATCGTTATCTGGCAGACGCAGAACGTTGGGTCGTACCGGAACTTCCTGATAGTGCAGTGAACGGAGACGGGGAACGATATCTGTTTCGTACGGAAATTGAGAATGCTTTGATGAGCAGTGCGATAGCCTGGCAACTTTCACGTGAGAAACGGTATGCTCAGAAGGTAAAAGATTTTTTATTGAAAGTGTCGGACTATAAAAAAGGATTCCCGGTGACACGGAAAGTGTGTCATCAGGCATCTGTGCAGGAGGGGGGCATGTTTCAGCATCTGGCACAGGCATATGATTTAATCGGAGATTCCGGTTTATTGACAGAGAGTGACCGGAAGCAGATAGAGTATACTTTCCGCCTGTATATTGTGCAGGAACTTCGCTATAAGCAGCCCGGCGGTGCCAATTGGGCCGTTTCGCAACTGACCGGCGCTTTTTTTTGTGCGTTGGTGATTCAGGATTTTGCTTTGGTGGATGAGGTTTTGTATGCTCCATCGGGATTGATAGACAAATTTCGTACTTATACCATGCCAGACGGCTGGTGGTATGAATGTACGGTAAGTTATAATCTTTGGGTGGCAAGCGAATACATTCAGGTGGCTCTGGCTCTTGAGCCTTTCGGCTATTCTTTGCTGGCTGAAAAGTTTCCGGTGGACTATAACTTGACACCGGAATACGACAAGACATGGGAAAATGAGCGGGAAGACCGTCGGCTTTTGCATCATGGACACAGCTTCCGTATTCAGGGAGGCATTCATCAGCCTTACGTGACCATCAAGATGATGGTGGATGCCTTGCTTCCGTTCCTGGATTACCGCGGGTGGATGTTCGGGGTGAATGACGCCACAGAGCGGGAAGTAGGAGGGGGAAGTTTTGAACTGGCCTACTATGCGTTCAGAGATTCCCGGTATGCGGAGTTTATTCGTCGCACTCCTCAGCGGAGCGATTTGATTTATGGCGTGCCGGACTTGCCGGAAGGAAATCAGGAGACTGTGAAGGGAGCCTATGCCGATAATGCCGGAGTGTTGATGTTGAGGTCGGGACAGAAAGAGCCCCGGGAACGGATTCAGGCGGTGCTGAGATATGGCACGCACGGTGGTTATCACGGACATTTTGACCATACGGGCTTGCTCTCATTGATGCGGTATGGGCGCAGCTTTTATAATCCGGAAATGGTGTGGTACAGTTATGCCCCTTATATGTATAATTTTTATGTGCAGACAAGCCTCTCGAAAAATATGGTGATAGTGGATTTGAAGCAGCAGGAAGCGGAAGAAAGTCACCGTTGTTTTTTTCATACGGGAGAAATGTTTCAGGCGGGAGGCGTTGAGACGGAGGCCGCATGGAGTTATCCGGCTTATGGAGGATTGCGTAGCAGTATGAAAGGGCCTCGGTCATTTAAAGAAAAAACGGAACGCGAAGCTCGTTATTTTCCTGAAGCAAAGAATCCTCCGGCCTTTGGTGTTTTAAGTGGATTTACGGAGCCTATTTTTCAACGTCGTTTGATGTTGGTTACGGATGATTATGTGGTATTGGCGGATTATGATAAAAGTATAGAAAATATTTCTCATCGATTTGATTTACTTTTCCAAATAAAAGGGTTACGAGGAATTAATGCTAAAAATATAAAAAAGAAAGGACATATTCCTTGGTTAAGTACAGACTCGTTGAGTGCAGCTCCTTTAGTTACGGATGTAAACTGTTATCAGCTAGAGGGTACGATGAAAGCTTCTTTTTTGCTTGATCTTGATTCTGATTTTTTCGTTGACTGCCATTTTTTTCGCCTCCTTCGTATTGTTGGGGGCGGGTACTCGCAGTCACCAAAAGTGATATGCTCGATCAGGAGTTGATGGATGAAATAGAGCCGACATTGCCTGAGGGAATCCCTCATGTGTTCATTTCGTCCGTATCTGGTCTGGGTATCTCAGTATTGAAGGATATTCTGTGGACGGAACTGAATAAAGAGAGCAATAAAATAGAGGCTATTGTGCATCGTCCGAAGGATGTCAGCAGACTGCAACAGGAACTCAAAGACATGGGAGAGGATGAAGAACTCGACTATGAGTATGAGGACGATAGTGATGAAGATGATCTGGATTACGAATACGAAGAAGAAGATTGGGAAGATAAATGATTTCACTCACCGACGATAAGAAAATGTTGGGGTATGGGCTGTTGGGCGCATACCCCAACATTTCTCATTTTGTGACGACCCGACATGGAGGTTATAGTGAGGGAGCGTATGCTTCTTTTAATTGTTCTCCTTACTCGGGGGATGAATTTGAAAAAGTAAAAAAGAATCAGCTTTTATTGTTTCAATCGTTACCGCAAGTACCGAAACATCTGATCCTCCCTTTCCAGACGCATGGAACAAAAGTGCTTCTGATTAATAAGGATTTTCTGGAGACTTCTATAGAATGTCAACAGGAAATGCTGGACGGGATAGATGCATTGATTACCAATGAACCTTAATTAAAAAATTAGCAGCTAAAGGTTATCATTTGAATGTTACTGCTATTTTTACTTTAAAACAAGTTCAAGAAGTAGTAGATACCTTAAATCCTGAAGTAAATAGTATTGTTTCTGTATTTGCTGGACGTATTGCTGATACAGGTGTAGATGCAGTAGAACTCATGAAAAAAGCAGCTGAAATTTGTAAACAAAATCCAAATGCTGAATTATTATGGGCTAGTTGTCGTGAATTTTATAATATTATGGAAGCTGAAGAATGCGGTTGTCAGATTATAACTGTACAAAATAGCATTTTAGCAAAAAGTAAAAATTATGGTAAAGACTTAGAAGAGTATTCTTTAGAAACAGTACGTGGTTTCTTTAAAGATGCATCTGGATTAGGTTTTTCCATTCTTTGATAAAGGTAGTTATAGTATGATTGAAAAATTATTTAATGAACAAACAGTAGCTGTTGATGTACAGGTAAAAGATTGGGTAGAAGCTATTAAATTTGGTGGAAATTTATTAGTGGAATCTGACGCTGTTGAAACTGAATATATCGATGCGATGATTGAAAATGTAAAAAAAATGGGTCAGTATATTGTCATTGCACCAGGACTAGCAATGCCTCATGCAAGACCAGAACATGGTGTGAAAAAAATTGCTATGGCTTTAGTAAAACTAAAAACACCTGTAGCTTTTGGTCATGAAGAATATGACCCTGTAGATGTTTTAGTATTTTTATCAGCAACAGACCAAACAGCGCATATTGGAGTATTAGCTGAATTAATGCAGTTATTAGAAGATGATGAGTTTTTAACTCAGGTAAGAAATGGTATGTCTAAGCCTGAAATTATTGAATATATTAGTGAACAAAAATATTTAGCGAAGGAGTAATTATAATGAAAATTTTAACAGTATGTGGTAATGGTATTGGTAGTAGTTTAATGCTTGCAATGAAAATTGAAGAGATTTGTAAAGAAGAAGGTATTGATGCTCAAGTAGAATCTAGTGATTTTAACTCTGCACAAGGTAAAAATGTAGATTTAATTGTAACTGTAAAAGAATTAGCAGAACAATTTGATCATAAAAAAATAGCAATTATTCGTAGCTATGTTAATAAAAAGAAAATTAGAGAAGACGTTTTAGATATTATAAAAGAAATTGCAGGAAAATAAATTTAGTTGTTTTATTGTGACAGAGA
>ENA-USUK01002704-USUK01002704.1-human-gut-metagenome-genome-assembly--contig:-NODE-2704-length-11474-cov-4.507502_pt1 | contig 11474 bp, 13 predicted proteins | sample MGYA00250062_ERZ773400 | MGnify/ENA primary metagenome ERZ773400 (study PRJEB29103, sample SAMN06111961) | human gut metagenome | biome: human gut; feature: ankylosing spondylitis patient; material... | reverse complement strand
GAGTAATAGTGCATTGTACCCGGCGCGCTGTCCGTCAGCGTCAGCGTGCCGCCGCCTTTCACCTCAATCACGCTTCCGTCATTGTTGGTCATTATAGGAGTGTTTTTGCAAGAAAAAAGCTACCGCCTGCAAAATGCAGACGGTAGCTTCATACATATCTCGGCGCTTTTTCGTTGGCAATTGTCATAAATTTGTGGTAAGTTTATCAGATTGCCAGCGAAAAATCCTTTGATTTCAAGGCTTTGCGGGGACGGCTTGGTACATGCCGCCCATGCTGGGGTCAGCGGCGGGAGCGGGAGCGGGGGGCTCGGGCTTATCAGCCACCAGAGACTCGGTGGTCAGGACCATGGCGCTGACGGAAGCGGCGTTCTCCAGAGCGGAGCGGGTCACCTTGGCGGGATCGATGATACCGGCAGCAACCATGTCGCAGTACTCTTCCTTATAAGCGTCGAAGCCGTAGCCGTTCTTGCCGGAGGTACGGACCTTCTCCAGAATGACGGAGCCGTCCAGACCGGCATTGGCAGCGATCTGGCGGATGGGCTCCTCCAGAGCCTTGGCCACGATCTGCACGCCGGTCTTTTCATCACCCTCCACCTCGTTCAGCAGGGCGGTGACAGCGGGGATGACGTTGACGTAGATGGTGCCGCCGCCAGCCACGATGCCCTCTTCCACAGCGGCCTTGGTGGCGTTCAGAGCGTCCTCGATGCGGAGCTTCTTCTCCTTCATCTCGGTCTCGGTAGCAGCGCCCACCTTGATGACAGCCACGCCGCCGGCCATCTTGGCCAGACGCTCCTGCAGCTTCTCCTTATCGTACTCGCTGGTGGTCAGGCCGATCTGGTTGCGGATCTGAGCCACACGGTCGGCAATAGCCTGCTTGTCGCCCATGCCGTCCACGATGATGGTGTTCTCCTTGGTGACCTTCACCTGACGGGCACGGCCCAGCATATCCACGGTGGCGTCCTTCAGGGTCAGACCCAGCTCCTCGCTGATGACCTGACCGCCGGTGAGGACGGCGATATCCTGCAGCATCTCCTTGCGGCGGTCACCGAAGCCGGGGGCCTTGACGCACACCACGTTCAGGGTGCCACGCAGACGGTTCACGATCAGGGTGCTCAGGGCCTCGCCCTCCACATCCTCAGCGATGATGAACAGCTTCTTGCCGGCCTGCACCAGCTGCTCCAGCAGGGGCAGGATGTCGGAGATGACGGAGATCTTCTTATCGGTGATGAGGATGTAGGCGTCGTCGATGACGGCCTCCATCTTCTCGGTATCGGTGACCATGTAGGGGGTGATGTAGCCACGGTCGAACATCATGCCCTCCACCACCTCGGAGTAGGTCTCGGCGGTCTTGGACTCCTCGATGGTAATCACGCCGTCGGAGGAGACCTTCTCCATTGCCTCGGCAATGAGCTTGCCGATGAAGGCGTCGCCGGAGGAGACGGTACCCACACGGGCGATGTCATCGGTGCCGTTGACCTTCTGGCTCTGGGCACGGATGGCGGTTACGGCGGCCTCCACGGCCTTGGACATACCCTTCTTCATGACGATGGGGTTGGCGCCGGCGGCCAGATTCTTCAGGCCCTCACGAACCATGGCCTGTGCCAGCAGGGTGGCGGTGGTGGTACCGTCGCCGGCCACATCGTTGGTCTTGGTGGACACCTCACGCACCAGCTGAGCGCCCATGTTCTCAAACGGATCGTCCAGTTCGATCTCCTTGGCGATGGACACGCCGTCGTTGGTGATCAGGGGAGTGCCGAACTTCTTATCCAGCACCACATTGCGGCCCTTGGGGCCCAGAGTGACCTTTACGGTATCCGCCAGCTGATTGACGCCGGACTCCAGCGCCTTGCGGGCCTCGTCGCCACGCTTAATGATCTTGGACATAATGATTGCCTCCTATATTGCAGATAATGATTTTACAAAAATGTCATTCCGAGGGAGCAAAGCGACCGTGGGAATCCGTAATACCCTTTCTATAAGGCCGGGGAGAACGGATTGCCACGACCAGCCTGCGGACCGGTCTCACAATGACAGCGCAGAAGTCTTACTCGACGATGGCCAGAATGTCGCCCTGCTTGACGATGATATACTCCACATCCTCCAGAGTGACCTTGGTGCCGGCGTACTTGTCGGTGATGACCTTGTCACCGGGCTTGACGCTCATGGTGACGGTCTTGCCGTCCACCACGCCGCCAGGGCCAACGGCAATGACCTCGGCCACAGAGGGCTTCTCCTTAGCGGAGCCGGTGAGGATGATGCCGCCCTTGGTAGTCTCCTCCGCCTCCGTCATCTTCAGCACCACACGATCAGCAAGCGGTGTCAGTTTCATGGTTGGTTCCTCCTTATATCTTTTATTAAAAACGAAATCAGCGTTAGCACTCATTGTTCAGGAGTGCTAACGCTGATTATCATACCACACTTTTCCGGTTTTGCAAGGGGGAAAACGGAAAATTTTGAAAAGTTCACAAAATATTAAATTAGGGGCTTCCGAGCGGTTCGGTTGCAGCTGCATCCGGTAGGGCCGAAGAAGTTCAGCCGCTTGTCGGAGAGCTGGATGGTCACATCGTCGGAGGTGATGCACTCGCCGTCGAGACAGGTCACGATATCCGCCTTTTCCGAGCGGATGCGGATGACCTTGGGGGTGGAACATCGGGCCAGATGGGGAAACTTATAGTATTGCCCCTTGGAGTAGGGATTGACGAACTTTATAAAGGTCAGGCGGCTGACCTTCTTCACCACCAGCGTGTTCAGAACGCCGTCATCCATCCGGGCCTCCGCCACCGGCATGAAGCCGCCGCCGTAGTAGCGGCCGTTGCACACCGCTACCAAGGCATAGTCATCCTCCACGGCCTCGCCGTCCAGCTCCACCGTCCAGTGGGAGCCGATGCCCTTGAAGAGGAAATTCACCATCAGGGACACGATATAGCTGCTCTTGCCGTCCAGAATGGGACTCTCGCTGAAGTTATGTACGTCCTTGGCCACCCGTGCGTCCAGTCCGGAGCAGGCGATGGTCAAGGCGATGCGGCCGTTGACGTCGATGGCGTCTATAGGGAATTGGGGAGCGTCCCACAGATTTTCGGCATCCCGGAATTTCTCCATATCCTCCGGGCCAAAGTTTTTCAGGAAGTCGTTGCCGGTTCCCACGGGGATGACGGTCATGGCGGCATTGTCGTAGCCGATGATGCCGTTGGCCACCTCGTTGACGGTGCCGTCGCCGCCGCAGGCGTAGAATCGCAGTTCCTCACCGCTCTGGCACAGGCGGCGGGCGATCTCCGTGGCGTGGCCCTGCTTCTTGGTCAGCAGGCACTGCACCTCCAGCCCGTGCTCCTGCCGCAGCTTCTCCGCCATATCATAGATTTTTTGGCGGCTGTCGGACTTGCCCGCCGTGGGATTGATGATGAAAACGTGCTTCATAGCAAACGCCTCCCGGGTCTTTAAGAAAAAGTTACAAAGGCTATTGTAGCATCAGGGTAGAAAATTGAATGAACAAATTGAAAACTTGTGGGGAAAACCGTGGGATATTGACGAAGCCCTTACACATTGCCGTACATGAACAGGTCGCACTTGATCATGCCGTTGTAGAGCTTGCGTTTCTTGACGGCGGGCCGCCCAAAGGACCGCTCGAACTCCGTATGGCTGCTGAGCACCAGCGTTCGCCAGCCCTCCGGCAGTCGGCACCAAACCTGTCCCAGCTCCCGGTACAGGTCCTCGGCCTCCCGCTTCTCCATCAGCCGCTCGCCGTAGGGGGGATTGGTCACCAACTGGCCGTAGGTGCTGTCCCGGCGGAAGTCTCTCATGTCCGCCACCTCGAAGCGGATCATATCCTCCACCCCCGCCTTGCGGGCATTGTCCTTGGCAATGGCCACGGCACGGGGGTCGATGTCGCCGCCCCAGATGTCGTAGTGGCCGTGGAATTCCTTGTCCATGGCCTCGTCCGCCGCATCCATCCACACCTTGGCCGGAAGGAACGCCCACCTCTGGGCGTCGAAGCTGCGGTCCAGTCCCGGCGCACGGTTTTTGGCAATGAGGGCCGCCTCGATGGGAATGGTGCCGGAGCCGCAGAAGGGGTCGCAGAGGGGATCCTTCCCCCGATAGCGGGACAGCAGTACCATGGCCGCCGCCAGCGTCTCCCGCAGGGGAGCCTCCACGCCCACGGCCCGGTAGCCCCGCTTGTAAAGCCCCTCACCGGAGGTATCCAGACACAGGGCCGCCTCGTCCTTGAACAGGGAGAAGCGCACCTGATACTTCACACCGTCCTCCGGGAACTGCTCCCGGTGATAATGGGCCTTCATTCGCTCCACCATGGCCTTCTTGATGATGGACTGGCAGGCCGGCACGGAGTGCAGCTGGGAGGAAATGGAGTAGCCCTTCACCGGGAAGGCGGCGTTCTCCGGCAGATAGTCCTCCCACGCAATGGCACGGGTCCCCTGAAACAGCTCCTCGAAGCTGCGGGCCGGGAAGCGGCCCAGCACCAGCAGCACCCGTGCGCCGCACCGCAGGTTCAGGTTCAGCCGTGCCGCATCCGCCAGCGTTCCCCGGCAGAGGATGCGGCCGTTCTCCGCCTGCACCTCCTGCAGGCCCAGTCTTTTCACTTCGTCGCTTACCAGCTTTTCAAGCCCCAGCAGGCAGGGGATTAGATACGTTTCCATAGACGATGGTCCTCTCAGTATGATTCACGGACAGGGGCTGCGCCCTGTTTCTCCCAGTATATCGGATATTCCCCCAAAGCGCAAGAGCGGCAAAAAATTTCACCGGAGGGCTTGACAGCAAACCGTACTACTCTTATAATACGGTTAGAAAGCGTACTATATGAGTAATACGGTTGAAGGAGGCGATGCCATGATACAGTTTGATTCCTTTATGCAGGCGGAGGGCGTACCCATCTACCAGCAGATCATCCGCTATGTCAAGCAGGGGATCGCAGCCGGGACCATCCGGGACGGGGAGGAGCTGCCCTCCCGGCGGGTGCTGTCGGCGCTGCTGGCGGTGAATCCCAACACGGTACAGAAGGCCTATCGCATGATGGAGGAGGAGGGACTGGTGGAATCCCATACCGGAGCCAAGAGCTGCGTCCACGCCGACGCCGGACGGGTGGCGGCGCTGCGACAGGAACTGACCGAGACGGAGCTGCGTGCCATGGTCCGCAGCATGAAGCGCATGGGGCTGGACAGGCAGAGTGCCTGGAGCCTGTTTGAGAGACTGTATGCAGAGGAGGAGACGGAATGAACAAGCAGCTTTCGGTGATGGGACTGGCGGCACGGGCCAGCATGGTCCCGGTACTCATTGCCGCCGGACTGACGGCACTGGCGGTGGGTGCGCTGACGTATCTGGCAAATCCCGAACACACAGGCGGTGCCGCCGGTGTGGGAGCGGCGCCGCTGGCTGCCGCCGTGGGCTATCTGATGGTGATGGTCATGCTGTGCCTGGGGGGCTGCGGCTTCGGCAGCCAGACGGCCTACACGGTCCGCCGCCTGCGCCTGCGGGAGGAGCTGGTGGATCTGTGGTGGGCGGCGTACCACGCCGCCATGCTGCTGGTGCTGTGGGCGCTGGTGGCGACGGCAGCGCTGCTGGGGATGCAGCTGAAGCTTCAGGGGCTGGAGTCCAACTGGGGTGTCGGCCCCCAATCCCTGATGCTGCTGGTGTACAGCGACTCCTTCCTGCACCACCTGCTGCCGCTGGCAGATGCGGCGGTATGGGTGACAGATGCGGCGCTGCTGATGGCCAATGCACTGGCGGCGGCCCTGTTCATCCGGAGCCAGCGGCGGGGACGGCTGAACCTGTGGCCGGTAGCTACCACCATTGTCACCCTCTATACCTTTACCATATGGCTCAGCGACGGCACGTGGATGATCTGCCTGCTGGCGGCGCTGGCCATGGCCGGCTGCACGCTGACCCTGCTTCTGACAGGAGGTGAGCGCCGTGAAGTGTAGTTGGTTTTCGCGGGAGGGCCTGACGGCGGCCCTGCCCCCCAACGTGGAGGCCGGGCGTATGGCCGGCATCATCCGTGGTACCCTGCTGGGGGCCGTTTTTGGGGGCGGCATCCTTTTTGCCTGCCGCTATGGCAGCGCCTATCAGAGTTTGATGGAGTGGGATCCGGTGCGAAACCGCTCCGTGGTACGGGAGGGAGCAAGGATGCTGCCCTTCTGGCAGACCATGGAGCCTGCGCTGGTGCTGATGGCCCTGCTCACCTTGGGGACGCTGCTGTCGGCCACGGTGCTGTACGTCTCCTACTATCAGGGCGGGCGCAGCATCTATCTCATGCGGCGCCTGCCGGATGGCGGCCGCACCCTGCGCCGTCAGGTGTGGACGGTGCCGCTGCGGTGGATGGCGGCCTGCATAGCGGCTGCGGCGGTGCTGTCGGTGCTGTGTTGGGCGGCTTGGCGTCTCATTACCCCGGCGCAGACCTTGGGCCACGGATTATTCGGAATATGAAGCTGAAGGAGGGAACCGTTATGCTGGAAATTTCTCATGTAACAAAGAAATATCGGGACAAGGAGGCCCTGTCGGATGTGTCGCTGACCATTCCGCAGGGGCAGATCGTGGGCCTGTTAGGGGAGAACGGCGCCGGAAAGACCACGATGATGAAGTGTATTTTGGGCTATCTGCGCCACAAGGGCGTTGTGACGCTGGACGGCGAGGCCATCGGGCCGGGGAATATCCACCGGTTGTCCTTTGCCACCTGCGAGCACTCCTTCTTTCCGGCTTTGTCCCCGGCGGATCACCGGGACTTCTATCAGGCCCATTTCCCTGCCTTCAATGATCGGCGGTTCCGCCTGCTGACGGAGTTCTTTCAGCTGCCGCTGCACAAGCCCCTGCGGAGTTTTTCCACCGGCATGAAGAACCAGCTGGAGGTGACGCTGGCCCTGTCACAGGGGGCGGACTACATCCTCATGGACGAGCCCTTCTCCGGCAGCGACCTCTTCAACCGGGAGGACTTCTACCGGGTGATGCTGGGCCTGCTGTCGGATCACGAGACGGTGATCCTCTCCACCCATCTGCTGGAGGAGGTCAAGACTTTCCTGTCCCGTGCTGTCCTGCTGCGGCAGGGGCGGCTCATCGGAGACATCTCCCAGCAGGAGATGGAGGACGAGGATCTGGTGACCCGTGTGAAGCAGACTTATCACTATCAGGCGGATCGGGTCCGCAAGGCCCTGAGCCAGCTGCCGGACGAGGAGGGGTGACATGAAACGCACATGGAGAGCCATTTTGGCCCTGACGCTGGTGTGTGCCGTGGCCCTGACGGCTGCCGCTATGGCCTTGGGCTCCAAGGCCCTGCCGCTGACGATGACGGACGCCTGCACCATTGGCGATCCCGCCGCCGCAGAGGGCCTGCATATGGCCGCCCGCATCGGCATGGAGCAAAACCGCCTGCAATGGCGCATGGACTACGACCCCGCCGCCGACACCACCGACGCATCCTTCCGGCTGGCGTACAGCGACCAGAGCGGGCAGTGGATCTTTGACGGCTATGGCTACAACATCCAGTGCCTGCTGGTAGATCAGGAGGACGACAGCGACCCCATCTGCCGGGAGGTCCTGCGGCAGGCCCGTGCCTCCGGCGAGGAGACGGTGGACGTGACGGTGCATCTGGCGGACTACTGGCAGGACCTGCCCCTGTCCCTCAGCGGCGCCTCCTGGTCCGGCGGCGAAGACTTTATCGATGTCTACGGCCCGTGGGACATTGGCGATACCGTACCCTTCCCGGCCCTGAGCATCCCGGTGAGAGCGTCCGACGACCTCACCGTGGCGCTGGCCCGCAACGCAGACGGCAGCTATGAGATCAACGGCTACGACTTCACCGGGATCTCCTCCGCCATGTACTTCACTCCCTTCAGCCTGCCGCTGGAGGGCGGCACCCTCACCACTCTGGGCATCGATCCGGCGGCGCAGCCCCAGCCCGACTGGGCGCCGGAGGGCTATGGCCTGTGGTACGTCCCGGTGCAGACGGATGATGACGGGAGCAGCGCTCCCGTGCCGTCCCGCCGCCAGCTGGTGTACCCCCTGGATATCACCCGCCAGCAGGTGGTGACCCTGAAGCAGGAGAAGCTCGGCGGCACGGTGTATCTCATGACGCAGGAGGACGGCCAGCTGGTGCTGCGCCTGCTGGAGGGCGGCACCTACCGCCTGCTGCAGGAGCTGTCCCTCGGCCCTGCGGCGGAGGACAGCGCCTCTTATGATCTGACCATCCGGGACGGCTTCGCCGTGGTGCTTTGGGAAGATCAGCTGACGGTGCTGTCCCGGACGGAGGAGGGCTATCATCTGGACTACACCTGCCCCACACAGACCGCCTACGTCACCGGCTATACCGTCAGCTTCACCGATCCGGAGCTGGAGAAGCAGGACGATGAGGATGCCATGCCGTATACCGTGGCGCCCAACTTCGCCATGGCCTATCAGGACGGGAAGCTGGCGGTGGCCGCCTACATCGGCAACAGCAGCATGGTGTGTGTCCTGCTGCTGGAGGTCTACGGCCCGGAGGGGCTGCTGTACGCCACCGCCAGAGTCCCCAGCGTGGAGCGGCAGTTTGCCGCCGACAATGTCCGCCCCATGTGGGTGCGGGAGGACAAGAAGGCCCCCTTCCCGGAGGCGGATATCTCCACCCCCATCCCGGAGCTCACTTGGGAGAAATGACGAAGCATCCCCCGATCCTCTGTACAGAAATCTGAAAATTGCCATACTGCGTGCGAAATGCTGGACACCCTACCTCCTCCGTGATACAATGCAGAAAAACACCCTCAAATGTGAGGGTGTTCCCGCAGGAACGGTTTACTACCCTGTGAAAGAGAGATTTTTGCGGAGAGGAAGGGGATGGGTGATACCAATGGGTCGCTGAAAAATGCGGGTTCATCAAATGACAAGTGAATAAGAAGGAGTCTGACGAATATGCGTAAAACGAGTGTACCTGCACCCTTCGGGGGGCTTATGATCGCCGGGGTCGTTGTGGCTGTGGCGGCGCCCTTTTTGGGTTGGATCCTCCAGGCACTGGCACTGCTCATCAATTCCTATTGGTCTATCCCCTGCATCGACTACATTCTGGTGGAGGTGATCCCCTGTGTCCGGCTGGGCGGCGTTCTGCTGTTCCTGTGGGGCGCTTTGGGCTGGCTATTCAACCGACGAGAAAAGGAGGACGGACAATGAAAAAGTATCTCTACCTGTTGGCAGGTCTGGCGGCGGGGTTTGTACTGGTTTTCATGGGGACGGCTATCTGCCAGTATCTGCACCTGACACAGTCCGGCTATGTCCGCTACGACGACTCTGTGGAGGTCGTGTATCAGCAGGTGGCGGAGTACGCCGGGGTGGACCCGGCTACCCTCTCCATCCACGCCAAGCGGCAGGTGGGAGATGACATTTTCGTGCTCTGGAAAACGCCGGACCGCACCGAGGTCAGTATGACGCAGCTGCGGCAGGCCAGCTTCGGCGGACACACCTACCTCTGCCCGGAGGCCGGTCTGCTGGCCCGGACGGATGACGATCCCGCCCGCCGGTACGGAAGATCGCCTGCCATTGACAAGATGTTCACCACCACCGGTGACCCGGCCCGGACGCTGCTGGTGCTCAGCGGCGATGTCAGTGACCTCCAAGGGGGGCGTCTGACGCTGGATTATAGACTCAGCTCCGCTATTTCCCAGACCTCCGGTATCCCGGAGCAGGACCACTGCCCGGAGAGCTTTTCCGTAGAGCTCAGTGGTCCCTATGTGCTGATCCCCCTGTGGCTCTCCGGCGTGCCGGAGGGGCTCTATGGCACCCTGTACGATGCCGACGGTCAGGTCGTGGACACCTTCTGATGCTTTGAAGCGATATATTATGAGGGACGCCGGTTGGGCGTCCCTCCCTTTATCTCCGCTCTTTGCTGCATCCCCGGCAAAGCCGCCGCCCGTCTCTTGGCGATTTTGACAAAAATTTAACAGGATGGAAATAACAGTGGCATCCCGCAGCCGGATATGATATAATCAAGCCAGAAACCAAGGGGAAACCCGAAAGGAGGAGCTATGATCGTCATTTGGATCGCAGCCATCGTGGTCTTTGGCATCGTGGAAGCGGTGACGGTGGGACTGGTCTCCATCTGGTTCGTGCTGGGCGCCGTGGCCGGTCTGCTGGCGGCGGTGCTGGGGGCGGCCCTGTGGGTGCAGATCGTCCTGTTCTTCGTGGTGAGCATTGCGGCGCTGGCGGCGACCCGTCCGCTGGTGCAGAAGATGCTCCACAGGGACGAGACGCCCACCAACGCCGACCGGGTGCTGGGCCAGACGGCCCGTGTCACCGAGACCATCGACAATACCGTCCCCACCGGAGCAGTGTACGCCGACGGCAAGACGTGGACGGCCCGCAGCGCCAGCGGCCGGGTCATCCCGAAGGATACGCTGGTGAAGGTACAGCGCATGGAGGGCGTGCGGCTCTTCGTGGAGGAAGAAGCGGGTCAGCCCGTCCATTCATAAAACAAACAGGAGGAAGAACAAATGCCTACCAACAATCTGTCTGTCCCCGGTATCGTAGGGATCGCCATTCTGGTGATTCTGGTGCTCGTGATCATCGTCCGCAACATCTATGTGGTGCAGCAGTCCCGTGCCTATGTGGTGGAGCGGCTGGGTGCCTTCCACTCCGTGTGGGGCGTGGGCCTGCATCTGAAGGTCCCCTTCATTGAGCGTGTGGTGAAGAAGGTAAGCCTGAAGGAGCAGGTGGCGGATTTCGATCCCCAGCCCGTCATCACCAAGGATAACGTCACCATGCAGATCGACACCGTGATCTACTTCCAGATCACCGATCCCAAGCTGTATACCTACGGCGTGGAGTATCCCATGAATGCCATCGAGAACCTCACCGCCACCACGCTGCGCAACATCATCGGTGAGCTGGAGCTGGACCAGAGCCTTACCTCCCGTGATACCATCAACGCCAAGATGCGTGCCATTCTGGACGAGGCCACGGACCCCTGGGGCATCAAGGTCAACCGTGTGGAGCTGAAGAACATCCTGCCGCCCCGTGAGATCCAGAACGCCATGGAAAAGCAGATGAAGGCCGAGCGTGAGCGCCGTGAGTCCATCCTGCAGGCCGAGGGCGAGAAGGCCAGTAAGATCCTGGTGGCCGAGGGCGAGAAGCAGTCCGCCATCCTGAAGGCCGATGCCGCCAAGCAGGCCAAGATCATGGAGGCCGAGGCTGAAAAGACCGCCAAGATCTTGGCGGCAGAGGCGGAGAGCGAAGCCATCATGAAGGTCCAGCAGGCCACGGCGGACGCCCTGAAGCTGCTGAACGAGGCGGCCCCCAACGATCAGGTGGTGAAGCTGAAAGCGCTGGAGACCATGACGAAGGTGGCGGACGGCAAGGCCACGAAGATCATCATCCCCTCGGAGCTCCAGGGCCTGGCGGGCCTGGCCGCCGCGGCGAAAACGGTGTTCGACACCGAGGACCCTAAGCCGGCCGCCCCCAAGACCACCCTGCCCAAGCAGTAAGACACAGACACGATCCAGGCGCCGCCCCAT
>ENA-USUK01002702-USUK01002702.1-human-gut-metagenome-genome-assembly--contig:-NODE-2702-length-11484-cov-4.423249_pt1 | contig 11484 bp, 13 predicted proteins | sample MGYA00250062_ERZ773400 | MGnify/ENA primary metagenome ERZ773400 (study PRJEB29103, sample SAMN06111961) | human gut metagenome | biome: human gut; feature: ankylosing spondylitis patient; material... | reverse complement strand
GAATGGAAGATAACCTCGACAGCCTGCTCCACCTTTACAATGCACAGACTTACATGATGGCAGATACAACCTGCAAACTCCAGATGATTATTCAATACTGCTTTAATGTGATTGGTAGCAATACGGCCGCAGCCGATCAGTGCGTATTTCATACTTATTTTTCCTCTACTTCCTTCTTCAGGATCTCTTCCAGCCGATCTGTCAGATATCCAAAATCATACTCTTTTACAGTTTCTGTTGCATTGTGGCAGTAGGTCTCATACTCTGCCGGATCCATCTGTGCAAACTTCAGTATCCCATCTGCCATAGCCTGTGGACTTCCCGCTTCAATGGTCATACCACAATGATTGTCTACAAAAATATCATTTCTTGTCTGAATATTGGACAGAGTCGGGTGACCGGATGCCATATAATCAAACATTTTATTCATACTCATACCATACTCAGATACCCGGTCACTGGGTCCTGTGAGCATGTTTAAGTTTCCTCTGGATAAAATACCCGGAATGAACCGCTTATTTAATAAGCGCTTCCGGGAGATCTGCGACGAGGTGGGCGCTTACTTCTGGGTGGACTGCGCCCACGACTGCGGCCTGATCGCCGGCGGCGCCATCCCCAGCCCCGTGGAGTATGCCCACGTCATCACCTTCTCCACCCAGAAGACCCTGCGCGGTCCCCGCGGCTGCGGCGTGATCCTGGTGTGCAAGGACATCGAGATCCCCGACGGCAAGAACAAGGACGGCTCCCCCAAGTATACCAAGCTGAGCCTGAAGATCGACCGCTCCGTGTTCCCCCGCCTGCAGGGCGGCCCCAAGGGCGACATGCTGGCCGCCCGGGGCGTGCTGTTCTATGAGCTGCTCCAGCCCGAGTTCAAGGAGTATGCCAAGCAGGTGTGCAAGAACGCCAAGGCCCTGGCCAAGGGCTGCGCCGACGAGGGCATGCGCCTGATCACCGGCGGCACCGACACCCACATGGTCATGATCGACGTGACCCCCCTGGGCGTGAACGGCCTGGAGGCCGAGACCCTGCTGAACAGCCTGGGCCTGGTCACCAACAAGAACATGATCCCCTATGACCAGCTGCCCCCCAGCTGCGGCAGCGGCCTGCGCATCGGCAGCCCCACCATGACCACCCGCGGCGCCAAGGAGGAGGAGATGGAGCACATCGGCCACCTGCTGGGCAAGGCCCTGAAGAACAAGGACAACCAGGCCGTTCTGGACGAGATCGCCGCCGAGGTCAAGCAGATCGCCACCTCTCACCCCATGTTCTCCAGCGAGTGGGTCTCCCCCTCCATCCGCAAGGACTTTGAGGACATGTACTACAACGTGGAGTATTGAGCACAGAAAGGAACGATGCGCAATGGCTCTGTTATTAAAAGGCGGCCCTGTGGCCGAGGCCATGAGCCAGCGGCTGCTGGATCAGTGCGCCACCTTGAAGGAGGCGGGCGTGACCCCCGTCTTCGCCATCGTCCGGGTGGGCGAAAAGGCCAACGACATCTCCTATGAGCGGGGCGCCACCAAGCGGGCCCAGGCTCTGGGCGTGGAGGTGCGCAACTTCGTCCTGCCCGAGTCGGTCACCGAGGACCAGCTGGTGGAGACCCTGGAGGGCATCAATCACGACAGCGGCATCCACGGCTGCCTGATGTTCCGGCCCCTGCCCCCCCACCTGGACACCCCCAGAGTGGCCCGGACGCTGGACGCCTCTAAGGACGTGGACGCCATGACCTCCTCCGCCATGGGCGTGCTGCTGTCCCCCAGCGCGGTGGGCTATGCCCCCTGCACCGCCCAGGCCAGCTTGGAGATTTTGAAGTATTACCAGATCCCCCTCCAGGGCAAGCGGATCACCGTCATCGGCAAGAGCATGACCGTGGGTCTGCCCACCGCCCTGCTGATGATGAACGAGGAGGCCACCGTGTCTGTGTGCCACATCCTCTCCCGGCCCGAGGATACCCGGGACCTGTGCAAGGACGCTGACATCATCATCTCCGCCGCGGGCTGCCCCGGCCTGGTGACGCGCGACTATGTGCGCCACGGCCAGATCGTGGTGGACGTGGGCGTCACCCTGGGCAAGGACGGCAAGCTCCACGGCGACGTGGCCTTTGAAGAGGTGGAGCCCATCGTGGAGGCCATCACCCCCGTCCCCGGCGGCGTGGGCTCCGTCACCTCCACCGTGCTCTCTCCCTCCGGGGCGTAATGGCATTGCAGCGTGGCAGCCCACTCCCGCTGCGCTTCGCCGCAGACAACCTTCATTGTCAGCTCACAGCCGCTCATCTCCCGATAGGCCGCCCGGATGTCCGTTTCCTCCGCCTGCTCCTTGCAGCCGCATAGCAGCAGGCACAGGGCTATCATTGGTACACATTTTCCAATGTGCACCGCGCTCCCTCCGTTATTCCAAAATTTCCCGGATGGCCAGCGGCAGATGCTCTGCAACCGCCTCCGGCATAACGCCGTAGGCTGTCAGCTCCGCTTCCAGCAGATCGCCGGCCCGGCCGTGGAGCCACACCGCCGCGCAGCAGGCGTCAAAGGTCTCGCAGCCCTGGCCCAGCAGAGACAGCAGCATCCCTGCCAGCACATCGCCGCTGCCGCCCTTGGCCATGCCGCAGTTGCCGGTGGTGTTCACCCGGCACCGGCCGTCCGGCCCGGCCACCACGGTCCCCGGCCCCTTCAGCACCACCACGGCCCCGGACCGGCGGGCAAAGTCCTCCGCCGCCGCAGTCCGCCCTTGGGACAGATTGCCGCCTACCCGGAGGAACTCTCCCTCATGGGGCGTCAGCACCGTCACCCGGCCACGCCGTCGCTCCCATTCATCCATATGCCCGGACAGCGCATTTATGCCGTCGGCATCCAGCACCAGCGGCTGGGGCAGATCCATCAGCCGCCGCACCAGCGCATCTGTCTGCCGGCCCCGGCCCAGACCGCAGCCCAGCAGCACGGCGTCGCAGCCCGCCGCACGCCGCCGGATAGTCTCCTCCGCCAGCAGGGACAGCCGTCCCTCCGCCTCCGGCAGGGGAAAGGGCATGGCCTCGTCGCTTTTCACCGCCGCCACCGGCCAGATACTCTCCGGCACCCCCAGAAACACCAGTCCCGCCCCGGAACGCACCGCCCCACGGCTGGCAAATACCGGCGCTCCGGTATAGCCCACGCTGCCGCACAGACACAGCACCTTGCCGAAGGCGCCCTTGTGGCCCTCCGGGTCCCGGCGAGGCAGCAGCCGCCTCACAAGCTCCCCGCCAATCGGCTCGACTTTTCTCTCCTGCTCCATGATCCGCCCTCCCGCATTGTAAATTCTGGGGAGAGTATACCACATTTTCCCCGAAAAGCACACCCACTCCCCAATTTTTGCCGGGGCCGTATTGACACCCACCGCCGTATCCCCTATACTTGGATAAACGAAATCTTCAGGAGGTACGACCTATGCTTTCTTCCACCAGACAGTTCACCGACGCTATGGAAAACAAGGACATCAAATACGAGTACAAGGGTACCACCGACTCCGGCAAGGACATTGTCGTGCTGGGCTATACCTGCGAGAACATCTCCACCCTGACGCTGCGCTTCTTCTTCGACGAGGACTGCGAGGCGGTGGCCATCCGGATGTTCGATCTGGTGAAGTTCCCGGAGAGCAAGCTGCCCACCATGCTGGCTGCCATCAATCAGCAGAACGCCAGGTTCCGCTTCGTGAAGTTCGTCATCGATACCAATGACCACACCGTGCAGGCGGAGGCCGACGTGGCCTTCCGCAGCCACGATGTGGGGGATATCTGTCTGGAGTATGTCTCCCGGTGCATCAACATCTGTGACGATGCCTACCCGGAACTGATGAAGGCCCTCTGGGGCTGAGCGCCATACCGACCCCGTCGGAGGAGGGACAGCCGTCCCTCCTCCGGTTTTTCGCCGTTTTCTCCCGGCGGCGGACAAATTCCCCCTTGCAAGTTTCTCCCGGCTGTGGTATAAGTATGGTAGGTAAATGCGTTGAACGGGAAGTTCCGCAGGAAACGCCTTTCCAAGAGAGGACCGGCCATCGGCTGGAAGCCGGTTCGTCAGGCGCTGTGGTGTTCGCCCGGGAGCAGCCGTGAGGAAATGCACGGACGGGTCATCCTCCGTTATGGGGAAACGAGTGCGCAGCTGCTGCTGCGAAGCTGGGTGGTACCACGGAAGTTCTATGCCTTTCGTCCCAAGTTATTTGGGAGGAAGGGCTTTTTTCGTCCCAAAAATCTGATCCGATACGGAGGAGGACCCACATGAAAGAAAAACTGACACAACTGCTGCAGGAGGGCAAGGACCGCATCGATGCCGTCCGCAGTGAAGCGGAGCTGCAGGAGGTCAAGGCCCTGCTGCTGGGCAAGCAGGGCAGCCTGACGGGGCTGCTGAAGGAGCTTCCCAAGCTGGACGCCGCCCTGCGGCCGGAGATGGGCAAGGCGGTGAATCAGGCCAAGGCCCAGCTGACGGCGCTGCTGGATCAGCGGCGGGAGGAGCTGAAGCTGAAGGCCTCCGAGGTATCGCCGGACTTCGATATCTCCGTCCCCGGCATCCTGCCTCCGTCCGGCGGTCTGCACCCCATCACCCAGATGTGCTACGACCTTAACGACGCCTTCCGCTCCATGGGCTTCGAGATTTTCGAGGAGTCCGACATCACCAGTGAGCTGTACGGCTTTGACAACCTGAACTTCCCCCCCAACCACCCCGCCCGTGAGAGCATGGACACCTACTGGCTGGAGGGTCACGACAAGGGCGTGTGCTGGGATAAGCTCTGCCTGCGCCCCCACCTCACCGGCGGCTCCGTGCGGTATATGCAGACCCACAAGCCCCCCTATCGCTTCGTGTACCCCGGCCGGGTGTACCGCAACGAGACCACCGATGCCCGCCACGAGCGTGCCTTCTTCCAGTATGAGGCCCTCATCGTGGACAAGGACTTCACCTTCGCCTCCGGCAAGGTGATGATCAAGAGCATCCTCTCCAAGGTGTTCGGCCGGGATGTCCCGGTGCGGATGCGGGCGGGCTTCTTCCCCTTCGTGGAGCCCGGCTTCGAGATCGACATGGGCTGTCTGGTCTGCGGCGGCAAGGGCTGCAGCGTGTGCAAGCACGTGGGCTGGATCGAGATCATGCCCGGCGGCACGCCTCACCCCAATGTCCTGCGGGCGGCAGGGCTGGACCCGGATGAATACACCGGTTTCTATGTCAACATCGGTCTGGACCGGCTGGTGATGATGCGCTACGGCGTGGACGACGTCCGCCTGTTCCACAGCGCCGATCTCCGGTTCCTGCGTCAGTTCCATTAAGGGAGGGTACGACACATGAAAGTTTCACTGAATTGGATCAAGGATTATGTAAAGCTCCCGGAGGATATGGACCTGACCCGTCTGGCCTATGACCTGACCATGTCCACCGTGGAGGTGGAGGGGGCCGAGGACCTGGCCAAGCGCTTCGAGCATATGCTGGTGGGCGTGGTGACGGAGGTTTGTCCCCATCCCAACGCCGACAAGCTGCGGATCTGCCGGACGGATATCGGCGGCGGCGATATCCGGGAGATCGTCTGCGGCGGCACCAACCTCACCGCCGGGATGCGGGTGGCCGTGGCCTGCCCCGGCGCCCTGTGCCGCTGGCACGGCGAGGGTGAGCCGGTGGAAATTAAGGAGTCCAAGCTGCGGGGCGTCAAGAGCTACGGTATGATCTGCGCCGCCTCCGAGATCGGGCTGGGGGATCTGTTCCCCACCGATGAGGAGGCCCACATTCTGGACCTCAGCGCCTTTGACGTAGCCGCCGGCACCTCCATTGCCGATGCGCTGGACCTTCACGACATCATTCTGGAGATCGACAACAAGTCTATGACCAACCGCCCCGACCTGTGGGGCCACTACGGTCTGGCCCGTGAGATCGCCGCCCTGTACGGGCTGCCCCTGTCCCGGTTCCGGCCCTTCCCCCGTGATCTGCCTGCCGGCGACCTGACGGTGACGGTGGAGGACCCGGAGCGCTGCCCCCGGTACATCGGGGCTGAGCTGACCGGCGTGTGCGTCAAGTCCTCCCCCTTCTGGATGCAGAGCCGCCTGTGGCGTGCGGGGATGCGGCCCATCAATGCGCTGGTGGATATCACCAACTATGTGATGCTGGCCACCGGTCAGCCCACCCATGCCTTCGACTCCGACAACATTCAAGGCCATATCATCGTCCGCCGGGCCAAGGAGGGCGAAAAGCTGCTACTGCTCAACGGCAAGGACCTCTCCCTCTCCGCCGACGATCTGGTCATTGCCGACGATGCCGGTGTTGTGGCGCTGGCGGGCGTCATGGGCGGTGCCAAGGACTCCATCCTGCCCACCACCCACAAGGTCATTCTGGAGGTGGCCAACTTCAACGCCGCCGGCGTCCGCCGGACGGCTCTGCGGTACGATAACCGCACCGAGGCCTCCTCCCGCTATGAAAAGGCCATCGACCCCCAGCGCTGCGATCAGGCGCTGGAGCTGGCGGCGGAGCTGTTCCGCCAGCTGTATCCGGAGGTGCAGTTCACGGGCCTTGTGGACCACTACCCCGCCCCCATGGCCTGCAAGGAGCTGGACGTGGCTCTCAGCTGGCTGGAACGCCGTCTGGGCAAACCCCTGACGCAGGAGGATGTATCTCATAAGCTGGGCCTGCTGGGCTTTACCACCTCCTTCATCGGCGACACCATGCACGTCACCGTTCCCTCCTGGCGCTCCACCGGCGACGTGTCTATTCAGGCGGACATTATGGAGGAGGTAGCCCGGATGTACGGCTACGAGAACTTCGAGGCCGCCCCCATCACCACCTCCTTCGACGGGGCCATCAACCAGCTGGATAAGGATCTGGAGCGGCGCATCAAGGAGTATCTGGCCATCCGCTGCGGGCTACAGGAAATTTTCACCTACCCGTGGATGGACGAGCAGTATGTAAACGCCATCCTGCAGGATACTACCGGCATCCTGTCCCTGTCCACGCCCCCCTCCCCCACGGAGAAGATGATCCGCTCCTCCCTGCTGCCCAATCTCTGCAAGGCAGTGGTAAAGAACGAGCGCTACTTCACCGACTTCTCCCTCTTTGAGACGGCGCAGGTATTCCGGGACGAGAACTACACCACTCCCTACGATGAACGGGAGAAGCTGCCCTCCCAGCGCAAGCATCTGGGTGCCGCCTTCGTGGGCAGCGACAAGGACATCACCACCCTGTTCCGCCGGGCCAAGGGCGTGGTGGAGGCCATGCCCCGCTACACCCATATGGAGGCCTATACCCTCCGTCAGGTGGAAAAGCCCGTGTGGGCCGACACCGTGGTGTGGCTGAACCTGTATCTGGGCGAGGAGCACATCGGTGATCTGGCCCTGCTGAGCAAGAAGGTGTCCATGGAGTGCGGCATCAAGAATCTGGCGGTGATGCTGCTGGAACTGGATATGGACGCATTGATCCCCTTCCGCTCCCGCACCAACACCTTCACCCACCTGCCGGAGTACCCCATGACGGACTACGACGTGTCGGTGCTGGTGGACGGCGAGACCCGGTGGGATGCTATGCGGGACGCTATTCTGGAAAAGCGCCACGAGCTGCTCCACGGCGTATCCTTTGTGGACGAGTACCGGGGCAAGCAGGTGCCGGAGGGCAAGAAGTCCGTGACCCTGCGTCTGACCATCGGTTCTGCGGAAAAGACCCTGACCTCTCAGGAGATCGAGGCCTGCGCCGCCTCCGCCGTGAAGCGGCTGGCAAAGCACGTGGGCGCCGAGCTGCGGGGAAAATAAAAGAACCGTCATTTGCCGCTTTCCCTCTTTACAGAACGGGAAAAAAGCCGTATAATGAGTCACAGAGTACGGAAGGAGGTATGTCCCCATGGAAGATTTCACCCGCAAATTCAACGCCGCACAGGACAAATCCGTGCAAATTCATCACGTTTTGACCACCGTTTACGAGGCGCTGAAGGAGAAGGGCTACGACCCCATCAACCAGATCGTGGGCTACATCCTGTCCGAGGACCCCACCTACATCACCAATCACAACAATGCCCGGACCCTGATCCGCAAGATCGACCGGGACGAGCTGCTGCAGGAGCTGGTGAAGCAGTATCTGCGCGATTGATTGTGTTCCATCCAACGTGCGCTGTCGGTGACAGCGCACGTTTTTTCTTTTTTATTGCACCTGCAACATACAACGGCCCGTCCCTTTGTTAGAATAGGCCCAGAAACCGACGAAGGAGGCGTTTTCCCATGAAACGCAGAATCATTCATATCGAGGAATCCAGGTGCAACGGCTGCGGCCTGTGCGCCGCCGCCTGCCACGAGGGCGCCATTGAGATGGTCAACGGCAAGGCCCGTCTCACCCGGGAGGACTACTGCGACGGGCTGGGGGACTGCCTGCCCGCCTGCCCCACCGGGGCCATCACCTTTGTGGAGCGGGAGGCGGCGGAGTATGACCGGGCCGCCGTTGAAGAAAACCAGCGGAAGAAGGCGGGCCATATGGGTCATAAGGGTCTCCCCTTCTTCGGCGGCTGCCCGGGCAGCCGGATGCGGACCTTGGGGCACAAAAAAGAGGCCCCGGCGCCTGCCAGCGCCGTGGGCCAGACGCCCTCTCAGCTGGGCCAGTGGCCCTGCCAGATCAAGCTGGTGCCGGTGAACGCGCCCTATTTTCAGGGGGCCAAGCTGCTCATCGCCGCCGACTGCACCGCCTATGCCTATGCCAACATGCACAGCCAGTTCATGCGGGGGAAGGTCACCCTGATCGGCTGCCCCAAGCTGGACAGCGTGGACTACAGCGAAAAGCTCACCCAGATCATCCGGGACAACGACATCCAAAGCGTCACCGTGGTGCGCATGGAGGTCCCCTGCTGCGGCGGGCTGGAGATGGCCGCCAAGACCGCCCTGCAAAACAGCGGGAAGTTCATCCCCTGGCAGGTGGTGACCATTTCGATAGATGGGCAGATATTGGACTGACTTACTTTCAGTTAGGAGTTAGGAGTGATGAGAGATAAGTCAACTCCTAACTCATCCTTCCTAACTCATCACTCTTTTGTATCACTCTAAAATTCTGGAATAACAGCCTTAGAAAGGGGAAATTACTATGAAAGAGCCTATGAAGAACATTGCCAAGGGCGAGGCCCTGATCCTGAAGGAGCAGGTGGACTATCAGCCCGGCCAGGTGGTCAGCAAGACCCTGGCCCAGAACGACGCCGTCAGCGTGACCCTGTTCTCCTTCGACAAGGGGGAGGAGATCAGCACCCACCAGTCCGGGGGCGACGCCTTTGTCACCTGTCTGGACGGCGTGGGCCGCATCACCATCGACGGCAAGGACTCCATCCTTCAGGAGGGCGAGTCTATCGTCATGCCCGCCGGTCACCCCCACGCGGTGTTCGGCGAGGAGCAGTTCAAAATGCTGCTGGTGGTGGTGTTCTGACGGGGCTTCCCGCAGCATTCCACTCAAAACGGGGTCGCTGGGGACGGCGACCCCGTTATTCTATCTATTTGCTATATTCAAGAGGAGGCGCAACGCCATGAAGCAGGAGATGTTTTGTTTTCAGTGTGAGCAGGCGGCGGGCTGCACCGCCTGCACCGGCGCAGCGGGGGTGTGCGGCAAGTCGGCCGAGACAGCCGCCGCACAGGACCGGCTCACCGGGGCGCTCATCGCGTTTGCCGGGCAGCTCATCGCGGCGGGGCGCGGCCCGGCCCCGGAACAGGCCCGGCTGCTGATGCAGGGGCTGTTCACCACCATTACCAACGTGAACTTTGACCCCGCCGCCGTGGACGCGCTGACCCGCCGGGTGCACGACGCCAGCCCCGGCACCGGCCCGGACTACGACATGCAGGCCCTCTGGCGGGAACCGGATGCCGACCGGCGCAGCCTGAAATGCTTTGTGCTGTTCAGCCTGCGGGGCATGGCCGCCTACAACTACCACGCCCGGGTGCTGGGCCGCATCGACCCGGAGCTGGACCGGTTCTTCTGTACCGCCCTGCAGGCCGTGGGCGACCCCGGCCAGACCACCGACGCCCTGTGGCAGCTGGTGCAGGCCACAGGAGAAGCCAGCTACCGCTGCATGGAGCTGCTGGACGCGGCCAACACCGGCGCGTTTGGCGATCCGGAACCGGTGCAGGTGCCCCTGACCATTGAAAAGGGGCCGTTCATCGTGATTTCCGGCCACGACCTCTACGACGCACAGCAGCTGCTGGAACAGACTGCAGGCCGGGGCGTCAACGTCTACACCCACTCGGAGATGCTGCCCGCCCACGGCTACCCGGAGCTGAAGCGCCGCTACCCCCACCTCAAGGGCAACTTTGGCACCGCATGGCAGAACCAGCAGCGGGAGTTCGAGGACATCCCCGCGCCCATCCTGTTCACCACCAACTGCATCATGCCCCTGCGCGCCAGCTACGCCGACCGGGTGTTCACCACCTCGGTGGTGGCTTACCCCGGCGTGCCCCACATCGACGAAGGGCGCGACTTTTCCCCGGTGATTGAAAAGGCGCTGGAGCTGGGCGGCTACGCGCAGGACACCCTGCTACCCGGCCTGAACGGCGGCTCCACGGTGACCACCGGTTTTGCCCGCACCGCCGTGCTGCAGCACGCGGACGAGATCGTGCAGGCGGTGCGGGACGGTAAGCTGCGGCACTTCTTTCTGGTGGGCGGCTGCGACGGTACCCGGCCCAGCCGCCGCTACTACACCGAGTTTGCCCGCCTTACCCCGCCCGACACCATCCTGCTGACCCTGGCCTGCGGCAAGTTCCGCCTGAACGACCTGCCCCTTGGCACCGTGCCGGGCACCGGCCTGCCCCGCATCCTGGACGTGGGCCAGTGCAATGACGCCTACAGCGCCATCCGCATCGCATTGGCGCTGGCCGACGCCTTTGGCTGCGGCGTCAACGACCTGCCCCTCTCGCTGGTGCTGTGCTGGTTTGAGCAGAAGGCCGTGTGCATCCTCATCGCGCTGCTGGCGCTGGGCATCCGGAACATCCGGCTGGGGCCTACCCTGCCCCCGTTCCTCTCGCCGGGGGTGGTGCGCACCCTGCAGGAACGGTACGGCCTCAAGCCCATTGCCACCCCGGAAGCCGACCTGCAGGCCATTCTGGGCGGGTGAGGTTTCGTTTGGTTATTTTACAACAAACCCGCAACTCAGAATTGGCGGTTCTGCCGGTGGAAGAGATCTCTCTGGCACCGGACCCCGACGCAGACGCCTCCGCCCCGGAAGCCCCGGCTGACTCTGACGACACCAACGGCACCGAAGCTGCCGCCGCATCCGACGCCCCGGCTCAGGCTCCCCACACGGAAGCTCCCGCCGCCGCACAGCCCGCTGCCCCGGCAGTGCCCACCCTGCCCCAGACCGGCACCACCGGCTGGATGGCCGGTGTGCTGGCAAGCCTGGGCTCCCTGCTGCTGGCCTGCGGATGGTTCTTCACCCGCAAATCAAAGCATTCCTGAGTCCTGAGTGTTCCGCATCACTCAGGGCAAATTCCTCCGCACATAGGTGCCGTTGCTGGCCTGCTCGAACACGCGGCGCACGATGTAC
>ENA-USUK01002699-USUK01002699.1-human-gut-metagenome-genome-assembly--contig:-NODE-2699-length-11490-cov-63.072286_pt1 | contig 11490 bp, 11 predicted proteins | sample MGYA00250062_ERZ773400 | MGnify/ENA primary metagenome ERZ773400 (study PRJEB29103, sample SAMN06111961) | human gut metagenome | biome: human gut; feature: ankylosing spondylitis patient; material... | reverse complement strand
GAAATAGGGTACACTTTTCTCAAACAGCAGGAGCAGTGCTTTTATGAGAAAACGTGACCCAAACAGAATAGAGATGGGACGCCGCTTTCGGGAAGCCAGAGAGCGACTCAACTGGAGCAGAGAAGTGCTTGCCGAGCGGGCCGATCTATCTGTGTCCTTTATTGCGGATTTGGAGCTGGGAAACACCGGCACCCGGCTGGAGAACTTTATCCGCCTGTGCCGCCTGCTGGATTTGAACGCCGACTATGTGCTCTTCGGCGCGCCCGGGGACGCTGTGCAGCGGATCACGGATCTGCTGCGGGCCCTGGACGAACAGCAGACAACGTGACAGACGGCGCCCGGCCAGACTGGCCGGGCGCCGTGTTGCCCACTGTGGCGGATTCAAAGAGGCCGCGCCAAAGGCGCGGCCTCTTGTCATGCTTTTTCTGCCTTGGACCGCTCCGCCCGCTTCCGGCGGCGGCTGGCACCGCTGCGGCGGGATCTGGCGGCCGGGGTGGCAGGCTCCGCCGTCCCGGCGGGCTCCTCCGCATCCTGTGGGGCGCTCTGGGCCGGGGCGGGCTCGGCGGTCTCCGGCGGCTTCGCCGCCGCGCGGCGGCGCCGCGTTCCGGGCTTGGCCGCCGCCTTGTGGTCCGGCGCGGGGGAGGGGGCCGCCGCCTCCTGGACCGGAGGCGGGGTGAGCAGGGCCTCCAGATGCTCATAGGCCAGCTGACCCTGCACGGGGCCGTACTGCCGGGCCAGGGCGGCGGCCAGCTCCTCCCGAGTGCCTGCCCGCAGCAGGAACGCCGCCTGGAGACAGTCCTGAATGGAGGGGCGCAGAGCCACCTCCCGGAACATGGCGGCCTCATAGCCCTTGTCCTGGCTGATGACATAGGCGAAATCCGCCTCTCCTCTGCCCACCAGGACGCCCAGCTCCGTGATGATCTGGAAGTCCAGGGAGTTCTTGCCTCCCTTCACGCTCTCCAGATACTGCACCTGGGCCTTTGTGCCGGCGCACAGCTTTTTCACGTTGGCCAGGGTCTGCCCCTTGCCGAAAAAGACCAGGACGGTGTCCTCGGCAGTCAGCAGGTCGATACCCTGGAGCCCGGTGCCAATGTTGTTGTCGCCGTCCACCAAAAAAATCATCTTCATCAAATTGTTCTTTCTTTCCTCGTATTTTGACCCATAGCGGGGATTTGCCGGTATCAGTATAGCAGAAGATGCCGAAAAGGACAAGAGGCATTGCGCGCCATCTCCGGGGCGGAGCGAAAAAGAGCGGAGCCGCTGACGCGGCTCCGCCCTGTCTGCCAGGTACGGGTCACTCCTCTTCATCCGTGACGATCAGGCCGTATCCGCCGTTTTTCCGGCGGTAGACGATAGATAGGCCGTCATCCTCACTGCTGCGGAACACGAAAAAGCTGTGGTCCAGCAGGTTCATCTGCAGGATGGCCTCCTCCGGACTCATGGGCTTCACGGAGAAGCGCTTGGTACGGACGATGGGGAACTCCTTCTCCTCAGCCACCTCAAAGTCGTCCGCCGGGGCGGGCGGGGGGAAGCCCTCAGTCCGCAGGCGCTTGGCCAGGCGGGTCTTGTTCTTCAGAATCTGCCGCTCGATATATCCCACAGCGGCGTCAATGGCGCCGCGCATATCTCCGTCAGGAGCCTCCGTCTGTGCCCGGCCTCGAAGCTCGATGCCGCCAGCATCAGGTCCTCCATCATCAACACGGACTATATCAACGGCCTGAGCTGTACCTTCACCAAAGGAAAAATCGGCGGCTGGATGATCGGGGCTTCGGCCCTCACTGCCACGCATATCTCGATAGACAGCGGCAACAGACGCATCGCGGTGTACGGGGCCAATTCGGGTGTCGCTAGCGGGCAGCGGGTGCAGCTCTACTACAACAGCGACACGGACTTCGGGCTCTATACCACGGACAGTGCAGGGTACTGCGTGGCACAGCTGGGTTCGAGCAACAGCATAGCCGGCTGGACGATCGACACGACTTCCATTCGCAAGGGCAACGTGTCGCTGGGCAGCGACGGCTCGATCATCAACTCCACGAAATGGAAACTGAACAACGACGGTTCGGGGCAGATCGCCTCGGGCAACATTGCATGGGACACTGCCGGGAACGTTACGTTCGGGGCTTCCGTATCGCTGCAATGGAAGAACGACATCGAAGCGGCCAAGGTTACGAACTTCGGCTATCGATATTACAAGAAACTCATCATCAACGGCGACGAAGCGACCTATTATCCAGTCGTTTTCAAAGGTGGCGACCAGAACATCAAACGTACCATTCTCGTCCGTCGGGGATATGCCGAGCAGGCTCCGGTCTCGTGGAACACATCCACGCACAAAGGAGGTCTGATCGTACTTATCAAAACCAACTTCGGCGGTTGGGGTGGCATTGCCTATTCATGGGATATCTATGACCTTTCCGAGACCTACTGCCGGATGTTCGCCGGGGCGCAGCTGTGCGGCAACTACTGCATGTTCGCCGTCTTCCTGCGTGGCGGCGGCGATACGGGTGCCGTGTACCACCTCTACTCCGACCAGCCGATAGAGAGCAGCAGTTATAGTCCTTCGCCGATTCCGGCAGCTCCGCAAATCGCTTACGGCAACGACCTTATCTTCCAGAGCGGTTCCACACAAGCCTATGCCCCCGCGCCGCGCACCCTCACGGCTGCCGTCGAGGAGGAGATCCGCCGCCATCGGTTCATTGCTCTGGCGCAAAGCACGGACAGCACGCTTGCGGCGCACCCGCTGACCTATATCGGCTCGACAGGGATTTACACGGGCACCCTTACCGCGGCGCAGGTCAACGCCGTGGCGATCGATGCCGGCAGTATCAAGACGGGAACACTTTCGGCAGACCGTATCGCCGCGGGCAGCATCAGCGCCTCGAAACTCGATGCCGTGGGTATCAAGTCGTCCATTATCAATACCGATTACATCAACGGTCTCAGCTGCACGTTCACGAAGGGCAAGATCGGCGGTTTCTCCATCGGCAGTGACAACATGACCATAGGGAACGTCGGAGCTGTGGGTGCCATCCCGTTGCAAATCCGTTCCGCCTCCACGGGCAGCGGTTACTGGTACACGGGAGCCTACAAGCCGCTGGGTATATGCCTTACGTGGTATCAGAGCAGCAATGCAGGGCATATCGTCCTCGGGCAGGTGGCGGCATCCGGCAACAGTGTCAAGACCGGATTCATAGGTCTTCAGATGATGTCATGGGACAATCTGGAATACTTCTGCCTCTCGGTGAACTATACCAAAAGCGGCAGCAAGGAGGTATACAACCGTATCGCGGGGTGGGCCTTCGACCACAACCATATCTGGAAAAACAACATCTCGCTGGGCAGCGACGGATCTATCGCCAACTCCACGAAATGGAGTCTGAACAACGACGGGTCTGGGCACATAGCCTCGGGTAATATCTCATGGAATGCCGCCGGCACGGTTACCTTTGCCGCATCCGTATCCGCCCAGTGGACTACGGGCATCACGACGGCGCAGGAACTCGCTTCGGCCATGGCGTTCGGGAAGATGCTCTACCGCGACCCGACTTTCTGGAACGGAAACAACGGTGTCGTGGTTTACAACAACTCCCAGAACGGTATGGTGACCGTTACCCGGCAGCAGGATGCCACGGCACCCAATGACAGCAAGTATGTCCTGAAAATCCAGACCAGCGGCAGTGCCAGCCCTCGCAACGGAGGCTTCTATTTCGGGGCGAAATGCGGTTACCGCAAGGTGCTCGTCGCCCGCATTATCGCCAAGATCCCCGCCGGCAGAAATCTCTGTTGGGCGACGAACAGCGTCGGCACGGGAGGTTCGCACCGGTGGCTTACGTCGAACGCCGGCACGGGCGACTGGAAAGAATACGTCTACAAGGTCGTGTGCGGCACCGCCGATTTTTCCAGCACCCATTTCTTCTACGTGGACGGCACGCAGGGGACTTCCGATACGCCTGTCATCTGGTATGTGGCCTATGCCACGGTCTTCGACCTTACCTCCACGGAGAAATACACGACCACCATCGATGCCAACGGCATTTACACGGGAACCGTACGCGCCAACCAGATTATCGTGGATTCCGCCCTGACTGTCGGAGGGAGCAGCTATAACGGCAGCATCTCCGTCAAGGATGCGAACAATAGCGTAAAGGTCACGCTGGACAGGAACGGTATCACGGCCGTGAGCGGCAAGATCGGCGGCTGGATTCTCGGAACAAGCGCCCTGACCGCTTCGGCTCCGGCCTCGGGGCACCGCATCGTTATGGGGGCTTCAGGATATATTTACCACGACAACCCTTCCACCGGAGTAAACTATTGGGCGCTGAACACGGACGGTTCCGCCACGTTCGGGTGCGGGAAAATCTCCTTTGCCAATGACGGATCGGGTTATCTGGCCAACCAGAATATCAAATGGGACGCCTCGGGAAATGTCACGATGACGGGCACCATCAACGCCAATGCCGGCACCATCGGGGGATTCGTCATCGGTCAGGGGCGCATCGGCTCGACGGCGACAGGAACCGGCTCAGGCGGCGGCCTTGCCATCTACGACGACCTGTTCCGCGTGGGGGACACCATTTCGTATGTCCTGTTCGGCAGCAACACCATACCGGCATCCGCCGGCGGATCATGTGCCACCGGACGTATTGTGAACAACAAGGTGAACAGCATCTTTAATAACAACTACGGGCTTTATATCGATGTCAAAAACGGTAACCGTAACTACGGAATATGGTCCAATGCCTCTGTTATAGCCCCTGCCTGCATCGGCAACAAGATCAAGAATGTCTATTTCACAGGCAGCGGTTACACGATCGATTTCTCGCAGTTCAACATCTTTTTCGTTTATGCCAACCAGAAGTACAGCGTGACCCTGCCGTCGGCATCGTCCGTGGCCACCATGTTCGGTTACTCGACTCTGCCGTCGGACTTCGCCTGCATATTTACCCTAATTTACAACTACAACTGGGGGAATAGCCTTGTATTCACCAATATCCGTAACCACAACGGGGATCTTGCCAGTTACACGTTAGCCAAGGGAGACTCCATTACGGTATTGTGCGCCAATTACCCCTCGTTCCATTACCAGATATTAAATCACTCTTATTAAAAACTTTTCTGCTGGGAATATCCCTACACTTAATAAAAACAGAAGCGAATTATGAACATCACCAACGTAACGGTAACCAAGGTTGCCGAAGAGAGCACGGAGAATGCCGACTACCAGTTGGAATATTCCATCGTCAATGACGCGCTGACCCGCGTCCACGCCTCCATCCGCAAGAAGGATACGGATGGCTCGGGGAACGCTCCGCAGATAGGTATCATCTACATGGAACAAGGCGTTATTTCATGCAACATTCCTATGGGAGAGCCGCTTGCACCCCTGTTTCATGATTTCGATACCATGATCGACGAAATAAAAAAGAGTAACGTACAAAATGCATAAATAATATGGAACTGTCAGTCAAAGACCGCCTTTACCTGCCGTCCTTTTTGCCGGCACGGGGCAACTTCAAGGACTTCAACCTCAAAAAAGAGATTCTGCGCAAGATCGCCATTCCGGACGAGGAGCGCAAAGCCATCGGTCTTCACGAGAATGCCGAGGACAAGCGCATCGAATGGGATGTGGAGAAGGAGAAACCGCTTGCCGTGGAGTTCTCGGGGGACGAGATGGAGTATCTCCGGAAAGCCTGCGAACGCATCTCGGACGAGGAGCTTCCGGACGATATGTGGGCTACCGTGTCGCGCATCTACGATTTCATTCAGGAGAAGTAAACCATCCTTTCTTTCTGCCGCTACTCTTTTGAAAAGAGTGCCCGGTCGTACTCTGATGTATGGTCGGGCTTTTTGTTGAAGTATCGTTCATGGCAAGACAGGACATAACAATGGACGCCGAATACGGTGAGGTGGAGACTTCCGGCAATATCGCCGGCAAGAGTTTCTACGACTTCCGCCTGCTCGATGCCGTCGCGGGTGCGGACAACGACACCTTCCGCTACGGAGAGATTACCGTCCCCGTCGGCTTCGTGTACACGTATAACGACGGCAAAGGGTTCCATGTCAGGATTCCCTATACGCCCGACATGCGCCGCCTGACGGTCCGTCTGGTTATGGAAAGCGGTTCGGGCGGCACGGAGTACCTGAGAAATCCTGCGACGGGCAAACATTGGTTTCCCGTCGTGGCGGAGACGGAAGCCGGCACGGCCGATATCGCCCTGGCCGCATTTTTCTCCCTCAATGAGAAGGGAGTCTACAACCTGCTGTCACGGGACGGTTACCTTGCCGTGTACAGCGGCTCAGAGACCGACTTCGAAATAGGAGCCGCCAAAGCCCAGAACGAGACGTTTCTGCTGAAAGCTTCAGCCGGAAATCTCTACCAACATTCTACGACAGGTGTCGGCCTCGTCGACTACCTGCATTCGAGTCTGGAAAACAACGGTCTTGCCGCCAAACTGCAGTCGGAATTCCTGTCGGACAAGGTCGTCATCAAGAATGCCTATATGGATTCTGCCACGGGAGAGCTGCTTTTAGAAACCGAGGAAAAGGAGGAGAACGATGGGTAAGTACAGGGTCGTAGCCGGACAGAATATCTACGATGTGGCCCTGTACCTGTACGGCAGCATCGAGGGAGTCGTGGATTTGCTCATCAACAACCCCGATCTCTCCTTCGCCACGACATTGACTGCCGGCCGGGAACTTGTCTACACGGACGATTTCGTTATCCGCGCCGATGTAGTCGCCTATAACGGGTTGCACGGCATCGTCCCCGCTAACGGTGAACGGCATGTCTATCCCAAAACGTTCACCTTGCCGCTTGCTGTCGTCCTCACGCTCGCTGCCGGGATCATCACCGTGCAGTGTGCCGTTTCCGGTGCGGGACAGCTGGAAATCGACTGGGGCGACAACAGCGACACCGAGACCGTCCTCCTCGCGGACACGCCGCAGCTGCTCACCCATACCTTCGACAACAAAGTCAGGGACAGGCGTCGTATCCGTTGGTTTACCGATGCCTGCTTCCGGAGTATCGACTGGAGCGGGCTCAAACCGCGGTCGTTGGTACTGGTGCAGACACTGCCGGTGGAGGAGCTGACGCTCACGCACGCCACACTCTCCTTGGAGAGCCTGCGGCTGCTTTCCGGAACCTACAGCCTGAACCTGTCGAATTGCGCGTTGGCCGATCTTGCACCGCTTGCCGAATGCCGGGAACTGATGACACTCGACCTCTCCGCCGCCCGACTGAAACCGACAGTCATAGATCATTACCTGACAACCCTTGTGGAACATTACGGCGACCGACGGAATTGCACGGTCATTTTACCTACAGCCCCGACGGGAACCTATCGGGAGCCGGACCGGGATACCGAAACGGGGCGCTACCGTATCGCCTCGGGCATGGAAGCCGTATGGGTCATCCTGCACGAGGAGGCCTGGAATGAGGGTGGCGCGTGGAAATTCATTATCGACGATATAACCTATACAGTGGAATGAGCCGGACGATTAAGGAGATATACAATGAAGCCGTGCAGGAACGCAACCGGCGGCTGGAACTGACGGAGTTCGCCAGCGACTCGAAGCTGTCTGTCATGAACGGTATCCTATGGACCGTAGCCGCTGTCATCTACAGTTTCGAGACGCTGCTTGATGTCTTCGCGGTGGATATCTCGGAAGCCATCAACAACCGGATCAACGGCACGCCGGACTACTACGCCAATGCGCTGCTGCAATACCAGCAGGGCGACGAGCTGACCGTCCGCGAGGACGGACTGGCTTTCGGGTATGCCCAGGTCGATGAGACCAAACGCATCATTACGCAGGTCTCCTATGTGGAGAGCACGGACGACAGCAACCTCGACAGCAAGCTGGTACTGAAAATCGCTACCGGCACGAAAGGACATCTGGAAGCTATTCCCGCCGAGGAGCTGGTGCCCATCAATGCCTATATCGGCAAGCTGAAATTCGCCGGCACACGCATCGAGGTCATCTCGACCAAAGGCGACGTGCTGGTGCCGCGTCTTACGGTCTTCTACGATGGTGCCGTTCCCGAGGCGGAGATGTACGACAGCATCGAGACCCGTATCCGGGACTACATTATGGGCATCGACTTCGACGCTGCGGTCTATGTCTCCCGCCTGACGGATGCCATACGCCGTGCCGAACACGTTACAGACGTCTATATCGACGAGACGGCAATCCCCGAGCAGGGCGTGTTTATTGCTTGCCACGATACGGACGGGCAAATCCAGCCCCTGCAACGTGTCGGCCGCATGACATACACCGCCTCGGGCTACCTGAAAGAGTCCTCGCGCAAGGACGAGGAGTCGGAACTGCCGACCTTCCGGGAAGCCATCACGCTCAAAGTCGAAAACCATGAGATATAAGCTGCCCATAGACCGTTCGGTGAACCGGCTCGTGCCGCACTACCTGTCGGGACGGCGGTTCATCCTCTTCGTGCAGAGCTGCCTCTATCCCTTGCAAAGCCTGAACGAACGGTTCCGTACGTTTGCACGGGAACGGCATATCGAGGCGCGCATGACCTCACAGGTCATCTATTTCGAGTGGTTCCTGAACTACCGGTTCGGTAAATACATCAAGGACGGCAAGGACCGCATCTTCATCAAGGACAGCACGAGTGTCGGTGTGGACCTGTACCACGAAGGGGCGGAATACCAGCGTCCTTTCACCGTATGGTACAACGGGGAACAGGTTACAACGGACAATGAGGCGGAACGCCCCCGTCCGTTCTACCTGCTGGCGGAAGAGAAGCTGATCAACAAGGTCAGCTTCATGGTCTGCGTCCCGCCCGTCACCATACCTCCGCGGGAACTGGTCTATATGCTTTCCTATGTGGTGAACACCTATAAGACAGCAGGCAAGACCTACCTGATCAAGATCGACGAAGACGAATACACCCCCAATAAGAATACAGGACAATGAAAGAATATATTGCGGAAACCGGCGGACGGTATACCTACTCGGACGATATCCTGAACTTGCAGGAACTGGCTCTCAGCATGAGTGCCGTTTTTGACGGCTGCTCGGACTTCATCATCTCCGGATGCGAGATCGAGGGTCCCCGCGTCTCCCCGGGTTATGTCTGGCTCGGCGGAAAGGTACGCCGTTTCGACGGCTGCGCCGATGCTGTCTATCCCTATTATATATACGAAATCAACCGGCATGAATCGGTGGTCTACGCCAATGAGGTCAACAAGCGCGGGCGTACCTGTTATCTCTGTGCCGGAGCCAAGGCTGTCCCGGATACGGTCGATCCGGTTACTGACAAACTGCCGGCGGCCATCGAGGTGACGGAGAGCTATGCACCCCGGTTCATCGACAAGTTCTTCGGCCGCTATGCTGTCCTGCTCGATACACCTTTTGCCCGGCAGACCGTCAAGAAGGATCTGGTGCTGGCCGGAACGTTCACCGGGCAGAAAGAAATCAGCTCCAAGACCGCCGTCTCCGTCAGCGGCGGGAACGGCTACATGCTCAAAGGCATCGTCAAGGCGGACGGCCATGCCGCCATCGGTGCCTACCTGCACGGTCTGCTTGTCAACGAGATTGTCATCCGGACGGACGGCACGTTCAGTTTCATGAAACAAGGCAAGGAACTGGCCAGGGTTACGGAAGACGGCATATCCTGCGGTACTTCGCTGAATGAAAACGCCCGGATCGGGGCTGTCCGCATCAAGGGATACGACATCTATAACACCTCGGATGTGACGGATGAGGGTTGTATCCGTATCAATTACCACGGCACGGAGGGCGGCGGAACAAAATACCGTGACTTTGCCGTGCATGACGGAAAAGCCTGCACCACACCTGTTTTGAAAGTCATCGGGCGTACCGCCACCCTGCAGGTCGGCGGACTGCTCTCCCTGCAAAGCACCGGACGGGGTATCGATATTCAGAATACCGCCTATACGAAAGACAATGCCAGGCTGACAAACCTGATTACCTGGCGCGACAGTGCCGCCGCGCTGCTCGCCACCGTCGGCTTCGACACCGCTGACAGTTTCCGTTTTGCGCTGAGGAACGCTCTGGGCGACATCGTGCTTGCCCCTTTGGGAGCGGTGGATGTGCTCGGTACGCTTAAAATCAACGGAAAATCCGTGTCCGACACCTATGTGACCGTCAGGGCCTTTACGGAGGCGATGGGAAAGAAAGTGGATGTGGTAGAAGGCAAACAGCTCTCTACCGAAGACTTCACGACCGAATACAGGAAGAAACTGGCGGCTATCACTACCGGAGAACTGACGGAGGGGACACCATGGGCGGAAAGGGGGAGGAGGGCCGTGTATAACCGCTATATCCCACAGGAGGAGGACTATATCCCCGTGGTCCCGCCGCCGGAAAACCCACCGCCGTCCCCGCCGAGGGCAGATCGGGCAGGGGGACAGAGCGCCCCCGGCTCCTCCGTGCTGTCCGCCCTGGGACTTGGGAACCTGGGCGGCCTGTTTTCCGGGGCGGAGGGCCTGGTGAGCCGTCTGCTGCCGGACAACGTGGACGCGGGGGACATTTTGCTGCTGCTCATCGTCCTCTATCTCCTAGCGGAGGGGGACGACTTAGACCTGGTCATCGCCCTGGGGCTGACCCTGGTGCTGGGTCTGGGCAGCGGGAAAGAGAAGAGGGAGAATAGCACACAGGGCGGCACAGTGGCCGCCCCGTAGGTGTTTGGAAATTACGTTACATTGTGCAGGGACGTGCCGTCTGGCAGGGAGAAGGCGTCGGCGGCGTCATAGGCCGTGGTGATGGGGGAGAGGGCGGACAGGCGATAGGTCAGCGTGCCCTCCTCCTCCGTCTCCGCCTGGACCAGCAGGCCGCTGTCCAGCCCGATCCAATAGCGCTCGGTCCGCTGGGGGTCGTCCAGGCGGACCTCCACATAGATGCAGGACAGGCCCTCCAGCTGGCGATAGTCGGCGGTGACGATGGCGCTCTGCCGCAGCTGGAGCACCGTCTCATAGGTGGGGATGTGCTGGGCCAGGTCGGCGGACAGGCCGTCCGCCGGGGCGGTCTGATACTGCTGGGAGCCGTCGTACCAGTAATAGAGCTTGTCCCCGCCGGTGAGATCGTGGCGCACCGCCCCGGAGGGCAGGGTCTGACGCACGTGGCACCAGTCCCCGTCGCACCACACCTGCACGGCGGTGGAGGAGGAGCCGCCGGTCCAGAAGGACTCCACCGTCAGCTCCCGATAATAGCTGTCTGACCGGTCCAGGGTGGCGATAACGCTCTGGACGGTGCGGGGGGTGATCTCCACCCGCTGATAGGCGCTGGAAGCGGACTGGGAGCCGTCGGAGGTGCTGCTGCCGCTGCCGCTGGCGTCGGCCAGCACCACGTGGGGGGTGTTCAGGGCCACCAGATTGCGGCCAAAGCTAACCAGCATGGCCCCGGCGATGAGAGCCACCACAGCCAGGGTGACCAGCAGCCGATTTTTCGGTTCCATAGTTTATACGCCGAAGGGCTCCGGCGGCTGGGGCAGCTGGCCGAAGTGCC
>ENA-USUK01002688-USUK01002688.1-human-gut-metagenome-genome-assembly--contig:-NODE-2688-length-11535-cov-6.001571_pt1 | contig 11535 bp, 10 predicted proteins | sample MGYA00250062_ERZ773400 | MGnify/ENA primary metagenome ERZ773400 (study PRJEB29103, sample SAMN06111961) | human gut metagenome | biome: human gut; feature: ankylosing spondylitis patient; material... | reverse complement strand
AACGTCATCCTGGGCGAGCGCTACAAGATGGTCACCAAGGAGTTCAAGGGCCTGGTCCACGGCGACTACGGCAAGACTCCCGCTCCCATCAAGCCCGAGTTCACCAAGAAGATCCTGGGCGACGAGCAGCCCATCACCTGCCGCTTTGCCGACACGCTGGCTCCTGAGATGGACAAGCTGAAGGCCGAAGCCGCCAAGTGGGCAACGCAGGAAGAGGATGTGCTGACCTACGCCATGTTCCCGCAGGTGGCACCCAAGTTCTTCGACAAGCGCAATGCCAAGAAGCAGGGCGTGGACGGCGACCATGTGGACTACACCAATCAGTCTCACCCCGTCTGATCTGCTCATCTGAACTGAACAGCGAGCCTCCCGTACACAAGCGGGAGGCTTTTTGTTTTGGCAAAAACAGGATGATTTCGCCTTTATGCAACTAAAATGCAACAAATACACCCACTTTTTACCAGAAATCTGACACAACTGCATTGACTTGCCACGGCATTCCTTTTATAATTAACAATCATATCAAGTGTTATTCTGAGCAAAGGGGGTTATTGCCATGAGGCGTATTACCGAAGAACACCTCGCCGACCTGTGTGAAGCGGATTACCGGAACCTGATGGGGGTTACCCGGGAGGAATTCGGCCGCATGCTGCAGGCGCTGGAAGAAGGCTACCGCCGGGAACACAAGCGCAAGCCGCGCTTTACCAAGATCACCATGGTCGACAAACTGATCCTCACCCTGACCTATCGCTGCCAGTACCGCAGCATGGACAGCATTGCAAAGGAATACGAAGTCTCGCTGGACACCATTTCCGACAATATCCACTGGGTGGAACAGACCCTGCTGAATGCAGATCTGCTGGAAAGCAGCGTGACCTGCGTGTATAAAACGAATGCCGGAACAACGGCTCATTGACCCGGAAGCCCTGACGCGATCTTTATTTTCAGGATCGCGCCGGGGCTTTTGTTTCGCACCTGCGCGCAATGCCGTATTCCGGCCCGGAAAGAGCCTGATCCTGCACCTTGAATTTTTCAGAAAAGAATAGTAAAATGATGCTATATGTATCGTAACATGGGCTTGTATACCCAAAGGCGGATACATATGCCGGAAACTGTACGCAAACACACAAAAAAGGAGAACGTATGATTTTAAGCATGACCGGTTTCGGCAGGGGAACCGCAGTGCGCAGCGGCCGTGAGATCACGGTGGAACTGCGCAGCGTAAACTCCCGCTATTTTGAGTATTCCTCGCGCATTCCGCGCACCTGCAGCTATCTGGACAGCCGCCTGAAAAAGCAGCTGAACGAGCGCATCACCCGCGGCAAGGTGGAGCTGAGCATGACCATCCAGAACGTGGATGCCGCCGACACGGTGGTAACCGTGAACATGGAGCTGGCCCGCAGCTATCAGCAGGCCATGCGGGATCTTTCGGAGCAGCTGGGGGTCAAGAACGACATTTCTGCCGCTGTCCTGACCCGCTTCCCGGATGTGCTGGCCACCCGCCACGCCGATGTGGACGAAGAGCAGCTGTGGGAAGATGTGTCTGCCGTCACAGCCCAGGCACTGGACCGTTTTGTGGAGATGCGTGCTGCCGAGGGTGCCAAGATGAAGGCCGACGTGGAAAACCGCCTGAACTTCCTGGAGGAATGCGTCGGCAAGGTGGAGACCCTGAGCGCAGGCCGGGTGGAGGCCTATACCAACCGCCTGTACGAAAAGCTCAAGGTCATTCTGGAGGACCGCGACATCGACGATGCCCGCGTGCTGACCGAGGCTGCCATCTTTGGCGATAAGACTGCCGTGGATGAGGAGACCGTCCGCCTGCGCAGCCACATCTCGCAGTACCGCGGGATCCTGCAGCTGAACGAGCCGGTGGGCCGCAAGCTGGACTTCCTGACGCAGGAGCTGAACCGCGAAACGAATACCATCGGTTCCAAGTGTCAGGATCTGGACATCACCCGCATCGTGGTGGATATGAAGGCGGAGATCGAGAAGATCCGCGAGCAGATCCAGAATCTGGAGTGATCCAGACGTTTTTCGGAGGAATGCAATGAAGCTGATCAACATCGGGTTTGGCAATATGGTCAGCGCGGGCCGGGTCGTGGCAGTGGTCAGCCCGGATTCTGCGCCGGTCAAGCGTCTTGTCAAGGAAGCGCGGGAGCGCGGTATGCTGATCGACGCTTCCTATGGGCGCAGCACCCGTGCCGTGCTCATCATGGATTCCGATCATGTGGTACTCTCGGCCCTTCAGCCGGAAACGGTGGCAAACCGTGCGGCCGGGCAGGAGAGCAAGGGAACAACAGAGGAGGAACAGACCCATGGAGAAGGATAAATTTCTGTTTGTTGTGTCCGGTGCCGCCGGCACCGGTAAGGACAGCGTGGTCAAGGCACTGCGCGAGGCCCATCCGGAGATCGAAAAAACCGTGTCTGCCACCACCCGCAGCCCCCGCCCCGGGGAGCAGGAAGGTGTGGATTACTACTACCGCACCCAGGAGCAGTTCCGTCAGCTGATCGACACCGATCAGGTGGTGGAATACAACTTCTACAACGGCAACTACTACGGCACCCTGCGCGAGGAAGTGGACAAGCGTCTGGAAGCCGGCAAACTGGTGGTTCTGGTCATCGACGTGCACGGCGCTGCCAACATCCGCCGGATGTTCCCGGGTGCTACCACGGTGTTCCTGCTGCCGCCGTCGGTGGAAGAACTGGAACACCGCCTGCGTGGCCGCGGAACCGAGACCGAAGAAAGCATCCACGAGCGTCTGGCCACGGCCCAGAGCGAGCTGGCCGAGCAGGATAAGTTCACCCTCAAGCTGGTCAACAACGAGGTAGCATCCTGCGCAGAAGAGCTGTATCAGGTCATCTGCCGCCGCGCCGGGATCGCACAGTAAATCAAACCGCAAAGGAGCCCGTGCCCATGCCAAAAACGGTGGGTGTTGCCGTAAGCAACGCGACCTTCCATTTTGATAAACTGTACACCTATGCCGTTTTGCCGGAGCATCAGGACAAGGTGCGTCTGGGCAGCATGGTGCTGGTGCCCTTTGGCCGGGGCAGCCGCGCCCGCATGGGGGTGGTGCTGGCCTGTGACGCCGAGCCGGAACATTCCAAGCTCAAGTTCCTGTTCGACGTGGCCCCGGCGTCGGCCTGTCTGACCCCGGAGCTGCTGCGGCTGGTGCACTTTCTGAAGGAGCGCACCTTCTGCACCTATTACGAGGCGGTCAAGGCGGTCATCCCCTACGGGGCACAGTACAAGCCCACCGTGGCGGCCGATGGGGTCACGCCCGTGCTGCAAAAGCAGCTGGTCCGTCATACAGAAAATTCCTACCGGTTGGCCGGTACCCTGCCGCAAAAGCCAAAGCCCACCGCCAAACAGCTGGCGGCCGTGGCCCTGCTGGGCGGCGGCCCCCGCACCCTGACGGAGCTGGAAGAAAAGGGCATCAGCCGCGCCGTACTGGACAATCTCTGTACCAAAGGCGTGCTGGAATGCACCAAGGTGAACAAATCCATCGACCTGTATGCCTCCATCCCGTTGCAGAATGAGCCCATCGTGCTCACGCAGGAGCAGCAGGCCGCTTATGACGCGCTGCTGCCGAAGCTGGAGGACGCCGCCCCGCATTCGGCCCTGCTGTATGGCGTGACCGGCAGCGGCAAAACGCTGGTATTCTTAAAGCTCATTGCCCGGTGTCTGGAGCTGGGCAAACGTGCGCTGGTGCTGGTGCCGGAGATCAGCCTGACACCGCAGATGATCCTGCGGCTCAAGCGGCAGTTTGGCCGTCGGGTGGCGGTGCAGCATTCGGCCCTCAACCACACCGAACGTCTGCTGCAATGGCAGATGATCCAGGACGGCGGTGCCGACATCGTGGTGGGCACCCGCAGCGCGATCTTCTCGCCGCTGGAAAACATCGGCCTGATCATCGTGGACGAGGAACAGGAACATACCTACCGTTCCGAGTCGGCGCCCCGCTACTCCGCCCATGAAGTGGCCCGGCAGCGTGCCTCCGAGAATGGCGCCCTGCTGCTGCTGGCCAGCGCCACCCCCAGCACCGAGAGCTTTTACGCGGCCCGGAACGGCCGCACCCAGCTGGTGCGGCTTACCCAGCGTTACGGCGGCAATCCGCTGCCCACGGTGCAGATCGTGGATATGCGGGCCGAGCTGGCCTCCGGCAACCCGCGGGAGATCAGCCTTGCACTGGAAGATGCCATCCGCCGCAATCTGGAGGCGAAAAAGCAGACCATTTTGCTCTTGAACCGCCGGGGCTACCAGACCATGGCCCAGTGCGAGGACTGCCGCGAGGTACTGAAATGCCCCAAGTGCAGCGTGCCCATGGTGTATCATAAGTCAGCCCACAAGCTGCTGTGCCACTACTGCGGCAGCCAGATGGACCCGCCGCCCACGGTCTGCCCGACTTGCGGCGGCAAGCTGCAATACCGGGGCTTCGGCACCCAGAAAGCTGAGGAAGAGCTGGCAAGGCTGTTTCCGGAAGCACGGGTGCTGCGCATGGATCAGGACTCCACCGCCGCCAAGGACGCTCACGAAAAACTGTTGGCAAAGTTTGCAAACCACGAGTACGACATCATGGTGGGCACCCAGATGGTGGCCAAGGGCCTCGATTTTGAGGACGTGACCCTTGTGGGCGTGCTGGGCATATCTTGCAAAATCAGACGAAGGACGACGCCTTCATTTTCTGGAACGATGACCCGATCATAGCCCGTGAGATCGCCAAACGGCATCCTGAGGCTACTCTTTACCCATTCGCCGAGACATATGAGAACGGCGTGAAGGGATATACGGAAAATAATCAAGTAGTTATTGAAACGGTAAACGGAACATTTACGATGGAACAAGACCTATTGGCATTGACTGGTACGCATAACCTGTATAACTCTTTGGCTTCGGGGATAGCGTCCAAGATCGTGGACATTCATGATGAGAAAATACGTGCCTCACTCAGTGATTTCACGGGTGTTGAGCACCGTTTGGAAAAGGTGCTTCGCGTGCGTGGTGTTGATTATATCAATGACTCGAAAGCTACGAACGTAAACTCTTGTTGGTATGCCTTGCAGAGCATGACGACCCCGGTCGTTTTGATCTTAGGGGGCACGGATAAAGGGAATGATTACTCGGAGATCGAGGAATTAGTGAATAAGAAGGTACATTCATTGATTTTCATGGGTGTGGATAATACGAAACTGCATGCGTTCTTCGACGGGAAAGTGGCGAATATTGAAGACGCCCGCTCGATGGAGGAGGCTGTGGCGAAAGCTTATAAGATGGCTCATAAGGGAGATACGGTATTGCTCTCTCCTTGTTGCGCCAGCTTCGACCTGTTCAAGAGCTATGAGGATCGGGGCGATCAGTTCAAGGCTTGCGTACGTAATTTGTAATAAAGGATAAAATGGATCTGGCGAGTAAACTGTTTAAGGGCGACCGGGTGATATGGATCATCTTCATGTTCCTGTGTCTTATATCGGTGGTGGAGGTGTTCAGCGCGACCAGTACGATCGCTTATAAGAACGCGAATCACTGGGCGCCTATCGTACGGCACGCCACCTTTTTATTGGGGGGTTTCGTCATGGTATTGCTGTTACATAATATACCGTGTCGTTTCTTCTCTGCGTTTATTATATTATTGCCGGTCTCGATGTTGATGTTGATCGTGACGCCCTTTATCGGCGTGGACGCTAATGATGCGCATCGATGGCTGGAAATCATGGGAATACAGTTCCAGCCTTCGGAGTTCGGGAAGCTGGCTTGTGTCGTGTTTGTCGCTTTCTTGCTCAGCAAGCGGGGGAAATTAACGGAGAACCAGATCTTTAAGTATATACTGATTGGAGTAGGACTCACCTGTGTCTTGATTCTGCCAGAGAACTTCTCTACGGCGTTTATGCTATTCGGGGTTTGTTTCCTGATGATGTTTATCGGTCAGTTGCCATTTGGTAAGTTGGCGAAGCTGGCGGGCATCTTGATGTTGGCGTTGGTGTTGTTCTTGGTGTTGCTTAAGTTTACGCCAGCCGCTATTACTCAGTATTTGCCGGATCGATTCGTTACTTGGCAGGGGCGTTTGGAGCGTTTCTTCGACGGGCATAAGGATAATTTGGATGAGAGTGGTACGTATAAGATAACCGATGATAATTATCAGGTAACCCATGCGAAGATAGCTATTGCCAGGGGAGGCGTATTAGGACAGATGCCCGGACATGGCCAACAGCGTGACTTCCTGCCACAGGCGTATTCAGATTTTATCTATGCGATTATCATAGAGGAACTGGGTATCGTTGGGGGGATCTTTGTACTGTTGCTTTATATAATGCTGCTAGTGCGGGTCGGGATGATCGCCCGGAAATGTGATAAATCATTCCCGAAATTCCTAGTGTTGGGATGTGGGTTGCTGGTGGTAGTCCAAGCCTTGGCGAATATGGCGGTAGCCGTGAATTTAGTGCCCGTTACCGGGCAACCGATGCCGTTGGTGAGCCGGGGTGGTACGTCTACGCTTATATCTTGTATCTATTTCGGGATCATATTGAGCGTAAGTCGTTTTGGAGCCAATATCGGAAATGAGGATGAGGAAGAGGAGGATACGGAGAATCCAGAGAATCCTTCCGACGAGCCATCCGGAGAGACAATAAATCAGGCGGTCGAGGGAGAGAAAGAAGATAATCCGCTGTCGGCTGTCGAAACGATAACTGTAGAGTCAAAAGTATGAGAAAGTACCGGATCATAATAAGTGGTGGTGGTACGGGAGGCCATATCTTCCCGGCCATATCTATCGCTAATACTTTCAAGAAACGTTTTCCGGATGCGGAAATCTTATTTGTGGGGGCGGAAGACCGCATGGAAATGGATAAGGTTCCGGCAGCTGGTTATAAAATTGTAGGTTTACCAGTGAGTGGGTTTGATCGTGCCCACTTGATGAACAACGTGAAGGTCATGGCTCGTTTAGCGAAAAGCTTGCGCTTGGCGAGGAAGACGATTCGTGAGTTCAAGCCAGATATAGCGGTCGGCGTGGGCGGTTATGCCAGTGGACCGACTTTATGGATGGCGGCTTCGCAAGGTGTTCCTGCGTTGATACAGGAGCAAAACTCATATGCCGGTGTGACCAATAAGTTGTTGGCGAAGAAAGCGAGCAAGATTTGTGTCGCTTACGAGGGCATGGAGAAGTTCTTTCCGGCGGATAAGATCGTGATTACGGGAAATCCGGTGCGACAGGATTTGGAAGAGGCGCTGAGTAAGAAAGAGGAGGCGTTGGCGTTCTTCGGGCTTTCTCCGGAGAAAAAAACGATCCTTGTGGTAGGTGGTAGCCTTGGCGCACGGACGATTAACCGGAGTATTCAAGGGGATCTGGATAAGTTCTTCGCCTCGGATGTACAGGTTATTTGGCAAACCGGTAGGTATTATTACAGCGACGCTTCCAAGCATTTGAAGGCGTACCGGGGAATGCCGGTTTGGTGCTCAGACTTTATTACCCGTATGGATTATGCTTATTCAGCGGCCGATTTGGTGATATCCCGTGCGGGGGCTAGTTCTATCTCGGAGCTTTGCTTATTAGGAAAACCGGTGGTCTTGGTGCCTTCGCCGAATGTGGCGGAAGATCATCAGACCAAGAATGCCTTGGCCTTGGTCCATAAGGATGCCGCCGTTATGATCGCCGATAAAGACGCGGAAAAGGATTTGGTGCCTACTGCCTTGAAGATAGTTCATGACGATGAACGTTTGCATACGTTGAGCCGTAATATCGAGACCTTGGCGCAACGCCATAGTGCGGACCGTATCGTGGATGAGATTGTTAAGATTATAGATAAGAAATAAGGAATATGGATATAAATAAAGTGACAGCGGTGTATTTCGTAGGTGCCGGGGGCATTGGAATGAGTGCCTTGATCCGTTATTTCCTCGCTAAGGGAAAACGAGTGGGCGGATACGATAAGACCCCTTCCGATTTAACCGAGGAGTTGAAAAAGGAGGGAGCCGATATTCACTATGAGGATAATGTAGCTTTGATCGGGGAGGCGTTCAAGTCGCCCGATGATACGCTGGTGGTTTATACGCCGGCGGTCCCGGAGTCGCATACGGAATTGACCTATTTCCGGGCGCACGGTTTTGAGGTGATGAAGCGGGCACGTGTCTTGGGAGAGATTACGAAAAGCAGCCGGGGTTTATGCGTGGCGGGAACGCACGGCAAGACAACGACCTCTTCTATGCTGGCTCATTTGCTGAAACAATCGCCAGTGGATTGCAATGCTTTCCTCGGAGGAATCCTAAAGAACTACGAGAGTAATTTGATGTTGTCTGATACGAGCGACTTTACCGTGATCGAGGCGGATGAGTTCGATCGTTCTTTTCATTGGCTTACTCCTTATATGGCAGTGATTACTTCCGCAGATCCAGATCATCTGGATATTTACGGTACGGCGGAGGCTTACCGGGAGAGTTTCGAGAAATTTACCTCCTTAATTCGTCCCGATGGTTGTCTACTGATCAAGAAAGGAATCAACGTAACGCCCCGTTTACAGGAGGGTGTCAAGAAATATACCTATTCCGTTACGGAAATAGCGGACTTTTACGCTGAAAATATTCGTATTTGCGACGGAAATATTACCTTTGACTTCGTTGGTCCGGAAATCCGTATTCCTGATGTGGAATTAGGTGTTCCCGTAAAGGTTAATATAGAGAACGGGGTAGCGGCTATGGCGATCGCTTGGTTGAACGGAGTGAAACCGGAGGATTTGAAAAAGGGTATGGCTACATTTGCCGGACCTCGCCGCCGTTTCGATTTCCATTTGAAGACTGATCAAGTGGTATTGATCGATGATTATGCCCATCATCCGGCCGAATTGCGACAGAGTATCTTGTCGGTGAAGGAATTATATGCGGGTCGTAAGGTGACAGGTATTTTCCAGCCGCATCTATATACCCGTACCCGGGATTTCGCTGGTGATTTCGCCGCGAGTCTCTCTTTATTGGATGAGTTGATCTTGCTGGATATCTATCCGGCTCGTGAGGAACCGATTCCGGGGGTGAGCTCTCGGATCATTTTTGATAAGGTGACGATCCCTTCCAAGACGCTGTGTAAGAAGGAAGAGCTTTTGGACGTGGTTGCCGCCGGGAAATATGAGGTAGTATTAATGGTAGGCGCCGGTAATATCGACCGTTTGGTGGAGCCTGTAAAAGAGATTTTATGTAAACAAATAAGGAAACCGTGATCCGAATAATTTCCATAGTAGTAGCCACGTTGTTGTTCTGTTACATCGTGTTTGTGTCGTTTTTCTTTCGGGAAATACGTCAGGACTCTATTTGCCAAGATCTGCAAGTCGTGGTGAAAGACAGTCTGGATAAACACTTCGTGAGCGAGAGTGACCTTGTGTCTATACTGAAGAAAGCTGGGCTAGATCCGATCAAGCGGTCAATGGCCGACGTGAATACGGATCGGATAGAGACGGAATTGCTTAAGAATGAGATGATCGCTCAAGTGGAGGCGTATAAGACTCCTTCGGGTATTATCAAGCTAGAGGTCATGCAAAAGATGCCTATCCTCCGGATTATGGGCGTAAGAGGTAGTTATTACGTGGATAATCTGGGAACCACCATGCCGATCAGTCGTCGGTATGCCGCGCATGTGCCAATTGTGAGTGGATATGTGGAAAAAGAGCTTGCGGTGACCGACTTATACAAATTTGCATTATTTTTGCAAGAGAATGAGTTCTGGAATGACCAGATTGAACAAATCTATGTCTATCCGGATAATGATATAGAACTTATTCCAAGAGTGGGTAACCACCGGATCATGTTGGGTACTTTGGATGAATTCGAAGAAAAGCTTGCGAATTTAAAGCTTTTCTATGAACAAGCGATCCCTAAAGTGGGTTGGGAAAAGTACAGTATGATTAATTTAAAATATAAGAATCAGATTGTTTGTACTAAAAAATAGATGATATGGCATACACAGACTTTATAGCAGCTATTGACCTAGGTACCTCCCATATGGTAGGAATGGTGGGGACTAAGAATGCGACGGGCGCTCTTTCAATCATCGCCTACGAAGTTGAGAACTCTGGCACCTGCATACGAAGAGGATGTGTATATAACGTGAAGGAGACGGCGAGTAAGATAAAACGCTTGATCCTCAAGTTGGAGAATAAACTGGGGGGGACCAAGATCGGGCAGGTATATGTGGGACTGGGTGGCCAGTCACTCCGTTCTATCGAGCATACGGTTTGCAAGGTATTGGGAACGGAAGGAGTGGTCACGGAGGAGATCATAGACTCTCTTTATCAAGAGTGTAAGGATTATCGTCCGGATATGTTGACCGTTCTTGACGTGGTTTCTCCTTCCTATTTTTTAGATGATAAACCAGAGTCCAACCCGGTGGGTGTGCCTTGTAGCCGTATCGAGGCTCGTTACAAGTTGATTGTTGGACGTCCTTCGTTGAAATTAAATATTGTCAATAGCATCTCGGAACAAGCGAAAATCGAGATCGCCGGTATTCTGGTGTCACCCCTCGCGTTGGGAGATGTTGTCTTGAGCGACAATGAGAAGGACTTGGGTTGCGCCTTGATCGGTTTCGGTGCCGGCGTGACGACGATATCTGTCTATAAGGGTGGTAAGTTGGCCAGCCTTTCCGTTGTTCCCTTTGGAGGTAATTTGATAACAAAAGATATAACCAATCTCAGGGTCGTAGAGTCTGAGGCGGAACGCTTGAAGATCACTTATGGTAGCGCGAAAGCGGACCGGGATAATGATATGACCATCCAAGTGAGTTTAGCGGATGGAATGGGCTTGCGTGAGATTAAGCTGGCCGAGTTGAACGGTGTGATCGAGGCCCGTATGGATGAGATCTTAGAGAATGTATATGCTCGTCTGGAGGCTACAGGCTTGATGAGCGTTCTCGGTGCCGGCATCGTGATTACGGGTGGAGGCGCCGCTTTGAAGAATTTACCGGCTGTTATGAGCGAACGCTTGAAGATGGAGGTTCGCTATTCAGCGGTTCGCAAGGGGGTTGTCGCTAGTGGTGATTTAGTGGTCGCCAGCAATCCCGAATATGCGGTAGCCGTCGGCCTCTTGGCGAAAGGAACTAAGAATTGCGCGTTATATATTCCTCCTAAACCGGAGCCTAAGATTGAGCCGGTGGTTGAGCCTGAACCGACAGTGGAACCGACTCCGGAACCGGAACCCGTCAAGGAGAAGCCGAAGAAAGAGAAGAAAAAAGGTCCCGGCTTGTTCGGGCGGTTGACAAAAGGAATCGATACCTTTGGTAAAACCCTCTTCGATGACGATGATAACGAGAGTAAATAACGTGATCTACGAATGTAATAAAACCGGAAGACAATGGACGATACAATATTAAATTTTAATTATCCTACGGATACTCCCAAAATCATTAAGGTGATTGGTGTTGGAGGCGGTGGCGGAAACGCTGTTACTCATATGTATAAGGAGGGCATACACGATGTTACATTCGTGTTATGTAATACGGATAATCAAGCCTTGAACCGTTCGGATGTTCCTATCAAGTTATTGCTGGGACGTGAGATCACGCAGGG
>ENA-USUK01002684-USUK01002684.1-human-gut-metagenome-genome-assembly--contig:-NODE-2684-length-11547-cov-14.560593_pt1 | contig 11547 bp, 7 predicted proteins | sample MGYA00250062_ERZ773400 | MGnify/ENA primary metagenome ERZ773400 (study PRJEB29103, sample SAMN06111961) | human gut metagenome | biome: human gut; feature: ankylosing spondylitis patient; material... | reverse complement strand
GGTCTTGATACTACCGCAATTATTCCCTGGTTAAAAGAGAACTTCGATTATGAAGTTGTCTGCGTATGTATCGACTGCGGACAGGAAGAAGAACTCGACGGCCTTGAAGAAAGAGCAAAATACTGCGGAGCTGAGAAGTTATACATTCTCGATGTAACCGATGAATTCTGTGATGATTATATAGTTCCCTGTGTACAGGCCCATGCCGTTTACGAGAACAAATATTTACTTGGAACCTCTATGGCAAGACCGCTGATTGCCAAGAAGTTAGTGGAAATTGCACGTAAGGAAGGCGCTGTTGCCATCTGTCATGGTGCTACCGGTAAGGGAAATGACCAGATCCGTTTTGAACTTGGTATCAAGGCATTTGCTCCGGATCTTAAAATCATTGCAGCATGGAGAAGTGATAAGTGGACTCTCGATTCCCGTGAATCCGAAATCGAATACTGCAAGCAGCACGGCATTGATCTTCCGTTCTCCGCAGATTCCAGCTACAGCCGTGACCGTAACCTATGGCACATCAGTCATGAAGGCTTAGAGCTTGAAGATCCTGCCAATGAGCCGAACTACGATCATCTGTTGGTTCTTGGTGTCACTCCTGAGAAGGCTCCGGAAGAAGGCGAATACGTAACCATGACCTTTGAAAAGGGTGTTCCGAAGTCCGTAAATGGCAAGGAAATGAAGGTTTCCGATATTATCCGTGAACTGAACCGTTTAGGCGGCAAGCATGGTATCGGTATCGTTGATATCGTAGAAAACCGTGTTGTCGGCATGAAGTCCCGTGGTGTATATGAAACTCCCGGTGGAACCATTCTTTATGAAGCACATCAGCAGCTTGAGGAATTAATTCTTGACCGTGATACCTATGCAGTCAAGAAGGATATGGGCAACAAGCTGGCTCAGATCGTTTACGAAGGAAAATGGTTCACCCCACTTTGCGACGCTGTAAAAGCATTCGTAGAGTCCACCCAGGAATATGTAACCGGTGAAGTTAAGTTCAAACTTTACAAGGGCAACATCATCAAGGCCGGAACCACTTCTCCATACTCCTTATACAGCGAGTCCTTAGCATCCTTCACAACTGGTGACCTTTACGACCACCACGATGCAGACGGCTTCATCACTCTGTTCGGACTTCCATTAAAGGTTCGTGCTATGAAGTTAGCTGAGCTGAAGAAAGAGAATAATCAGAAGTAATTTTACTGTCAGGCAAATGCCATACAGTTGGTCTGAATTGATCTGAATATGAAAATCAATACCCCGGAGCGAGATCTGAATGATCCAATCGCTCCGGGGTATTTTTATGCATCGATCTTATTTTAATTTATTTAATATAAAATGATTTTTCTTAAATTCCAGGATCCCTTCTGCTTTCATTTTTCCCAGTTCACTGGACATGGCGCTGCGGTCTACGCCTAAATAGTCAGCCAGTTCCTGACGGTTATAGGGTATATCAAAGCTGTTGCTGCCTTCCTGTAAAGCTTTGCGTGATAAATAGGAACGCAGTTTATCCCTGGTAGTCTTCTGGGATATATGTTCCAATTTTTCTTCTGCACGGCCTTTGTTTGCACTCATGACCCTGATCAGATTATGGACCATCATGCTGTGAAACGGGCATGCCATCGTGCAGAAAGTAAGGGAACGTTCATAATCTAAAAACAGGACTTCACTGTTTTCTGCTGCTTTAATACCTACAGGCAATATTTTACTGCCTGCGCTGGCGTAATTTTCACCGAATATCTCTCCCGGTATAATATGGATCGTCTCTTTTTGCTGATGCCAGAAATCTTCCTGAATGATCGCCAGGCGTCCCTTTAAAACAACCATGATATATCCCAGTTCTTCTCCTGCCTGAAAGATCCACTGGTCTTTTTCAAATACTGCCATCTGTCCGTCACAGCATTTGATCAGTGTATACAGCTCTTCTTCCCTGATCCCACTAAATATAGGCATCTTCCCAATACAACTTAATGCTTCTTCCATGTGTCTTTTCCTCGCAGTCTTTCGCTTTTCGTTGTTTTTACAACCTTTTGGTAACATTATATAATGAGTGCAGGAGAAAAACAAGCGGTGCCAAAAAAATCCACCCTGCAACAGCCTCGCAAGGTGGATCTCTCTTTCACTATTTATAATTTAATACTTCATCATCCGGTCAACATCCAGGAAAAATACAATGGCACCGCCTAGATAAAGCGCTGATTGTAGCCGGAAGTGACAGGCGAGGAGCTTCTTACGGTTTGTTTTCTCTTTCGGAAATGGCAGGTGTGTCTCCCTGGTATTGGTGGGCGGATGTCCCTGTGAAGAAACATAAAACACTTTATGTGGATGCTCCCACCACTGTTTCCAAGACCCCTTCCGTGAAATATAGAGGTGTTTTTCTGAATGATGAAGATTGGGGACTGAAACCTTGGGCCGCTAAGACTTTTGAGAAAGAGCGTGGCAATATAGGTCCCCGTACTTATGCCAAAATATGCGAATTGTTGTTACGGTTGAAAGCCAATCATCTGGCTCCTGCCATGCATCCGGTGTCGACCGCATTTTATAAGATACCTGAAAATAAGTTGGTGGCAGATACTTTTGCTATTGTAATGGGGTCCAGTCATTGCGAACCATTATTGTTAAATACAGCTAGTGAATGGAATTCAAAAACGATGGGGCCTTGGGATTATGGTAAAAATAAGGATAAAATTAATGAAGTTCTAGGAAACCGTGTAAAGGAAAACTGTGCTTATGAGAATGTATATACATTGGCTTTGAGAGGATTGCATGATGCGGCAATGGGAGGAGGTGATGTCCCCATGAAAGAAAAGGTCAAAATGCTGGAGAGTGCGTTGAAAGACCAGCGTAATTTGATTGCAGAACATATTGATCGACCGGTTGAAACAATTCCACAGGCATTTACTCCATACAAGGAGGTGTTGGAAATCTATTCGAATGGATTGGAATTGCCGGATGATGTAACCATTATTTGGCCGGATGATAACTTCGGCTACATGAAGCGCTTAAGTGGCCCGCATGAACAGAAGCGCTCCGGGCGTGCAGGTGTTTACTACCATGTCTCTTATCTGGGAGTTCCCCATAGCTATTTGTGGTACAGCACTACTCCCCCGGCTCTGATGTATGAGGAACTCCGAAAGGCTTATGATACGACGGCAGACCGTATCTGGCTGGCTAATTGCGGTGATTTAAAAGGAGCCGAAATGCAAGTGTCTTTATTCCTTGATATGGCTTATGATATAGATAGCTTTAATGCGAATAATGTGGTTACCTATCCCGCCCGTTGGTTGGCAAAGATGTTTGGGGATCAGTATTATAGCGTATTTGAAGATATCACTTCTTCGCATATCAATCTGGCCTTTTCCCGGAAACCGGAATATATGGGTTGGGGATATTGGAATAATTATTGGGGCGGGGGAGAGAAACGTACGGATACGGAGTTCTCTTTTGCCAATTATAATGAAGCAGAAAATCGTCTGAACGAATATAGCCGCATTGGGAAGAAAGCGGAAAATCTTTTGGCATCTTTGGATAAAGACAGTCAGCCGGCTTTTTATCAGTTATTATACTACCCGGTGAAAGGTGCCGAACTGATGAACCACATGACTATAAAAGGACAATATTATCGGCAGTATGTTCGTCAGCAGCGTGCCGCCGCTAATTTGATAAAGGAGAAGGTAAAGAATTACCATGATAGTCTGCAAATCATAACTGAAGGGTATAATTCTTTGTTGAACGGGAAATGGAAATATATGATGTCTTTGAAACAGAATTATGAAGGTTCCAGTTCTTACTTTATGCTCCCGTTGATGGAAGAAAGTTATACACCGGTTGGTGCTCCTAAATTAGCTCTTCAGGCAGAAAGTGAAATTTTGGATAAAGGTGGGTTGAGCTATCATAGTTTGCCTGTTTATAACACTTTTTCCCGTAAAAGCCATTGGATCGATGTGTATAATCAAGGAAGTGGAGATTTGAGTTGGACTGCAAAGCCGTCGGACGATTGGATTATAGTGTCTCAAAAAGCTGGGAAAACTCTGACAGAGGACCGAATCAGGGTATCTGTTGATTGGGAGAAAGTTCCGGTTGGAGAGAGTATTAAAGGTGCTGTGGAGTTTAGTTCTAATGATCAAAAAGAATGTGTATTGGTTTCTGTTTTTAATCCGGCGTCTCCTGTGCGTGATGAGATGCAAGGAGTATATATGGAAGAGAATGGGTATGTCTCTATTCCGGCTGCAGGGTTTCATCGTAAGTTTGAGAGTAATGACATAAAAATGAATATTCTTCCCGGGGTTGGGGTTGAAGGGTGTGCTTTGCAATTAGGGAATCCTATATCTCCCTTACAGATGTATCGTGCTGGTGATGTACCTAGAGTGGAATATGATTTTTATACGTTTAATGCCGGGATTTATGATGTGTATACCTATGTTCTACCTACATTCCCTTTGCACGCAGAGCGAGACTATAAATTGCCGGAACATACTAATTCGGACACAAAGTATAGTGTCCGTATAGATGATGGTTCTATTTCTACTCCATCTACTTCTGCTATTGAGTATTCTCAAGTTTGGTATGATAGTGTACTGAAGAATTGTAGAGTGAATAAATCTACTTTGTATGTGAAGAAGCCGGGCAAACACACCCTACAGATACGTTGTGGTGATCCCGGGGTCGTCATTCAGAAAATAGTCATCGACATGGGAGGATTAAAACGTTCATACCTTGGACCTGAAAGTACAAAATGTAATTAGTCTAATTGATTGGAGAACCAGATGGCTTTGCCATGGGTTCTCCGGCTTTATCCGGTATTCCCAGTATAGGCATCCTATCTTTGTCCCACTCTATTTTCTGCAAGCGGGGAGTACGTGAGTCCATTGCACCCGGAGCATCATTCGGTATCTGACGGGCATGATAAAGCATATAACATTCCTTTCCATCCGGTGAAGAGACGAAAGAACTGCCGCCGGGGCCAAAAACTTCATTCTCCGGTTTCTGCTGAAATACGGGTGTCGGATGTTTCTTCCAGGAAGCAGGGTCCAACAGGTTGGCATTGGCGTCTGCTGTTAGCAATCCTACACAATAATAGGGAGTCCAGCTACCGCTGGCGGAATAAAAAATGCATACTTTATCTTTATTCTTCGGCTGGAAGAAATGAGGTGCTTCGTTCACATGGATCGGATAGGCTGTTTTGCTGCCATCGGGATTCACCCATTGACACTCCCATTCATATTCAGGTTTGGAAATCAGGACTCTATCAGAAGAAAGAGTCCACGGATTTTCCATCGAAGCGATGTAAATACATTGTGTCTCGCTGTCAATCCTTCGTTTTTGCCATCCGCACCAAATCATGTAACGCTGTCCGTTGTGTTCGAAAGTACTCGCATGAATTGCCCAGTTGTTATCTTTGTCGGTCGGTATGCGCCCTTTCATAACAAACTTACCCTCTGTAGGAATATCAGCCTCGTTTTCAATCACATAAATCTGGTGATTATCCATATTACCATCGTCTGCTGCGAAGTAAATATACCATTTGTTGTTGATGCGATGCATTTCGGGGGCCCATAAGTGATGGGAATTGCTTGGATCGGTTGGTATCCATACCGGCTTTCTAAGACTGTCATTCAAATTTGTAATATCACTGGTCTCCCAGAGCATGATTCTGCTTTCAGAGCCTTGCGTATAATAATATTTCCCTTTATAAAAAACAGCCCATGGCTCTGCTCCTCTTTCACGTAGCGGATTTGTATAAGTAGCTCCTGTTATGGCTTCCTTTTCCGGCTCTGTTTTCTTCTTGGGTTGACAGGATGCACAAATAATGACTAAAAGTACGGCTAGTAATAACAATCTGCTTTTCATGGTATTTTTCATTTAATAATGACACTGCAAAGAAAGCACAAAATCCTGATAAATCATCTTTTTTTTGCAGATTGGTTAGTATTTATCCTTAATTGGTTTGTATTTATTGAATTTCTAGTTGTTTTTTCTCATCTTTGTGGCACGAACTTTAAAATTGATATTGTATGAAACTGAAGCACCTTATTCTTCTTAGTGTTATTTGCTGTTCCCAGTCTGTATTTGGACAAAAAGCCAATCAACAACCGAAGACGAGTGGCAATCCTGTATTTCCTGGATGGTATGCCGATCCGGAAGGAATTGTATTTGGGGATGAATACTGGATTTATCCTACGTATTCGGCGCCTTATGACGAACAGACTTTCATGGATGCCTTCTCATCTAAAGACCTGGTGAACTGGACAAAGCACCCGAAAGTGTTATCAAAAGAGAATATTAGTTGGTTTAAACGTGCTTTGTGGGCACCTGCCGTGATTCATGCGAATGATAAATATTATATATTTTTCGGTGCGAATGATATCCAAAGCAATAATGAACTGGGCGGTATTGGTGTAGCTGTGGCCGACAATCCTGCCGGACCATTTAAAGATGCGTTAGGCAAACCTCTGATTGATAAATTTGTAAATGGTGCGCAACCGATCGATCAGTTTGTTTACAAAGACGATGACGGACAGTATTATATGTATTATGGTGGCTGGGGACATTGTAATATGGTGAAACTGGCCCCGGACTTGTTGAGTATCGTACCGTTTGAAGATGGTCCCCTTTATAAGGAAGTAACCCCCGAAAAATATGTAGAGGGACCTTTTATGTTGAAACGTAACGGAAAATACTATTTTATGTGGTCAGAAGGCGGTTGGACCGGACCGGATTATTGTGTTGCTTATGCCATTGCCGACTCACCGTTCGGACCCTTCAAAAGAGAAGCAAAAATATTACAGAGAGATCCCAATATTGGAACAGGTGCCGGTCATCATTCAGTTGTAAAAGGGCCGGGAGAGGATGAATGGTACATCATTTATCATCGCCATCCATTGGGTGAAACGGATGGAAACGCTCGTGTGACCTGCGTTGACCGTATGTACTTTGATAAAGATGGAAAAATAAAACCCATAAAGATGACTTTCGAGGGAGTAAAGGCAAGCCCATTGAAGTAAAATCTGAAAAGTTCAGCCCATCCGTAATTAATATTTTAATAAAGATGGGCTTTTTTTGATTTATTGTTTTATTTTTGTCCTTGTAAATCAAACATACTTATTACAATGAAACCAGATATACACACTCTTTCCGACTCCCTTTTGTGGAAAAGGTTTCTCGAGGGAGATTCGAGTGCGTATACCCAAATCTATAATCGAACGGTGCAAGATCTGTTTCGATTCGGACTATTATATACTTCAGACAAAGAATTAATTAAAGATTGCATACATGATGTGTTTGTGAAAATCCACATGAATCGTGCAAAGTTAGCCCCAACAGATAATATTGCAGCTTATTTGACGGTAGCGTTGAAAAACACTCTTTTTAATGCGCTAAAAAAAACAACAGATTCTCTTTCGTTTGATGAAATAGGTGAGAGAGAAGAGACGGTTGACGAATCCCCCTCCACTCCGGAAACTATATATATTAATAATGAACAGGAAAAACAAGTTCAGGCAACCGTGCATACTATGATGTCTGTATTGACGGACAGACAGCGTGAAATTATTTATTATCGATATATCAAAGAGATGAGTATCGATGAAATCAGTAAGGTGACAGACATGAATAATCAATCTGTTTCTAACTCTATTCAACGGGCTTTGGGACGTATCCGGGACTTATTTAAGAGAAAATAAGAGAGAATAATCAGCCTATTTTTCCTGTCAATCAAAAAAAAGTGGAAAAAACTTCGGAAAAGGTGAGTATAAAATGAAAGTACAACTGTTATTCATACGTAAAGACAATGAAAATGATGAACTCTGAACAAAAACATACAGATTTTTCCCTATATACTTTTGAAGAATTCCTTCAGAATGATTTCTTTATTTCTTCCATGAATCATCCTACGGAAGAAACACAGAAGTTCTGGGATGAATTTGAACAGATGAATCCTTCTAATATAGATGAATATATAGCAGCAAAAAGATATTTGGAGGTTTTTTCAAAAGAGAAAGAAGAAGTACTTTCAAACGAGGAAACGGATGATTTATGGACTCGTATACAGGCAACCAATATAAATAAGGAGAAGGCGAAACGTAAGAACTATTTCTTAATAGGATTGAGCTCGGCGGCCAGTGTTGCTATTCTTGTGGGATGTTTCTTCTTATTAAAGAGTTATTCTTCGGTGCTGGATCCGGATATTGCCACTTTTGCAGTGAATACCAAAGCTGATTTGCCTCTGACGGAAGAAACACTGTTGATTTTGGCGGAAGATAACGTAGTGAGCCTGAAAGAAAAAGAAACGGAGATTACGTATAATTCCGTAGAAATCAAAACAAATCAGGAAAGTATACAAAAGGAAAAATCGGCAGCTTACAATCAATTGGTCATTCCGCGTGGAAAGCGATCGGTATTGACGTTTGCCGATGGATCTAAAGTCTGGGTGAATGCCGGCACGAGAGTGATTTATCCGGTAGAGTTTGAAAAAGATAAACGTGAAATCTATGTGGACGGAGAAATCTACATAGAAGTAGCCAGAGATGAAAACCGCCCTTTCTATGTGCGGACCAAAGATATGAATGTCAGGGTGCTTGGTACTAAATTTAATGTAACGGCGTATGAGTCGGAAGCAATTAGAAGTGTAGTGCTGGCGCAAGGATGTGTTCAGGTAGAGACAGCCCGGACTCCGAAAGCGATTTTGGCTCCTAATCAGATGTTCAGTTCTGCCGATGGAAAGGAAAATATATCACAAGTAGATGTAGAACAGGCAATATCGTGGATAAATGGACTCTATTGTTTCCAAAGTGCCGATTTGGGAATAGTCTTGCAACGCCTGTCTACCTATTATGGTGTGAATGTAGAATTTGACCCAGCGCTAAGTAAAATAAAATGTTCCGGAAAAATCGATTTGAAAGACAGCTTTGAAACAGTTATTAATGGATTAACCTTTGTTGCACCAATTTCTTATGCCTATGATGAACAATATAAAACGTATCGAGTAGTAAAGAAATAGATATAAAAAATAAGATAATAAACTAATCTAACTCCCTTATTTTATGGTAATTATTGAAGAGAGTGGATGATACGAACTATCATCCAGATGGGACTTGTGTGCCTATGAATGTTTATATACAGAAAATAATATTATGAGAAATTTTTAACATGTTTAATATGAAAAATGCAATTAGAGAACGAAAGAGTAAGGTTCTCGGGCTATTCCTGTGCTTTTTACTTCTCGGAATAGACTACTCTTTCGCAAGTTACAACAATTATTCTCAATTTAAGACTCTTTCGGTCAGCATGAGTAACTCGACGTTGAGAGAAGTGCTTAAAACAATAGAGAAAAGTAGTCAATTTGTTTTCTTCTATTTAGATGACGCTGTCAACTTAGAACGTAAGGTATCTATCGACAGTAAGAATAAGAATATAGAAGAAATCCTTTCTGAACTTTTCGAAGGTACTTCGTGTACTTATCGGATCTCTGACAGGCAAATATTTATTTCCGGAAAAGCCCCTGCTTCAACCGAACAGCAACAGAATAAGCGGAAAATATCCGGACGTGTCACTGATATAAAAGGAGAGCCGCTTATTGGGGTGAACGTCACTGTGGATGGAGATGCAAACGGTTCGATTACGAATATGGATGGTTTGTATGAGATATTCGTAACCAAGAAGAGTGTAGTGCTTAAATTTACCTATATCGGGTTTAAAACTTCTGAAATACGAACCAATGCTTCGACCAACATTTATGATGTCACCTTGGAAGAACAGGTCAACGAATTGGAAGAGACTGTTATTGTGGGTTATGGTACCCAGCGTAAAATAAGTAATATCGGTGCACAGTCTTCCATGAAGATGGAAGATATTAAGACGCCTTCTGCCAGTTTGACAACTACATTGGCGGGACGTCTGGCGGGTGTTGTGGCTGTACAACGTACAGGAGAACCGGGAAAAGATGCTGCTGATATCTGGATTCGTGGTATTTCCACTCCCAACACTTCTTCTCCGCTGGTATTGGTGGATGGAGTGGAACGTTCGTTCAATGACATCGATCCGGAAGATATTGAATCGTTGACAACGCTGAAAGATGCATCAGCAACAGCTGTGTATGGTGTACGTGGTGCCAATGGCGTAATTTTGATTAAAACCAAACCGGGAAAGGTAGGAAAACCGACAGTGAGCGCGGATTATTATGAATCGTTTACCCGTTTTACGAAGATGGTCGATTTGGCAGACGGTATCACTTATATGAATGCAGCCAACGAGGCAATGCGTAATGACGGTATTGCTACGAAATATACAGAAGATCAAATACGTAACACGATTGCCGGCAAGGATCCTTATCTATACCCGAATGTGGATTGGTTGAAAGAAATCTTTAATGATTGGGGACATAATCGTCGTGTGAATGTAAATGTACGCGGTGGTAGCGAGAAAGTCGCTTATTATGCATCAGTCAGCTATTTTAATGAGACAGGTATGACGGTGACTGATAAGAATATCAACACCTATGACTCCAAAATGAAATATAGCCGTTATAACTTTACTACCAATTTGAATATCGATGTAACTCCTACTACTAAGGTCGAGATCGGTGCGCAAGGTTATCTGGGAGAAGGAAATTATCCGGCCATCTCTTCTGCCGATTTGTATAATGCGGCAATGTCTATCTCACCGGTTGAATATCCGAAGATGTTCTTTGTTAACGGAGAAGCCTATGTACCGGGAACTTCAACCAATAACAACTTTAACAACCCTTATTCGCAGGCTACACGTCGTGGCTATGACAACCTGACGAAAAATCAGATTTACTCTAATTTGCGCGTCACACAGAATTTGGATATGCTCACGAAAGGACTGAAACTGACTGCTATGTATGCATTCGACGTATACAATGAGATACATGTACATCAGGACCGTGCGGAGTCTACCTACAACTTCCTGGACACTAGTGTTCCTTACGATATGAATGGGCAGCCTATTTTGCAACGTATTTATGAAGGAAGTAACGTGTTAAGCTATAAACAGGAAACGAGTGGTAACAAAAAGACCTATTTGGAGGCTTCCTTGAACTATGACCGGACATTCAACGACGATCATCGTGTCAGTGCGTTATTCCTGTTCAATCAGCAATCCAAACTATTATATCCGAAAGGAACACTGGAAGATGCGATTCCGTATCGTATGATGGGTATTGCCGGTCGTGCCACTTATTCATGGAAAGACCGTTACTTCGCAGAGTTCAACATCGGTTATAACGGTGCCGAGAATTTTTCGCCCAAACATCGTTTCGGAACTTTCCCTGCATTTGGTGTAGGATGGGTTGTTTCAAATGAGAAATTCTGGCAACCTCTGTCGAAGGCAGTTTCTTTCTTGAAGATACGTTATACGGATGGTAAAGTGGGTAATAGCGAAGTTTCCGACCGTCGTTTCATGTATCTGGATCAGATGAAAGAGAATGGAGACTATGGCTATAAATTCGGACCGAATGGAACTAAGTGGGCCGGTTATGAAACAGTGAATATGGCTGTTGACCTGATCTGGGAAGAATCTCGCAAACAA
>ENA-USUK01002683-USUK01002683.1-human-gut-metagenome-genome-assembly--contig:-NODE-2683-length-11553-cov-44.714709_pt1 | contig 11553 bp, 7 predicted proteins | sample MGYA00250062_ERZ773400 | MGnify/ENA primary metagenome ERZ773400 (study PRJEB29103, sample SAMN06111961) | human gut metagenome | biome: human gut; feature: ankylosing spondylitis patient; material... | reverse complement strand
AACCTGCCTTTAATGTGCCGTATCACGGTGGACGGCGAGATTAAACAGTTCAGTTGCAAGATGGACGTTCCCCCACGGTTGTGGGACGTGAAGAACAGCCGTGCTTCGGGCAAGAGCGTCGAAGCGCAGAGAATCAACCTTGCGGTAGATAAAATCTGTGTGGAGGTAAATCGTCACTATCAAGAACTGATGCAGGCGGACGGTTATACTATCGTCGCCAAGCTCAAAGACGCTTATCTCGGTATCGGCGTCAAGCAGGAAATCTTGTTGAAGCTGTTCAAGCAGCACAACGCCGAGTTTGAGAAGAAAGTCGGACACAGCAGGGTGCAAGGTATATTTACCCGTTATCGGACGGTCTGCAACCATATTCAGGAGTTCCTGCCCCAAGCCTACAAGCGTGAGGATATTCCGTTAAAGGAACTCAACCTCACATTTATCAATATAACTTCGAGTATTAAAATGTAATCGACTTATTGCGCTGAAATACAAAAAAGGCCATCCCAAAAATAATTTTGAGACGGCCTCATCATTTTTCTTATCGGTATGTTATTCGTAACTGCTTCCATCAAAACAGTGAGTGCAAATACATTCTTTAGGTAAACCTATTGATTTGACGAGCGTTTCCAATGGATTGAATTTCAAAGTCGTAATATTCAGATCTTTTCGGATGCAATCCACCATTTTGCAATATTGAGGAGAATTTGTGGTTGCATAAGCCGGGAGATTTTTAGAGCAATCTCCTTCAAGATTTTTTATAACCCTCCGCGTGATGAGTTCCAACTCCGATTTTGAACCTGTGAAATTCAGAAACTTACAAGGGTAAATTAATGGAGGACAACTGATGCGCATATGCACCTCTTTAGCTCCATAACGATATAAATCATTTACATTGTCATGAAGTTGAGTTCCCCTGACAATAGAGTCATCACAAAAAACGACCTTTTTATCTTTCAATAATTTTTTGTTAGGGATCAGCTTCATTTTTGCTACCAGTGAACGCATTTCCTGATTGGCAGGAGTAAAACTACGAGGCCAGGTGGGTGTGTACTTGGCAATAGCACGATGATAAGGAATTCCTTTGCCTTCAGCATACCCCAATGCCATGCCTACTCCCGAATCAGGAATACCGCAGGCACAATCAACTTCCGAATCGTCCTTCTGCCCCATTTTATAACCACTCATAAAACGTACTTCCTCTACATTTTTCCCTTCATAGCATGAAACAGGAAATCCATAATATACCCACAAAAAAGAACAAATCTGCATTCCTTCGTTCGGCTTGCGCATTTGTTCCATTCCGTCGGCACGCAAGCGAATAATTTCGCCCGGTCCTACATATTTCTCTATTTCATAATCCAGATTCGGCAAACTGCTTGATTCACTTGTCGCAGCATACGCACCCTCTTTTTTACCTATCACAATCGGAGTACGTCCCCATTTGTCACGTGCTGCTATAATACCATCTTCCGTCAATATCAGCATGGAGCATGATCCTTTGATTTTATTAAAGACATTCTCTATACCATCTACAAAATTTTTCCCTTGCACAATAAGCAATGCGATCAGCTCCGTCTGATTCGTCTTGCCAAGACTCATTTCAGAAAAGTGCATATTAGCTGCCAGCAAGTCGCGTTCCAATTCCGTAATGTTATTGATTTTAGCTACTGTGACGATGGCGAACTTGCCCAGATGCGAGTTTATCACGATAGGCTGCGGGTCCGTATCACTGATAATGCCGATACCCGAACTACCTTTGAACTTTGGAAGTTCAGATTCAAACTTCGTGCGGAAATAAGAACTCTCCAAATTGTGGATAGAACGCATAAATCCCTCTCCTTGGGCATACGTAGCCAAACCACCTCTTTTTGTTCCTAAATGTGAATTATAGTCCGTCCCGTAAAATAAGTCGGTGACGCATTCAGCCTTTGAGACTGTTCCAAAAAAACCACCCATTCCTTTTTGCGTATTTTTCGTTTAGGGTGCAAAATTACGAAAAAAGTTTGGCTCTGAATGAATAATCATTGCTATTTTTGCATTAAAATGTAGCATTTATGAAATCACTATTACTCATCTTCTTGGGAGGAGGTACAGGAAGTGTACTTCGCTACCTGCTTACCATAAGCATTTATCGCCAGGGAACAACGAATTTTCCGTGGGGTACTTTCGCAGTCAATATTTTGGGTTGCATACTGATCGGGGTATTCTATACCCTCACCTCACGCATTCATATCAACAATGATATAAGACTGATGCTCACTATCGGACTTTGCGGTGGCTTCACTACTTTTTCCACTTTCAGCAACGAAAGTCTGCAATTACTGAAATCAGGACTCTACCCCTCTTTTTTCACCTACATCATCGGTAGTGTGGTATTGGGTATCCTCGGAGTAATGCTAGGGATATGGATGAGCGAATAAAGCAAAAAAATATCCCTCCGGCTCTATACCACATAGAACAGGAGGGATTGAAATTGCACCTCAGTTATTAAACCTTATTTTAATCTCAAGACACTTCGTCCGGCTGTAATGGCTGCACTGTTTGCAGGAGTTGACTTACGGGTACAATAATCAAATTCCGCAGTTTTCTCTCCGTTAAATGATTTCCATTTTAATTTCAGCTTCACTGTTTTTCCTTCAGTGTCAGGCAAGGAATCCAAATTAAATGCCACCAGTCCGTCGGCAGGTTCACCATATACATCACCAAAAGCATTATGACGGAATTCTACCTCATAAGGATTTTCAGCATCTTTACTCATCAACAAATTGACAAAATGAGCTTGACTGCGATTTCCCCACATGGTTCTGAAACGCAAAGTCAAATAACCGTCCTCGGCAATTGTTACCCAATCGTTAATCATATCTACAGGGTCAGTACCATATACTTCATCATTCTTATCTCCTAAATCACCGGCAATCGGTTTTGTCAAGATACTGTCTATCCAGTTGATATGTACAGCCTTGTCATACTCTCCGCTTGACTCATTCACCGGATCGAAATTTACAAGGGCCCTTACTTCCTTCTCACCATAGGGAGAATTTTTCATATTGACAGGTAACAGTGTCGTACTGTCATCCAACTGCATAAAAAATGAATTGTCGGCCACCGGTTTCACTGTAACCAGTGCATTGGGCAACGCATATCTATAATAATCATTATCATCATCATCCAAACAGGATTGAAAGATCATCACAGAAGCAAGTACCGCTACAGACGCAAGCAATTTATTAAAACCAAAAAACTTTTTCATTGTGCTTTTCTTTACTTAGTTAATTATTCTAGTTTATAAGTCCTTTCTATTGAAAGAAATGCAGGCCATACCATAATGCTGCACGAAGTTTTGTTAAGAAAACATAATCATCTGACAGTTATGTTACAAACCTTCTTCCATTTATATTTCTTATATTCACACAAGCGAGCCATAGGCGAACAAAGGGATAATTTTACCGAAATTTAGCTCATCTCAAATTACTAATCCTATGATTTTTTTATCTTAATTTTGTTACTGTTTTTTGAAAAAAGAAAAGATTTAGAATAAAGAGTTTTATGAAAGCTACTATCACAAGTCTCATTTTTTTACTACTGTCATTAACCGTCTCATCGCAGACTTATAAATATATTGGCATAGAAGAAGGACTAAGCAATCAGAAAATATACAAAATTCAGAAAGATGCTCGTGGATATATGTGGTTCCTTACCCATGTGGGGATAGACCAATATAACGGAAAAGAAATAAAACATTATAAATTAAGAGAAGGTAACAGGGAACTAGACCCGTTATTGAATATAAACTGGACTTTTTTAGATAAAACAGGTACACTACTGGTCACAGGAAAACAAGGCAGAATTTTTCGTTATGATTCAGGCCACGACCGTTTTGTACAGATATACAGTATGTACAATTACTGGAATAAGGACTACCATGCTTTCGTGAGATATAGTTACATAGACCAGGAGGATAACGTATGGCTGTGCGGCAAATCGGCTATCCACCTTTTTAACATAGAATCCGGACAAAAGCAACGAATCTCTAACCGACTGGGAAATATCACCTGCATAGAACAGATAAACAGTGAACATTTCTTTATAGGTACAGACAAAAGAATCTATCTGGCAAAACTGGAAAACGGGAATTTAAAAGAGCTCTCCTGCGGCAAACTGGGAATGATGGATATGCACGTACATGAATTATATCTACACCGTACAGCCAACAAACTGTTTATAGGCACTTTTGAAAAGGGAGTCTATATATATGACTTGAACAGCCAGAAAATTGTACGTCCCGAAGTAGAACTGACAGATGTGAATATTACACGGATCAGTCCTTTGAACACAAAGGAGTTATTAGTAGCCACTGAAGGAGCAGGAGTACACAAGTTAAACATAGACACCTATGAAACAGATCCTTATATCATTGCGAACTATGGTAGTTACAACGAAATGGACGGAAACATTATCAATGATGTATATGTAGACAACGAGCAGCGTATCTGGCTGTCCAACTATCCTACGGGAATTACCGTCCGCAATAACCAATATACCAACTACAACTGGATAAAGCACTCTATTGGCAACCGGCAGTCACTAGTAAACAACCAAGTAAACTCCATTATAGAAGACAGTGACGGGGATCTGTGGTTTGGAACAAGCAACGGCATCAGCTTATACGATTCAAAACAAAAGCAATGGCGTTCTTTCCTAAGCTCTTTCAATCACGGACTAAAAAATCAGAACCGCATTTTTATTACTTTATGCGAAGTCTCTCCGGGTATTATATGGGCGGGAGGATATGCATCGGGCATTTTCCAGATTACCAAGAAAAACGGAAACATAGAATACCTCACCCCTGCCCAATCCTTCCATCTGAATGTACGTGCCGACAAATACATACGCGACATTAAAAAGGACAGATACGGGTGTATATGGTCCGGAGGATATTATAATCTGAAATGCTTTAATCTGAAGACACGCCAAGGACGTCTTTATCCCGGACTAGGTTCTGTTACTGCCATTGAAGAAAAGGACAGTACATCTATGTGGATAGGTACCTCCACCAATCTTTTTCTACTAGACCGGAATTCGGGCAAATACCATGAAATACCTCTGCCCGGTGGAGCAACCTACATTTATACGTTACACCAAGAAGACAATGGTTTACTCTACATTGGCACCAGTGGTTCCGGACTATTTACTTATGATCCGGTAAAAGAATCAATCAGCGCCCATTACCATACAGGAAACAGCCCGTTAGTATCAAACAGCATTTATGTTATTCTACCCACAAAAGACGGGAATATCTTGATGAGTACCGAAAATGGTATCAGTATTTTCTCGCCTACCAACCGCCAGTTCCGCAACTGGACTCGCGGACAAGGGTTGATGTCCACCTGTTTCAATGCCGGCTCCGGCGTACTACGTGCCAATGGGAACACCGTATTCGGAAGTACAGACGGTGCACTGGAATTCCCCCCAAACATAGAGATGCCCAAAACAGGAGATTCACATATGATATTCAGCGATTTCCGTATTTTCTACCAAACTGTATATCCCAATGATCCAAACTCTCCTCTGACTAAAGATATCGACCAAATAGAGAAATTGAATCTGAAATATATGCAAAATACATTTTCCATCCGAGTATCCTCTATCAATTACGATTATCCGTCGGACATACTATATACCTGGCAGTTGGAAGGATTCTACGATGGCTGGACTACTCCCAGTGACGAAGGAACTATCCGATTTACTAATGTTGCTCCCGGCACCTATACACTGCGTGTACGTTCTGTTTCCAAAGAGGATAATAAACACGTGTTGCAGGAGCGGATATTGAAAATAACTGTAGCACATCCCGTGTGGCTCAGTTTTTGGGCTATTTGTATTTATGTCCTGACTATCATTTTAGCAACATACGTCATTTTCCGCCTTCATTCCATGCGCAGAGAAAAAAAGGCCTCGGATGAAAGAACTCGGTTCTTTATCAATACAGCGCATGATATCCGTACTCCGCTGACACTGATAAAGGCACCTTTGGAAGAAATTCAACAAAAAGAAAATTTAAGTGAAGAAAGTCAGGCCAATATGCTTACAGCCATGAAGAACGTGGACACTTTGATACGCCTCACCACCAATCTGATAAACTTCAGCAAAGCCAATGTGTACTCATCCTCCCTTCGTATATCGGAACACGAACTTAATACCTATATGGAAGGAATATACCATGCCTTTTATAGTTATGCAGAAGCCAAACAGATCAAACTCGACTACAAAAGCAACTTTGAATATCAAAATGTATGGTTCGACAAAGAAAAGATGGACTCGATCACAAAAAATCTGATTTCAAATGCCATCAAATATACTCCCGCCCACGGTGAGGTACACATTATCACCCGCCATGACAAGGACAACTGGAGTCTGGAGATTACGGACACGGGCATCGGGATTCCTGCCAAAGAACAGAAAAAGTTATTTAAGTTACACTTCAGGGGCAGCAATGCCATCAATGCAAAAATTACAGGCAGTGGAATCGGACTGATGTTAGTGTGGAAACTGGTACGTATTCATAAAGGAAAGATCAGCATAGAAAGCGTAGAGAATAAAGGCACCCGCGTAAAGGTTATCTTCCCCCAAAAACAATTCCGAAGTCAACAGGTTCCGACAAAAACGGTACAACAAGAAAACGTGGTACCAGTATCCCCTAGTGCAGTCTCTCCCCACACTTATAAAGATCAGTATCGGCAGCATGTTCAAAATGCACAGCGCATCCTGGTTGTGGAAGACCATGACGATCTACGCGAATATCTGTCTCATACTTTATCCGAAGCTTATCAAGTGGAAACATGTACCAATGGAAAAGAAGCCTTAAAAATCATCCCCGAATTTAAGCCTGATTTAGTATTATCGGACATTATGATGCCCGAAATGCGGGGGGACGAATTGTGTTCTGCTATCAAGAATAATATACTGACGTCTCATATCCCTGTAATTCTGCTAACAGCATTAAATGACGAAAAGAATATCGTTGAAGGGTTGGAAACAGGTGCGGACAAATACCTGATAAAACCTTTTAACATAGGAATACTAAAAGCATCCATAGCCAATATACTGACTAACCGTGCACTACTTCGTAGCAAATATGCAGAAATGGAACTACACAATGACAGCATTTCCATAAATTATAGCAACACATTGGATCAACAGTTCCTGGAAGCAGTAAAAGAAACAATAACTGAAAATCTAGACAATTCAGGTTTCAACGTGGAGTCACTCTGTGCTTCACAAAATATGAGCCGTTCCAGTTTCTACAATAAACTAAAAGCATTGACAGACCAAGCTCCGGCAGACTATATCCGCCTGATCCGGCTGAAACGGGCAGCGCAATTACTATCCGAAGGACAGTATAATATATCCGAAATATCAGATATGACCGGGTTTAATGATGTAAAATATTTCCGCGAGGTATTCAAAAAATACTATAAAATAAGTCCTAGCGGATATAGCAAGGGAGAAATGAAGGAAGAACCGACTAAACCATAAGATTCCTAAAGAAACTTATTTTGAACAAAATTTATCATTAACGCATTAACAGATAAAAGAGAAAATGAGTACTTTCGGGGCATTCATCCGTAGAATAAACTGACTTATGATAGGAAAAATTAAAATGATGGCAATCATCACGTTTTACGTAGCTGTATTACTTGTTATTGCAGTGTATTTGCAAGACGGAAGCGGAACATTCTCCCATTTTTTCGAAAATGCAAATCTATACATACGTAATTTGCGTAATGTACATGCTCCGGCTTTCCATCAAACTTATGACAATTATCTGCAACTTTTTCCACTCATACTTCTATTCGGACTGAAATTGGGAGGAATAAGAGGTAATTTCGGATGGAAACGGCTGTTCACTTTCATAGTCTTGTCAGTCGTACTGACGCAGCTGGTAGTAAATGGATTAAAACTCACCACAGGGGTGCTTCGCCCGGATGCCACAAATTATTTCTCTTTTCCTTCCGGACATACGGCAGCAGCGTTTATGGCAGCTACCCTATTGTATAAGGAATATGGATTCAAAGGATATTGGGTAGGATTAGTAGCATACGCAGCAGCTATAGTTACAGGGTTTACCCGCATTCTGAATAACCGTCACTGGCTGTTTGATGTCATCATTGGTGCGGCCTTGGGAATATTGCTTACTGATTTGGCTTTCCGCCTGGTACAACTCATATTCAAAGACCGGGGACTTATACAACATAAATAAATACTATAAACTTAATAACACAACAAACTTGGCACTTATGAAAAAACAAATGATCTTATTGGGAATGTTAATGGCATTTTGTATGGCAGAGGCCAAAGTAACACTGCCTGCATTATTCACAGACAATATGGTATTACAACAAAAATCGAATGTCATTTTTCATGGCCATTCATCTACAAAAAAAGAAGTGATAATAAAAACGGGATGGAATAAGCATCCCTATACGACATCACCTGACAAAGAAGGAAATTGGAAAATAGAAGTTCCTACCCCATCTGCCGGAGGTCCTTATGAAATTATCATTTCGGACGGGGATGAGCACATACTGCAAAATATTCTGATTGGCGAAATATGGTTGTATACAGGAGAATGTGAAACAGAAACTCCCATAGATATACCCTCCCAACCTTATATCCGTCTGTTTCAGACAAAAAAAGAAATCTCTTTAGTTCCCAAGAAAGATTTGCATGCTACACAAGAAGGTTGGAAAGAATGTACATCTGAAACCATAACCGGACTCCCTGCAATCGGATATTTTTTTGCCAGTCAGTTACAAAAAAACCTGAAAGTACCCATAGGTATAATAAGTTGTACCTGGAAAGATACTCCTGCAGAAGCATGGGCCAGTTATGATGCGTTAGAAAACCTGCCAAGTTACAACAAAGAAACTGAAATGCTTGAATCCTTGGGGTTCAATCCTGAAAAAATAGAAGCAGAATATGCCCGTCAAAGAGAAGAGTGGTATCAAGCTCTTTACGAACACGATATGGGATGGTGCGATGACCACCAAGTATGGGCGGAACCTGATTATTCGGATGAAAACTGGAAAACAATGGAACTTCCGGGATACTGGGAAGATAAGGGAATGAAAGACTTCGATGGAGTAGTGTGGTTCAGAAAAACGATAGATATTCCACGTAACTGGGCTAGAAAAAATGTCACAATAAATTTAGGGAACATTGCCGATGAAAGCATCGTATATTATAACGGGACTGAAATAGGACGAAACACGAAAGCCGATGCGTCCCGCTATTACACAATTCCCTATAAGCTGGTAAAACGCGGAAAAGCTGTACTGACCATACGTGTGACCAATTACAAAAGCAAAGGAGGAATATATGGCCGTCCAGAAGACATGAAGCTGAGTGTAAAAGGCAAAGATCCTATCTCATTGGCAGGAGAATGGAAATACCTATCCGGTCTCTCATTAAGTGGAATCCCCCCTGTACCCATTTCACCAGAAAGTAACCCTAAGTATCCTACAGGATTATTCAATGCAATGATACATCCGCTTACCTCTTTCCCCCTTCAAGGTGTTATATGGTATCAAGGAAAGAGTAATTTGGAAAGTAGCGATGAATATGCAGACTTATTCATGTCATTGATAGCCGACTGGCGCGATAAATGGCAAAAACCACAAATGCCTTTCTACTTTGTGCAACTGCCCAATCATGAGAAAAAAGAAGAAGCACAAGATGATTCAGACTGGGCGGCCATGCGTGAAGCACAAGCACAGGCTTTACACTTGAATCATACAGGCATGGTGATAACCACCGATATTGGGAAAGAAAAAAGCAATACCTTCCAAAGTACTCTGGAAACAGGTCTTCGCCTATCACAGTTAGCTTTAAAGCAAACTTACGGAAAAAGAAAAATGCCTCAATATCCGGTTTATAAAGGCTACAGCATCGAAGGAAATACCCTTCGCATCCATTTTGAAAACTTAGGAAAAGGATTCTTGCATCCCGACCCAGTACGCGGATTTATAATCGCAGGTACAGATCGGATTTTTTATCCGGCAACAGTAACTGTAAAAAAGAAAGAAATAATTGTACAATCACCCGATGTACCTCATCCTGTAGCCGTAAGATACAATTGGGCCAACCATACTGATGGTACCTTATTCGGAGCATCAGGCCTGCCTGTAGCTCCATTCCGAACAGATAATTGGTAATTATTGCAAGCTATATGAATAGCCACTTAGATAATTCCTGTATATTTGCACTATTTTAAAATAAACAAAGAAAAACAATGGGAATGGTAATAGGTATAGACGTAGGCGGAAGCACCACCAAGATAATAGGTGTGGATAAAGAAGGCATAAAACATCCTATGATTGTAAAAGCCGAAGATCCTATCACTTCGTTATTCGGTGCTTTCGGCAAATACATATATGATAATGGAATCAGCTTAAACGACATTGATAAAGTCATGTTGACAGGAGTGGGAAGTGCTTACGTAAACCAACCCTTATATGGACTCTCTACTGATCATACGGATGAGTTTCTAGCAAACGGTCTTGGAGCTCACTATGACTCCCAATTGCAAGACCTTATTGTAGTAAGCATGGGTACCGGCACCTCTTTTGTAAAAGTGGAAGGAGGTAAAAACATATCTCACATAGGTGGTATAGGTATTGGCGGAGGAACCATTCAAGGACTATCTCGCCTGTTGTTAAAAACACAGAATATTCATCAAGTGGTAAAGATGGCAGAAAAAGGTGTAATAGAAAATATTGATCTGCAAATCAAGGATATTTGCAATACCCCTCTACCTGGACTGCCTCTGGATGCCACCGCTTCCACATTTGGCAAAGCAAGTTCAAACGCCTCTATGGAAGATGTAGCAGCGGGAATCATTCATATGGTATTACAATCAATAGGACAATCTGTCATATTAGCAGCACTGAATAGCCACATTAAAGATTTTGTCCTAATAGGTAATTTGACCAAAATGCCACAATGCAAAGAAATATTCCCAGTTATGGAAGAAATGTACCAATGCCATTTTTGGATACCTGAATATGCAGAGTATCGCACGGCATTGGGAGCAGCACTAGCTTATACACATAAATAAGAAAGAGAACTGTACTGTTCCTAACTCCTTTGTATTATTATGCTTAGCATAGCAGCAAGATTTTTCAGCTCAATGAAAAAGAAAAAGTGCATCTCCCGCTGATCTTCTAAAGTGGGAGATACAATAAATATCATAAAATTAGCCAACTAATTTATACTTAAAGTAGGGATATTCAATAAATATTCCTAAAACATGAGTACCCGGCGAGGGTTTCCGGAACCGCTTCCGCCGGAGAAAGGACAAGGCGGAGCCTTCCGGACAGTTCTGTGGGAAAGGTACCCACACCCACGGGGAAAAAACGGTAGAGGCCACATTTCATGCGTGCGTATACAAAAAAAAGCCTCCGGAACTTCTTCAAGTCCAGAGGCTTCAATCAAAACGGCGGCTACCTACTCTCCCACTGTGACGCAGTACCATCGGCGTGACAAGGCTTAACTTCT
>ENA-USUK01002674-USUK01002674.1-human-gut-metagenome-genome-assembly--contig:-NODE-2674-length-11595-cov-4.719396_pt1 | contig 11595 bp, 8 predicted proteins | sample MGYA00250062_ERZ773400 | MGnify/ENA primary metagenome ERZ773400 (study PRJEB29103, sample SAMN06111961) | human gut metagenome | biome: human gut; feature: ankylosing spondylitis patient; material... | reverse complement strand
ATTTGGATTTATATTGGTTAAATTTCCACCAGGGATACCATCTATTACAATCAGTGGTCCTAAACCGGCAGCACGAGAAGAAATACCACGTATTTGTATATTTGCCTGGTTATTAGGATCGCCCATACCTGTATTAGTTACAGACACACCAGCAACTTTTCCTTGAATCATCATAGATGGATCAACATTACTAATACTCAAAAAATCTTTACTTGATACATGAGAGATGGCTGACGTTAATTCCTTTTTAGTCATACTACCGTAGCCTATCACTACAACTTCATCTAGTATTTCCATATCTTCTTTCAATAGCAACTTAAAATGCTGCTCATTTCCAACAACAACTTCTCGTGGCGCATAGCCAATATAGCGAACCTCTAAAATCGCTTTAGAAGATACACTCAATGAAAAGTTCCCTTCAATATCACTAGTTGTCCCATTTGTAGTCCCTTTCTCAACAATATTAGCACCGATGATCGGCTGCCCCATCGAATCGACAATTTTACCGAAAATTCGTTTCTTATTCTGGGCAATAGATTGATCTTTCTGAACCAATGTGATATAATTATTCTCAAATCGATACCCAATTCCAGTACTCTCGGCCACTTGTTCCAAATAATCAGATACTCTTGCTGATTTCTTTCGAAAAGAAACAGTCTTGTTGACATCCACATCCTGATCCCGAAACACAACCAAATAGTCAGTTTGCGCCTCAATCTCTTTGACCAATTGTTTTATTGTCATGCTATTCTGGCTAAGTTTGATCTCTGCATTTTGTGCATCTGCTTCTTCTGCCATCAATTGAAACACACATACAAACAATAGGAAAAGTGATATTCTCATAATCCTAAAAAAATATTTAATGTTACTACTATAGATAATAAAAGGCAACAACAAAGTTTTTCTTTTCATATCTTTGTTCTAAATTTAAAGTGAATACTAAAAAATTACGACTTGTGTTTGCTTTAACTTCTGCGGCAGTTGTTGGTAGCTTCTGCCGCTTTTGTTTTTCTACTGTTCTTTCATCATAGGCTATACATTTTTATGTTTGACATGTTCTTATTTTAAGGTCACTATGTTCCGCTCTGTGTCTTTCTCTACTTTGAATTTGCGGATTTGCTGCAATACGCGGAAAACATCGTCGAGACTGTCGCGCTGCCTGAATTTTCCCGTATAAGTATCTTTGAATAAAGATGTGTCTTTTACTACGATCTTTACGTCATAGTAAAGTTCCATTTTTTCCAGAATATTGATCAAAGGTTCATTTTCAAAGGCATATATACCGTCAAGCCATAAAAAATGAGCTTTCAGGCGAATCGGTTCTACCTTCATCTTTCCGTTCGAGACAGTCACTTGTTGATCCGGTTCCAAAATGATCCCGTCAGATTCCTTATTCCGGAAAAAGACGCGTACGGAACCTTCCAACAAACTGGTTTGTACATAGCCGGTCGCAGGATAGCTGCACACGTTAAATTGGGTGCCTAAAACTTCCATATCGACATCATGCGTAGAAACAATGAAAGGGCGGGAAGGGTCTTTCGCCACTTTGAAGAAGGCTTCTCCTTCGATCGTAACATTCCTTTTATCATCGGTAAAACGGGCTGGATAGATCAACTTCGACTTCGCATTCAGCCAAACTTCCGTCCCATCCTGCAAGACCAGTTGTGCCCGCTGTCCGGCAGGAGTGTACAGAGTATTCATCACATTCTCCGATAAAAACTCCGCTTGCTCAGGCTGTGCATACCAATATGTCAATATACTTGTTGAAACGACCAATATCAGGATAGCAGCCGCATACCCGATCCGGCGTGTCCAACGCTTCCACATCACGGAGTGTTGCTTTTGCAAAATAAAGCAGTCGTATTTCTGTTTGCCGATTGTTTTATCCTGCACCTGATGTCCTAAGTTCAACAAGGCATATAGATTTTGATACTCTACAAATTCTTTTTTGAGTTCTTCACTCGCCTCGACATCGCGCAGCAGGGATAGTCGCTCTTCCGTGGAAAGTTCCTCATAAAAGTATTTATGTATCCGTTCGTTCATATTTTCCGCTTTTGTTCTTAATAAACGGATCAGGGAACCAAAACCCCCAAGAGGATAAACGGTTTTTTTTAATTAGCGAGTAAAAATATTAATAAAGGGAGATAGTCTTTCAATTCGCTTTTAATTTTCTTATAGGCGATAGCCATCTGATTTTCAACAGTTTTAAGGGAAATATTCAATTCAGCAGCTATGTCTTTCTGTTTTTTCCCCTCTATTTTGCTTTTGATAAAAATTTCCCGACATTTTTCAGGCAAAGAGTCTACCACTTCAGTAATGATCCGTTCGATATCCTGCTCGGAGAGTAGAGACTGATCGAATAATTCCAAGGAGGCAAGTTTCATCCGCAAAGTAGCCTGATACTCTTCCTGTATCAGGTTGACAGCTTCCTTTACAACAATGCGGTGACGTAAAAGATCGATACAACGGTTTTTGATCGAAGTAAAAAGCAGGGCAACCAGATTCACATCATAAGCCAAGATCTCTTTTCTTCCCACAATTCGGTAAATACGTCCTGGACGATATTTTCTGCGTCTTCTTCTGACACGACATACTCCAGAGCGAAATATTTCATCCGGGAAAACCAAGAGACATATATTTCTTCAAAATGGTCGGATAGTATTTTCTTTTCAACCAGCATCTTTCTTCTGTGTGAATAAAATCACGGCGTTCTCGATCTCCAAACTTTAATCTTTAAATTATTATATAGAGTGTGAGAGCTGTGACTTATCTATCAAATAGGGCTCTGGAAAACCTTTGGGAGTAAATAAGCAACATACTCCCACACCATACTTACGGATACGATGCGGGATATGCTAACCCATTCTTCCCCCTTTCAAATTTTCCAGATTTTTATTTGAAAGAATCAGTTAAACAACGCAATTGTGCTATTTGCACAATGCAAATATAGTAATAGTTATTGGTTAGACAAGTAAACTGTATATTGTATTCAAGACAAACGTATCTAATTTTTAGTCGATAGCAGTGTATAAAGTACAAGAACTTCCGAGAGAAGGAACCTATAAGTTCTCCAAACAGCGTTTCTCGGATCTAGTGGAAACAATTCGCATGATAGGGCATGAGTTATCAGAAATTTCCATTGTTTGAGCCTATGACAAACTATTAATGGCAAGTTTCATTATTCAAACTGGCGAAGGAAGAGCTAAAAATATTCATAGCAACAATTTATTTCTTGTTTTTATATACTTTTGCAGCCTGATTAAATAAGTAATATGAATACACATAATCTTTGTTGCATCGGCCACATTACGTTGGATAAGATTGTAACGCCGAAAAGGACACTGCATATGCCGGGAGGAACATCTTTCTATTTCGCGCATGGAATGAGCAAATTAGATACTTCCGACTTCCTGTTGGTAACAGCTCTTGCTGTCAGTGAGATGGACGCGGTGGAAGAAATACGCAGGAAAGGGATCGATGTAAAGGTTTTGCCCAGTACCCATTCCGTCTATTTTGAAAATACATATGGCGAGAACCAGAACAACCGGACGCAGCGGGTATTGGCAAAAGCCGATCCGTTCACAGTTGAAGGGTTACAGGATGTCGATGCCCGCATCTATCATTTGGGAAGTTTGCTGGCGGACGATTTTTCTTTAGATGTAATCAAATATTTATCGACCAAAGGGATGTTATCGGTCGATGCCCAAGGCTACCTGCGTGAAGTTCGCGGTGAGAATGTTTTCGCCGTAGACTGGCCGGAAAAGGAAGAGGCACTGAAATACATCCATATCCTGAAAGCCAACGAACACGAAACGGAAGTTCTCACCGGATGCAAAAATCCGCGTGAAGCAGCTCTGAAATTAGCCAACTGGGGCGTTAAGGAGGTTTTGCTGACATTAGGAAGCATGGGATCTGTCATTTATGCCGACGGCGAATTTCATGAAATACCCGCATACCCTCCAACAGAGATTGTGGACGCTACGGGATGTGGCGATACCTATATGGCCGGCTATCTGTACATGCGAAACAAAGGAGCTTCATACAAAGAAGCAGGATGTTTTGCCGCCGCCATGTGTACAATCAAGCTGGAAGCCTCGGGACCTTTCGGGGGAACAGAGAAGGATGTTTGGGATATTATCGAAAGGTATAAGTGAAACGATTTATGATTTCAGATTTATGATTTATGAGCTATGTATCACTGATAAATCATAAATCTGAAATCATAAATCAACGCAATTTCTTAGCCATCACCATATAGGAATAAATAAGGACTACGGCATACCCGAATAGCGGTACGACGAACGAAAACGACATTGTCGAGATATCGGCTACATAGCCCATCAATAACGGTCCGACAGCACCTCCTATCGGAGACATCATCAAGAAGGACGAAGCACGCTTGGTATAGTCACCCAATCCCCTCAGCGAGATAGCAAAAATCGTCGGAAACATAATAGCCTCGAAGATATAGCAGGCAAATAGAGCACCTTTCGACAGAGTACCTAAATTCAGGGTAACGAACAGAGCGCCCAAAACAGTAAAAATCGCACAAATAAACAAGACTTTCTCCGCTCGGATATAACTCATAATCCAACTACCGATAATACGCCCGATCATAAACAAGCCCAATCCACCGAAGGAAAGAACGATCGCTGCCTCATGCGCATCCATCCACCCATCGTCAGTCACATAATTAATAAAGAAACTGTTAATCGATATTTCCGCTATTTCGTAGCAGAACAAGGCCATCACCCCCCAGGTAAAACAACGATGTTTCCACAATCCTTTCAATCCGGCTTTAGCCTCAGCAGTCGTATCTTCGCAATCGTCATGGTTGATCTCCGGCAAGCGGATGCGGAAGAAAATAAGAGCAACAGACAGGACGATAACGCCCATCACGGTATAGGGCAAAGCAATGTTAGCATCTCCGTTGCCGGAAAACAACAGCATTCCACCGATTACAGGTGCACAGATACAACCTAACCCGTTGAAGGATTGTGCCAGATTCAAACGACTGGCTGCCGTCTCGCGATCCCCAAGCTCTGTCACGTAAGGATTGGCTGCCGTCTCCAAGAACGTCAGTCCGCAACCGATCACAAACAGGGAAAAGAGAAAGAAGTTGAATGACATCAACTGTTCGCTCGGAATGAAAAGCAACGATCCGATCCCGTAAAGGATCAGACCGAACACCACCCCCTGGCGGTATCCGTATTTATTAATAAAAAGTCCGGCTGGGATAGCCATTGTGAAATAACCCGTGTACATCGTTGCCTGGATCAAAGCAGAATGAGCCTTCGTCATGACAAGCGCCTCCTGGAAATGCTTGTTCAGCACATCTAAAATAGCATGTGCAAAACCCCATAAGAAAAACAGAGATGTGACTAATACAAAAGGAACCAGATACTCTTTCTTTACCAACGATTTCTTTACTTTTTCCATTTTATTGTTATTTGTTTTATACTCATCTTATTCATTTACCGGATTGTAGGGAATCGTGAACCAGAAAGTCGAGCCTTTACCCAACTCCGAATCCACACCGATCTTGCCATCCAAAGACTGTATGATGGACTCGCAGATGGAAAGCCCCAACCCCGTTCCCTGGACAAAGCTGTCAAATTTAGCAAAACGTTCAAAAACATGCGGAATATTCTCCTCGGCAAGTCCTTTGCCGGTGTCCGCCACATAAAAGCGCAGGATAGCGCCTATCCTCTCATATCCCATCGTAATAGAACCCTCCGAAGTGTATTTGCAAGCATTACTGAGGAAATTGGAGAGAACCTGTGTCAGCCGATTCTTTTCCGAATGGATCACACAAGCAACAGACGGCAGATGGCAAACCAAATCGACACCATCCTTCACACGCGACTTATAGACCTGCTGCAAGTTATTGAATATCTCGGACAAGTCGACTGCCGAATAATTGAAATCCATCTGCCCGGCTTCGATCTTCGAAAGGTCGAGAATATCATTGACCAACTGGAGCAAAAGCTCATTATTCGTCTCGATGATCTTGACATATTCACCGATCTCATCCGGCTCTTCCGCCATCGCAATCAGGTTCGAGAAGCCGACAATCGCGTTTAGGGGCGTTCGTATCTCATGGCTCATATTGGCCAGGAAAGCGCTTTTCAACCGATTGGCCTCCTCCGCCTTATTACGCAGGCGGATCAGTTCGTTCGTCATCTTCAAGTCCGTAATATCGCGCCTCAACCCGATGAGCTTACGTATCTTTCCATTTTCATTCCGTCCATAGGGAACGGCATGCATCTCGAACCAGCGATCTCCCAGTGCTGGGACCATTGTCCTAATCTGGACCTCCATCACATGGATCTTTCCACAGGCAAGGTCTTCCAAACCTTTCCGAAGCAAATCACGGTCTTCGAGATCTACGAACGAAAGATACTCATCCAACGAAATTGTCATTCCTTCGAACACGGTAGACCGCGGCGAGTAGAAAATCCGAGTATCCGGATTGTACTCCCACGAGATAATCTGAGCAGCATCAAGAGTGAAATCCAACTGTAGTTTGTTCTCTTCAAGTTCCTGCCGTCTCTTCATCTCACCCGTTATATTTCTTTCCGTCCCGATAATCTGTTCGACCTCGCCAGTCTTTTCCGACTTCAACCCGATTGCATAGGTTTCGAACCAATCATAGCCTTCACCCCGCCGGAAGCGAAACACTTCCCTCAGTTTGTTTTCTACTCCCCTGGACAGGCGAGACATAAACCGACTGTATTTTTCTTTATCGTCCGGATGCAATAAATCCAGTGCACCTTTATTGCTCAAACCATCGTTGGCAAGCGTCTTCCGGTAAAGAGAGGTGAATGTATCCTTCCGCACATCATAGCACCAAGCCGACAGGGAACCGGCATAAAGGGCAACGGACAATTCCCGGCGTATATCATCAAGCTCGAGTTCATTCCTACGAATATCCGTCGTATCAACCATTGTAGCAACAATATATAGGTTTCCCTCTTTATCTTCCAAGCGCGTCTTAGTAGTAACAGCCCAACGGACAGGTAACCCGGTTTCTTCATCAAACAATACCCGGTTAAAAGAAATCGGCTTGTCGCTTTGCAACACCCGGTTATCTTCTTCCCTGAAAAGAGAAGCTTTCAAATCGTTCACTTCAAAATCATTCTTCCCCAACATACAATCAAAGGCCTCTTTATAAAATTCGGAGACTTTGTTGTTGTAGAACAGATAGCGGTACTCATTACTCACATCCTTGATAAACAATCCTACCGGCAGATTATCCATGATCGATTGCAGGAATGTTTTCAAACGTAGGATTTCCTTTTCGGCAACGACATAAGGAGTCACGTCATGGGTAAAGCAGATAACCGAATTATTCTCAAACGGCACAACACGTGCCTTTGTATATTTGATCCGATCCTTTTTCCCGTACTTGCAATTAAAGACAGTCACCTCACCCGTTTCGACCGTCCGCTTCACATGCAAGATAATTTCATCCAGCATCTCTTTAGCCTGCGGATATTCAAGATGAAGATCCTTCAGATTCTTCCCTATCTGGCATCTCGTGTCGACATCTTTCCAATTGTGATTATCAGGGTTCACGATATCCACTATATTCAGATCGAAGTCATAGATGGTTGCCATGTCCGGCATCCGGCTCAAAAGTTCCATCATTTTGGTATTTGCCGTCTTGTAAGCGTCTTCCTTTCGTTTCCTGTAATTTAAGATACCAATAAAGATAACCACCATCAAAATAACCAAACAGACAAACAGGATCACTTCTACCGGATGTTCTTGCCATAATGAAGGTTCTTCGTTATAGAACACCGTATTTTCAGGCAACAACGAGGGGTCGATCCCTGAAGCTACGAGCGTCGGATAGTTGATATAGTAATTGGGAAGTGAAGGAGTGAACTGAAAAGCCGGACTATTTTCGAATCCTTTCGTCAGAACACAATGAGTCAGCAATGCCAAGTCCTTACCCAAATCCTCTCCGGAAATAAAATAGCCACCAATGTAATTCATGTTCGACGTGCCCTGATCCAAAACCTGATAAACCGGCTTGGACGTATAACGTGCCAGCTCATTGTGGAGCATCGAATGTGCATGGGGATATTGAAGGGCATCGGTATACCATCCCGCCGATAAGATGGCATAGGAATCATCCATACAGGCAATCGAATCGAGTAGTTGGGGAGTAGACAGCTTACAGCCATCCATATAGCGAAGGTCGAGCGAATCGATCTGCTCGAAAAGATCGTTGATATAAGACTCGAAAAACGCCATATTATAACGATTGTCATAACAAAACGCCACTTTGCGGATATGTGGCTGAAGTTGTTTTATCAGCGACAGGTTCTCAATGACAAAATCCTTATAGGAATATCCCGTTATTCTGAAATCGCCGAACGACTCTTTCATCGGCATCATATCGGCAACCGAAAACAGCTTCTTGTCTTTATTCTCATAATCAATGAAGGCTCCTTTCACATAACCCAACACGACAGGAATCTCATGCCAGCTATCCACACAAGTGACCCGATAGGAAGACCAAGCCTCATTGCCTAGCAGCACGACCACATCCGGCTTTACCTTATAGGCAGCAAAAAGCTGCCGCATCCATCCTACCCAGGTTTCAAAGACGGGAGAAGCCTCGCAGTCCATATACTCAACAAATATTTTCGCTTCCGAATCTACCTGCATCTGATCTATGAAAGACGCAATCAGATGGTTTCCCTCTTCCTTGATCGGAGAATAAGAGCTAATGACCAAAACCTTCTGACCATTGCCGCTTGTCGTCCTTGCCTCCACAGGGAAAAGAGAAAGAGTAAAAACAAATAAAATTATCAGCAGTTCGTCGATTATCAACTTGCCATTTAGCATCATTATCCCATTGTTATTAGACTATACCTGCAAATGTACAGCATTTTTTCATTTCAAGAACCTAATATGCTTGTATTTGAGCCACATTATGGCAAAAACGTCCCATTAGCCAGGATACGATCATTGACATCAAGCCAATGCTAAGACGGATAATAAGGGAGTGTCAACCAGAAAATCGAGCATTTTTTCTTCTGACTTAACTTTGAGCTCCCCCCAAGCATTCGACGACCATCTGAGAAGATGCTGTTCAAAAATTACCCACACATCCTTCCTGACACATAGGCACATCGACTTGAATAGCTTTACTTTATTACAGTATAAAGTTACCCTACTACATACCTGGCATTCTTCCCCATCAATCGATAAATGGAAGCTACGATCAACCAGGAAATGGCAAATGCGACAACCGCGGCGGCAGGTATCTGTAAAGCCACCGGTACATGCAAGGCACGCATCAGAACGACACCCGGACCGGTAAAGAAATAATGCACCATATAGATTCCGAACCCACAAGTCGTCAGGTTTGCCAGCAAACTCTTGATCTTTTCGGATCGCACATCCACCTTTTTCATCAATAGGAAAACGGGGACCGTCATCATCACGACGTTAAGAGAACAATAGGTAAAGAAAAGTTCCAGCAATTCTTCGCTGTATTCCGGCAGAGCGGTTACATAGCGGAAACCGAAAAAAGTTACGACATAGCCGATCAAAAACATCGGGATCCCGACCAACAAGATTTTATTCAGACTCCAGTCGTGATTGCGCAGGTAATGTCCTAAAAGCAGATAGCCGTTGAACCCGGCAAAATAATACAACATATTGAAGGAGTTCCAGGAACAGCCTCCCCATACATAAGGTGAAACGAACTGATAGTAATAAGGCAACAGTGTCGACACGCCCCAGGCCAGCAAAAACCATAGCTTGGCCTTTTCAGAGGCTTTTTCCACCCAGGCAGAGAAAACAGGCAAGTACAAGTATAACCCGATCAATAGATAGATATACCACATATGCACATCTACAATCGAGAAATTCAATGGGATCTCCGCAATATATCTCAAGGAAACATCCAATGACTGACGAGCCACTTCTTCGCCCGAATAGGGAAAAAAGTCCAAGATCACCTCCGGTGACAAGCCTAGCTGTCCGGTTATCCAAGGGAACAGGTTATAAAGCACAGACCAAATCAGGAAAGGCCAAAAGACACGGCTGATCCTTTTTTTATAAAAGACGGAAGTATCGTCCTTCAATGGCAACAGCAAGGCTCCCGTAATCATCACAAACAGGGGGACACAAGGACGGAGAAACGATCCATAAGCTGCTCCCCAGAACTTAATCTGATCGATATTAGCTGGTGGTTCACCCGGATAAAAGTTAAACGGATCTGCACTATGGCAACAAACCACGGTAAACATGGCAACAAAACGTACCACATCCAGCCAAACAACATGCGATCGGCCAATTGCCGAATTCTGACTCTTCATCATAATATTAGCATCTTACTAAGTTTATATTCCAAGCTAAGAACCGCCCGCCGTGCAAACGGAACCAGAAAAGCTTTCATTGCTTTATCAAACTATTAAAGGATTTGTCCGCTCTATAAAAGAGAAAATCCTGACAATCAATATTGTCAGGATCTCTTGTACCCAGACCTGATACAAACCATAGAAATCACAGGAAAACAAAAAGAGTTTATTCTACTCATTATCAACCATTTGCACATCTCCTGTTTTCTCCATTTTTGCCCTATTTTGCCCGTTTTCTGTTATTCAGTACACTTTTAGTACACTTTGAAATATCATTTTCTTTTGTACCTTTGCAATATCGGAAAACAAAAGAAAATCAACTATTTAGTGTAATTACCCGGTTACGGTACCTAAATCGGGATAAAACCTCTAAACAATGGCAAAGTTAGAAAATAAAACGAAAGAGAACCCCAAGTTGGAGCAAAATAAGCTCTCGGACGGTAGAATAAGCCTTTACTTAGAGTATTATTTAGGTAGAGAGGAAAAGCCCGTATTGGATGAAAACGGTAATCAGGTGTATTACGAAAGTGGTAAGATGCAAGGAAGGCCAAAGTTCGCTATCAAGCATCACAGGCGAAAAGAAAACCTTAGCCTTTATCTGATAGACAAGCCCCGTACCCCTGCGGAACGGCAACAGAACAAGGAAACATTGGAACTCGCCATGCGCATACGTGCAGAGCGTGAACAGGAGTTTAAAGAAAGCATGTTGGGTTACCGCTTAAAGAAAGACAGGGCTGTTAATTTCTTGGACTACTTTCAAGCCTATATCAATAGCTATACCAAGAAAGATATTCGCATGGTACAAATTGCGCTTAGCCGTTTCAAAGACTTCTTGAAAGAGAAGTACCCCATGAATGTTGCAGGCACAAGCCGCACACGCTGTCTTTAACCGAAATGCAGACCTGCTGCACGGGCCTATTTTCAACCTTACTTCCCGTAACTGGCTTATGGGTTGCTATATCGTGGAATTTGAGCAGAGCGGAGAAGACCGTGCCGCATACGGTGAACAATTGTTGAAAAAGCTGGAACAACGGCTGAAAACAAAAGGTCTGAATGAACGTAGATTCCGTGAATTTAGGCGGCTGTACCTTGTTTATCCACAACTGAAAGAACAAGTATTACACTACATCATGGCAGGAAATGAAATTCGGCACACGCTGTCCACCGAATTCACGGAACCAATTCGGCACTCAGTGTGTGCCGAATTACAAAA
>ENA-USUK01002668-USUK01002668.1-human-gut-metagenome-genome-assembly--contig:-NODE-2668-length-11599-cov-7.343864_pt1 | contig 11599 bp, 8 predicted proteins | sample MGYA00250062_ERZ773400 | MGnify/ENA primary metagenome ERZ773400 (study PRJEB29103, sample SAMN06111961) | human gut metagenome | biome: human gut; feature: ankylosing spondylitis patient; material... | reverse complement strand
AGTATATACTTCTCGCCTCTGCCGATTCTTGCCATCATCCTCGACACGATCTCAGAGATGATATACTGATGCAATTCTTCTGCAATCTGTTCGCTGCCCTCTGTAATTTGTCGTAAATATTCTGGACTAAGTATAGTATATCACCTCTTTTGATAAAAGTCGTGGTACATGTTTTAGTTTTTTTCTGGTTAACTAAAGCCCTCTTTAGTTAATTAACTGTTGTTGTCAACATACACATTTGGAACATCATTATTATTGATGTTCAACATATGGATATTATTGGCTCTTATATTCAAATCACCAGTATTGCCTTTGATAGTTACATTCTTTGCCATTTTTGTTAAAGGGCTACCAGACGAATTAACATACATACTAGATGTATCTAATACTGGGAACGCATCTATAAACATTTCATCAGAATCTACACTACAACTAAGCATATTGTCGAGAATACTGATATTCATACAATTATATCGTTGTTTATCAGAAATACCGTTAAACGTTGCCCAGGTAGCAGTATTACCCCATCTTACACTTCCACATTTTATTATTCCATCAATTATTTCCGTCTCTTGTTTGAAAATATTCCCCTTTACTGATACATTTCTTGCACAAGAAACTTCTATCGCCCGTCCTAAAACATTGTGGAAAATGTTGTTTTCGATTTTTATATTATCGTACCAGTCAATCACATTATTAATCAAAGTTCCACCAAAATGCATTCCTACTGGTCTGTATAAGTAACAATTATCTTTGCCACTTGGCTCAAACACGCAATCTTTTATAACAACATTTTTTGTACACTCGTTATGTCCGTTTTCTGTACAAATAGATAGATTAATTCCACTTGCTAAATCAATTTGTATCATTTCGAAATTTCCGTATTTATTCGGCTTTTGCGATGGATTAAAAAATGTACCTCTGAATGTACATCCTTGTATTAATATATTTTTTGTTCCTGATATATCAAATAGGTGATTGCTCTGCATTAATTCGTCAAAAGTAGCATTTATAATAGTCACGCCACCCATTTTTGTTAATTGAAAACCTGTGCTTATACTGTCTCCAGAAACATCAAAAGGTCTTGTAGTTGTCCAATGGCCGCCGATTATTTTAAATGTACCTAAAGAATAAGGTGGAATATCCGCCCCAGATATGTTAAATGTTGTATAAACCGGGCTGGAATTAATAATCATTTCTACACCATCTGCACATCTAAAAGTTATATTTCCCTTTTTATGATTAATAGTATTAGAAAAGAGATACTTCCCTTTTGGAAAATAAATCTCAACATCGTCCACTTCCAATTTATTTATAAGCATTTGCACATCCCTAGACACGTCTGTATTCCCGGTATTGTCAACAAGCAATGAATGTATATTTTTTTGTGTAAACCCATCAATAACACTTAATATTGTTAAACTCATTTTTTTAATATAACATACATCGGACGATTTTTTAGCATACATACGGAGATACGCATATTGTTTTCCAAACTTTGGATATACAACCGTTGAATAATGTTCCTTAACCACAACATTAATATCCTGTACAGCGGTCTTACTTTCGTCACATAAATATGTTTGATACGAGCCATCTGATAGTGTCGGGAAATAAAACAACATTGTGTCACCTTGGCTATATAAATTAAGTGGAATGAACCAAGTATGCTTTGCATGGTATAATTCGGTTTTGACAGTCTCAAGTGTTTTTAAAAAATTGTCACCATATATTGTTTCTGTTACATAACCTATATCTTCCTTTAGCGAAGCAATCTCCGTCTTGTTCTGCTCAATCTGTTGTACCTGTTCTGTCGTGGCTCCGGGTTTGACTGGATTCTTTTCAAGGTACTCATTTACTGCGGCTTTGATTTCTTCCGGAGAAATCTCGCCACCTATTCCTTTTAGGCACAATTCGTATAAATATTTCTCTTTTCGTGTGATTGGTTTTGGAATTTCACCTGTGTAATCACCTGTCAAGTACGCAAGATATTTTTCTTCCCTTGTTACTGGTTTATCTGCCATCTTCTTACTCCTCTCCGAATAGTGTTGGCTCGTCTGGTTGAGCTTCTTTGACCATTGCTTTCGCTTCTTCCTCGGTCATTCCTTCAAATTTCACGAAATACAGCCATGCCGGAACCTTGCCAGTGGTCACATACTGCCACCATCTTGCACGGTCGTTTTCACGTACATACAGAATATCTCCGAAATCATAATTGACTTCATAAGCTCCAACAGGTGCAAGTCCGTACAGATCAGCGTAAACGTTCAGTGCGTATATAACTTCATCTAGGCAAGACTCCAACTTATCCCTTACATCTTTAATGAACTGCACTGTCCTCTGCTGTTCTGCTTCTACTCCTGTAGCCGTCTGAATGCCGCTAGATTCGTTGAAAACAAAATATCCGTTGGAGAATCCAATCTTATATCCCATGAAACCGGGAGAGGTTTTCCAGATGGATGTGTTCACACTGAAAGGAACAGGTGAAGAGGAAATCTTTATGCCTTCATTCGCCTATCATGGTTTCCAGCATGTGGAAGTTGAAAGTTCGGCTCCCGTAGTCCTGACAAAAGAGAGTCTGACCGGACTGTTCATGCACACAGCGGTAGAGCCCGTAGGCTCCTTCTCCTGCTCCGATCCGTTGTTGAACAAGATATGGAAGGCGACAATGGAAGCCTATCGTAGTAACCTGCACAGTATTCCGACCGATTGCCCGCAGCGTGAAAAGAACGGCTGGACGGCCGATGCGCATGTAGCAATCGACCTCGGCCTGTTAGGTTTCGACGCCATCACCTTGTATGAGAAATGGATGAACGACTTCATTGATAACCAGCGAGAAGCCGGTGAGATCTCCGGTATTATCCCCTCCAGCGGCTGGGGATATGGTGAATGGCCTGGCCCGGTATGGGATGCCGCCATGTTTATCATCCCGAATGCTTTGTATAATTATTATGGTGAGACACGCAGTATCGAGAACCTGTATCCTACGATGTTGCGCTATTTGGATTATTTGAAAGCAAAAGAGAAGGACGGTGGTTACCTGACCTTCGGTTTAGGAGATTGGGTGTACTGGAAGTCTACGACCAATAACACTTATACCTCTACTGCTTATTATTATTTGGATTACACCTTGATGGCCCGTTTCGCCGGACTGTTGGGTAAAGATGCCGCCCCTTATCGGCAGAAAGCCGACGAGTTGAAGGCCTTGGTCAACCGTAAGTTCTTCAATCCCGAAACGGGGGTCTATGCTGAAGGAACCCAGACGGCACAGGCGATTGCCCTCTATTTAGGAATCGTACCGGAAGGTAAGGAGCAGTTGGTCGCCGATAAACTTTGCGAGGTCGTGCGTGCCAACAACCATTTCCTCGATTTCGGCCTGCTCGGAAGCAAGTCTGTTCCGGCCATGCTGACCCGCTACGGCTATGTCGAGGATGCCATGAAGATGATTACGAAGACGGAAGCTCCCTCTTGGGGCTATTGGGTGGAAACGATGGGATATACGACGTTGCCTGAAACCTGGACGTTAAGTCCTGAGTTCCGCGACGCCTCCCTGAATCATGTCTTTATGGGAGATGTCTCTGCTTGGATGATGAATCAGCTTGCTGGTATCAACTACGATGCTGTTGAACCAGGTTTCCGCCATATTCTGATTACGCCTCATTTCGTGGAAAGAGTGAATTGGGCGAAAGGTGAGTATCATTCTGTACGGGGCTTGATTTCGAGCGAATGGAAACGGGAGGGAGGCAAAGTTACTCTTACCGTGACGATCCCGTCCGGCTGTACGGCGGATATCCGTGTCGGCGATAAGACGGAAACAGTCGGGTCTGGTACACATGTGAAAACTTATTAAACGAGAATACCATGAAACATTATTTTCTGTTGTTACTGTTAATCGGATGTATCGCTTCCGGCCATGCTGAATCTGGCTGGAAAGCCCATTGGATCAATACGGAACGTTGTCAGAGCGAGACGAACACCTGGTTGGCTTTCCGTAAAACCGTCCATATAGACAAGGTTCCGCAAACTCTTACCGCCCGCATCGCTGCCGATAGCAAATATTGGTTGTGGATAAACGGTCGCCTGGTCGTCTTTGAAGGCGGGCTTAAACGGGGACCTTCTCCGTATGACACCTACTACGATCCGGTAGAGATAGCTCCTTATTTGCAAAATGGCGAGAATACGATTGCTGTGCTGGTCTGGCATTTCGGTAAAAGCGGATTCAGTCATGTGAACAGTGGTCTGGCTGCCTTGCTGTTTGAAGCTGTCGTTCCTGGTGTCGAGATCGTTTCCGACAAGAGCTGGCAATGCACCGTATATGATGCCTATCAGGATACTGAGGCGCCCTATCCGAATTATCGTTTGCCGGAAAGCAATATCCGTTTCGATGCCAGGATGGAAATGTCCGGCTGGAATCAGCCCGGCTACACAGGCAAGATGCCGAATGCCGAAATTATTTCGTCTGTCGGGGTCGCCCCTTTAGGTAAATTGGTCGAGCGTCCGGTACCCCTATGGAAAGACTATGGCTTGAAACCGTATGTCAGTGTCCGCCGGTCGTCTGCCGGCGATACGCTTTATTGTCGTCTGCCTTATAACAGCCAAGTGACTCCTTATCTGAAAGTGGAAGCTCCTGCCGGCAAGGTGATCCATATCCGGACGGACAACTATGAGGGCGGTTCTCAATACAACGTCCGCGCTGAATATGTCACGCGCGACGGCGTGCAGGAATATGAGAGTTTAGGCTGGATGAACGGTCACGAGATGCAATATATCCTGCCGGAAGGCGTGAAGGTGCTGGATGTGAAATTCCGGGAGACCGGTTACGATACCGAATTTACAGGTTCTTTCAGTTGCAATGATCCGTTCATGAACGAACTTTGGAAACGTTCGGCCCGCACCTTATATATAACGATGCGCGATAGTTATATGGACTGTCCGGACCGCGAACGGGCGCAATGGTGGGGTGACGAGGTGAACGAATTGGGCGAGGCTTTCTATGCCCTTTCTCCCTCTAGCCATAAACTGGCGCTGAAAGGCATCTACGAACTGATGAACTGGCAACGCGAAGACGGTGTGATTTTCGCTCCGGCCCCGGCTGGTAACTGGCGGAAAGAGTTGCCATTGCAAATGTTGGCTTCGGTAGGTTGGTACGGTTTCTATACCCAGTATTATTATAGTGGCGACAGTAGCTTTGTCGCCGGTATTTATGACCGAATGCACCACTATCTGCACGAAGTATGGCAAGTAGATAAGAGCGGCCTGGTTATCGAGCGTGACGGCGATTGGAGCTGGGGTGACTGGGGAGAAAACATCGATATGGGCGTGTTGGTAAATTGCTGGTATTATTTGGCCTTGAAAGCAGAGAAAGCTTTTGCCCTCCAACTTGGAAAAACAGCCGATGCCGATGAGATCGGCCGTATGATGTACAGTATAGGGAAATGCTTCGACACAAAGTTTTGGACAGGATCAGCATATCGCTCTCCCGGCTATAAGGGAGAAACGGACGACCGTGCACAGGCGATGGCTGTCGTTTCCGGTTTAGCTTCCGCTGATAAATATCCTGCTCTGGTAAAAGTCCTGAAGAAGGAATGGCATGCCAGTCCCTATATGGAAAAGTATGTGCTCGAAGCCTTGTTCCAAATGAATGAACCGGCCTTTGCTTTAGAGAGGATGAAGCAACGCTATGCGAAAATGATGGATTATCCTGAATATACGACCTTGTTCGAAGGATGGGGAATCGGTCCGGACGGTTTCGGAGGCGGTACGATCAACCATGCATGGAGTGGTGGCCCTCTTACGTTGCTGAGTCAGAAAGTGTGCGGTATAGAACCTACCTCTCCAGGTTTTCGTTCCTTCAAGGTTTGTCCCCAAATGGGCACTTTGACCGAAGCCTCTGCTACAGTAGATACGCATTTCGGCAAGATAGAGGTGTCGCTGAAACGCAAAGGTAAAAAGATACAGGCCACCCTTTCCGTTCCCGAAGGAACGACAGCCGAAGTCATCTGGCCCGATGGCTCCCGCAAGAATTTCGATCCGGGGCGCCATCAGGCGAAACATGTAGGCCTTAAAGGAAAAAAATAGTACTTTTGTATCATTCTTTCTATTACTCTTCTGCGGGTAAGCCGTGGTAATTTATAAAAACATCTCCCTTTTCGAGAGGAGCGTGGGGCATGTGATCTTCGTATATCGCCTGGCAGCATTTTTGAAGATTGCATGCCTTTTTTGTGTCCTGCTCAAAAAGGGAAATACTGTCAGGCTACTGCAATCGGTAAGTTAACGGGACGGTATATTGTACGCGGACGACTTTTCCGTCTTTCATCTTTCCCGGAGTCCATTTGGGCATCGACTTGACAATCCGTAAGGATTCTTCATCCAATGAGGGATATAAAGCCTGTGTCACTTTGGCGTTTGTGATGCTTCCGTCTTTTTCGATAACGAATGTGACGACTACTTTTCCCTGTTTTCCCTGTTGCTGGGCTTCTGTCGGATATTTTATGTTTTTAGCAAGAAACTGCAATAATGCATTTTGCCCACCCGGAAATTCCGGCATGATATCACATGTGTCATAAATCTTGTCTTTTTCCGGTGGAAGCGGATTGGCTGCTTCCATTTTGGAAACAGTAGTGGTGGCGAGAGCAGTCGGCTGTTGGATAACCTCTGCTACCTTTTCATTCAAAACACGTGCCATCGCATCGATATTATTGAGCAATAGCAAGCCTGCGGCCATTGGAACCAGTGCCAGGTATTTCACTTTTCTGGCGTTGTTCGTTCTTTTTTTGTTTAACATAGTAATTCTCTTTTTAAGTGGTAAGACACTGAAATTGTTATATAAATTTGCAATAGCCGTATTGGGATGTTTTACTCCGATCAGATGGTACTGGTATTCTTTTTTGTCGAATCCGGCAAGCATGACTTGTTCATCTGCGATAAATTCATGATTTATACCGATCTCTTTCTTTAGCCACCAGGCAAACGGGTTTAGCCAGCAGGCGATACAGATGATTTCACCAGCCATCATGTCGATCGAATGCCATTGGCGGACGTGTGTTTGTTCATGGATCAAAATGTCATCAAGCCTTTCCCGTTGATGCGGATCGGATGAAATGAAAATCCAGCCGAAAAAGGAGTAGGAGGCTTCCGCTTCCGGAAGGATACAAACTTCGATGCCGTTCAAAGTGATTTTCCTACATTTCCGGTGTAAACGAGAAACAGTGAACAGCTCCGCCAGACATCTGGACAGCAACAGGCCGGCTCCTGCCAGCCAGATAACTTGCATAACCTTGAGCCCGGTTTCTTTCCAGTCGGAGGCGGCTATTTCATTGCTTGCTGTCAGGACTGTTTCTTTAGGTAGCAACCCTGAATAGTAGCCGACTATACCTGCTACGCTTGTCTGGGTGGATAACCAGCCGCTTAAATCCGGTAAAGGGTAAAGGAATGCGATCAGGTAAATCGACAATAACACCCCTCTGCGTAACCTGAAGAACGTATCGTCACGGAATAATAGGCGATAACAGATATATAAAAATGCCAACGCCAGATTTACCTTTAGAAAATAGATTAGTATCGGAGTTATCATATTGATATCTTTATAATTGATTATTCTTCCTTTTCGATCTGATCCATCAAGTCCTGCAAATCGCTTTTGGATAATTTACGATCGCGGACAAAGAAGGAAACCATTTCTTTATAAGAACCGGTGAAATAATTTTGTACGACATTCGACATGAAAGTACGCTTGTATTCCGCTTCTTTCACACGTGGAGAAAAGAGTGTGATCGTTCCGAATTTCTTCGGGGTGACGTACTTCTTTTTTTCAAGGTTCCGGACCACCGATGCCACGCTGGTGTAGGGCGGTTTCGGATCGGGCATTTCGTTCAGTATGTCACGGATGAAACATGATCCTAATTTCCAGATATACAACATCACGCTTTCTTCTTGTGCAGTCAGTCTTTCCATTGTTTTGTTGTTTTTTTTGAATTTCAGATTACTATCTTTTCGCAAATCTACTTTATTTTAGTAGATAAGGGTACGTGTCTTATGGTAATAATTGTTAATGAGGAAAAAAGGGCTTCTTGCTTCCGGTGTTGTGGAGGATTTCATTTTCATGCCTGTGTGTTTTGATTTGGACTAACGGATCTTTAGGAAAAAAGTACGATAAGAAGAAGGGAGGCGATAAGCCCTGTTCTTGTTTTTCGCTTTTTATTATGTATCTTTGCCCAACAGAATCAAAGAAAAATACTTACCGGATGATAGACTTCAATATGATACCATCTCCCTGTTATGTGATGGAAGAAGAGTTGCTCCGCCGTAATTTGTCACTGATCAAGAGCGTGAAGGAGAGGGCGGGAGTTAATGTAATTCTGGCTTTTAAGGCGTTTGCGATGTGGAAAGCATTTCCGATCGTGCGTGAATATATTCCGTATTCGACAGCAAGTTCGAAGTTTGAAGCCAGGCTGGCTTTTGAAGAGATGGGTAGTCGGGCACATACCTATTCGCCGGCATATACGGAAGCGGATTTCCCGGAGATTTTAAGATACAGCAGTCATGTGACGTTCAATTCGCTTACGCAGTTCGAACGTTTCTATCCGATGGTGCAGGCGGACGGAAACCGGGTATCGTGTGGTCTGCGCATCAATCCTGAATATTCGGATGTCGAAACGGATTTGTATAATCCTTGCGCTCCGGGCTCCCGGATGGGAGTGGTTAGCGACCTTTTGGATGGTCAGTTGCCCGATGGTGTCGAGGGTTTGCATTTTCATACGCTTTGCGAATCGAGTTCGTATGATCTGGAAAAGACGTTGGGAGAAGTGGAAAAGCGTTTCGGCCGTTTCCTGCCGCATATCAAATGGTTGAATATGGGAGGCGGGCATCTGATGACACGAAAAGGCTATGATACGGAACATCTGATCGGGCTGTTGCAGGCGTTCAAGGCCAAATATCCGAACCTCGAAATCATCATGGAGCCGGGAAGCGCATTTGCGTGGCAAACCGGATTTCTGTTGACGACGGTGGTGGATATCGTGGAGAATCATGGTATCAAGACCGCGATCATAGATGCCTCTTTCACTTGCCATATGCCGGATTGTCTGGAGATGCCCTATAAACCGGTGATTCGCGGGGCTATAGAGCCGGAAGAAGGAAAGCCTGTTTATCGTATCGGAGGAAACAGCTGTCTGAGTGGTGACTATATGGGCGATTGGTTTTTCGAGCAACCCTTGAAAGTGGGTGATAAATTGATATTCGAAGATATGATCCATTATACCATTGTCAAAACGACCATGTTCAACGGAATCCCGCATCCATCCCTGGCTTTGTGGAGCAAGGAGGACCGGCTTGTGATGTACAAAGAGTTCGGCTACGAAGATTACAAGGGAAGAATGAACTGAATCAATTGACAATTAATAAAGAAGAGGAATGTCTGGATTGTAAATCAGGTTGTGCAAATAAAATTGTCGATTGTCAATTGTCAATTGTCAATTATTTAGTAATTTAGCGCACTCATTCAGAAAAGAAATAATTAAGCAATAATTAAGGTATGGGTATTTTTAGCTTTTTCAGTAAGGAAAAAAAGGAAACTCTGGACAAGGGGTTATCTAAGACAAAAGAAAATGTATTTTCTAAGATTACCAGAGCCATTGCCGGTAAAAGCAAGGTGGACGACGAAGTGCTGGACAATCTGGAAGAAGTACTGATTACTTCCGATGTCGGAGTAGATACTACACTGAAAATCATATCCCGTATCGAAGACCGCGTAGCCAGAGACAAATATGTGACGACCAGTGAGCTGACAGCGATCCTGCGTGAAGAGATCGCTTCCCTGCTTACAGAAAATCATACGGAAGACCTGGAGTCGTTTACGGTTCCGGAAGACAAGAAGCCGTATGTCATCATGGTCGTAGGCGTGAACGGGGTAGGCAAGACGACCACGATCGGCAAACTGGCTTATCAGTTCAAGAAGGCCGGTAAAAATGTGTATTTGGGAGCAGCCGATACGTTCCGCGCCGCAGCTGTAGAGCAATTGGTGATTTGGAGCGAACGGGTAGGAGTGCCTATAGTGAAGAAGAAGATGGGTTACGACCCTGCTTCGGTGGCATTTGACACGTTGAGTTCGGCAAAGGCGAACGGGGCGGATGTGGTGATTATCGATACCGCCGGTCGCCTGCATAACAAGATCAATCTGATGAACGAGCTGACCAAGATCAAGAATGTGATGAAGAAAGTGGTTCCCGATGCACCGCACGAAGTCTTGTTGGTATTGGACGGTTCTACCGGACAAAACGCATTTGAACAAGCCAAGCAGTTTACGGCTGCAACCGAGGTGAATGCTTTGGCGGTTACCAAATTGGACGGAACGGCCAAAGGTGGCGTCGTGATCGGTATTTCGGATCATTTCCGTATCCCTGTCAAGTACATCGGCTTGGGAGAAGGAATGGAGGATCTCCAGGTTTTCAATAGAAAAGAATTTGTAAACTCCCTTTTCGGAGAATAAAGGGAGTTGTACCATAATATATGAGGAAAAATAAGGTAGATATTATAACGCTGGGATGTTCAAAGAACCTGGTGGATTCGGAGCAGCTTATGCGCCAGTTCGTGGCGAACGGGTATACCGTCGAACATGACCCCCATAAGATTAATGGTGAAATCGTTGTTGTGAATACCTGCGGTTTTATCGGAGATGCCCAGGAAGAGTCGATTAATATGATACTCGATCTGGGAGAGGCCAAGAAGAAAGGGAAGATCGGTAAATTGTTTGTCATGGGATGTCTTTCCGAACGGTTCTTAAAAGACTTGGAGAATGAGTTGCCGGAAGTCGACCGTTTCTATGGAAAGTTCAATTGGAAAGAACTGTTGAACGATTTGGGTAAATCCTACTACCGGGAATTGGCTGCCGACCGCGTCTTGACGACTCCCCGGCATTACGCCTACCTGAAGATCGCCGAAGGGTGTGACCGTACCTGTTCGTATTGTGCCATTCCGATCAGTACGGGGCGTTACCAGTCCATACCGATGGAAGAGATCGAGAAAGAGGTTCGCCTGCTGGTGAAACAGGGTGTGAAAGAATTTCAGGTGATCGCCCAGGATTTGACTTATTACGGTTTGGATTTGTATAAACGCCATGCGTTGCCGGAACTGGTGGAACGCATCTCCGATATTCCGGGAGTGGAATGGATCCGCTTGCATTATGGTTATCCGTCCCATTTCCCTTATGATCTGCTCAGGGTGATGAGCGAACGCGATAACGTTTGCAAATACATGGATATTGCCCTTCAGCATATCAGCGACCCGATGTTGAAGAAAATGCGCCGTAACATCACGAAAGAAGAAACATATGCCTTGATACGCCGGATGCGGGAAGAAGTACCCGGCATCCATCTGCGTACAACCTTGATGGTCGGCCATCCAGGGGAAACCGAGCAGGATTTTGAAGAACTGGTCGAATTCGTAAAAGAAGCCCGTTTCGAACGTATGGGCGCCTTTGCTTACAGTCATGAGGAAGGGACCTATTCGTTTAAACATTATACCGATGATGTCGATCCGGAAGTCAAACAAGACCGTTTGGATTATCTGATGCGTATACAGGAAGGCATTTCGGCCGAAGTGA
>ENA-USUK01002667-USUK01002667.1-human-gut-metagenome-genome-assembly--contig:-NODE-2667-length-11601-cov-4.230736_pt1 | contig 11601 bp, 9 predicted proteins | sample MGYA00250062_ERZ773400 | MGnify/ENA primary metagenome ERZ773400 (study PRJEB29103, sample SAMN06111961) | human gut metagenome | biome: human gut; feature: ankylosing spondylitis patient; material... | reverse complement strand
ATAGTGATGAATGGTTACAGGAGGGATTCTCGATACAGGTTCTGGTGGCATCAGCGGCCAGGTCAAGCCATAAGCGTCGAGCCCTTCTTTACGACGGATCAATTCGCCTCCGGTAGTAATATTTCCCCATTGGTCGGAACCTCCCATCTGCAACATACAACCGTAGTTTTTACGCAGATGAAGGAAATCGTATCCCTGCACCAGCTGATAGGTGAATTCTGTAAACGACATACCCTGGGCCGACTCGCTACTGAGGCGTTTTTTTACGGAATCTTTAGCCATCATATAGTTGACGGTAATATGCTTACCGATTTCACGGATGAAATCCAGAAATGAGAATTGTTTCATCCAATCGTAGTTATTCAGCATAATAGCAGCATTGGAAGCAGTGGAGTTGAAATCGATAAACCGGGATAACTGAGCTTTGATCCCGGCCATATTTTTACGGATAGTCTCTTCGTCCAATAAGTTTCTTTCCTGTGATTTGCCACTAGGATCGCCGATCATACCGGTAGCTCCACCGATAATAAAAATCGGTTTGTGCCCGGCCATCTGAAAGTGTTTCATCATCATCACAGAGACCAGATGTCCGACATGCAGAGAATCGGCAGTCGGGTCGATACCTACGTATGCCGTAGTTTGTCCTTTAGCCAATAGTTCTTCTGTTCCCGGCATGATATCATGAATCATGCCTCTCCATTTTAATTCATCAACAAAATTCATCGTATTCTATTTTATATCGTTTCAAAAGCGGATCGTGTTGTACATCTGTTGTGCAAAGTTAAGAAAAGGATCGAATAACAAACTGTTCTCCCTGGTTTCTTCGCTGATAAAATGGAATTTATCGTTCAAAGCATCGACAATCATTAAAAGTACACAAACCATAATGAAATATTTTGCGATACCGAGGAGGGTGCCAAGCAGTTTATTGACCAACCCCAACGAAATAATATCGACCAGTCTGGTCAACATCTTCCCCAGCAAATAGACTGCAATCACAACCAACAGGAAGGTAACGGCCAAAGCGATATAAGACAAGTAACGGGACGTGATATTCAGGAAGTCTTTCAATATCCCTTCGGTAAAAGGGCTGTAGCGTATGGCAATGAAAACCCCCAATATCAGCCCGGCTAAAGTGGCGACCTCGATAATCAATCCTTTCGAGAATCCACGGAAAGCGCCGTATAGTAAAAACAAGAGAATAACAATGTCAATATAGTTCATGGCAAATCCGATTTAAACGGGTTTCAAAGATACGAATTTATCGGGAGCATTTTTCCCTTTCATTTTCTATTATTTGATAAATTCTTAGTATTTTCGCCAATTGGTAAATAGGGTTCTTATACCCCCTTGTTAATATATCACTTTATAAAAACAAAATATAATGTACAGAACACACACATGCGGAGCACTTCGGATTGAAAATGTAAACGAGAATGTCTGTTTGAGTGGCTGGGTTCAGAAAATCAGAAACCTGGGAGCCATGACATTTATCGATCTCCGCGACAGATACGGAATTACCCAATTGGTGGCAGAAGAATCTGCTTCTGAAGAGATAAAAAAACAAGTGGCACAGTTAGGACGGGAATTTGTGATTCAAATTCAAGGTAAGGTGGTGGAGAGAGCCAGTAAAAACAATAAAATACCTACAGGAGAGATCGAAATTATCTTAGATACGGTAAAGATTCTGAGCCGTTCGGAGATACCTCCTTTTACTATCGAAGACAATACGGACGGGGGTGACGAGATCCGGATGAAATACCGTTATCTCGATTTACGCCGGCAAATGGTGCGCAGGAACCTGGAATTGCGTCACCGGATGGCGCATTTGGTACGTAATTTTCTGGATGGCAAGCAATTTATGGAGGTAGAGACGCCGGTATTGATCAAGAGTACTCCCGAAGGAGCCCGTGATTTTGTGGTGCCTTCGCGGATGAATCAGGGACAGTTTTATGCATTACCGCAAAGCCCGCAGACTTTCAAACAACTGTTGATGGTCGCCGGTTTCGACCGATACTATCAGATTGTGAAATGTTTCCGGGACGAGGACCTTCGGGCAGACCGTCAACCTGAATTCACTCAGATCGATTGTGAAATGTCGTTTGTAGAACGGGAAGATGTACTCGGTATTTTCGAAGATATGATCCGCCATCTTTTTAAAGAAATCAGAGGCATCGATATCCCGGCATTTCCGCGGATGACGTGGCATGAAGCGATGGAGCAATATGGTTGTGACAAACCGGATATCCGTTTCGGTATGAAATTCGCAGACCTGACCCGTCTGGCCCGAACCAAGGACTTTGCAGTATTCAACAGTGCAGAATATATCGGAGGGATTTGTGTCCCGGGTTGTGCTTCGTATACCCGTAAGCAGCTGGACGAGCTGACCGATTTCGTGAAGCGTCCGCAGGTAGGAGCGAAAGGATTGGTGTATGTCAAATACAATGAAGACGGCAGCATAAAATCGTCGGTAGATAAATTCTATACGGCCGAAGAGCTGAAAGTATGGCTAGACACCTGCCAAGCTCAACCGGGCGATCTGCTCCTAATCTTATGCGGAGCGAAAAACAAAACTTTACCCCAGTTGTGTGAGCTTCGTCTGGAAATGGGAAACCGGCTGGGATTGAGAGATAAAAATGTATTCAAACCGTTATGGATCGTCGACTTTCCGTTGTTGGAATGGGATGAAGAGACACAACGTTTTTATGCGATGCACCATCCGTTCACCTCTCCGAATCCAGAGGATATCGATTTGATGGAAACACGGCCGGGAGATGTGAGAGCGAATGCCTACGACATGGTGATCAACGGCGTGGAAGTAGGGGGAGGTTCTATCCGGATCCATGATACAGCATTGCAGCAACGGATGTTCAAATGCCTGGGATTTACCCCGGAGCAAGCTGAAAAACAATTCGGTTTCCTGTTGAATGCTTTCAAATACGGCGCTCCTCCTCACGGTGGTATCGCCTTCGGTTTCGACCGTTTGGTTTCTATGTTTGCAGGCCTGGACAGCATTCGAGACACCATCGCTTTCCCGAAAAACAATTCGGGCCGGGATGTGATGATCGATTCTCCGTCGGAGATTTCGGCCGAGCAATTCAAGGAATTAGGCATTAAACTGAATCAATGATTTACCCCTAAATTCATACAAGTGTTTAAGGATGTAATCGGACATGAAGATATCAAGCAAAGACTGATCACCTCTCTCCGGACAGGTCGGATCAGTCATGCCCAACTATTTGCCGGAGAAACGGGATACGGTTCTCTGGCTTTGGCTTTGGCATTCGCCCAATATGTCTTTTGCACAGGTGATAAAAAAGAAGATGCCTGCGGAGAATGCCCTTCGTGTAAGAAAATACAGAAATACATCCATCCGGATCTGCACTTTGTATTTCCGGTTGTCCGGAAAACAAAAAGCCCGGTCAGTGATGAATATATCAACGAATGGCGTCGTCTGCTGATGCGGACGAATTATTTCGGTCTGGAAGAATGGTATACGGAAATGGGAGTAGAGGATAATGCACAAGCCGCGATATATACCGAAGAAAGTGCCAATATTCTCCGTAAGCTGAACCTGAAATCATTCGAATCGGATTATAAGATTCTGGTGATGTGGTTGCCGGAAAAGATGAATCCGGAATGCTCGAACAAACTGTTAAAGATCATCGAGGAGCCGTTCGACAAGACATTGTTTCTGATGGTTTCGGAGCATCCGGAACAGATCATCAATACGATACAATCGCGTTTGCAGCGTATTCACATTCCTCCCCTGCATCAGGAGCAAATACAACGACAGCTGATAGCTGAAAAAGGAATCGCTGCACAAAAAGCGGAAGAATATGCCCATGTGGCTTCGGGGAACTGGTATAAAGCCCTGCGGTTGCTGGACGAAACAGAAGAGCAAATTTACAACCAGGAAAAATTTATCAGCCTCATGCGGCTGTGCTGGGAAAGAAAAATGCTTCCGGTAAATGAATGGGTCAATGAAATATGCAGCCTTGGAAGAGAAAGGCAAAAGAATTTCTTAGCGCATGCCTCACGGATGATCCGGGAAAATTTTGTCCGGAATTTCGGTTTGGAGCAACTGAATTATATGACGGAACGGGAGAAAAATTTCTCACAACGCTTTGCCCCTTATGTACATGAAGGAAATGTCATTCCATTGAGCAACGAGTTCGAGCGTGCTTATAGCGACATCAGCCGGAACGGAAATGCAAAAATCATTTTTACGGATCTCTGCATAAAAGTCATGCAAAATATCAGACCCAATTGAAACTGTTTTCACGTACAATAATATATAATGAAAAAATCAATTTATGAACGATATACACAATAACGAAAATATAAGCCAGGAAGAAGAATTCGTTTCGCCCGGGCAAGAAAAAGTAAACGGCAAAGCGACGCCTGAGCAATCGGGGCCTTCGACCGGGGAGCCCCGTGAACAACCGGGAGAACCGACGGAGGAAGCCGTAGAGATCGAAGAGACGGAAGAGATAGAAATTATCGAAGCCGGGGAATTTACAGTCCCGAAAAAAGAAGAGGAAGAAGAGGAAATTCAGGAACTTCATACGAAGCATCCGCGGCGGGATGTACCGGTAATCGACCATCGTTTGCTAGCGGGGAAATTGACGGTATACGACTGGCTGGAAGATCTGCCTGCGACGGATTGTGCCCCGGAGATCGTAGAAGTAAGGTTTAAAAATACACGGAAAGGGTTTTACAGCAATCCGTCGAAACTAGCTTTAAAAGCAGGAGATATCGTGGCGGTCGAAGCAGCTTTGGGACACGACATCGGGGTGGTATCTTTATCGGGTGAACTGGTAAAGGAACAAATCCGGATCAAACGGGTGGATCTCGAGCGGAATCCGCTGAAGAAGGTATACCGGAAGGCCAAACCCCACGACATCGAGAAATGGCAACAAGCCATTGCTTTAGAGCACGATACGATGATCCGTTCGCGGAAAATCGCAGCCGACCTGAAACTGAATATGAAGATCGGTGATGTGGAGTATCAGGGAGATAAAACAAAAGCTATATTTTATTATATCGCAGACGACCGGGTGGATTTCCGGACGCTGATCAAGGTGTTGGCGGAGACTTTCCATATCCGTATCGAAATGAAACAGATCGGGACACGTCAGGAAGCAGGCAGAATCGGGGGTATCGGTCCCTGCGGACGCAAATTATGCTGTTCGACTTTTATCACCAATTTTATTTCGGTGTCGACCTCAGCCGCCCGCTATCAGGATATTTCGCTGAATCCTCAGAAGCTGGCCGGACAGTGCGGGAAACTGAAATGTTGGCTGATCTATGTAGTGGATGCGTATGTCGATGCGCAGAAAGACTTCCCTTCGACCAATATTACTTTAAATACGGGAGAGGGTTTGCTTTACCATCAAAAAACGGATATCTTCGGTCAGATGACGTCTTATAGTACGGATAAAGAAGGGAAGGGTATTTTTATCCAGATTCCGGTAAAACGGGTAAAGGAAATCATCGCGATGAACCGGAAAGGAATTATTCCTCCAAAAGCGGTAGAAGAAAGCGGAAATACCCCGACAGATATAAAATATACGGACGGCGTGGGAGAAGAAAGCCTGAACCGTTTCGACGAAAAGAAGCAGAAGAAGCGTCATTCCAGGCAACGAAATAATAATAATCGTGAAAATGGAAACTCTAACACTCCCCGTAACGAAAAAAATGAAAGAAACGGAGAACGGGGAGGACAACGGCCTTTCCGTAACGGCCCGAGACAGGATCAGCGCAGAGATTCGAGACCTATACAAAGGCCCAAGCCACGAACCGATCAGCATTCACAATCCAAAACTGAACAATGATGCAAAACTATCGTCCTTTTACCGGTATTACCCCTGCTGTCAAAATTTTATTGATTCTGAACATCGTGATGTACTTTCTGAGTATGTTTATCGATAGCCGGATGCATGTGGATACAGCCCATCTATTAGGACTTCATTTGCCGCAATCTGTCTTTTGGCGCCCATGGCAATATGTTACACATATGTTTATGCACGGGTCTTTCGGGCATTTGTTTTTCAATATGTTCGCTCTTTTTATGTTCGGCCGGATACTGGAATCGGTATGGGGAACGCAGCGTTTTCTGATTTTCTATTTTGTCTGCGGTATCGGAGCGGGCTTGCTGAATAGTGCGGTCGGCTGGTTGGAAATCCACCGGCTGATGGAGCAATATTATGCCTTCCAGAATGCGCCTTCTCCTGCGCTTTTAGCGCAGCTTGTGGAGCGTCAGCTAGGCCATCCGGCCCAGTGGGTGTGGGAGGTGGTGGATAATTGGACCAACAATCCGGATTCGCAACAATACATTGTAGCAGGGAAACAACTCTTCCGTCAGATCGTAGAACTGAAAGTAAATGTCCCGATGATCGGGGCTTCGGGAGCGATATTCGGTATCTTGCTGGCATTCGGAATGCTGTTTCCGAATACGGAATTGTATCTGATGTTTATACCTATTCCGATCAAAGCAAAGTATTTTGTATTGGGATACGGTCTGCTGGAGCTTTTCCTGGGCATGCAGAATAGCGCAACGGACAATGTAGCCCATTTCGCTCATCTGGGAGGGATGTTGTTCGGTTTCTTTATGGTCAAATACTGGAGTAAAAACAGGCGAAGGTTCTATTAAGAGATGATGTATTACAACAATTACGGCGGAAATTTTTCAGAAGGAATCCGGGAAGGGATCAAAAATTCTTTCCGGAAGGGTTCTTCTCTCACCCGTCTGATTTATATCAATTGCGGGATTTTTCTTGCTTTGAAGTTGATATATATCATGATGTTGTTGTTGGGGAAAGGAGAAGAATTTTATCCGACATTGCTGGAATGGATCGGCGTGCCGGCAGATCCGGAGTATTTATTGAGCCGTCCGTGGACGATCTTCACCTATATGTTTACTCAGTTCGATTTTTTACATCTGTTGTTCAATATGTTATGGCTTTATTGGTTCGGGAGTTTTTTCCTGAATTACTTTACGGAACGTAAATTAACAGGTGTCTATCTTTTGGGTGGCCTATTCGGAGGTTTGCTGTATATTGCGGCCTATAATATTTTCCCTTATTTCAGTGAGCCTCAAATCAGTCCTTTCCCCCGCCCGGCGCTACGGCTGACCTCGTGGGCTATCGGTTCGTCGGCTTCTGTGATGGCAATCGTCTTTGCGGTATGTACTTATCTGCCGCAACATAAGGTCTATATTTTCCTGCTCGGACCGGTGAAACTGGTTTATCTGGCGTTGTTTACCGCCCTGATCGATATTATGAGTATATCTTCGGGAAATGCGGGGGGACATATCGCCCATTTAGGCGGAGCCCTGTTCGGGTGGTTCTTTATCGTGGGAGTGAGAAGAAACCGGGACTTTGCTTCAGGAATCGTGAATTTTTTCGAAGGGATCGGACGGCTCTTCCAGCGGAAGAAGAAGATGAGGGTGAGGTATAAGAAGCATGTCTCGGAAATGAACGACCGGGAATACAATGCCCATAAGAAGAACGAGCAAGAACGGATCAACGAGATTCTGGATAAAATCTCGCGTTCGGGTTACGAAAGCCTGACCCGGGAAGAAAAAGCAATCCTCTTCAAGGCTAAAAACTGATTTTATGGAGGTAAGTAAACCAGATAGCAGTTCTTTATCAAACCAGAAGTGTTTTCCCTACTATGCTGAAAATATTGGATAAGATTGTATATATCGTCAGTTTGATCGCTGCGTTCGGGTTAATAGGAGCATATCTTTCCCCTATAATCAACCCCAATACCTTTGTCTTTTTTTCGTTACTGGGTTTGGCTTATCCTTATCTTCTGATCGGCAATTTTATCCTTTTACTGTACTGGATTTTCCGTTGGAAGCGGAGGACCTGGCAGATCGTAGTCGTGATTGCGATCGGGTATCCGACTTTCAGGACTTACTACGGGACAGCGAAAACCGAAACAGGGGATGCTTCGTACGATTTGTCGCTCTTGTCGTACAATATCCGTTATTTCGATGTGTATGGCTGGAGTAATCAGAAAAACACGAGGGAAAAATTATTCAATTATCTGAATAAATTCGACGGGGATGTGATCTGCTTGCAGGAATTTCTAATGAACGGGAATCCGGACCGACGGAAAACGGTAATCGAACAATTGCATACCTACCCCTATTATTATATCGAGAAGGATATGGCTATTTTTTCCAGGCTCCCGATTCTGCACAAAGGACACCTGACTTTCGCCCCTGGTTACAGCAGTTCTTGTATTTACGGAGATTTCAAGCTAGGAAAAGATACGGTGCGGTTGTACAGTGTTCACCTGGAATCCTACAAGCTGGGCAAGAAGGAGCGGCAATTTATGAAAGAAATCAGCTCAGGGCTGAAAGGTAACGATATCCCCGAAGGGGTGAAGAATCTCACGACACGCTTAATGATAGCGAACAAAAACCGGGCACATCAGGCGGAGGAAATTCAACGGCATATCGACGGAAGCCCTTATCCTGTGATATTGTGCGGCGACTTCAACGATACTCCTCTCTCCTATACTTACAGGCAATTAAGCAGGAAGTTAACGGATAGTTTTATTGAAAAAGGCCGGGGCATCGGCAATACTTACATCGGAGAGTTTCCCTCTTTCCGCATCGATTACGTCTTACATTCCCCGACACTATATACGGTGGGTTATATCCGGGAGGATATCACGCTTTCGGATCATTATCCGATCAAGGTGAAGATAAGGAAGGGAAGTTGATTTATCAGAAAATTCCGAAGATTATTTGGTGGATTTGGGGAATTATTCTATTTTTGCAGCGTTAAAGAAAATTATGGGGGGTTAGCTCAGTTGGCTAGAGCGCTTGCATGGCATGCAAGAGGTCGTCGGTTCGACCCCGATACTCTCCACTCCAGAGTTCTTAAAGTTTGTAAAGTTCATAAAGTTTATGACCGAAGGTATTCCTTATCAGGAAACTTTCCATTAACTTTATGGACTTTATTGTTTTATCGAATTCTTATTATTCGTTTTATGGAAGAATCAGATAAAAAACTAACCCGTAAGATCAGTCCCTATAAGATCATTTACCCGGTCATTATCGGTCTGGGTGTTGTGTCGTATATGCTATACCGGGAATTCGATCTCACTGCTTTCGAGCAAATTTCTTTCGGCTGGAGCTCGGTGTTCTGGCTTTCCGTAGCAGTGATGTGTATGTTTATCCGTGATCTGGGGTACGTTATCCGTATCCGGGTTCTTTCGGGGGATCGTTTGAGCTGGATCAAGTCGATCCGGATTATTTTTCTTTGGGAATTTACCTCGGCGGTAACTCCCTCAGCGATCGGCGGTACCAGTCTCGCTATTCTTTTTGTCAATAAAGAGGGGATCAAAGTAGGACGCAGCTCGGCTATTGTCATGGCTACTTCTTTTCTGGACGAGCTTTATTTTATTCTGATGTTTCCGATTATTCTGCTTTGCGTGGATTCGAGCGGGTTGTGGGAGATGTCGGGAGTGAGTTCAGGAGTAAGCAAAAGCCTGATCTGGTTTGCAGTGGGCGGCTATTCGATCAAGCTGGTATATCTTTTAATTCTGAGTTACGGACTTTTCAAGAATCCCCGGGGGCTGAAATATCTATTGATGAAATGTTTCAAATTAAAGCTTTTACGCAAATGGCGGCACAGTGCCAACGAAGCAGGTTCGGATATCATCCGTAACTCTTACGAATTGCGTCATATGCCGTTTTCTTTCTGGCTGAAGACTTTCGGAGCCACTTTCTTTTCATGGACGGCACGGTATTGGGTAGTGAATGCGATCTTAATGGCCTTTTTTGTATTGAAGGATACGGATTGGGCGACTCAATTTCTGATTTTTGCCCGGCAACTGATTATGTGGATCATGATGCTGATCAGTCCGACTCCGGGAGGAAGCGGTTTTGCCGAATTCGTATTTAAAGAATATCTGGGTTCCTTTATTATAGGAGGAGGAGCCGGTGTAGCGATCGCTATGGCCATCGTATGGCGTCTGATCACTTATTATCCTTATCTGTTCGTAGGTGTTTTTATCGTACCGAAATGGATAGGGCAACATTTCGGCGGACGTCCGAAACCATCGACAGCTTCTACCCCATCGGACGATTTAAATCATAACCTTGAAAATCAGTAGTAATTATGTTTTTGATATTTAAAAAACCGGAATACAGAAGATTCAATCTGAAACCCCGCTACTGGGATCCTGCCAAAGAAGAACGGGAAGAACGGGAGCGCAGGGTAAAAGCAGAACTCGGCTTAAAGGACGACGATAAAACTTATATCCCGAATATAAAAGGACAATTCAGACAGGAGTATGAAAAACGGAAGGCGAACCGTAACGGGCTGAATAGCAATTATGCGCTGCGTTTGTTTATGATCCTGACGTTGTTGTTCATCATGGCCTTTTATGTGTTTGTAAAGAATCCGGACGGTATCCTGCGATTTCTGGGACTTTGACAAATATCCATTATCTTTGTCCTATCATATAACGGCACATTAGCTTAACTACATCAATCAATATGGATATCGTTCATCTTTTACCCGATTCAGTAGCCAATCAGATAGCAGCAGGAGAAGTCGTACAACGTCCTGCCTCTGTTGTCAAGGAATTAATGGAGAATGCGATCGATGCAGGAGCTAAGCATATTCAGGTAGTGTTGAAGAATGTCGGGAAAGCGATCATACAGGTGATCGACGATGGGAAAGGCATGTCGAACATGGATGCCCGGATGGCTTTCGAACGGCATGCAACCTCAAAAATCGCTTCGGCACAGGATTTATTCAGTATCAACACCTTAGGATTCCGGGGAGAAGCCCTTCCCTCTATCGCTTCGGTATCGGAAGTGGAATTAAAAACCCGGCAGGAAGAAGATGAATTGGGAGCCTCGATTTTTATCGCGGCTTCGGAACTAAAAAATCAGGAGTCTGTCAGCTGTCCGAAAGGTACGAACATCTCGGTCAGGAACCTCTTTTATAATATTCCTGCCCGCCGGAAGTTTCTGAAATCCGATACGACGGAATTGCGCAATATTACCAATGAATTTCTGCGGGTAGCTTTGACGAATCCGGAGATCAGCTTCTGTTTGTCGAACAACGGAAATGTGATCTACAACTTATCCCCTTCGGGACTACGTCAGCGGATCGTAAATATTTTCGGCAAGTCGATCAATTCGAGACTGATCAATATCGATTGTGCCACGGGTCTGGTAGATATCAAAGGTTTCATTTGCAGTCCGGAACAAGCCCGAAAGACTTATGGCGAACAATATTTTTTCGTCAATAACCGTTTTATGAAGCATCCGTTTTTTCATAAAGCAGTGACGGAGGCCTATTCGGGACTGATCGGTGTGGATTGTATCCCCTCCTATTTCATCTATTTTACGGTGGATCCGTCTTTAATCGATATCAATATACATCCGACGAAAACGGAGATCAAATTCCAGAATGAGACGGATTTTTTCCAAATCCTGTTGGCAGGTATCAAGGAAGCCCTGGGAAAATTCAATATCACTCCTCCCCTGCATAAAGGTAAGTTGAGCAGAAACGTGGCAAGCCTGCCTTATCTGTCCATTCAGAGAGATCATCCAATTTAGCACCA
>ENA-USUK01002665-USUK01002665.1-human-gut-metagenome-genome-assembly--contig:-NODE-2665-length-11604-cov-29.063416_pt1 | contig 11604 bp, 8 predicted proteins | sample MGYA00250062_ERZ773400 | MGnify/ENA primary metagenome ERZ773400 (study PRJEB29103, sample SAMN06111961) | human gut metagenome | biome: human gut; feature: ankylosing spondylitis patient; material... | reverse complement strand
GTATGAACTGCAAGAATTTGTCCGAGGCCTATCTGTGGAAATCGCGTATGGCCTCCATCCTTGGTAAGTATAAGTCAGTCGTTCTTCCTCTTCTTCTTCGCTGAACAGTAACCGTCGTTTTTCTTCCTCGAATGTTTGGCGAACCAGTCGGGTTTGCTCCTTTTCGGCTTGACTTTCTTTGATTTGCCGGATGGTATTTTCTATCGTTTTGTTCGCCCCGGAGATGAGTTCTTTGGCTTTCTCTTGGGCTTCTTGGATGATTGTTTTCCGGAGTTTGGAGGCATCGTCCAGTTCTTTTTTATAACGCTCCAGCACTTCTTCCAAGCGTTTTTCATTTTCATGGATGCGTTTCCGTTTTTCTTCCCAGTAACGTTTATCCCGTAGGATTTCTTTCAAGTGCTTGTCGAAATTTACCCGGTCTTCACCGATCTTGCTGGCGGCATCGTCCAAAATCTCTTTGGGTAACCCGATTTTCTTGGCGATTTCGAATGCAAAAGACGAACCCGGTTTCCCGATCTCCAGTTGGAAAAGCGGCAACATCCGATGGCTGTCATAAAGCATGGCCCCGTTTGCAATTCCGGAAGCTGAAGAGGCAAAATGTTTTAAATTGGTGTAGTGTGTCGTGATGACACCTCTCGTTTGGTTATTATTTAAAGCATTTAAAATGGCTTCAGCTATTGCACCTCCCAGCATGGGTTCGGTGCCCGTACCGAACTCGTCGATTAAGATAAGCGTGTCCTGCGAGGCGTAACGGATGAAATTTTTCATGTTTACCAGATGCGAGCTGTATGTACTCAAATCATTTTCAAGAGACTGTTCGTCTCCCATGTCGATGAGTATTTTGTGGAATATCCCGAATTTACTGGATTCTTCCACGGGTACGGGTATACCGCATTGGAACATATATTGTAATAAACCGGCTGTTTGCAGGCAGACGGATTTACCACCCGCGTTAGGACCGGAAATCAGGATAATCCGCTGGTCTTCGTTTATCTCAATATCCAGAGGTACCACTTCTTTCCCATTTGCCTTTAAGCTTAGGTATAGTAGGGGATGCTTTGCCCTGTACCATAGCATGGAGGGGGTGTCTTCAAAGAGAGGCACAATGGCATTTACCCGGATGGCAAAGAGTGCTTTTGCCCGCACGAAATCCACGAATGCCATGAAATCATAGGCTGGAATCAGGTCATATATATAAGGACGCAAATCGTCGGCGAATTGTCGGAGAATACGTGTGATTTCCCGTTTTTCTTCCAATTGCAGTTCCCGAATTTCATTGTTCGTTTCGATGATTTCCGCGGGTTCGATATAAGAGGTTTTTCCGGTGGTGGATTCATCATGCACGATACCGTTTAATTTCCGCTTGAAAGCCGCGGGTACAGGTATCACCATTCTACCATCCCGGATGGCGATGTTACTATCCTTGTCGGCCCATCCTTCTTCCTGTGCTTTTTGCAACAGGGCTTGCATACGCCGGGAGATGCCTGATTGTTTTTTAGCAATGCTATGACGAATGTTGCCTAAAGCGGGTGAGGCGGTGTCCTTGATTGTCCCGAATTTTGAAACGATCGAGTCCAAGCGTTGCAGGATATAGGGGAATACCCGTACGTCCCCGGCCCGGGCTACCAGATGAGGGTAAACTTCTTGTTTGGTGTTGAAGAACCGCATGATGGCGTTCAGCGACTCCAGTGAATTTTTTAAGACAACCAGCTCGTTTACTTCCAGAAACAAACCCTCTACTTTTATACGCAACAAGAAGGGACGGGCATCATGGTAATAGGAAACCGGGAAGTTCTCTTCCTCTTGACAGATCCGCATGAATTCGGAGGTTTCGGCCAAAGAGGTTTCGATCCATCCGGCATCGGTGGAGAACTTGATGGCGCTGACCAGTTCCCGGCCCATGTCGCTCAGGCAGTTATTGCTGATAAGTTGTCTTATTTTGTCGAATTTTATTTTAGATTCAAAATTTTCGGGATAAATCATATTGAATTGAAAATTGAAAGTACAAAATTGAAAATTACTTGTTCGAAATCATGAACTTGTGTGTCGTTCCCTGATCTGTTTTGATGAGGACGTAATCATCCGGCTTGATCTTGTCCGCATGTTTCGGGAGATACCGGATGATGAGATTACCCATCATTTCCTTGCCCAACGTGAGAGGGGTACAGTCCACTTCTAAGTAGTCGGGTTTGAAAATCGACAGGATCGATATGTTCTTTTTACCCGTGTTGATCAGGTTTATGATCTGGTGTTTCGTCTCTGCCTGTTTTAAGCGGATTGTGTCCGTGGTGAAACGCAAGTTACCCACCACGATGGGGTAGGTTGTTGGGATGTCAACCGATTTCGTGATGACTTCTCCTTCTAAACGCAATACGATGTTCGGGGGAGTGGCGTTCGTGTACACGATAATCTTTTTCGAGAACACGCCGGGGCGGTCTTTCGGGTTGAACGTGACGGTGATGACGCTACTGTCTCCGGGAGGAATGGGTTTCCTGTTCCATTTGGGAGTAGTGCAACCACACGTGGTTTCAATAAATTTTATCAACAAGGGAGCTTTCCCTTTGTTTGTAAATTTAAATTCGTGAGTTACTTTTCCCCCGTTTTCTTGCACGAGTCCCATGTTGAACGTGGTCTTTTCGAACGCAATCTTGGCCCGCTGGCCCAATGATAGTGTTGGGATTAAAAGTAATATTGAATATATAAGTATCTTCATCTGTATTTCTTTTCGTGTGTGTAAATTGGAATACAAAAATACAAAAAGGGTTGGAAAAGATTGGTTTATGTCGGAATAAAACGTATCTTTGCGGCGTTAAAATTAATATTAAATCTAAAAGACTGTACATCATGTATTTGACATCAGAAAAGAAAGAAGAACTTTTTTCACAGTACGGGAAGTCTAATAAAGATACCGGCTCTGTTGAGTCACAAGTAGCTTTATTTTCCTACCGTATCGCTCATTTAACTGAGCACTTGAAGAAAAACCACAAAGATTTCGCTACTCAAAGATCTTTGATTAAATTGGTTGGAAAACGTAGAGCGTTGCTTGATTACATGAAGAAGAGAGATATCGAGAGATATCGTGCTATCGTTAAAGCATTGAATTTACGTAAATAATTACATAAAAACGACCCGGGTCGTCCGGGTCGTTTTACTTTATAATCCTCCCCTCCTCCTCCTTTTATCTAAAAAGAATTCCGTTAAAATGTTTAGTATTTTAACAGTTTTATTATTTCTATGAACATTATTGAAAAAAGCATTACCCTGAAAGATGGTCGGGTAATAACATTGGAAACCGGAAAGTTAGCCAAACAAGCAGACGGTGCTGTCATGCTGAAAATGGGTAACACGATGTTGTTGGCTACGGTTTGTTCCGCACAAGAGGCTGGTCCGGACGTGGACTTCATGCCTTTGTCGGTAGATTATAAAGAAAAATTTTCAGCCGTGGGACGTTTCCCCGGAGGTTTCACCCGTAGAGAGGGAAGAGCTTCCGATTACGAGATTTTGGTATCCCGTCTGATCGACCGTGCTTTGAGACCTTTGTTCCCGGATGATTATCATGCTGAAACTTTCGTGCAGGTAACGTTGTACTCTGGTGATGAAGAGTCTATGCCGGATTGTTTGGCCGGATTGGCTGCCTCGGCAGCTATCGCTGTGAGTGATATTCCTTTCCACGGTCCTATTTCTGAGGTACGTGTAGCTCGTGTGAACGGGGAGTTGATGATTAACCCGACAAAGAGCGAGTTGGCAACTGCTGACTTGGATATCATGGTTGCAGCGACCTACGAGAATATCATGATGGTTGAGGGTGAGATGAATGAGGTTTCTGAGAAAGAAATGCTCGATGCTATTAAATTTGCTCATGAAGCTATTAAAGAAAAGGTGCATGAAATTCCTAAGAAAGATATTGTAGTAGGGGATGTGGTGATATTGAATACCGGTGATGAGATTCCGGCAGACGGAGTATTGTTGGAAGCGGTATCATTGCAAGTAAATGAATCAAGCCTGACCGGGGAATTGATGGTGAACAAAACAACGGATGAGGTTCATTTTGATGAAGAAGCTACTTATCCGTCTAATTCCGTAATGCGTGGAACGACAGTAACGGATGGTCACGGAGTGATGTGCGTAGAAAGAGTAGGGGATGCTACTGAAATTGGTAAGGTAGCTCGGCAGGCTACAGAACAGAGTCAGGAACAGACTCCGTTGAATTTACAGTTGACTAAATTGGCCAATCTGATAGGGAAGGTGGGTTTTACAATTGCGACACTGACCTTCGTAATCTTTACAGCGAAAGATTTGTATGCATATTTGAGCGTGACGGCGGTGACCGACTGGCATCAGTGGCTTGAAATAGCACGTATCGTATTGAAGTATTTTATGATGGCTGTCACTTTGATTGTGGTAGCGGTACCGGAAGGATTGCCTATGAGTGTGACCTTGAGTCTGGCATTGAATATGCGCCGTATGCTGAAAACGAACAACCTGGTTCGTAAGATGCATGCATGCGAAACAATGGGAGCCATTACGGTGATTTGTACGGATAAGACAGGTACACTGACACAGAACCTGATGCAGGTGTATGATGCCAAGTTGGATGAATCTCAGAAGAACCTGATAGCAGAGGGTATAGCAACTAACTCTACTGCTTTCCTGGAAGAGAAAGAGGGAGAAGGTAAGCCGTCCGGAGTAGGAAACCCCACGGAAGTGGCTCTCTTGCTTTGGTTGAATGAGCAGGGAATGGATTACATCTCATTGAGAAATCAGGCGAAGACGGTAAATCAGCTTACTTTCTCTACGGAAAGAAAATATATGGCTACGCTGGTCGACTCTTCTGTCTTGAACGCACGTGTGCTTTATGTGAAAGGTGCTCCTGAGATTGTGATGGGAAAATGTAACCTGGAAGAAAGCCGGGTTAAGCAATATAATGAACAGCTTTTGGCTTACCAGAATCAGGCTATGCGTACATTGGGAGTGGCTTATAAGGTAATTCCTGAAAATAGCAGTACGGATTGTGCGGAACTGGTGAAGGAAGGCGGATTGACATTCATGGGAATTTTTGCGATCAGTGACCCGATTCGTCCGGATGTGCCTGATGCGGTGAAGAAATGCCAGTCAGCTGGTATCCGTGTGAAGATTGTAACGGGAGATACTCCGGGAACAGCAACTGAAATCGCACGACAAATCGGGCTGTGGACATCGGAAGATACGGAACGGAATCGCATTACCGGAGTGGAATTTGCTGCCTTGAGCGATGAAGAAGCTTTGGAAAGAGTGGTCGATTTGAAGGTGATGAGCCGTGCACGTCCGATGGATAAGCAACGTCTGGTACAGTTGCTCCAGCAAAAAGGTGAAGTAGTAGCAGTGACTGGTGACGGAACCAATGATGCGCCGGCATTGAATCATGCGCAGGTGGGTTTGTCAATGGGAACAGGTACTTCTGTGGCGAAAGAGGCCAGTGATATTACGTTGTTGGATGACTCCTTCCATAGCATTGCTACTGCAGTGATGTGGGGACGTTCGTTGTATAAGAATATCCAGCGCTTTATTGTGTTCCAGCTGACCATCAATGTGGTAGCTTTGCTGAGCGTATTGCTGGGTGCCTTTTTAGGTACGGAACTTCCGCTGACGGTTACTCAAATGCTATGGGTGAACCTGATTATGGATACGTTTGCAGCGATGGCGTTGGCGTCTATTGCGCCGAGCATGGATGTAATGAATGAAAAACCTCGTAAGCGTACTGATTTTATCATATCTCCTGCCATGCGGAACAATATATTCGGTGTGGGTGCCGGATTCTTGATTGTACTGATGGGGCTGTTGGCTTTCTTTAAGAACATGCCTGGCGGTATGGATGTGCATCATCTGACTGTCTTCTTTACGATTTTTGTCATGCTGCAGTTCTGGAACCTGTTTAATGCCAGCGTATTTGGTACGAATCATTCTATCTTTAAAGATGCCGGTCATGCGATGGGTATGTTAGGAGTGGCATTGATTATTCTGGTTGGTCAGTTCATTATTGTTACTTTTGGTGGCAAGGTCTTCCGTACAGAGCCTTTGCCTGCATTGGAATGGGCTTATATTATAGCCGGTACTTCTGTGGTACTTTGGATTGGTGAGATTTGGCGAGGAGTTAAACGGATGATGAAAAAATGAACCGGATTAAAAATATTATATTTGATTTAGGCGGTGTGCTTCTTGATTTGGATGTACACCGTTGTTTAGAGCGTTTGGAGGGTATCGGGCTGCATGAAGTGCGTCAGTGGATGACTGGAACGAATGAAAAAGGTTTCTTTAAAGAATATGAGTGTGGCACATTGACCACGGAGCAGTTCCGGGACCGGATTCGCGAAGAGGTGGGTCGTGAACTTCCGGACGAGGAGATTGACCGGATATGGAACAGCATGTTAAAGGAAATTCCGGATTATAAGTTTGAATTATTGCTGAAGCTAAAGGAAAACTATAATTTATATTTGCTGAGCAATACGAATGACTTGCACTGGAAAGAGTGTGCAGGTAAGTTTACTTATAAAGGTATGCCGATGCTTGATTGCTTTACCCAGGTATTTCTTTCGTACCGGATGCATCTGGCAAAACCCGATGTGGAAATCTTTCAGACTGTGCTGAAAGAGGCAGGACTTAAAACCGATGAAGTCTTGTTTATAGATGATTCTGAAGAGAATTGTCAGGCAGCTGCTAAGTTGGGAATCGGTGTGTGTCATTATGTACCAGGAGATAATCTGGAGGTACAGCTTCAAAAATTTATAGTGTAAGCAAATGAAAATAGTTACTGGCTCTACGGCCGCAAATCTTCCTGCATGTGTGGCAACCATAGGTTGTTTTGACGGTGTACATAGAGGACATCAGTACCTGATAGAGCAGGTGCATAATATTGCGAAGGCGGGAGGACTTGCTTCTTGCCTGATAACTTTTACTTCTCATCCTCGGCAGGTACTGGATACGGATTATCGTCCCCGGCTGCTGACATGCTTGTCTCAGAAAATAGAATGTTTTGAGCATTCTCCTATTGAATATTGTGTGTTACTTCCTTTTACGAAGGAACTGTCGTTGCTTTCTGCCCGTGAATTTATGAGGATTCTGCATGAGGTGTATAATGTGCAAGCCCTTTTTGTAGGATATGATCATCATTTTGGACATAATCAGGGGGAGGGGTTTGAGAAATACTGCCAATATGGAAAAGAATTAGGCATGCGTGTGATGCAGTCAAGAGCTTTGGTAGAGGATGGTACTTCTATTAGTTCTACGTTGATTCGTTCATGTCTGCTTGCAGGAGATATAAAGAAGGCGAATGCTTATCTGGGTTACAGCTACTATTTAAGCGGAAGAGTGGTTGACGGAAAGAAGGTGGGGCGTACTTTGGGATTTCCTACAGCCAACATTCAGCCATTGTGTACTGAAAAGCTTCTGCCGGCAACGGGAGTGTATGCGGTTTATATATATATAGGGAAAGAACGCTACGCTGGAATGTTGAACATAGGAAGTTGCCCTACCGTGAACGAGAATGAACAGTCTGTGAGTGTGGAAGTCCATATATTGAATTTCCAGGGAGATATTTATCAAGAATTGATAAAAATTGAGTTTGTGGAGTATCTGCGCCCGGAAGTGAAATTTGAAAGTGTGGAAAAGCTTACATGGCAGTTGCGGCAGGATAAAGAGGTGGTGAAAAATCTTTTGCACCAAAAGGGGTAAAGTTTTGGGCAGCATCTGATTTGTCTGTATCTTTGCAGCAAATTAGATAATTGAATTGAATGAAAACATTTGAAGAACTTGGCGTTTCACCGGAAATACGCAAGGCAATTGAGGAATTAGGGTATGAGAATCCTATGCCCGTGCAAGAAGAAGTAATACCGTATTTGTTGGGAAACGGCAATGATGTAGTGGCTCTGGCACAAACCGGAACCGGAAAAACAGCCGCATTTGGTCTGCCGCTGATTCAGAAAATTGATGTAAAAAATTGTGTACCACAGGCGTTGGTACTTTGTCCGACACGTGAACTTTGCCTGCAAATAGCAGGTGACCTGACTGACTATTCGAAGTATATCACCGATTTAAAGATTCTTCCTGTGTATGGAGGTTCTTCCATAGATAGCCAGATTCGCAGTTTAAAGAGGGGAGTGCATATTATCGTAGCTACTCCCGGCCGCTTGATTGACTTGATGGAACGCAAGGTGGCTCAATTGGCTACAATCCGCGACGTGGTTATGGATGAAGCGGATGAGATGCTGAATATGGGCTTTACGGATAGTATCAATGCGATTCTTGAAAATATACCTCAAGACCGGAATACTTTGATGTTCTCTGCGACGATGAGTCCGGAAATTGCCGGTATTGCGAAGACTTATTTGCATGAGGCAAAGGAGATTACCGTCGGAACCAAGAATGAAGGAAGCAAGAACGTTAATCATGTGGCTTATATAGTACACGCAAAAGATAAATATCTGGCATTGAAACGTGTCGTTGATTTTTATCCTCAGATTTATGGTATCGTTTTTTGCCGTACGCGCAAGGAAACCCAGGAAATAGCCGATAAGCTTATACAGGATGGATATAATGCAGACTCGCTGCATGGCGAGTTGAGCCAGGCACAGCGTGACTTGGTGATGCAGAAGTTCCGTCAACGTCACTTGCAGTTACTGGTTGCAACGGATGTGGCTGCGAGAGGACTGGATGTGAATGACCTGACGCACGTAATTAATTACGGATTGCCTGATGATACTGAAAGTTATACGCATCGGAGTGGCCGTACAGGGCGTGCTGGAAAAACGGGAATTTCCATTGCAATTATCAATTTGCGGGAGAAGGGCCGTATGAAGGAGATTGAGCACATCATCAAAAAGAAGTTTGAAGTTAGTGTGCTCCCATCCGGACAGGAAATTTGTCAGCAGCAGTTGATAAAGGTGATTGATGATATAGAGAAAGTGAAAGTAAATGAAGAGGAGATAGAGACCTTCTTACCTGGCATTTACCGAAAACTTGATTGGCTGGATAAGGAAGATTTGATTAAGCGCGTGGTTTCATTGGAGTTTAATCGTTTCTTGGATTATTATAAAAATGCTCCTGAAATTGAGCAGCCTAAGGCTAATGAAAAGAAATCTGAGGCAAAGGAATCTCGTAAGGGAGATAAAGAGAAGGTAGGCCGTAAGGCTGAAAAAGGTTATACGCGTTTGTTCTTGAATTTAGGAAAAACAGACGGCTTTTATACCAATCAGATTATAGACCTGGTAAACCGTAATCTGAGAAAGGAGCGTATTCAGATTGGCCGTATTGACTTGATGCAGAATTTCTCATTTTTTGAGGTGATTCAAGAACAGGCTCCACAAGTGCTAAAGGCTTTGAACAAAGTCGTATTGAGCGGGGGGCGTAAGGTATGTGTAGAGATTGCCGGCGAGAATACCGGGAAAAGTGATAAGAGCGGAAAGAAAAAGAAAGTGGCGGCTGAAAAGAAAGCTGATAAACCTTCAAAGGTAGAGAAGGCGAAAAAGCCGAGCCGGGAGGAAAGAGGATATACCAGTCCTCGCGGTCCGAAAAAGAAAGATGACTGGAAGCAGTTCTTTCAGCAGGATAATCAACCGCTTCGGGGAGAAGAACCAGACTTTTCAGAAGAAGGTTGGGCTAAACGCAGCAAACGTAAAAAATAAATAAATAAAAAGCCGGAAGGGAATTGTTCCTTTCCGGCTTTTTATTTATTTGAAGATGCCTTCTGTTGTCATTTGTATACGTTTGATACTTCCGTCTTTCTGGTAAAAAAGCGGGTCAATACAGATGGATCTTCTGAATCCGCAGCCATCAGTATTTATGCTTCCGTTATGGTAGATGAAGTAGGATTTCCCTTTAAAATCGATGATGGCCTGATGGTTGGTATTGGAGTTTCCGGCTATTTCATGGACAGAATTTTTCTTGACAGTAAAATTAAAATTTTGAAATAATTTCTTACCATCAAACGCTTTTGAAAGATTGTAAATAGAAATAATATTTGTCATTATATTAACAGCCTCCTAAACTCATTTGGTATATATTGGGAATACCATGCACAATTTTCAAAGCCTTTTTCTTTAGCAGCTACTAACCCACGTATTATGCAATAACTACAAAAGTACTTTTTTTCACACCCTGAGCATTCTTTACTTGTATAATCTGGAGCTTGTATACCACGAATCATATTCATTAATTGATAATTATTTGAAAACAACTGTCCGATATCCTCTTTAAATACATTTCCCAAAGATTTAATCACTGTCTGGTTATCCATTGCACAAAATTTGATTTCTCCCTCTGGCGTTATTGAAGGATTCGATGTAAATGCTCCACAATTCTTTGCGTTGCTATTTCCGTCTTTAATTTTATATAAAAACCCTTTTCCATATCGGGTATTAATGTTTTCTATTACTTTACCAACCCTTTCATGTTGTTCTAATGTCTTTAAAAGCAAATTATTTTTATCCTCTAAATCAGCTCTTCCCATAGGAGTAATTGCTGATATACCATAAGTTTCGATACCTGCTTCTTTTACCCATCCTGCAATATTTTCAATTTGGTCAATGTTTTGCGGTGTTACCATTGTAACAACTCTCATCAGTATTCCTGAATTATTAATTCTCATAATTGTGTCTTTAACACGGTGAGTAATATTGGGTATTTGTGTTCCCATAAACCAATTTATATAATCATCATTATCTCCGTGTAAATCGATTTGTACAACTGTCTGCTCCTTATGTTCTGCAATCAGTGCGAACAATTCTTTATTCCAAAATAAACCATTCGATAGTATACTTACTAATGAATAGTCAAGATTATACGCTTCATTCAGGATTTCTAAAAACCTCGGATGACACGTGACTTCTCCACCTGTAAATTCTACTACTCTTGTCCCTGCTTTACGTGCATCCTTAAGTAACTTCTTTATTTCCTCTGTATTATCTTTAAATGCATTCGTTGCACAATATTCTCCATAACAGTGCAAACACTTTGCATTACACCTATGTGTAATTTCTACAGAAATAGCTGATGGATACTGTGTTTTTCCATTTCCAAGTATTGGTATTTCTATTGGATTTGTTTTTTTTAAATACTCCACAGAAATTCCTGGATTTTTCTCCAATTCATTCAAAAAATTATTTAATTTATACTTAGCCTGTTCTTTCTTCTCTAAATGACAACTGATCATCATGTCAACTAGATCATCAAATGTTTTTGTCCCATTTAGGTTACGTATAATTTCTAAAGCATCTTTGTTAATGCGATACAATGATTCACCCATCTTTTCATAACGGTTATTTATTACAAGAATATAAGAATCTCTTTGTCTTTCTATTGCTTTTACGTTAATTAATCTCAGATACATACCTTCTCCTTATTGTTGTTTAACCTACAATATAATCAATCTTATTTCTATTATCATCTGTAATTATTTTATAGAAAGAACAGGAAGTGAGAATTATTACTATCTAGCGGTAAAATCTCACTTCCAGTCTTCTGCTTGTTATGATTTATTACTCAGAAAAATCCAACACTAATTGCACCTGTGAGGAAGTGGTATGAAAATAGTCAGTCATGGCAGGCAGAGTAGGCAGATACATATCGGTTACA
>ENA-USUK01002664-USUK01002664.1-human-gut-metagenome-genome-assembly--contig:-NODE-2664-length-11613-cov-4.263783_pt1 | contig 11613 bp, 10 predicted proteins | sample MGYA00250062_ERZ773400 | MGnify/ENA primary metagenome ERZ773400 (study PRJEB29103, sample SAMN06111961) | human gut metagenome | biome: human gut; feature: ankylosing spondylitis patient; material... | reverse complement strand
CGATTCTAACATCCTGCGCCGGGCCTCGGCTCCGCTTGGCACGATCAGAGGCCGGGGGTATCCCAGCTCCGCCAGCCCCTTGTCCTGCAGGCACTGGAAGATGGCCGAATGCTCACTGTCCACAGGCAGCAGCTTCACGCCGTGCTGTGCCACCGCCCGGGTGACCAGATGGCCGCCGGTGACAAGGCTCTCCTTGTTGGCCAGGGCCAGATCGTGGCCGCTCTCGATGGCAGTCAGGCTGGCACCCAGGCCCGCAATGCCCACCACACTGTTCAGCACCACGTCCGGGCCGTCCAGCGCGGCCAGCTGCCGCAGGCCCTCCGGGCCGGTGAGCAATTTGGGCGCACCCGCCCGGCCGGACAGCGCGGCGTCCAGCCTTGCGGCGGCGTTCGGGTCGGTCATGCAGACGTATTTCGGGTGGAACTCCTCGATCTGCTGCAGGATCTTTTCCACATGGCTGTGGGCCGACAGGCCGAACACCTCATACCCTTGTGCCCGGATCACATCCAGGCTCTGGGTGCCGATGGAGCCGGTGGAGCCCAGCAGCGTAATTTTTTTCGACATGGCACGTTCCCCCTTTTACTTGTAGAACACCGCGGTGATGACCATGGTCACAAAGGGCGCAATGAACATCACGCTGTCAAACCGATCCAGAATGCCGCCGTGGCCCGGGAAAATGGTGCCGTAATCCTTGATGCCGCACTGGCGCTTGACCACGCTGGCAAACAGGTCACCATAAATGCCCAGCACCGCCGCCACACAGCCCAGCAGGGCAATGATGACGTACATCGACACGCCGATGTTGGAGCGGGTAAAGGCTTCCATGCGGTCGGCGGCCACCGAGTAGATCAGGGTCGCCACCACGCCGAACACCATGGTGCCCAGCACGCCGCCGATGGCACCCTCCACGGTCTTTTTGGGGCTGACCACCGGGCACAGCTTATGCTTGCCGAAGGCACGGCCCGCAAAGTAGGCGCAGGTGTCGCCGCCCCAGGCAAAGCAGAGGATGAGCAAGATGAAGAACACCGCATCGTAGCCGAACTGCTCCACCGGCAGCAGTTCCTTGAGCCGGATGAAGGAGTAGAAGCAGAAGATCACGATGCCCGAAAACACGAGCAGACCGCTGGCCTTCTGGTAGCTGATGGTCCCGTTGCGCACCACCAGATAGATGGCGTAAAAGGTGACCAGCACAAAGGACACCGGCATGACCAGACGGCGCATGACCATGTAGTTGGAGGTCATCACCAGCAGGGTATACGGCACCAGTGCCGCGTACATCAGCCAGTCCTTTTTGGTAAAGCCCAGCGCATTGTAGATCTCGTGGATGGCAATGAGCGTGATGGCTGCAATGACCAGATTGAAGATCAGCGTGTTGAAGGTGAACATGACGCCAATGAGGACGATGATGCCCACAATGGCTGTGATAATGCGTGTTTTCATAGGTTGGCTCTCCTTTGTTCTGCCGGAAGGCACTCCCCTCTTGCGGGTGCCGCACAACCCGAGGAACGGTCGGGTATTCCGGTCCCTGCGCCGTGCACAGGATATTTTGGGTGTCGTTGCTGCCTTACAGCCCGCCAAAGCGGCGGGACCGGTGGTTATACTCCTCAATGGCAGCGTCCAGGTCGGCACGGGTAAAGTCCGGCCACAGAACGTCCATTTCCACCAGCTCTGCATAAGCGGCCTGCCACAGCATGAAGTTGGACAGACGCTTTTCTCCGCTGGGCCGCAGGATAAAGTCCGGGTCCTTCTGCCCGGCGGTGTACATGGCATCGCTGAGCATCTGCTCGGTGATCTCTTTCGGCTTCAGCTGCCCGGCTGCGGCCTTTTCCGCCAACTGCTGCGCGGCCCGCACGATCTCCGGGCGGCCGCCGTAGTTGATGGCAATGTTCAGGGTCATACCCGTCTTGACCGACGATTCAGCTTCCAGCTTGTTCATCAGCTGCTGCAGTTTTTCGTCCAGCACGGTGCGGTCGCCCATGAATTTGATGCGGATGTTGCGGTTCTTATAGTCAAACCCCTTCAGCAGGTATTCGCCGAACAGCCGCATGATGGCGTTCACTTCTTCCAGCGGGCGCTTCCAGTTCTCGGTGGAAAAGGCATAGAAGTACACCGACGAAACGCCCAGCTCGTCGCAGTAGTCCGCGATATCGCTGAACACCTCGGCGCCTTTTTTGTGCCCGGCGGTGCGGGGCAGGCCCCGGTTCTTGGCCCAGCGGCCGTTGCCGTCCATGATGATGCCGATGGACAGCCCTTCCGCAAACTCTCTGGGATGTGCCATTTGCTCCTCCCGGCAGCATTGCTGCCCTGAAAAAAGTGCCGCGCACCACAGGCGCTGCTTTTTTGAAAAGCGGCTCCCCCACCAGCGCACGACACCTTACATTGTTGTTCTGCTCAGCGCAGCCGGATCAGACGGACATGATCTCCTTCTGCTTTTCTTCCACGGCAGCGTCGATGTTCTTGATATACTTGTCGGTCAGCTTCTGGACATCCTCTTCCATGGTCTTCTGGCTGTCCTCGGTCAGCTCACCGGCCTTCTTCATGACCTTGGCCTTGTCCATGGCGTCGCGGCGGATGTTGCGCACAGCCACCTTGGCCTCCTCGCCCAGCTTGGAGACTTCCTTGGCCAGCTGCTTGCGGCGCTCCTCGGTGGGAGCCGGGAAGTTCAGGCGGATGGTCTGGCCGTCGTCGATGGGGTTGATGCCCACGTCGCTGGCCATGATGGCCTTGCTGATGGCACGCAGCAGGGTGCGGTCCCAGGGGGTGATGGTCAGGGTGCGGGCCTCGCTGACAGCCACGGATGCCACCTGCTGGATGGGGGTGGGCGCACCGTAGTAGTCCACGGTCACCTTGTCCAGCACAGCGGGGTTTGCACGGCCTGCACGCACAGCGGCCAGCTCGCGGCCCAGGTGCTCCACCGAGCTCTTCATCTTTTCTTCGTAAACCTTGGTGTTGCTGCTCATTGTTGTAGTCTCCTGTTCCTGTTGATATATTCGGTGGGCAGAGTGCACCGGGCAGCCCCGCCCTTCATTGTATGTTTCTGCGCAGAAGGCTATACGCGTTCAGCCCTCATACACCAGCGTGCCCACGTTCTCGCCCTGCACAGCCTTTGCGATGTTGTCCGGGTCGGCCAGATCAAACACCAGGATGGGCAGCTTGTTGTCGCGGCACAGGGTGGCAGCGGTGCCATCCATGACGGCCAGCTGGTCCTCCAGCACCTTGGTGAAGGTGAGGGTATCGTACTTCTTGGCGTCGGGGTACTTGTGGGGGTCCTTGTCGTACACGCCGTCCACCATGGTGGCCTTGAACATCACATCGGCGCTCACTTCCACGGCGCGCAGGGCCGTTGCCGTGTCGGTGGAGAAGAAGGGGTTGCCGGTGCCGCCGCCAAACACGGCGATCTTGCCCTCGTCCATGGCGCGCAGGGCGTCTTTGCGGGTAAAGGGCTGTGCCACCTGGGGCATGGTAATGGAGGTGAACACCTCGGTGGGCACGCCCAGCTGCTCCAGCTTGTCGGAGACGGCCAGAGCGTTCATCACCGTAGCCAGCATGCCGATCTTGTCGGCCAGGGTGCGCTCCATCTTGCCGCTGGAACGGCCGCGCCAGAAGTTGCCGCCGCCCACCACGATGCCGATCTGAACCCCCAGATCGTGGGCCCTTTTCACACCGCCGCAGATCGCATCCATGGTCGGCTCGTCAAAGCCCATGCCTTTTTCGCCGCCCAATGCTTCGCCGCTGATCTTGAGCAGGATACGCTGATATTTCAATGCCATAATCCAAACACCACCTGTTTATATTCCGCCGGGCTGTGTGCCCGGCATTGTTATTCAAGTGTATTTTACAATAAAACACGCATAAAGTAAACAGGAAATCTGCCCAGAAAATATGGAACGTTTTATGAACAGGCCCCCGGCAAAATTGGGGCTGGACATTTTCCGGCAGACATGCTATACTATTCTTCGCAAATGCGGGCATCGTACATCGGCTAGTATATCAGCCTTCCAAGCTGAGGAGGTGGGTTCGATTCCCATTGCCCGCTCCACGAAAAAGGCACGCTGATTCGTCTGGAATCAGCGTGCTTTTCTTATTATTTACCACGCTTTTTACCTCACATAGCAAAACAGCAGGCAGTTCCCGTAAAAAGGAGCTTCCTGCTGTTGTTTTTCATTCTGTCAGGCCCAGGGCTGCAAACTCTCTTGCAAGGCCGTCCTCGTACACGGTGGGGGCGATGCGGTCGCACAGCTGCTTCAGCCGCTCCGAGCCGTTGCCCATGCACACACTGATCCCGGCGGCCTGGGTCATCTGCAGGTCGTTATCGCTGTCGCCAAAGCCAATGGTATCTTCCTGCGGGTGGCCCAGATGCCGGCAGATGGCCCGGATGCCGGTGCCCTTGTCGAATTTGCGGTTGATGAGCTCCCCGTTCACCATGCCGTCATCCATGGTGTCCAGGTTGCTCTCGCAGAACACGAACTGGTCCTGATACAGCCGCTTGGCCTCGTCCAGATCGTGCAGGTGCTCAGCAATGTACACGATCTTGTAGATCGGCTGGCCGTCGTACCGGTCCAGCGGGGTCAGGCTCATGCCGTCCTGCATGGCCTTGCGCCAGCGGGCTGCTTCGCTGTTCAGCGGCTTGTCCGGCGCGTCGGCGGTAAACTTCCAGCGTGCGGTCATCTTCGGCCCGGCAAAGGTCTCGTCACGGGACTCCAGCGTGTAGTCCACGCCGTGCTGCTCCAGCACGGCGCTCAGGCCGCTGCACTGTTCCGGCTCCATGGGCAGGTCCACCAGCACCTGCCCGTCGCAGAGCACATAGCCGCCCGCGCTGCAGATGGCACCGTCAAAACAGCCGTACTCCAGCAGCGGCGCGGTCATGCGCAGGTTGCGTCCGGTGCACAGAAACAGCTTGTGCCCGTTGGCCCGGGCCGCCCGCAGCGCCTGCAGGGTGCTGTCCGGGATGAGCATATCCCCCGGAGGCAGCAGGGTGCCGTCAATGTCCAAAAAGATCAGCTTACGGTTCATGCGTCCTCCTTTATCCGGATCGAACCACGGTCCACCACGCTGTACCCCAGGGTGGTCTGGCGGACAGGGCCGCCGTTTTCCGGGTGCTCCAGCATCTGCAGCAGCATCCGGGCGGCTTCCACACCCACCTGTTTCTGGTAAAAGCGCACGGTGGTCAGACCCGGCTCCACAACGCCGCCCACCCAGCTGTCGCCAATGCCGGCCAGACTGACCTGGGTGCCGATGGCGCGGCCTGCCGCCCTGAGTGCCCGCATGGCCCCCAGCGCCACCGTGTCGGTCACGCACACCACGCCGTCCAGATCCGGGCAGCAGGCCAGCAGCTCGTTCATGCAGCGCTCGCCCTCTTCCATGGTAAAGGCAGAGCAGCACAGCCGGGGCAGCTTGTCGCCGTCCAGCCCGGCAGCGTTCAGGGCGTCCTGCACACCCTGACGGCGCGCAAGCCCGACGGCCTGATCCTTCTCGGTGCCGCCGATGTACGCCAGCCTGCGGTGCCCGCAGGCCAGCATCCGCTGGGCCAGCTCCCGGGCCGCACTGCGATCATCGTTGTACACGCAGGGCACCTCCGGGAAGCGCTGCCCGGTGACCACCAGCGGCACCCGGCAGGCCTTGAAGGCCCGGGCCAGCTGGGGGCTGTAGTAGCACCCCAGCAGGATGATGCCCGCCACATGGTTGCGCTGCATGGCGGTCAGGTAGCCAAGCTCCCGCTGCTCGTCCAGCTCGGTGTTGCCCAGCAGAATCAGGTAGTTCTGTTGATCCAGTTCGCTGGCGATGCCGGCGGTGATCTGCCCCACCGACTGGGAGCTGATGCTGGGGGCAATGACCCCGATCTGGTTCACCCGGCCGGTGCGCAGAGTCTGCGCGGCGGCGTCCGGGCGGTAGCCTGTTTTTTCCACCACTTCCCGGATGGCTTCCCGCTTCTGTTCACTGAGCGGCCCGCCGTTGAGATATCGGCTGACTGCCGCGCTGGACACGCCAGCCATTTTTGCAATGTCACTGATGGTCATGGGGCAAGTTCCTCTCACACGCTCTGCATCCCGCAGATTGTAAACGTTTTCACTTTCTATTATAAACCGGCCTGCACCGTCCCGCAAGGGGTGCAATGGCCTGTTTTGTTGCAGCGGCATCCCCAGTTTTTGGCAGTCCTGCACAAATCCGCTTGCATCTGGCAAGCAGGGTCCAACTCTTTTTTGCTATTCCGGCGGGCAGCCCTTACAGGATACCCATGTGCAGTGCCCGCAGCAGCAGGCCCAGCACCAACACCACCAGCAGCAGGGTCAGGATGGTCCTGTTCCCGGTGCGCTTCTTTTTGGAGCTGCGGCGTGCCGGGGCGCTGCGCTTGCGGGCAGCCGTGCGGCTGTTGTTCGACGCTTTCCCGCCCGACGCTCTGCTGCCGGTACGGGCCGCAGGCTTCGCCGCTTTGCTCTGCCCGCGGGTGTTGTCGGCCGGGCGGGCCGCTTTCCGGGCACCGCACTGCTCCAGAAAGCTCTCGGCCTCCCGGTAATACTGGGCCAGCTCGTTTTCCCGGAAGGCGGTGTCCGCATACCCTTCTTCTAGGCTCTCGATGGCCTCATGGAACAGCAGTGTGGCCTGCGCTGCATCCTGTGCGTCGGCGGCATGGGCCGCCTCGTTGCGGGCGGTGCGCACCGCGTTGCAGGCCCGGCGGGCCGCGCCGGGGTGCCGGGTATTGCCCAGCAGGTCCAGCGGTTTGGCGGCGTCCTTCTCCGGGTCCAGCAGCACCCGCATGCACAGGGTGGTGTCCAGCTGCTGCCAGCTGGTCTTGCCGCTCAGGTCCGGCATCCGGTCGTAATAGTCCGGGCTTTCCTTCTGGCGCTGGGCAATGTGCCGCAGCAGCGCGTCCAGACTGTGGCTGCCCGGCTTCTGCTCCCAGTGCCAGCGCAGCAGCCGGCGGCTGATCTCGTCGCATTCGGTCTTGATCTCAAATGCAGCCTGCAATGCTTCGTCCTGCATAATGGCCTCCTTTTTCCTTCTTGTGCAGAAAAGGCGGAGGTGGCACGCGCCTTCCTCCGCCTTCTTTCTGCATTCTTTTACAGCATGAATTGATAATACACAAAGCCGCACAGGGCCACTGCCGCACAGACGATGGCCGTGATGGGCGGCACCCAGCGGATCAGCGCTTCGGCCACGCTGTCGCGGTCATCTTCCTCGTCCTCGTCCAGATCGTCATCCGGTACTTCCTGCACCGGTTCGGCGCGGCGGGAGGGCGCGGGGATCACCCGGGTGCCCTCGTCGGCACTGCTGCCCGGGAACGCCGCCCGGGTGGATGCATCCAGCACACGGGTGTGCTCCTCGGCATCCTCCAGCGGCTCGCGGCGGAGCTCAAAGGGTTCCACCTCCTCGGCCGGGCTGCGGGGTGCGCTCACCACGCGGGTGGGCTCCTCGCCAGCGGGTGCAGCCCCCACGATGCGGGTAGGCTCTTCCGCTGCGGCGGGCTGCGCCGGAACTTCGGCCGCGGGCCGGGCAGGCTGCTCCGGCTGCAGCAGCGTGTTCAGCGCATTCTGCAGCAGGATGCGGTCACACCGGCACTCGGTGCAGTAGACCGTATCTTCCTCTTTGGGATGGAATGCACCGCAGGCGCAGTACCAGCCGTTCTCAAACACCTGGGGCTGATACTTCAGGCCGGTGCGGTTCATGCGGCTTTCCAGCGCCTTCTGCAGCTCCGGGCTCAGGCGGCGGGGTGCCGACAGGCGCACCCGCTTGATGTCCTTGAGGTGCACCACGCGCTTACCGTTGTACACGTTGACCAGCGAGACGTCCACACTGGTGATGGCCTTGGACGTAATGAACACGGCATCGTCCATGCCGAACAGCTCGCCGGGCTTCACTTCGATGTCCCGGTACTCAAACTGATCCTCACACAGGATCACGCCGTCCACGCCCTTGCACTTGAAGTGCACTTCCAGAGCGGTCAGGGTCACGCGGGAAATGTTCTTGAAGGTCAGGCAGACGGCATTCTCGCCGCTGACATCCCCCCGCAGCAGCTCCACGCAGACAAACTGCACCGGGCTGCCCGGGGTGTAATAGTTCGCACGGGTCCGTGCGACCGGGTTGAAGTTTTCCTCCACGACACTCGCTCCTTTCCGGGATCAGTCGTTTGCTTCCGGGGCATCCTGCTCCGGTGCGGGGGCCTGCTCCGGCTGCCGACCGGTCGTCTGTTCTGCCGTCTCGGCCTGCTCGGCATGCTCTGCGGTCTCTGCCTTCTCGGCGGTCTCCACAGGCTGGGCAGGCTGCACGGTCTGCTCCGGCTGCTTGGCATCCGGGTCCTCCAGGGGAGGCAGAGTGCCCCCAGCCATAATGGTGTTGAACTGCTGCTCGTTGAGCTTTTCACGCTCCATCAGGGCCTTGGCCAGTGCGTGCAGCTGGTCGATGTGCTCGGTCAGGGTGCGGCGGCAGGTCTCGTAGGCCTCGTCGATGATGTCCCGCATCTCGCCGTCGATCTCGGCAGCGGTGGTCTCACTGTAACCCTTGCCCTGGCCCAGATCACGGCCCAGGAAGGTCTCCTCCTGGGAGGTGCCGTAGACCACCGGGCCCAGACGCTCCGAGAAGCCGTACTTGGTGATCATCTGCCGGGCGATGTTGGTGGCCTGCTGCAGGTCGTTGGAGGCACCGGTGGAGATATCCTCCAGGATCAGCTGCTCGGCCACACGGCCGCCCAGGCTGGACACGATGTCCTCGAACATCTCGCCCTTGGTCACATAGCTGCGATCCTTTTCGGGCAGGTACATGGTGTAGCCGCCGGCCTGACCGCGGGGGATGATGGTGATCTCATGGACCCGGGGGTGGTGCTTGCAGTAGAAGCCCGCCACGGCATGGCCTGCCTCGTGGTAAGCGGTGAGCTTTTTCTCCTCGGGGGTCACCACACGGCTCTTTTTCTCCGGGCCGGCCATCACCTTCATGGAAGCCTCTTCGATGTCCTCCATGGTAATGGCCTTGCGGCTGCGGCGGGCTGCCAGCAGGGCAGCCTCGTTGACCAGGTTCTCCAGGTCGGCACCGGCAAAACCGGCGGTGCGCTGGGCGATGACCTTCAGGGACACATCCGGAGCCAGCGGCTTATTCTTGGTGTGCACCTTCAGGATCTCTTCGCGGCCCTTGACGTCCGGCAGGCCCACAAAGACCTGACGGTCAAAACGGCCGGGACGCAGCAGCGCCTTGTCCAGAATGTCGGCACGGTTGGTGGCAGCCATCACGATGATGCCGTCGTTGGCCTCAAAGCCGTCCATCTCCACCAGCAGCTGGTTCAAAGTCTGCTCGCGCTCGTCGTGGCCGCCGCCCAGACCGGCACCGCGCTGACGGCCCACTGCGTCGATCTCATCAATGAAAATGCAACAAAAGGCTATCTCTGGTACGAAATCCGAACCGGAGATGGAGTAGAACGGCACACCGGCCTCACCGGCACAGGCACGGGCCAGCAGGGTCTTGCCGGTACCCGGAGGGCCCACCAGCAGCACGCCGTGGGGGATGCGGGCACCCAGCGTATTGAACTTGTCCGGGCTCTTGAGGAACTCCACCACTTCCTTGAGTTCCTCTTTTTCTTCGTCCTCACCGGCAACGTCGGCAAAGGTAGCGGTCTTTTTGTTCTCGCGCTCATCCTTCACGCGAGCCTTGCCCACGTTCATGATGCCGCCGCCGGCACCGCCGCCGCGCATCATGGAGAACAGCAGGAAACCGGTGCAGCCCAGCATGGCCAGATAGAACAGGATCTCCATCCAGGGGATGCTCTCCTTGAGCGGGGTATAATCATACTCCATCGGGGCATCGGGGTTTGCTTCGTCGTAGGCTGCAATGTAGCTGTCCACATTCTTGACGAACATGGAGGCATAGGGCAGCTTGTAGCGCACGGTCACGGTGCCGTCGCTGTTCTTCTCGGCCCCGGTAGAGCCGGAGGAGGAAGAGGACAGCATCCCGGACAGCAGCCCGCCGGTGGACTGCACCGTGCTCACGGACGACGGGTCGGGCAGGGCCAGCTTGCCCTCCTTGAGGGTCATGGTGAGCACACCGGTGTTCAGGTCCAGCGTGAACTTGGTGACCTGCAGGTTTTCAAAATACTGCACCGCCGTGGAGTAAACCATGGAGGACGAGCCGCCGCTGCTGCTGCCGCCGCCCAGCACGCTCCATACCATGAGCACGGCAGCCAGTGCCAGTGCCAGGATCAGCGGGTTGAAACGAGGTTTCTTCGGTTGCAAAAAAATCAACTCCAGTTCAGGGTGAATTTGATCCGGGACTTACTTCGTGTAGATCTCGGGCTTGAGCACGCCCACATAGGGCAGGTTGCGGTACTTTTCGTCGTAGTCCAGGCCATAGCCCACCACGAACTCGTCCGGCACCTGGAAGCCCTCGTAATCGGGCTGGATGTCGGCCTTGCGGCGGCTGGGCTTGTCGAGGATGGTGCAGATCTTGACCGAGTTGGGGTTGCGCATCTTGAGCATGGGCACCAGCTTGGACAGGGTGACACCGGTGTCGAGGATGTCCTCCACGATCAGCACGTCCTTGCCGGACAGGTCACCGTCCAGATCCTTGATGATCTTGACCAGACCGCTGGTCACGGTGTTGCTGCCGCCGTAGCTGGACACCACCATGAAGTCGATGCTGCAGGGGATGGTCACTGCCCGCATCAGGTCGGCCATAAAGACCACCGATCCCTTCAGGATGGACACCAGCACGAGGTTTTTGCCCTCGTAGTCCTTGCTGATGCGTGCACCCAGCTCCGCAACCTTGGCTTTCAGCTGTTCTTCCGAGACCAGAACGGTCTTGATGTCATCATTCCTGCTCATGATGTTTCTCCTTTTTATCCCTTCAAGTTTCCTGTTCCATCTGCAGGATCTGCGTCGTGGTCTCATCCGGTGCAAGGCCCTCGGCAAAGCCGCTGCCGCACACCCAAAGCACCTCGCTGCCTGCTGCCAGCAGCGGCAGCGTGTCCCGCTGCTGCGCCGGGATGTCCGCTTCGTTCATCCATTTGCGCAGGCGGTTGTGCACCGCTCGCCCGGCGGGGCGGTAAACATCCCCCGGCTGGCGGGTGCGCAGAACAAGACCAGCATACAACGTAGTTATTCTAGCATAATCCGCCCGATTTTTTAAGTCTTTTTTATTTCCACCATATTCAATTCTTTTAGGATCACCTGTTTTTCTTCTAATCTTATTCTCTGTATTAACAGCGCGTACCTCCATTAGTTTTATACCATTTTCCGTTGTTTCATAAGTGGCAAATTTCTTGTCTACATCAAACGAATGCTGAAGTTCATGACTCAATCCGACTCTTGGAGTTCTCATTTCTTTTTCATTTCGACTCCTTCTTCTATTATTGGGATCATAATGGATTATACTGCCTTGTGAGATTTTCATTTCAACCTTTTCTTTATCAATTAGCGTTGAATTAGAAGCCCCTTTCTTAGGCATTGTAATATAATGAATATTCTCACTATCTTCCAACTCAGTGATAATATTAGCGACTCCTTTATCATCTTTCTTAAGTTGCTGCAAATCGACTTTCACATCCTTTTGATACTTAGTATCAAATCCAAAGAACATTTTCACATTATCTATCAAACCATTCGGGTTCGGATTTACAACAATTGTATCTCCATT
>ENA-USUK01002660-USUK01002660.1-human-gut-metagenome-genome-assembly--contig:-NODE-2660-length-11626-cov-82.481946_pt1 | contig 11626 bp, 21 predicted proteins | sample MGYA00250062_ERZ773400 | MGnify/ENA primary metagenome ERZ773400 (study PRJEB29103, sample SAMN06111961) | human gut metagenome | biome: human gut; feature: ankylosing spondylitis patient; material... | reverse complement strand
ACAAACTGGCAGCCAGTCTGGGTGCTGAATCGCGAACGGACCGTCCGGGACGGCTGTTCCCGGGAGTAGGCATTGGCAGCCTGAAGTTCCATAGAGTTCCCAACCTTTTTGCCTACCAGTTTATCGGTAAGGGAGAATATATCCCGAATATGCAGAACGAGAAAGGGCAGGAGATAGCACGTAAAATCATGGACCTGCCGGACGTGACCTCCGACGATTTCCGGGTAGCGTTTGGCATTCCCATAAACCGCCAGCACACTCCTCAGTGGTTTATCTACAACGGAAAGGCGTACCTGTGCAGCCGCTATCCGCTGGGCGAGGAATACGAAACCATCCTCCAGCAGGAGTTTGATTCAAAACGGAAGAAAGTATGAGCTATCAGGTGAATCTTTTCCGAAAGCCTCCGGTAATTGGTGAAGTAGTTTCGCGTGCTGAATACCGCGAAATACTTCTGGCACGCATGGCTGCCGGCGACCTCTATGCGTCGGAAACGCTGGCCATGGTGCGAAAGGCCGACATGGCGCTGGATGTGCTTCGTGAAAAACCTATATACAAAAGAAATAATGAATCCGTTTAATATTTTTCTGGTTGCTATGTTAAGTGTAGCTTTTGGATGGAGTATTCTTTTTGCAATAGGAATAACTGTTTCTGCATTTAAAGAGCTACTGAAAATGATAAAACAAATGATGGAGGATTGACATGGGATGTTTTATTTGTGCAAAATGCGGATGCGTGGACAACACCGCCACTTCGGAATACTGGAGCATTGTGACAAGACTTTCGCCAGATGCAGAATGGGACGAAAGTCTTCTGCCGTACAAATGGAAACCGCTTTGTTCGGAATGCTGTAAAATAGAGTTTGACGAAACCGGCAATCACGTCAGATATGTGCCAGGAAAATGGCACGGAAGATTTCCGAAAGAAAAAGCTACGGAAGACCAGAAACGCCGTGTGGGTAAAGACGGACTGATTCAACATAAATGAAAGATTATGGGAGAGAAGAAATTCAAGCATGTAATGATAGATACGGAAACGCTGGGAAGGACACCTGGAAGCGTGGTCCGTTCGGTGGCTGCCGTAGAGTTTGACCCGAAAACGGGTGAAACCGGACGACAGAAGGTGTGGAAAATAGACCTTACCGATTCTATCCGATACGGTTTTAAGGTAGAAGCATCCACACTGAAATGGTGGATGATGCAGTCGGACGAAGCACGACGCGAATTTGTGGAAGGAGCAGAAACACCACTGGAGGATTTCCTGGAGGATTTCATGCAATTTATAGCTGCTACGGACGAAGGGAACGACTTCACGTTATGGTGTCTTCAGCTGGATTTCGACGTGGCTATGCTTCGTACCATGTATTCATGGTATAACCTGAACGTGCACGGATGCGACGAAGAAGTGCTTCCGTGGAACTTCCGGAAAGTGCGCGATGTTCGTCCGTACATGGATGCTCTGGATAGTGCAGGTCTTCTTCCTCCGAAGGTGGCGGACAGACACACTCCGCTGGCCGACTGCCTGGCTCAAATAAACTGTATGTATCTAGTTGAAAAGAATAATCTTGTAGTGAGATAGTGGTATGCCGCAAGCAAGTATTTTCAATATGGATTGTATGATAGGAATGGCTTCTTTGGAAGCTCATTCCTTGGACTGTATTATATGTGATCTTCCGTATGGTGTGCTGAATAAACAGAATCTTCATGCAAAATGGGATACGGAACTTCCTCTTGATGAACTGTGGAGTCAGTATCGCAGACTGATAAAGCCAAACGGTGCTATTATCTTATTCTGTCAGGGAATGTTTACCGCACGTCTGATGATTAGCAATCCAAAAATGTGGAGATATAATCTGATATGGAAGAAAGGGACACGTTCATCCGGTTTCCTGAATGCCAACCGTATGCCATTACGAAATCACGAAGATATTGCAGTATTCTATCAAAAGTTGCCTGTATATCATCCTCAAATGACAATAGGGGAAAAGAATCACGGAAGAAATGTAAGAGGGGTTCAATCAAATAACAAATGTTACGGGAATTTCAAAGTAGTAGATACTGTATTTACCAACGAGAAATATCCTCTCTCAGTAATAGATATTCCAAAAGAGCACGATAGTTTCTATCACCCCACCCAAAAGCCAGTCGCTCTTCTGGAATATCTTATCCGCACTTATACTGACGAAGGTGATACCGTGATGGACAACTGTATGGGCAGTGGAACTACCGGTGTGGCTTGTATGAAAACAGGACGTAACTTTATTGGATATGAGAAAGAAAAAAAATACTTCGACATATCTCAGGAAAGAATATTTGCGGAAAAGGAGGTTATAAAAAATGAGTAATACACCAATAAGCGAAACATATAACATGGACTGCATGGAATACATGCGGTCCATACCCGACAAGTTTTTTGAACTGGCAATTGTAGACCCACCATACGGATTAGACAAAAAAAGTACCCATGGAAGAGGTAAACTTAAAAACAGGTGTCTAAACAGGGGAAATATCCAGCGATGGGACATCCGTCCTACAAAGGAATACTTTGATGAATTGTTTCGCGTAAGCCAGAATCAGATTATATGGGGAGGTAATTACTTTCCTCTTCCTCCAACAAGATGTTTTGTATGTTGGGATAAAAAACAAGTTTGGGAAAACTTCTCTCAATGCGAATTTGCCTGGACATCGTTTAATAAACCAGCAAAGCATATAAGCATATCAAATAAGGGAGGTAAAGCAGACAAGGGTAAATTTCATCCCACACAAAAGCCAATCGACCTGTATGCTTATCTTTTACGTACTTTTGCTAAGCCAGGTGATAAGATTCTGGACACTCACCTTGGAAGCGGAAGTAGCAGAATAGCTGCTTACAAAATGGGATTTGATTTCTATGCCACAGAAATAGACAAAGATTATTTCGATGCGCAAGAAAATAGATTCCGTGAGGAGTGCATGAATGAGATTAATACCGCAAACGGTAAACTAATACAAGGAGATTTATTTAAGCCATGAACGTCACCACCGATACAATAAACCACATATACCAGTATGCCACCTACCGCACAAACGAGCGATGCGGAGAAACCGTAACCGTTCCGGGACTTACGGAAGGTGCGCATACCTTTTGTCGTAGCCGGCTGGAAGAAAAATATATGTTTGTGCTTTCGGCTGTGAAGGGTCTTCCTCGCGTGATGCGTTACAGCAATCGTCCGGAAGGCGCTCCATGGATTCTGGCACGCGGTCACGGAAGCCGATACGAAGGGGCCACGCTCGATTCAGCCGAGCGCCTGCTGGTGATGGCCGTCGCGCTCGGTATTGTGCGTGTGATGAAACCATCCTGCGACTCGTGCGATGTGCCGAATGTGGTGATTGACGACGAACGACTGCGGAAAATTGAAATGATGCAGCCCAAACATTCCAGACGTTTTTCATTACTGAACTGGTAAACTTTACTCTATGTTCACACTCGCTAACCGGACCTACGTTCTATGCTTCGAACAGTCGTACACAGCGGCTGCACTCATGGAGTGGATTGAAGCAGGTAAAGAGCCCGAAATATCTATCCGGAATGCCAAAAAAGGAGTAGAACGAAGCGTCGTTCTTACCATAAAAGACAAAGACGTCATTTATCTATCACTTATTCAGCGCATTGCATTTGTTACATCAGCAAGAATCCATGTAAAGTCGGAGGTTTTATGAAATTTAGCAACAATTTTAATGCGATTTCGGTTTAAAATTGTTACATTTGCCATGTCATACAATGACATGTTGGGTGATAAAAGGTATTTGTAAATTCAGGGTTCCGCATCCGTGCGGAGCCCTTCGTAAAACCTGAAATACATGGCAAAGAAAAACATAAAATGCTATAACTCCGGTAAAATAGGCGGTCTTTCCTACCTCCAGGCATACAAGAACTTTGAGAATGCAGATCAGGAGATTGCCGCAATGGGTTTCACTCCCGTAAATCCTATCATTCTCGGACTGAAACCATCGCGCCCGTACTGGATGCACATGGTGTGGGACATTCTGCTGCTTTCCCGTTGCGGTCACATCTACCTGCAGCAGAACTGGAAGTCAAGCCGTGGAGCAAGAATCGAGTTCAGGGTGGCGAAATTCCTGGGTATTCAGATATGGTTTCAGGGAAATCCTGGGGAAGAAAAAGTAATTAGTTCTAAATAGCCAAGTTGAATAAAATGGCTCCCGCGTGAAGTGCGTCGGCGCACGTTTTCCATAATGTTTAGTTTAAAAGTTTTGACAAATTCACATTTCAGGGGTTCGACTCCCCGGCGCGGGACTAAATCTTAAAAGAAATGACACTAGATGAAAAAATAGAATACTCCATTAACCTTCTTCGCAAAAGTGAAGAGATGGCACTGAGAATGGACCCTGAGAACGGCTTTTATCTGGCTTTTTCTGGTGGAAAAGATTCTCAGGCCCTCTATCACCTTGCGGTACAGGGGGGGGGTGAAATTCAAGGCTCACATGAACCTTACGAGCGTGGACCCACCTGAAGTTATACGTTTCGTAAAAAAGAACTATCCCGATGTGGAACTGATAAAACCACGCATGAGCATTTACGAAATGGCAAAGAAGAAAGGATGTCTTCCGACCCGGCTTGTGAGATGGTGCTGCGAAGAGTTTAAGGAAATGTCCGGTGCTGGGAAATTCACTCTGATTGGAATACGAAAATCGGAGAGTACGAACCGGAAGAAAAGAAATGAAATTGAAACGGGAGACCGTAAATTCTCCGGAACATTTGACCAGTGGAGCGAGCATCAGGAAAAAATGGTGACATGTGTAGGTGGGAAAGACAAAATTCTGGTTTCTCCTATCCTTTACTGGACTGAAAAGGATGTATGGGACTACTTGAAACGAATGCATATTCAATATTGCGAGCTGTACGACAAGGGGTATAAACGGATAGGATGTATCATGTGCCCCATGTCGAACTACAAACAGAATGTGCGAGAAATGAAAGTTTTTCCGCACGTAGGTAAAAACTGGAGGAAAACAATTGAATGGTTGATCGAAAACAAATGGAAGGACAAACCGCTTTTGCAAGATCCTGATCTGGTCCTGAAATGGTGGATAAGCAAGAAGTCTTTCAAAGAATTTTATGCAGACGAAGTGATGCAGCAGAAATTAGAGTTTAAAGATTAAAAGAAACGATATGATAAACAAATGTACATTCATCGGAAATCTGGGGAAAGACCCGGATGTGAGAGCGCTTGACAGCGGACACAAGGTAGTAAGCTTCTCCATAGCCTGCAGCCGCAAGGTGAAAAACAAGGACAACGGAGAAACCAAGGAATATACGGAATGGATTCCCATTGTGGCCTGGGACAATCTGGCCGAAATCATCAGCCAGCTGGCCCGCAAAGGTTCGCAAGTATATGTGGAAGGAGAGTTCCGCACACGAAGCTACGAGGCCGAAGGAACCGGAGAAAAACGCTATGTGTCCGAAATATGGGCACGAGATTTTCGTCTGCTAGGGAGGAAGGCAGAATCATCGTCTGCTCCGCTTCCTACTTCGCCCGACGATTTCGGCAGCCAGCCTGCACCGGATTCTGCTACTGCACCCGCTCAGCCGGCACAAGCGGCCCCACAGCAGCCTACGCAGGGAACGCTTAATATGACTGACGAAAAGGATGATCTTCCTTTCTAATACGAACAGATTAATCATTTAGCGATATGAACGAATTTACAAACCCGGCAGGGAATCTGGGAAACAATCCTTTCTTGCAGGCTCCCTCCACCATTTTACCCATGAAGGGGAAAAGCCCTGAAACAGGGCTTGCGGCTTCTATCAGCCGTCCGAAATCCATGATTCCCGTCACACGAAACCGGTTTGACCGCTACACTGCACAGCAGCGCATGGCCAGTGCAGACATCCTGAACGCTCACCTGCTCATGGTGGAAATCATGATGACCAACATCACTCAGAAATACATCTACGAAGTGGTTTCCTGTCTGAATGAACGCGGACTGATGCGTCACAACATGAAGCGCAGGGCCAATGAACTGGTAAATCTGTCTAGTGACCTTATGAAGCGATGCAATGCGCACGATGCCATGCAGGTGCGTACCTTTACAGAAACCATCCACCCCGGTCTGTCCGGAAGTTTTATTAGGGGGGGCGGCACACTGACACAGAAGCTTCAGAACATCTTCTGGAAAACCTACGGAGAAAAAATCAACCTCATTTATTTTGCGACCAAGAATGCGCTCGACAAGTGCAACGTGCGCCAGAGCGACCTTGTATCGAACATGGAGATGGTGGCCATGATGTGTACCACCGGAATCGAGTTCTACGACTGCATGTGCCGGAAGGTGGACGGACTGCTCAACGGAGTAGGGAAGGTGAACCGGCAGAAAAGCCAGCACAACGAAAAGATGATGGCTGCGGTGAAAGATATGCTGCGTGAGATGGTGGGAAACATTGAAATACCCGATAAGGAGGGAACGGATGTACGCACCTTGACCGCACAGTTCCAGATGGAGCTGGTGAAAGACGACCTGCTGAAACTGGTGGAGAGCGGAATCGTTTCGCTACAGGTAGAGTTTATAGAATACGTCATCGCCAGTCTGCGCATGAAGATGGCCGGAGAAGGGATCTGCTTTCAGGACTACCGCACACTGATGGCACGCATGGGCACTAAGAACAACGTGCGCATGCTGCTGAATGAAATCGCTTCGCTCCCTCTTCCTGAATCGGACGACTATGAGGTGTACGATGTCATGGAAATGCTGCCCGATGCAAAGGCAGAAGGCGAAAGCGTGATTGACAAGTTCCGTCACCTCTGTCTGGAAGACCATATCCGCACAGTACCTGAAACAAACGAATCCATTACTCTCAGAAAGCTTCGTCAGGAAGTCTACCGAAATCACGGTACACTGAGTATGCTTACCCTACGCTATCTGTACAACGTGTTTGGCACAAAGAAGGCTATGGCAGAATACATAGCGCGTGCGGATGCCGACGTAATGGCGCGCACACTCCGTATGCTGAAAACGGTCAAAGTGAGTCAGCTTGCACTGAAAGACGGATGCCGCTACGAACTCAACCTCGGTCAGGGCGTGCGTGCCATGTATGAGATGCACGGTTATACCCGCGAAAAGTTTGCGTCCATGACCGGTGTAGGTATCAACCGATTGCTGGAACTGGAGGCCATGGGCGACATTGCACGCTATCCCAATGCAGAGAAAGCCGTCGGTCCGCTGGTAATGGACGTGGGTAAGATGCTGGGTGCAGACCCCCGTTACGTGCTGTTTGCTTCCCTACGTGAGACAAAAGAGAAAGGCACACTCCCGGAGGTTTACAAACGTCTTTTCCGCGAAATGGAGAAAATATATAACGATAACAACGATAAATCAGAAGAAAATGGGAAAGAAGAAAAAAAAGAATAACAAACGAGTAAATCCTCCTGAAATAAATAAAAGAATACTCAATGGTTTCCTTGATATGAAATCAGACGCTGGAAATATGATGGAACTATTCGGAGGTTTCTGGCCATTAATTGAGAAAAAAGAACAGGATATGTTAAACATCCGAGATAGAACTAAGGTTCCACAGCTTGATTTCAGAAAAATAATAGGCAATAAACAACCATCAGGAACTAAAATAGCAACATATATGGAAGGTAAAATTAACGTATCAAAATTCAGTGTCGGGCAGGTAGTAAAGCTGAAAGACTACGACTCGCTTAAATTGGTGAATGAGACCCTGACGTACCAGATGGGGGAATTTGATTTAAAACATATCTCAAATGCTCAGGTTGCAATCTACAAAGTGCATAATACCCGTCAGCTACACAAGAACGGGAATCCTGTATTCTGGTATGAGGTAGGTCAGTGGGGTCGGAACATAGTCGACGTTCCGGAAGATTTTCTGGAAGAACTGCCTGAACCGGTAAATATACCTTCTGATAACGAAGAAGGAGAGAAACAACCGGAGAATCCTGTAGAAGAAACTATGGATGAAATGGTTGAGAAGTTTGAAGAGGTGCTGCACGAGCTGGTACCTTACGATAAAATGGCAGGTGGAGATCCTAATCTTTATCATATCAGAATAGGAAATTTGTTCAAGCCATGTTTCAAGGATGATATTACCTATTCAGACCGGATAGAAGGCTTGCTTCATATTACAAGCATAGCCCGTGCTGCATATCAACACTATGCGGAAGTTACGCTTTCTATGGCCGAAATCAGTCAAGAACAGCTTTACACTTACCGAAAAAAGAACGCCGACTATGGAAACGCCTTTGAAAAGTCAATGGACGAAGACGGACTCCTGGTAGCCAAAATCCGAATCGGTGACAAAATTCGAAGAATAAATTCCCTGATTAAAAATAATGGTGAAGGGCAGGTGAAGGACGAAAGGCTGGAAGATACTTATCTGGACCTGGCCAACTACTGCGTGATGACAATTCTTTGGATCAGAAAACAACAATCTAAATAAAATAACTATGGCAGGAAGTAATATCAGCAGAGACCACATCGCTATGGAAGCGATGAAGGTATTGATGCAGAAAAATGTATCAGAATACATGACTTTTAAAAATAAGATTAAAAAATTATTTGGTTTGGAATATAAATCAGTGATAGCATACGACGAGGAATGGTTGGCTAAGATGGCCTATGATTTTGCCGATGTCATGATTGCACAACGCGAAAAAATAATGGAGGACAAATTATGATGCACAACATGGTTTGAAGGAAAAATCCGCTACGAAAAGGTAGCGGAAAACGGGATGAACAAGAAAGTGACAGAGCCCTATCTGGTAGATGCCCTGAGTTTCACCGAAGCCGAAGCACGTCTCATTGAAGAAGTCACGCCGTTTATTACAGGAGAGTTCACAGTGATCGACATCAAGCGGCCAACTACAGCGAGATATTCCCGTCCGACGAGGAAGCTGCCGACAAGTGGTACAAATGCAAGCTGTACTTTATCACCATCGACGAGAAAAGCGGTGCAGAAAAGAAGACAGCCACCAACATTCTGGTACAGGCTGCCGACCTTCGAGATGCGGTGAAGAAGCTGGACGAAGGAATGAAAGGTACGATGGCCGATTATGTCATTGCATCCATCGCAGAGACCGCCATCATGGACGTATATCCGTATCAGGCCGAAGCTGAAGTACAGCCTGAGTTCGAGGAATACGACTATGAGAAATTGTCTGCGGCCGCTCGTGTATGCCACAACTTAGGAATCACAGAAAAGGGCGGAAAAAAATGTATCAATACTGACCCGATAAACGTGCTGAATATTCATTACGGTTACGGAAGCGGTCTGAAGCTTATTCGGCAACTTATCAACAAAGGCGTTCTGAAACGTGATGGAGACTACATTTCTGTGGTAGACAAGCCGCTGGAAGAGTTCGAGTGGTACATCAAAAAGAAGGAAGACGATGGAAAAGTGGAATAAGGCACTGGACATTCCGGTAGAGATACTTTTTAAGTACCTCTGCCGGGACTACCGGCGCGAACAGGCACGCACAGCGGAGCTGGAGAAGAAGGTGGAAAAGCTTCAGGCAGAATTGAACTATGAGCGGAACAACACGCCCACGGTGGAGAAATTGCAACGCCGGGTTTCATCGCTCAAAACAAAAGTCCGCGAGCAGGAAGGGACTATCAAGGTGAGAAACCTTACCATCAAGCGTTTGAAAGGTGAAATAGGTGGATGATTTATGTGGAACAGAAATAAAAAATACAGGGACTGGTTGCGTGCGCAGCTTGGATTCAAATATCAGGAAAGTATGTTCCCTGATGAAGAAGAATATCCGGAACTGAACGAAGAAAAAGTTCTGGAGGCCATACATGTTATTTCCGTTGCAAGCAAACTTCCGGAGAATAGGATAAAAGAGGCTGTTATAAAACTTATCAATGAACAGCAAATTCTATTTATGGAATCCGTAAATAGTGTGGCTCAAGCGGTAAGTAAATTTAGTGATGCAACTGCTTTAGCCGCAGAATCACTTCAAAAGTATGCCGATAGTATTCCTAAAGAAAAGGACTATAAATCTATAGGAACAGATTTAGGTTCTGGAAAAACCTTTGATAAAAGTTATACAGATATGTATGATTCTTTTTGTGGTTTGGTGTACAGTGGAACTACAGGTTTTGAATTTTTCAGACAACAGATTGTAGACGAACAAAGCCATGTTATTAGAGGATACTATCGCAGACAAGAAATATTTGAGAGCCAGATTATTTTTTTGAAATAATATAAGTGTCACAACATAAATAACATACGATATAACTGTATTACTTAATCCTACAATCCCAAACTTAACAAATTGCATCAATGCTTCCCATTGTGTTTTATTTATCTTTAATCGTAACAATTTACATAAAATAAAATCTAAAATTTTTTCGATAAATTTCCATAAATTCATGTTATTCTCTTTATCCTGCTGTATGCTCATTTTCACACTCCTAACCTTTTCCATTTCATATCTGTTTCTCCCGAATCAATCTGTATTATCGAGAAAGCTTCTCCCTGATACTTATTAATTCTTCTATGTCTTTGTTCTCTACAGTCCATTCCTCCAAAGGACATTCATCGATATATATCCCATTTCTCTGTCACATAAGATTTTATTTCCTGTTTAAGTTCCTGCTCTTCAATATCCGCGCATAAATCTATGGTACTTTTAGCAGCATAATATAAATAGTCAGAATACATTTTCTCTGTATCATTTACTGTTTCTAATATATAGTGACAGGATGCATATGCGCATAAAAGCAAATGATGTCTATCTTCCTGATTATTCTTGGCTTCCCGATAATACACTTTTCCTAATCTAAATATGATTTCAGAAGGTTTGACTATTATACCTTGTCCTGCATTTTATTATTGAATGTAAGAAAATCCTCGAAATACTTTACCGTTCCACCTAAATATATAATTCCAGTCTTATTATTTCTTTGTTCACGATAACATTTTTCGTGAGCGCCTTCTGCTAGAACCGCCGTTTGAAACACTATCTCTGATGTATTGTTCATCTTTGCAACCGCAACTCCTGCCTGAAAACCCTCCCATAATTTTTTAGAATCCAACTTTGTTATATCCGTTGTAACAGCTTCTTTAAAAATTTTATACTGTTCTTTATATTTCTCCTTTTCCTGTTCAGACTCTGCCTGCTTTCTCAAGTCATCTTTATACGGAGTTGAATCATACAGTCCTGCCATTGTTTCCAAATATGTATTGACCATCTCTCTGTCAATACATTTTCTCTGCGTTTCCTCTTCAAAAAACTCATCATATAAATTAAAGTGCAAATTTGTTTTTGTTTCCGCCACTTCATTTGTATAATCTCTTTCGTCTGTTTCCAAATCTATCGACGGATCATCTGTATCATCCTGTGGAATACCATCCAATCTGTCATTCTTATTTGAATCAATATATCCGCCTATAACACTTCCTGCTACAATTACGACTATCGTCCACACGGCAAGTATTATTAAACCTAATTTTATCTGCTTTTTATACTCTTCCTTTTTTCTAATTCTTTCAGATCTACTCTTTTCGCTTTGTACTCGCTTTTTTTCTTTCTAAATATAGCCTTAAATAAAAGGAAACTGAGTATTATAATAATGAAAATTATTAGTTTTGTCATCTCAAGATTTCC